>Ga0209640_10001019_pt1 | contig 23134 bp, 15 predicted proteins | sample RifCSP10_1_FD_184018 | JGI IMG/M metagenome (GOLD analysis project Ga0209640, IMG submission 184018) | Soil microbial communities from Rifle, Colorado - Rifle CSP2_sed 10_1 (SPAdes) (version 2) | ecosystem: Environmental > Terrestrial > Deep subsurface > Rock core/Sediment | place: Rifle... | reverse complement strand
GCTCGCGGGAGTCGGCTCGCAGCGTGGCGGAATCCGTTTCGAAGTTGAGCCGATCGAATTCAAACCATGTCTCGCGATCGGAGGGCGATGCAGTCTCGATGTACGTCAAGAGCCGCCCCTCCATGCCGGACGCTGGAAAGCGGAGGTCGGTCCGCCCCGGAAGCGTGCGCGTCACGTACCCGCTGGTGCCGACGCCGGTCGGCGGAGCAATCGAGGTCAATTGCGTGTCTCGGTTCCCGCGCAGCACGGCGAACAGCGCCGCCAGCGCGACCGCCCCAACAAGCGCCGCCGCCGCCCAGGCCATCGGTGACCACCCGTGGGGTTGCGGCGTCGAGGTGACAACCGGGCGATCCACGCGATCGGTTCGTCGGTTCGCGGCAGAAGGCCGACCAACAGCGATGACCGACGCAAGTGCTGCGGGCAGTGCGGCGTTGATCGACGGCCGCTCGGTCGCGAACCGGCGTGCAAGGCTGCTCGCGTCGAGTTGGTCCTGCCGGACGAGTCTGCTGAGTTGTCCGAGGATGAACGCACTCGCCACCGCGAGCAGCGACGAAGCCGTCGATGTGTTCACACCGCCGTACCGTGCAAGCGCATCGACGACAGACCCTTTGTTTCCAAGTGCAAGAGACCGGAAACGCCCGACCACGCCGGCTGGCTCTGACGTCGCGCGCTGTGCCTGTTCGAGCGCCCCGTCTGTCGATTCGAACGCGTCGCCGACAGTCGGCTCCTTCACGAGCGAGAACACCTGATTCATGAAACCGTGATCGTCGGAGCGGACAGCAATCACACCGAGGAGCGCAATCGCCGCACCTCCCAGTCCTTTCTCCACAGCCGGCGTCGACTCACGATAGGCGCCGCTCAGCTGCGAAGTGACCGACGGAGTGATCATCTGACGGATGGTGTCGACCAGAGATTTCGCCATTGCTGTGACCTCCGCGTGGCGTGCTACTGCGTATTCCGTTCGTGCGCATGGCTCGTCTTCAAGGGAAATGCCACCACGCCACAAGTCACAAGGCACAAGTCAGAAGTCACAAGTCACAAAGGAAGGAACTGCCGTCCGTCCGTGTTCGTGGGCAGCCGCGATGCGCCGCGGCTGTGTGGGCGCGCGATCGCGTTCGCTTTTCAAGAATCGCTCGATAACGGGCCGTTTCATGGCCAGTTCCTGCACGAGCGAATGGCACCGGCGTTTGCACCCATCGACCGGACGGCCTGTGCCTGACAAGAAGAGTTAGCCAAGTGAATCCTGGTGTAGGTGCGGTCTCTGAGGAGAAGAACGACATGACATTGGTGATAACGGTGCTGATGTTGTCGGGAGTGATGTTGAGCACGTCCGCCTGGGCGCAAGGCAACTCGGAGACTGCGAGCGAGCGTCCCGCGACGGCTTCTTATTGGGGCGACACGGGGCTCTGGTTCCTTCCCACAGCGGAAGTCCTGCGGCCGCGTGGTTGGTCGTTCAGCTTGTACCGCACAGAGCTCGATTTCGAACAGGGGCAGACCGACGTCTCGGATTGGCCGCTGACAGCGGCTGTCGGCGCCGGCCCCCGGACGGAAGTCTTCGGGGCACTCCGGGTGTTGACGCGAATCGACCGCGATACACGTCCGCTGTTCGCCCCGGCGATCCAAACCGAAGCGGGACTGGTGAACGACCGCCCCTTCGTTCGCGAGACCTGGACGGGGAACGACCTTGGAGATTTGTTCCTAGGGGCGAAAGTGAATCTCTTGTCCGAACATCGGAATCAACCGCTGGCGCTTGGATTGCGCGGAACGGTCAAGGTGCCGACCGCCGATGACGACGGCGGCGCCGGAACGGGGGAGTTCGACTATTTTGCCGACGTGATTGTCAGCAAGGAGATGCGTCGCGCCATCGAGCTCACGGGCTTCAGCGGCATGGTGTTTCGCGGCGACCCGGGAGCGGTCAGCATCTCGGACGGGCTGCGGTGGGGCGTCGGTGCTGCGTTTGGCGCCCGTGCGAACCTTCGCGTTACGACGGAGGTCTACGGAGAATATTCGTTCGACAACACCGTGACCGCCCCGGAGGGTGTGCTCACAGGTGTTGACGGATCAAGATCTCCATTTCTCTCGGATCTCGCTCCGGGCATCGTCACCGCCGCCGGTGTCACGTGGCAGCACTCCAGTGGCGTATCGCTCGGAGCGGGCCTCACCTATTCGTTCAACACCAATGAAGACCTGGGTGAACTGAAAGCAGGCGATGTGATGGGAATCCAGTTTCGTGTCGGATTCCACCGCGGCGTCAGAGTGTATGCGCCGCCCGCGCCGCCCCGCATCGTGACCGCGGAGCCGCCGCCCCCGGCACCGCCGATAGCCGCAGCGCCGGAGCCTCCCCCTCAGCCGACAACTCCTGCGCCCGTAGACAGCGATGCAGCTGGAGATATCGCCTTTGCGGACATCCAGTTCGACCTCGACGAGTACGCTCTTCGCCCTGACGCGATTCCGATTCTCGATCGCGCGCTCGAGACGCTGAGACGGAATCCCACCATCCACCTGACCCTCGAAGGGCACGCCTGCGACCTCGGCACAGCAGAATACAACCTGGCGCTCGGCGATCGGCGCGCACACGCCGTGCGGGATTATCTCGTCAGCCGCGGAATCGCCGCGTCGCGTCTGCAAACCGTGACCTACGGCGAAGATCGCCCCAAGTACGACAATTCTCGCGAGGTCACGCGCCGTCTGAATCGTCGCGTGGAGTTCGACAGAGATCTTCAGGACGACGAACCGCGGTAAATCGGTCGTAACAGGAATTCAAAATGCAAAAGGCAAGATGCAAACGCTGAAGGTTCAGTACCCATCATATGGTTTGCATTTTGACCTTTGCATTTTGAATTACGTACTCACCACCTGCGCCTTCGGCGGCCGCTGAATCCCCAGCTTGCGCATTCGCGTTCGCAATGTGCTCGGCCGGAGGCCGAGGACCTGCGCGGCTCCGGCAACCCCTTCGATGCGCCAGCCGACGGTTTCGAGCACGAGCTGGATGTGATCGCGCTCGACGTCGATGAGCGAGCGCGACCCGTCGGTCGCGCGCGACGACGAGTCGAGATCCATCGGCTCTCCGACGAAATCCGACAGGTCGAGGATGCCGTCGCGCGAGAGGATGATGGCCTGCTGAAGGACGTTTTCGAGCTCGCGGATGTTGCCGGGCCAATCGTACCGCTCGAGCGCCTGCAGCGTGCCCGGCGTGATATGGACGATCGGTTTTCCCAGCTCCCGTCCAAGCCGATCGGAGAGATACCGGACGAGGACGGGCAAGTCGTCGCGACGCTGGCGGAGGGTCGGGAGCGTGATGGGAAACACATTCAGGCGATAGAAGAGGTCTCGCCTAAACCGCCCGCAGCGCACCTCTTCCGCCAGGTTGCGATTGGTCGCGGTGACGATGCGGACGTCCACTTTTGCCATCCGCGCGCCTCCGAGACGCTCGACTTGCCCTTCCTGCAGCACGCGCAGGATCTTCGGCTGCAGCTCGAGCGGCAGCTCGCCGATCTCGTCGAGGAACACGGTGCCGCCGTTGGCAAGCTCGAAGCGGCCCGCCTGCGAGGTGTGCGCTCCAGTGAATGCGCCGCGCTCACGCCCGAAAAGCTCGCTCTCGATGAGCGTCGACGGTAGCGCCCCGCAATCGACGACGATGAAGCTCCGGTGACGACGGGGGCTGCTCTGATGGATGGCGCGGGCGACAAGCTCTTTGCCGGTGCCAGTCTCGCCGAGCAACAGGACGGTTGCATTCGTCGGCGCGACCTGCTCGACGCGATACATGACGTATCTCAGCGCATCGCTGCCGCCCACGATCACATGATCGGGGCCGAGCTGCTGGACGGCTGAGGGCACCTCGGTCGACGGAGTCGGATACGGGATCGCCGAGTCCCGCGTCATATAGCCCCCTTTCAGGAGGCCCGCCCTGCGCCATGTCGAAGGGCCTGCCCTGAGCGTTGTCGAAGGGCCGCTCCGCTGGCCGGCCGGACCGTCGCTTTCGCCCGGGCAGACGGACGCGGCAGCATCACGGTGAACGTGGCGCCTCGTCCCGGGCCCGCGCTCTCCGCTCGGACGACTCCACCATGACGCCGTACGAGGTGGTGCACGGCGGCGAGCCCGATGCCAAGCCCGTCGGGCGCGCCAGGCTGCGACCGGCGTTCCCGGCGGAACGAGTCGAAGACGTACGGCAGGAACCCTGGGCCGATGCCCCGCCCCTGGTCGCGTACGACGAGCCTGACCGACCCTCTCTCCAATGAGAGCTGGGATTCGACGGTTCCACCCGGCTCGCTGAACTTGATCGCGTTGGCGATCAGATTACCGAGGATTCGCGTGAGGTCTTGTGCGTTGCCCGAGACGATGACCGGGGCGGCGGTGCCTCGCGCGTGCAACTGGATTCCGCTCTCTTCTGCGAGGGGGCGCAGCGCGTCGGTCATCGAGCGAACCAGTTCGGCCAGGTCCACGCGCGAAGGGCGGTGCAACGGCGCGGCGCCCCGCACGCACGCCACCTCGAGCAGTTCGTTGAGCATGTTTGCCTCCAGCCGGGCGTTGCGCTCCAGAATGCCGAGCACTTCGTCGAGCCGCGCGCCGTCCACGGGCTTTTTCCTCAGCAGCGCGACCCACCCCAGGACCGTCTGCACGGGCATTTTCAAGTCGTGCACGAGCGCTGCGACGAGCAGCCGATTCGTCGATGGGTCTGGCGCCGCCGGTACGTCCCGCAGCGTGACGAGCCAGCCCGCTGCGCCGTCCGCTTGAATCGGCGTGAGCTGGACCAGCGCCGGCGGCGTCGTCAGCGTCAACGAGAAAGGCTGCGGTGGACGCGAGTAGTGGCGCAACAGCTCGCGTTGAAACCTGCTGCGCGCGCTGGGTCGACAGAGCAGCGCCAGCGACGCGCCGGGAAGAAGCCGGGCGTCTGCGCCGAGCGCGGTCCAGCGTTCGATGAAGCAGGAGTTGGATGCCGTGATGCACAGCCGAGAGTCCGCGGAAGCGGCCGCGCATGGCAGCGCCTCCAACGGGCACGGAATGATTGCTGCGGACACCATCAGCCACCTCCGGGAGGTGATAAGTAGAGGATCTGGAGTCTACGAAACAGCAACGGAGGCCGAAAGAGTGGGAATACGGTCGGCTGGCCGAAAAAAGACTGGCGGGCGGTCTGACAAACTACTGCGTTGGAACGGAACTCCATACGTCACAACTCCACATCAGACGGAAACGAGGTCGTGTTGAATGGCGTATCGAACGAGTTCGGCCGTCGAGTGGACGTTGAGCTCCTGCATGATGTGGTACTTGATCGACTCGACGCTGCGCGGCGAGAGATCCAGGATTCCTGCGATTTCCTTCACGCGCTGCCCCTGCACGATCAGCCGCAGGACCTCCCGCTGCCGCGCGGTCAGCTTGACGCCTCCCGGCTCTGTCGGCTCCGCCATCATGGCCAGCACGTCCTTCGTCAGCGTCGACGTCAGGTAGGTGCGGCCCTGCAGGACGGCGTCGAGCGCCGTCAGCAGCTCTTCGCCGCTCGACTCTTTCAGCATGAATCCCGAGGCCCCGGCCTTGAGCGCTTCGATGGCGAGCCGGGCGTCGCCGTGCATCGTTAACACAATCGTTCTGTAGTCGACGCGCGTCGTCTTTCTGTGTCCGAGCGCCTCGAGCCCGCCCACGTGTGGCATCGACAGATCAAGGAGCACTACGTCGGGGCGCAGGCGCGAGGCCGCCTCGCTCAGCAGGCTGCCGTCGCCGACCGTGCCGACAATCTCGAAGCGACCCTTGAGGAGCTGGGCGATGCCCTCGGCAAACAATTTGTGGTCGTCGACGATCAGGACCCTGGGAAGACTCATACGGGCCTCCATTCGCCTCCTCTTCGAAAACGTCACGTTCCAGATCGGCGTTCGCACACGCAGGAACTGTCACGCGAACCGTCGTTCCTTGTCGGGGCTGTGTGACGATGTCCACCTGCCCCCCCACCAGGCGGGCTCGCTCCTCCATGCTGACCAGGCCAAGTCCGCATCCGTTCTGCCGCACCGCCTGGAGATCGAAGCCGGCACCGTCGTCAGTGACGGTCAACTCGATGTACCTGTGGGATCTGGTAGCGGACACGCTCAGCCGGCGCGCATTGCCGTGGGTGGTCGCGTTCCGCAGGGCCTCCTGAGATATTCGAAACAGGCACAGTGCCGCATCGTCGCTGATGTGACGAAGGTCGCCTTCCGACGTGAACGTCACCTGAGCGTCGTACTGCTGCTCGATTTCGATGCAGTGCGCCTCCAGGGCGCCAGCGAGGCCGACGTGCCGCAGGGTGCTGGGGTGCAAGTCATGCGACAGACGCCGAACGCGTTCGACCAGACCGAGCGCGCGACGCTGAAGCGCCGACAGCACCTCCTGGGTAGACGTGTCCTGAACGTTGCGGCGCCAGCGTTTGAGAGCGCTGACGGCGATGGAGAGGCCGGCCAGTTCCTGACACACGTCGTCATGAAGGTCGCGCGCAATTCGGGTGCGGGCGGCCTCCTGCGCGTTGATGAGTCGGCCGGTCAGCTGCCGGATGCGTTCATAGCTCGTCCTGAGGGCAGCTTCGTTCGTCCCGATGGCCTCCTCGGCGCGGCGGCGTCGGGCGCGCTGAGCGAGGAGGGCGGCGATGAGAATCGACTGCAGGGCGACCAGTGAGGCGGCGGCGACGATGTACCAGCGGTACAGCTCCCAGGCGGTTGGTCCCGTCACGTCGAGCACATCCCCCTGCAGCGGCGCGCCCGACTGCGAGTAGAGCGCGCTTGCTGCGAACCGTAGAAAAACGAAGGTCAGAGCGGTTACGGCCACTCGAACTTCCTATCTGGGGGTGATGCCCGGGTGAATCGAAGGTTCGACGCAACCTCGAACGAACGCAGTCTATTCGTCGCAATGAGGGCTCACAAGTCGGACCTTGGTCTTATGCCCCGGGTCGATGGCTGGCTCAAAACGAGGGATCCGGGATCGGGGATCCGGGATCGGGGATCCGGATGACGGGTGCTGATGATCCCACGCATGCAGCGGCGCAATCTACTGAGTGTGCAGGCGACCCTCGAAGAATTCGCTAGAATACGCCCCTCATTAAGGCGAGCGCCACTCGCGCTCGAACATCGCCGTCAGGATTGCGTGCCGCCATGAATTTCGCGCAAGCGCGACTCGTGAGCGTTTTCGATCGCGGCATCATCGGCATGGCGCTGGCCGTCGGTGCTGGCTACTACGTCGGAAGTCTCATCGGTCTCACGCTGCGGTTTCCTCCCGCGGTCACATCCGTTCTGTGGCCCCCGAATGCGATTCTGACGGCCGCGCTCATCGTGATACCGGCCCGGCGCTGGCCGGCCGCGCTGCTCGGCGTGTTCCCCGCGCATCTTGCGGCCCAACTGTCAACCGACTGGCCGTGGTCGCTGGTGCTGTCGCTCTTTGCGACCAATTGCAGCGAGGCCCTTATCGGGGCTGGTGCGCTGCGGATCCTCAGCGACGAGCCGACGCGCTTCGACACGTTTCGTCGGTTCGGCGCGTTTCTCTGTTCTGTCGTCATTGCCGGTCCGCTGCTCTCGACGTTTGCCGACGCGGCAGCGGTCGCGTGGTTGCACGGCGACTCGTACTGGCTGGTCTGGTGGAACCGGCTCCCGTCGAACACCCTCACGCAGCTGACGGTGACACCCGCCATCGTCGGAGTCCTGGTGGGCGCTCGGGGGTGGTTTCGTCACACTCCGAAGCGGCGTTACGCCGAGGCAGTGGTCCTTGGAACCAGTCTCATCGTGAGTGGATGGCTCGCGTTCGGCGTGCCGATCGGATCGGGGGGAATACTGCCAGCCACGACGGATACCGCGCTCGTCGTGCAGTTGCCCTTCGTGCTGTGGGCCACCCTGCGCTTTGGCCCGGTCGGCACAAGCCTAGCGCTCCTCGCCATGACGTACGTCGCGGCGTGGGCGGCCGCGCATGGGAGCGGTCCGGTGTGGCCGATTCCGCCGGAGCAGTTGATCTTCAACGTGCAGGTCTTCCTGATAACGACTGCGGTCACACTGCTGGGCCTGGCCACGCTCATTGAAGAGCGCCGTCAGTCGATGGACGCGCTCGGCGCGCGATTTCGGTTCGAGAAGCTACTGTCCGAGTTTTCTCGTGCGTTTGTGCAGGTCGCCAGCGAAAAGATGAACACCGTCTGTTACGAATGGCTCCGGCGTGTCGGCATCTTCTTGAGGGTGGAATGTGTGGGGTTGTTTCAGTTCGTGCCCCAGGAGGCGGACATTGTACTCGTGTCCCAGTGGACGGCGCCTGGATTCGGTTCTGCGCCGTCGGTCGCCGTAAAGCGGTACTACCCGTGGATCTTCAGCCGCATTCTGGCCCGAAGCCCCCTGGCCCTGCCCAGCCTCGAGGCGCTGCCTCCAGACGCTGTTCAAGATCGCTCATCCCTGCAGGCTCAGGGGTACAAAGCCGTGCTCGTCGTGCCGTTGCTTGCAGGCGAGCGCCTGATCGGCGCGCTCGCGTTCGGCTCGGCCACCGAACGAACGTGGCCGGAAGAGGTGATCGCGAACCTCCGTCTGCTCTCAGAGGTGCTGGCCAACGCCTTGGCGCGCCGGCAGATTGACGATGCCTTGATCGGAAGCGAGGTGATGAAGTCGGCGATACTCGACTCGCTGACGAGCGGAGTGGCGGTGATCGACGCGGACGGGTGCCTTCTCAATCTGAATACGAATTGGACGCGCCTGGCCGAGGAGAGCCGGGTGATCCCGTACGTGCCGATACGCGAGGGCGATAGTCTTCTGGACGTGTTCCCCGTCGATGCCGTTGCGGGAGTCAGAGGCGTGCTCGATCGCTCGCGTTCGCGTTTCGTCGCCGAATACATAACCGGGGCGCCAAGCGGCACCAGGTGGTGGCTGTTCGTGGTGTCGCGTTTGAACCGGCCAGCAGGCGGCGCCGTCGTGACGCTCTCCGACATTACCGAGCAACGGCGAGCGGAAATCGAGGCCCAGCAAGTCCGGCAGGAGCTCGCGCACGTCGGCCGGGTCTCCACGATGGGCGAGCTGACGGCGTCGCTGGCGCATCAGCTCAACCAGCCACTCACGGGCGTCATGATCAACGCGCAGGCTGCGCGCCGTCTTCTCGACAGAGAGCCTCTCGACTACGGCGAGCTGCGCGAGACCATGTCCGACATCCTCGGGGACGCGCGCAGGGCGAGTGAAGTGATCCAACGCGTGCGCGGGCTGCTGCGCAGGAGCGAGTTCGAGATGACGCTGGTGGACCTTCAGGCGGTCATCAGCGACGTGGCAACCCTTGTCGGCAGCGACGCGATTATTCGAAATATCGCCATTACGCTGGACCTCGATCCGCAGCCGATAATCGTGCGCGGCGATCGGGTGCAGCTCCAGCAGGTGATACTGAATCTGCTCGTCAACGCGATGGAAGCCATAGGCCACGACAACGCGGAGCGTGTGGTCTACGTGAGCTGCCGGCGCACCGAGCAACAGGACGTTCGGGTGATGGTCCACGATTCCGGCGTCGGGTTGGCGGAGGGGGCGGAGAAGCGGGTGTTCGATCCGTTCTATACGACCAAGATCAACGGAATGGGGATGGGCCTGTCGATCGCGCAATCTATCATCGAGCTGCACGGCGGGTCGATACGCGCCCGCAACGCCGGCACCAGGGGGACCATTGTCGAATTTGTGCTTCCGCTCGCCGGGTCCCCGGAACCCGCACTGAAAAACCTTTCGTGATCTTCGTGTGCTTCGTGGTTCCTGTCCGACCAGGCCGGCCACGATCACGACAAGGTATGCTGCCGTTCCAATAGAGAGAAGAGGCGGACGAGGGACGCCACCGAGTCGACCTCGAGCTTGTGCATGGCGCGTCCCCGGTGGATCTTCACCGTCTTTTCGGCGATACCCAGCTCGGAGGCGATCTGCTTGTTGATCAAGCCGCGGACGACGAGCTCGCATACCTGTCGTTCGCGCCTGGTGAGGCGCGACACCAGGTCGGCGGCCCGCTGCTGCTCGGTGCGGAACAGCCGCTGCCTGGCATCCCACGCCAACGCGCGAGTGACGGCGTCGAGCAGCTGCGCCTCGTCGGCAGGCTTGACAAGGAAGTCGAGGGCGCCGTCGCGCATGGCCTTGGCCGTCTTTGGGACGTCGCTGGCCCCGCTGAGGAAGACGATCGGTATGTCCTGGCCTCGTTGCGTAATCATCTGCTGGACGTCGAGGCCACTCAGTTCCGGCATGCGCATGTCGAGGACAAGACACGCCGGTGCGTCTGGCCGTGGGCGGTCGAGGAAGGATTGCGGCGATTCGAACGCCTCTACGATAAAGCCGTGCGCCCGAAACAGACGTCGGAGCGCACGGAGGACGGCAGGGTCGTCATCGATGAGGAATATATGGGCCGTATGTTCCATGACGGGCATACGCCGCGCGAGTCGCAAGGCCGACAGTTCGTCACGGGAGATATATGAGAGTTCGCCTGCCTTTACGCTTCGCTCTACGATTCCGTTTACGACAAACATTTGCATCGTACTTTCGGCGGCGGCGGGGTTTGCACAGATTCGAGCCGGGCTGAACATGGCGACTGAAGAGGAACGCTGCGCCGAGGCGAAAAAGCTGCAGAGGATCGACGAGGCCTTTCGCGAGGGCGACCTCGACGGTTTGCGTGCAGCCGTCGCCGCAACGAGTACAAAATTCGCGTTTCGAGCCGCCTAAGCGCCTAAAGGCACGTCAAGCGGCGGCCGACACTCCGATCGGCGTGATTCCTCTCTCGACCGGCCGCCTTCGAACCCGCCTTGCGCTCATGGCGCTGCTTGCGGCTCTGCCCGTCGTTGCGGTCGCCTTTCGAGCGCCACTCGCCGAACGTGCGCATGCACGTGAAGACGCGCTGCAGGCAACGTCCAGCCTGGTTCGATCGGCTGCGCGCGAACAGGCAGATGTCGTCGATTCGGCGCGCCAGCAGCTTGAAACGCTCGCCTTGGTTCCTGCTATCCAATCTGCCGACGAGCAAGCGTGCCGCGAGTCCCTTCACCAGGTGCTTCGAGAACGGCGCCGCTTCACCGGTATCGCCGTGCTTACAGCGGATGGAAGGCCGCATTGTCTTGCCGTGCGTGACGCCGCCAATCCGAGAGCCATTGTCAATCAAGGTCTTGCTCGCTGGGCTGTCGAAGCCGGCGTGACGGCCATTGCGCCAGTGAGTGTCGACGACCCGCGGCAAATCCTCATAGCCCACCCGATTCGCGATGAGCTCGGCGCCGTCACGCGAACCCTCATAGCTGCCATCCGTCTTTCCGGTCTGCAGTCCGTCCGGTTGCAACTGCCGCCCGGGGCCACGCTGACGGTCTTTGACGGGAATCGTCGAATCCTGTTTCGCGACCCCGACTCCGCTCGCTGGCACGGCAAGCAGGTGACACCGGACGAACAGCACGACATGGCGGAGGGCGTGGCCGTCGACGGCGTGGCGCGTATCCACGTGGTCGCACCGATCGACGCGGGTGTTCCTCTCGACCTGTTCGTCGGAATTGGCGTGCCTCGGGCCGTCTTGTTCGCAGAGAGCGAGGCGGCGCTTCGAAGCAGTCTGTGGTTCCTGGTCGTCGTCTCGCTCTCGGGTTTCTTGATTGTGGTCGTCGGCGGCGAGGCGTTCCTGATCGCACCGATCACCCACCTCTCCAAAGTCGTGCAACGCCTGGCGAAGGGTGAAAGGGGAGTGCGTGCCGACATTGCCGCCAGCGCACCAGGCCTCAGTGAGCTTCGTGATGCCCTGAACGAAATGGCCACAGCGCTCGAAACGCGGGAAGAGGCCCGGGAGCTTGCCGAACGGCAACTCCGCGCATCTGAAGAGCTGTACCGGGTCCCGTTTGAAAGCGCGCCGCACGCGAGCTGGCTGTTCGACATGGACACGCTTCGGTTCGTCGAGGTCAACCGAGCCGCGTGCGAGCAATATGGCTTCACCCAGGCGGAGTTTCTCGGGATGACGATCCTCGACATTCGGCCGCCCGAGGAAATTCAGAAGACGCTCGACGTAGCCGAGCAACTCAAGAGATCCTCGACGGCTAGGCCGGCCAGTCGCTGGACACACCGGAAAAAGGACGGGACGCTGATCGCAGTCGAGGTCAGCTCGATGCTCGTGACCATCGGCGGCCGGCGGCTTGGCCTGGTGCTGGCGCACGACATTTCGGAGCGGGAGCAGCTCGAGCAACAGCTTCACCAGTCGCAGAAGATGGAGGCCATCGGACGGCTGGCCGGCGGCGTCGCTCATGACTTCAACAATCTGCTGACCGCCATTCTCGGGTGCAGCGGGATGGTGCTCCAGGACCTCGATCCCGGCAGCCCCTTCCGGGCCGATCTCGAAGAAATTCAGAAGGCGGGCAATAGCGCGGCGTCCCTGACACGGCAGCTCCTGGCCTTCAGTCGCCGTCAGGTCCTGCAGCCGCAGATTCTGAGCCTCAACGACGTGGTCAACGAGGTGAAGTCATTGCTCCAGCGGGTTATTGGCGAAGACGTCAAGCTTGTCCAGCGGCTTCAGGTCGATCTGGGTCTCGTGTCTGCCGACCGCGGCCAGCTCGAGCAAGTCCTGATGAACCTGGCGGTGAACGCCCGTGACGCCATGCCGGACGGGGGGCAGGTGACGATCGAGACCCGAGAGATCGAATTCACCGACGTTGACGTGACGGCGCGCTTCGGAACGTCGCGAGGACCGCATGTGATGCTCCTGGTCACCGACACGGGCACCGGCATGAGCGAAGCGGTCCGCCTCCGCATCTTCGAGCCGTTTTTTACGACGAAAGAGGAAGGCAAGGGCACTGGTCTTGGCCTGGCGACCGTGTACGGCATCGTGAGACAGAGTGGAGGTTCGATCTCCGTCGAGAGCACTCTCGGGAAGGGAACGACCTTCAAAGTGTATCTGCCTGTCGTGACGAAGTCGCACCAGGCCATTCCCGTGGCGTCCTTTGCCCTCGACACGACGAGAGAGGAAGCAACCATTCTGCTGGTCGAAGACCAGGCGCCGGTCAGGGGGATCGTTCGTAGAGCCCTGGCTGCGGCAGGGTACACCGTTCTCGAAGCCGGCGACGGACAGGAGGCGCTTCGTGTCGTCAACCGGCACGCGGGCCCGATCGACCTCGTATTGACAGACGTCGTCATGCCGACGATGAACGGCCCTGACCTGGTTCAGCACGTTCGCGCTCTGTACACAGACGTGCGCGTTCTCTACATGTCCGGCTATACCGACGATGCCGTCATTCGGAGCGGAGCGATGAACTCCGACGACCCCTTCCTGCAAAAGCCGTTTACGCCGCAGGTCGTGATGGAAAAGGTTCGCGAGACGCTGGCCGGGTCGAGGTCCCAAGAGCACGCGCTGCCTGCTTCGCACGTCGGCTGAAGCGCTCTTCACACAGACGTAGTGTCCGGCTTAGCCGGACGAAGGGTCTTCTGGGCCATCGCGCTGGTCCGGCTGAAGCCGGACACTACGTACAACTGAAAGGCGTACTAGGCTCTGTCGTGCACACAAAATGAGGATCGGCGGTCACATCAAGACATCGGACAGGAGCGGCACATACGGCCGTCCCTGCCCGACTCCATCACCGCGCTCGTGACAGCGGCGGTGAACGATCGAGATCCGCACTATTGGGCTGCAGCGCAGCGCTCGTCGAACTGATCCGGCGACTGACAACGGCTGTAGACGCCGTTGGCGCTCTTGCGCACGTACCCGTGCGCGGCGAGGAAATCCAGCACACAGACCGCGGTCACGCGATCCAGCCCCCATAGGCGTGCCGCATTGCCGGGTGTGAGGGCCAACGCCGGTGTCCCGAGAAACTCGTGGCGGAGCTGACAGACGATACGGGAGAATGTGTCGTGCTTCAGGCCGTCTGCCGAATTCGTACGCGTCGCTGTGTCGTCCAAAGCTTTCCTCGCTGAGCGGCGAATCAGAAATCAAGCGCCTGCGTGTGAGGCGTTCGCTGGGTTACAATTCCCAGCCAATCGAGACCTGCATTGAGCATCGTCCGTGCCAAACGGACAGAGCAGAGTAACCGCACAGAATCGTGGCTTTTTGGCGCCGTCGCGCGAGCCCTGTGCGAGATCGCACGAATCAGTGCGGTCCGTGTGCCGGTTGCGCACACGTGGTCGCGCCAATCAGGTTGAAAACACTGACTTTTGCCGGTTCGATCGCGGCACTTTGCGTTGTGGGACGATAGGATCCACAGGCGTGGCTCATACACGAGCGACAGATTCGAGCGAACCTATTCGAGCGAAAGAGATTAACCCGCCCGACAAGGCTCGAGGCCAGGACGCGATCGAGGTCAAGTCCTCCGACTTCCTCGAAGCCGCTCCTGACGCCATGATCATCGTCGACCGGACTGGTCGAATTCGGCTCGTCAACGGACAAGCGGAGAGGCTCTTCGGCTACAGCCGTCAGGAGCTCATCGGTCAGCTTGTTGAGGTTCTGGTGCCCCCGCGCTACCGGCAACCGCATCCCGGGCACAGGTCGGGATATTTTGCCGATCCGAAGCCCCGCCCGATGGGCGCTGGCCTCGAGCTGCACGGCATGCGGAAAGACACGAGCGAGTTTCCAGCCGAGATCAGCCTCGCGCCGGTTGAGACGGCCGAAGGCATGCTCGTCACGGCTGCCGTCCGCGATGTTACGGAGCGGAAGCGCGCGGAGAACTCATTACGTGCGCGGGAAGCAAGGCTTCGCCTGGTTCTCGAAACCACGGACGAAGCCTTCATCGAGATGGACGGCGAGGGCCGCATCGCGGAGTGGAACCCGAAGGCGGAGGCGCTGTTCGGATGGCCGCGGTCCGAAGCGCTGGGAAGGACGGTCGCCGAAACGGTCGTCCCGCCAGAGATGCGCGAGGCGCACCGAAGAGGACTGGAGACATTCCTCTCCACCGGCAACGGTCCGATTCTGGGAAGACGGTTGGAACTGACAGCAGTCCATCGTCAGGGCCGCTCGTTTCCGGTGGAATTGACTGTTTCGCCAATTCGCGAGGGCGACACGTACCGCTTCACCGCATTCATTCGCGATATCACGGAGCGAAAGAATGCTGAAGAAAGGTTTCGGGGCCTTCTGGAGTCGGCTCCCGACGCCATCGTCATCGTGAACCGCGAAGGGCGGATTGTCCTTGTGAACTCGCAGACTGAGAAGCTGTTCGAATACAGCCGCAACGAGCTCCTGGGACAACGAGTCGACATGCTGGTGCCCGATCGGTTCCGCGGCGAGCATCCTCAGCATCGGCTGCGCTACTTCGGGGATCCGAAGGTGCGCTCGATGGGATCTGGCCTGGAGCTGTACGGCCGACGTCGCGACGGGACGGAGTTTCCGGTAGAGATCAGCCTGAGTCCGCTCGAAACAAAGGAGGGCACGCTCGTATCGAGTGCCATTCGGGATGTCACCGATCGGAGGAGAGCCGACGAGCTGCGGTTTCAGCTCGCAGCCATCGTGGATTCCTCGAACGACGCGATCATCGGCAAGACGCTCGAGGGCGTCATCACAACGTGGAACACCGGGGCAGAACGCGTGTATGGCTATTCGGCCGGCGAGGTGATTGGAAAGTCTATCTCGGTTCTCCTGCCCCCCGGGCGCGTGGGAGAGGAGCCGGACATTCTCCGCCGGCTGAGCAAGGGAGAGCGTGTAGAGCCGTTCGAGACCGTCCGGCGCCGCAAGGACGGCCAGGATATCGACGTGTCGGTGACCATCTCTCCCATCCATGATTCCCGCGGCAACGTGGTTGGGGCCTCGAAGGTCGCCCGCGACATTTCCGATCGAAAGCGCGCGGAACAAGCATTGGCACGCGCCAAAGAGACCGCCGAGACCACCAGTCGCGAGTTCGAGGCGTTCAGCTACTCGGTGGCTCACGATCTTCGGGCGCCGCTCAGGGGCATCGACGGATTCAGTCAGGCGCTGCTCGAGGACTATTCCGAAAAGCTCGATGCCGAAGGACAGCACTACCTGCGGCGAGTACGCGAATCGGCGCAGCACATGGGGAGACTCATCGAGAGCCTCTTGATGCTCGCCCGCGTTACGCAGAGCGACCTTCGACGCGAGCGAGTTGATTTGAGTGGCATCGCCCGCGGAACCATTGGGCGGCTTCGGGGCGCCCAGCCCGACAGACAGGTCGAGGTCCTGATCGCCGACAGGCTGTTTGGAACCGGGGACAGGCGTCTTCTGGAGATCGCGTTCGAGAATCTGCTCGGCAATGCCTGGAAATTCACGGGAAAGCGAGCGAACGCACGCATTGAGTTCGGTTGCGCCGAGGATGGAGACTTCGTCTTCTTCGTTCGTGACAACGGCGCGGGCTTCGACACGAGCTACGCGTCAAAGCTCTTCGGCGTCTTTCAGCGATTGCACGCAGCGAGTGAATTCGACGGCACCGGCATCGGGCTGGCAACCGTGCAGCGGATCATCCGCCGGCACGGCGGACGCATTTGGGCCGAGGGCGAAGTGGATCGTGGGGCCACCTTCTTCTTCACTCTCGAGGACAGGAATCAGCGTGCATGAGTGGTCATGTGATCCTATTGGTCGAGGACAATGCGAGCGACGAGGAGCTGACCCTCCGGGCACTCCGGAAGGCCAACATCGCCAATGAAGTGGTCGTCGCCAGAGACGGCGCCGAAGCGCTCGACTATCTCTTCGCGAGGGGGGCGCACGCGGGGCGTGACCCCGCGAAGCTGCCGCACCTCATTCTGCTGGATCTGAATCTGCCGAAGATAGGCGGCATCGAAGTCCTGCGTCGTCTCCGCGCCGACGAGAGGACGCGCCTGCTCCCTGTGGTCATTCTGACTTCCTCCAACGAAGACAAAGACCTGACGAGCGGCTATGCCAACGGGGCCAATAGCTACGTGGTGAAGCCTGTGGACTTCAGCCAATTCTCAGAGGCAGTACGTCAGCTCGGACTCTATTGGCTGGTTGTGAATCAGTCGCCGCCACCCGTCAGGAGGACGTAGGAACTGCCAAGTGGCGGCGTTTTTACGTCGACTCGGGCCAGCGCTCGAGCCACGCGGTGATCTCATCGAGCGGCGCCGGCCGGCTGACGTGGAAACCTTGCGCCGCATCACAGCCGAGTGCGATGAGGCGGTCCCACGTCGCCTGAGTTTCGACTCCTTCCGCGACGACCGTGAGCCCCAGGTTATGGGCGAGGTCGATCGTGGACCTCACAATCATCTCGTCGCCGTGTCGAGCGAGGTCGGTAATAAACGATCGGTCGATCTTGATTTCATGCACCGGCAGCCTCTTCAGATACGCCAGCGAGGAATAGCCGGTGCCGAAATCGTCGATGGACAGCCGGATGCCCGCCTTGTTCCATCGTGTCAGGGTCGCCATCGCGCGTCCCGGGTCGGCGATGATCAGATTCTCCGTGATCTCGAGCTCCAACCTGGACGGGGGCACGCCCGACGTCTGAACCAGCATGGCGACCTCGTCGGGGAACCGTTCATCCTGCAGCGTCCGAGGCGAGAGATTGACAGCGACGATCAGGTCTCGGCCGGCGGCCCGCCACTGCTGTTCGATCCGAAGCGCCATGTCGATGACGGAAAGGGTCAGCGGTCGAATCAATCCCGTCTGTTCTGCCAGGCCGATGAAGCGCGCCGGCGGCAGCAGGCCTTCGCGCGGATGCTGCCAATAGGTCAACACTTCCATGCCCAATACTTTTCGGTCGCGGAGCCTGACCTTCGGCTGAAGATGCAGCACGAGCTGGTGACTCTGAATCGCGTGATTGAGCTCGCTGCCGAGCACGAGGCGCTGCTGGCTGTGCCGGTCGATTTCCGGTGTGTAGATGGCGACGCCGCTGCCCCATTCTTTGGCCACGTACATCGCGATATCCGCGCGTTGCAGCAGCACCTCGGCCGTCTCGCCGTGGGTGGGGTAGAAGGCGACTCCGAGGCTCGCGCGCACGGTTAACTGCAGCTGTTCAGCGTGAAAGGGTTCCTCGACAGCCGCTAGAAGGCGCCGTGCGACACGCTGCACCGCGTCGACGTCCGTCCCTGGCAGGAGCACGGCAAACTCATCACCGCCGAGCCGCGCAACGGTATCCGCCTCGCGAATCACCTGCCGCAGCCGCTGTCCGAGCTCCTGCAGCAAAGCATCGCCCACACGATGCCCGAGCGCGTCGTTGATGTCCTTGAAGCCGTCAAGGTCGAGGATCATCAGCGCCAGCGACGCCCGTTCCCGCTGGGCCGCCGCCAGCGCCTGATACAGACGATCGTTCAGTAACGCCCGATTTGGCAGGTCCGTGAGGACGTCGTGATAGGCGAGGTGCTGCACGCGCGCCGCGATTTGACGATGCTCGCGGCGCATGTCCGCGTCGCGCAGCTCGCGCTCGATCGCCGGAACCAGTCGCCGCAGGTTCCCTTTCATGATGTAGTCGTGCGCGCCGGTTTTCATTGCTTCCACGGCGACTTCTTCGCCGATGGTTCCTGACAGGAAGATGAAGGGGAGGTCGGGGTCGCGGGCGCGGAGGAGCGCGAGCGCTTGTGTTCCGCTGAATTCCGGCATCGTGAAATCCGCGATCACGATGTCCCACGGTTCCCGGTCCAACGCCGCCATGAGGGCGTCGGCTGTCTCGATGCGCTGCCAGCGGGGCTCGTAGCCGGCATGACGCAGCTCGCGCAGCAGCAGCAGCGCGTCGTCCTCCGAATCCTCGACGATCAGAACCCGCAGCGGTCCCATCTCACCGTCCCGATCAGGGACCTTCATGGAGTCGCAATCATCGCCCCGTCCATTTCGGGCTTCCAAGCGCGAAGAAGAAGACTGCGCCCTCGTTCGGCTGTCCCTCTGCCCATACCGACCCTCCGTGCTTTGCGACGATGCGTTGTACGGTCGCCAGGCCGATACCTGTGCCGGGGAATTCCGTTCGGCGGTGGAGCGCCTGGAGCGGCCGAAACAACTTGTGGGCATGTGCCGGGTCGAAACCGATGCCGTTGTCGCGCACGAAGAACGCACGTCGGCCATCGTCGTCGCCTACGCCCAACTCGATGCGCCCAGGGTTGCGCGAGGCTGTCGCCTTCCACGCGTTGCCAAGCAGATTCTCGAGGAGCACGCGCAGCAGTCGCGAGTCTCCGTTGGTGGTGAGGTCGGGTTGAATCACCACGTCGACATCTCGCTGAGGGTCCTGCTTCCGAAGGTCTGCGGTGATGGCGTGGGCGAGTGGGCTGAGATCGACGGGCTCGTCGTGCAGCTCGCTTCGAGTGACTTGTGACAGAGCCAGCATCGCATCGATCAGCCACTCCATGCGCTCGACGGCCGCACGGACCCGTCGCAGCGCATCCCGGCCCACCTCATTCAGCTGGTGGTCGCACTCTTCGAGCAGCACCCTGCTGAAGCCTTGAATGCTCCGCAGCGGCATCCGGAGATCGTGGGAGACCGAATACGAAAACGCTTCGAGCTCCTTGTTGATGGTTTCCAGTTGCGTACGCTTCGCCGCCAGCTCGTGCTCGATCTGCCGGCGCCACGTGATATCGCGAAGAATGCCCGTGAAAATCGGACCATTAGCGGTTCGACATACCGCGAGCGACAATTCGACAGGAAACTCCTCGCCGCTCTTGCGAAGTGCGGCCAGCTCGACGGTGCGGCCGATGACTCGTGTTTCGCCCGTGGTCAGGTAGCGCTCCAGCCCCGCGTGATGCGCGGCGCGAAACCGCTCGGGCAGCAGGATGCTGAGCGGGCTTCCCAACAGCTCGCTAGCCGTGTAGCCGAACATGTGCTCGGTCGCTCGATTGACCTGAATCACATACCCCTGTGTGTCGGCCGAGATGATGGAGTCAGTGGCCGCGTCGATGATCGCGCGCAGCCTCGCCTCGGTGAGATCGAGGAGCGCCTGCGTGTGCGTCCGCATCAGGTCTTCGTCGGCCATCGTAGACATTGATGTCCACAACCGAGGTGCCGTCGGCAATCGCTTCTCGATGAGCAATGCGTTGTGCTCGCTCACTATAGCAAAGCGCGACGCCTGGCACCGCTCCTGTTATCGGATCACGCGGTTGCGATCTGAACGATCCGTGTGCCGCGCGTCAGCGCAGACGGGTCCGCGAGAGCCCGGAAGGAAACGAGAGTGGTCCTGTTGGTCTGCCACTGGGGGACATCGACGCGAACGGGAGGAGATTGAGTGACAGTACGGCGCGTCCGCGGCTGCGAGTTTGTGGTCGAGCTTGCAACCGGAAGCCTGAAGGCTTCCGGCTACCGCGTTCCGTTGGCTCCATCAGCCCCATTCGGCCGTGGGCGGACCGTGTGCCAGGCGCTGATGTGCGCTGGGCGCAGTGCGCGCGTGCGCGCCGGGCGCCCTGTGCGATAGCGCACACGACTGTCCGGTCGTCCTTGCCTACAGCCTCTCGCACCTGCACGTATCTGCGCCGCTTCGACGGATCGCGCCCCACCGTTTCATGTGGCCCGCCTCCTGCTTGGACCGCTATACGGCTCTTTACAAGGATTTGTACCCGGTTGCGTGCCTAGACGTCGAGCCGTATAGCGGTCCCCGAATGTCTTCTCACGCACGCCGTCCGGCGATGGAATGGTCGATGACGAAGAAACGATCCGCCCTCGCGGCGTTCACGATCGTGCTCATGACGAACGCCGCGGTGGCGCAAGAGCGGCGGAATCTCGTCGAGGCGACGCTCGAAGAGCTGCTGACGATCCCTGTGGTCACTGCGAGCCGCGTCACAGAGCAGCTCAAAGACGCCCCGGCACGCATGGTGGTCGTCACCGATGCCGAGATCCGGCGGCGCGGATACCGGTCGTTGACCGACGTCCTGAAAGATCTTCCCGACTTCAAGGTCGACATCGCGGGGGACCAGGACTACCCGGTGGAATTCACGATCCAGGGCAGCCGTGGATCGAGCCGCGTGATCGTGCTCCTCGACGGCATTCGCATCTCCTCGCCCACGAACGAGCCGCTGCCGATTGCGGCGAACTTTCCCGTGCACAGCGCTCGGCAGATAGAAGTGCTCTATGGCCCGGCGTCCGCACTCTACGGCGCAGACGCGTTTGCGGCGATCGTCAACATCATCAGCAAGGACGGGTTCAACAGCGACGGCCTCTGGCTGGAGACGTCGATGGGACAGGATGGGCTCTACAACGAAACGGCGTCCTACACCGCGCAATTGGGACCCTCGAGCAGCCTGCTCCTTGCCGGCCAGTTTCTGCACGATCGGCAGCCCGATCTGAGCAGGGTCTATCCGGCCGATTTTCAGGGGCTTCGGGCGCAGCACACCGGCACGTTCAACACCATCTTCGGACCGATGCGAGCGATCGGGCCTGTGTCTCCGGACTACGACGTCCCGCTCAGCGCGCATTCGATGCAAGCGACCCTTCGTGCCGGCGGCCTGCAGTTGTCGCTGTTCGAAAACGAGTCCCACATTCCGACGACACCCGCGTACACCCCCGACAACGGCGTATACAACAACGCGGCATTCAACGAGAACTCGCTGCTGGTGGTGTCGGGCAGCTACGCGAAGTCCATGAAGTTCCTGACCAGCACGTCGACATTGACCATGAGCCGCCACGAGCTGGATCCGGAATCGGGGTACTGGAACGTCTACAGCAACCTGAAGAAGAGCTACAAGTACGCGTTCGGCTCGATGCTGAAAGGCGAGCAACAGTTCGCCTGGAAGCCGGGGAGCGCGACGACACTGACGACAGGGGTGACCGTCGAGCGATTCTTCGCAATTCCGCAGGGGGCCGATCTGAACGCGCCGATCGGATCGCGCGACCGGCCAGGCACGATTCTGGACACCGATATTCAGGATGACTTCATCAGGCTGCGGTATTCCAACTCGGGCGCGTACGCGCAGCTCCAACACGCGATCACGCCTCGCCTGACCGGAGTGCTCGGCGCGCGCGGCGACTACAACGCGCGGTACGGGGGAACGTTCAATCCGCGACTCGGACTCGTCGCTCGACCGGCCGCCGATACGACGATCAAGATGCTGTACGGCACGGCCTACCTGGCCCCGTCGCCATATCAGTCCTACGGACACTACGGTGCCTTCTACAGCGAGGACGGCGGCCAGACGTACGCGTCGGAGTACTGGCATCTCCCAAACCCGGATTTGAAGCCTCAGAAGAAACGCACGTTCGAGGTGAACATGGTCCAGGGATTGGGCGCGTCGTTTGCCGTATCGGCGACGGCGTTTCACTCGCTCATGACGGACGTGATTCAGGAATCCGACCCTCGTCAGCCTTCCGCGGGCCTCTATCACGGCTGGCCGGTGGCCTATATCGACTTCCCGGTCAATGAGGGCGACCAGAACGTCTACGGAGCGACGATTGGGCTCAATTTCGTCAAGCCGCTCTCATCGGGCCGAGGCATCAATGCGCGGGCTGCCCTCAGCCTCGCAGATGGCGACGTGTCGAGCCACGACGCCAATGGCACGTCCATGCGGCTTCCTGTAGGGGGGATGGCGCCGGTGCAGCTCAAGTTCGGCGTCGATCTGCACGGGGACCGCCTGGACGTCACGCCACGCGTGACGGTCAGCGGCCGTCAGCGCCTGCGGGCAACCGAGAGCGAGGGCGATTCCCTCGTGCGACGGACGCTTCCCGGTTACGCGACCGTCGATGTGAACGTCCGGCGCCGCGACGTGTTCAAGGAGCTCGACCTGTTCGTCACCGTCGAAAACGCTCTCGACATGCGGTACCGACACATCAACATGCGCGCGTATTCGAACCCGGAGGAACTGGTGGGCGCGCCGCAAAACCCGAGGCGCATTACGGTTGGCGCTCAATTTCAGGTGCCACGATGAACCTGCTGAGGAGCGGTCCAACTGGAGCCATGACGTTGCGAAGAATCCCCGCGATTGTGCTCTGTGCCTTGACCGTGACCACCGGGCTCGCGGCGGGGCAGACGCGCGATCTCACCACACTCTCGCTCGAGGATCTGCTGAACGTGGAGATCACGTCGATATCGGGCAAGGAACAGACGATCGGCCGAACGGCGGCCGCAGTCTACGTCATCAGGGCGCAAGACATCGAGCGGTCTGGCGCCACGACGCTGCCGGATCTCTTCCGTATGGTGCCGGGCTTCTCGGTCGCGCAGCTCAATGCCAACACGTGGTCGGTCACGTCCCGTGGCTTCGGGGGAACGCACGCAAACAAGCTGCTGGTGTTGATTGACGGACGCAGTATCTACACACCGTTGAACGGCGGCGTGAACTGGGAAATGCAGCTCCTGCCGCTCGAGGCGATCGAACAGATCGAGGTCATTCGCGGGCCTGGA
>Ga0209640_10001018_pt1 | contig 23136 bp, 25 predicted proteins | sample RifCSP10_1_FD_184018 | JGI IMG/M metagenome (GOLD analysis project Ga0209640, IMG submission 184018) | Soil microbial communities from Rifle, Colorado - Rifle CSP2_sed 10_1 (SPAdes) (version 2) | ecosystem: Environmental > Terrestrial > Deep subsurface > Rock core/Sediment | place: Rifle... | reverse complement strand
CCGACCTCATCCCCGAGAGCCGAGACAGCTGCCACGAGGTCGAGCGCTGCGCGTACAGCGCGCTCCGCGTCGTCCTCGGTCGCGGTCGGCGTGCCCCAGACGGCCATCACCGCGTCGCCGATGAACTTCTCCACGGTGCCCCCGTAGAGCTCGATCAGGCGCCGGCTGGTCTCGAAGTAGCGCGAGAGAAGCTCGCGCGTGTCCTCGGCGTCACGTTGCTCGGACGCGGCGGTGAAGCCGACGAGATCGGCGAAGAGCACGGAGACGAGGCGGCGCTCGGCTGCGGGCGGGGTTGTGCGAGTTTCTGCCTCTCTAGGCCGCGGTTGCGGAGCAAGCGCGGCCCCGCACTCCCCGCAGAACTTGACACCGGGCGCGTTCGGCGCGCCGCACGACGGGCACGCGAGCGCGAGTGCCGTCCCGCACTCGCCGCAGAACTTCCGGCCCGGCTCGTTTTCCGACCCGCAGGAAGGACACAGAAGCGCGTCCGCCACGTGCCAACTCTAGTGTCATGTCAGGGGTAGCTCAATCGAAGTGCGGCTACGCTCCTGCCGTGGCGCTCGAGACCGCCGAGACGCACGAGGGGCTCTCGCCTGATCGAGCGTGGTGGCTTCGCGTTCCGGCAGTGCTGCTGAGTCCGCGTTCGGTCTTCTTCGCCCTGCGCGAGGACGATCCGGACGACATCGCGTCCCGGTCGGAGCCGCTTCTGCTCGTCGTCTGGATGGCGGGCGCCGCAGCCGTCCTCGCCACACCGACCGCAGCCGGGCTGCTCGACAAGGCGGACTACGACGCGTTGCTGCTCTCCATCTGGGCATTCGTCGCGGGAGGCATCTACGGCGCAGTCGGGTACTTCCTCTTCGGCTTCGCACTCTTCTTCGGGGTGCGGTTGCTCGGGAGCCAGGGTGACTTCCGTCGCGCCCGCCAGCTCGTCGGGTTCGCGCTCGTACCGCTGGCCCTCTCGCTTCTCGTGCTTCTCCCCGTACGCCTGGCTCTCTATGGTGGCGATGCATTCCGCGAAGGCGGCCCGGACGAGGGCACAGGGGAGGGCGTGCTCCTCGCGTTGCAGCTCGGCTTCGTCGCCTGGTCGCTCGGGCTGCTCGTGATCGGCGTCCGGGTCGTCCACGGGTGGAGCTGGCCCCGGACGCTCGGCGCATTCGCCGCCGGCGTGGCGTTGCTAGGCGCGATCGTCGGCGTGTTCGCGCTGATCTGATCAGGGAGAAGACGCCGCGGAGGCGCTCACGTACGCGGCGATGGCAGCGATCTCCTCCGGACTCAGGCGATCGGAGAAGGCGGGCATGGTCGTTCCGCCGTCACTTACGACTGCCGCGATCTCCTCCTCCGAGAGCTGGGTCTCGTCGAGGTCAGGGCCGACTGTGCCCGTGGCTTGGGCGGCCGACAGCGTGTGGCAACCGCTGCATCCCTGGCTTATGAAGAGCTGTTCGCCCTCCTCGTTCACGGGCGGCTGGATCGTGATCGTCGGCGTGGCCTCGCCGCCCTCTTCGAGGCCGAGGGCGATGATCAGCCCGAAGCCGAGCGCGAAGACCGTGATCACGAGCGACACGGGCATCGCGAGCACGAGCCAGAGGTTCGGGGGGCTCTGCTGCCCGTTCTCGTCGTTCACGCTGTCGCCTCCACCTGCCGGGTTTTCGGCCCGGTAAGCGTCAGGAAGACGTTGAGGAAGAAGAGGATCTGGGCGAGCGCGAGGACGATGACGGTCGGCACGGCGGCGACGGCGAGGTCCTCGAAAGCCGCGGGGAGGACCGAAAAGCGACGCGGGGCGCCTTCGAGCCCCTGCCAGATCCAGAGCGCGGAGTTGAACGTGCCTGCGAAGAACGTGAGCCAGATGTGCCAGCGTGCCGCCGTCTCGCTCCAGAGCGGCCTGCCGGTCAGCTCGGGCAGGAAGTGGTACGTCGCGCCGAAGATGACGAGCCCGATGTTGAGGAGCGCCATGTGGTGGAAGTGCCCGACGATCCAGAGCGAGTTGTGGACGACGGCGTCGAAGGCGATGGTCGCGTTCACGACGCCGGAGAGCCCGGCCAGGAGCCACGAGACGAGCCCGAGGAACAGAGCGGTAGAGGCCGCGTTCCACACAAAGTTCGACCGGTAGATCGTGAAGCCGAGCGAGTAGAGGGAGAGCGCCGAGGGGATCGTCAGCGAGAAGGTCATCGGCTGCATCGCGATGTTGATCGCGGACTGGACGCTTCCCGACGGGTAGTCGAGGTAGATGTGGTGCGCCCAGACGAGCACGTTCGCGATGACCGCGATCACCCACGCGAGCGCGATCACGTTGCCTGCCACGAGCGGCCGCTTCGCGTACTTCGGGATGAGGAAGTAGTAGATCGCGACCGCCGGGAAGAGAAGGAGGTACACCACCGGGTGGCCGAACCACCAGAGGATGTTCTTCGCTAGCAGGGGGTCGACCGAGACGTCCGCGAACGACTGGACGATCATGACGACGAGCAGGCCGGCGAGGGGCAGCGTCGCAATGATCATGTCGATCGCGATGACGCCGAGCGGAATGAGCGCGTACGGCACGGGCTCTGGGTTGGTCGCGAACCTCTTCGGCCACAGGTAGCCGAACCCGATCGAGGTGAAGAAGCGGTTCACGGGGTTCTTCGAGACGGCGTGCAGAGCGGGACCGACGACGGTGTGGATGATCCCGATGCACCAGGTGACGATCGCGAGCCCGGCGAGGAGCACCGAGAACGCGAAGACCGCCGTCGTCATGTCACCCCACTGGCCCGCGGAATAGAACGGCAGCGGGTAGAGGAACACCCAGGAGCCCGCGAACCCGAAGAAGAGGGTGGTCACGACGACACCTGCGACTCCCGCGACCATCAGCCAGAACGTGAGCCAACCCATCGCCGCGCCGAACCGACGGGGCTCGAACCCTAGGGACGCCAGCACCCACCACGAGAAGCCCATCACCCCGAACGCGGCCCAACCCACGAACGCACCGAGGCCGTGGGCGGTCATGAGCGCGTACCACGTGTTGTCGCCGAGCCGGCCCACATCGGCCTGACTCATGCGGATCGCCCAGCCGAGGAGCCCGCTCGCGGCCAGGATGACCGTCGAGGCGACGAGATACCAGAGCGTCAGGCGCCGGGCGGCCTCGCGTCCGCCGTACGTCACGGTACGACCTCGAACTGGGCCACCATGCCGTGGTGGTCGAGCCCGCAGTACTCGAGACAGAGAACCTTGTAGACGCCCGGCTCGTCGAACGTGTGCACGACGTTCGTGACGAAGTCGGGCACGACCTGCGCCTGCAAGACGAACTCGTCGTCTGCCGTGTAGACGCCGAAGCCGTGGTTGACGTCGGTCGCCCTCAGCCTGAACTCGACGGGCTTGCCGGCGCGAATCGTGCCGGGGTCGATCGCGAAAGCGAACTGCCTCGCCTCGACGTTCACGACCTGCGAGCCGGGCGGTGCGCTCTCGCCGTAGGGGGTGAAGAAGATCGTGCCGAAGAGGAGCACCAAGAGACCGCCGATCAAGACGAGGAGCCATCCCTTCTCGCGCCGGGCTAGGCGCTGCGCGTCGACCTCGCCGCGTGACTTCGTCGACCACCAGAGGACGAGGAAGACGCCCACTCCGATGACGGTCACGATCGCGTAAGAGATCGCGATGAGAACCGCCGTCGAGTTCATAGCGCGGGACTCTAGACGATCGAGCGGGCCGGGAGTTGTGCGCGGAAACTACGGGCCGAGGGTGCCCGCAGCGCGCTCCGAGCCGAGTGCCTGCTCGAACCGCGCCAGCTCCTCGTCGGGCATCGCGTACGTGTGCCGCTCCTCCGGGAAGCGGCGCTCCCGGACCTCTGCTGCGAACGTCTCGAGCGCCGAGCGGATCGTGTCGCCGACCTCCGCGTACCGCTTCACGAAGCGCGCCGCCCGACCGTCGTAGAGGCCGAGGAGGTCGTGCCAGACGAGGACCTGGCCGTCGCAGTCCACGCCCGCACCGATGCCGATCGTGGGAATGGAGAGCTCCGACGTGACGCGCGCGGCGACCGGAGCCGGGACTGCCTCCAGCACGAGCGAGAAGCATCCCGCCGCCTCGAGCGCACGGGCGTCGGCGAGCAGTGCGAGCGCTTTCTCCGCGCTTCGCCCCTGGGCCTTGAACCCGCCGAGCATCGTTGCCGACTGGGGAGTCAGGCCGATGTGGCCCATGACCGGAATCCCCGCCCCGACGATCGCACGCACGCGGGAGAGCGTCGGACCGGCTCCTTCGAGCTTGACCGCGTCCGCTCCCGCCTCTTTGACGAAGCGGATCGCGTTCCGCACCGCGTCCTCGTCCGAGACCTGGAACGTGCCGAAGGGCATATCCGCGATGACCAGTGGACGACGCGCCCCGCGCGTTACGGCGCGCGTGAGCATGAGCATCTCCTCCATGGTCGCCGGCACCGTCGAGTCGTGGCCGAGCACCGTCATCGCGGCCGAGTCGCCGACGAGGATCAGGTCCGCTCCGGCCTGGTCGGCGAGCCGCCCACCGGGTGCGTCGTACGCAGTGACCATCACGATCGGCTGCCGGCGAGCCTTCATCTCTCCGAGCTCGGTGATGGGAAGCCGTCCCGGCGCGGGCGTGGCGGGTGCGGGCTGCTGCGGGCGGATGCTCATGCGGGGTCTCCTTCCCCTGATGGGGTCAGACCCGTGGGGTCTGACCCCTTGTCGAGTGGCACGCTGTCGATCAAGCGGATCGTGCCGACGCGGACGGCGCCGGCGAGAACGGGTGGATCGAAGTCCGCGACCTCGACGTAGTCCACCTCGAAGCCGTTCGAGGATGCAAGGAGCTCGAGCGCGGCTTGCTTGTCCCTCGTAGCCAGCGCGCGGGGGAGAGCGAGAGCGCGCTCACGTTCCTCGGCCGAGAGGAGCGTGTTTCGCGAGGAGAGGGCGAGTCCGTCGGCGTCGCGCACGGTGGGCAGGACGCGGAGCTCGATCTCGAGCGCGAGGTCGTGGATCATCCGGCGGATCACCTCGGCCTGCTGCGCATCCTTCTGCCCGAAGTACGCGCGGTCCGGGCGGACGATCGTGAAGAGCTTGAGGACGACGGTCGCGACCGCACGGAAGTGTCCGGGCCGGAACCGTCCTTCCAGGATCGATCCGAGCTCGGTCACGTCGACCCAGGTCTGAAAGCCGGGTGGGTACATCTCCCCGGCCGTGGGAGCGAAGATGATGTCGACGCCTGTCTCCTCCGCGAGCCCGAGGTCACGCTCGTTGTCGCGTGGATACCACGCGAGGTCGCCTTGATCCGAGAATTGGGCGGGGTTCACGAACAGGCTCATCACCACCGTCTCGTTCTCTGCGCGCGCCGCGCGGAGGAGAGAGAGATGGCCTTCGTGCAATGCCCCCATCGTCGGCACGAGTCCGATCGAGGCAGATCCTTCCGCGGAAACGCGGCTCCGGATCCCGGCAATCGTCCGCTCGACGATCACCGTCGCTTCCGTCCTTGTAACAAGTTGTAACTTGGGCTCGCTAGCCTCATGTCACGTCTCTTCCGAGCCTTGTAACAACTTGTAACTTGGCATCTCTCGACCTGCGACCCGGGCCGTAGCATCGGCGAGGGCGACGTAGAGCTCCTCGAGCTCCGGCCGCTCGGCGCGGATGACCGCAAGATGCCGCTCGACCGTCTCCCAGTCGCCGCGCGCGATCGGGCCCGTGAGCTCGAACCCGCTGTCCATGACACCGCGAATGAGGGGATCGAGCGCCTCGCGTGGAGCGCTCGCGGCCTCGAGCAACGAGCCCGCAGCGGCCCGAATCGTCACCAGGAAGTTGGATGCGAGGGCGGCGCCTGCGTGATACGCCGCGCGCCCGGCGTCCTCGAGCTCGAACGGCCGCAGGCCGAGCGTCTTCGCCAACCAGAATCCGACCGCGCGAGCCTCGCCGGTCTCCGCGGTTACCGCGCCCCAGGCGCCGTCGAGTTGCTCGGGCCCTCGGGCCTTCGTGAACGACTGGAGCGGGTGCATCCCGAACCTGCGCTCGTGGGGGTCGAGCGCTGCGAGCGGGGTCGCCCCGCTGACGTGGGCGACCCACGGGCCGACCGCAAGCTCGCCGGCGACCTCCGCGATCGCCCGGTCGGGAACGCACAGGAGGACGAGCTGCGGCTCGTCGGCATCGAGGAGCATGCCGCGCTCGGCGAGCCGTGCGCTCACCGTCGAGCCGACGCGCCCGCGCGCGCCCACGATTCGGATGCTCTCGATCATTCTCTGGCTCCAGTTCCGTCTCCGGATACCGGGCACCCGGGAGTGTAGCCTCGAGCGCCTACTTCACGGCAAGACGCGTCTCGAGGTGCGCGCGCACGGCCGGCCAGTCGTCGTCTGTGACGCTGTACCAGGCGCTGTCGCGGTTCTCGCCGCCGCGCACCAGCATGTGCTTGCGGTGGATGCCCTCGAAGGTGGCACCGATTGCCTCGAGCGCTCGACGCGAGCGCTCGTTCAGCGCGTCGGTCTTGAGCTCGACGCGGCGGCAGCCCCAGGCCTCGAAGGCGTGAGTGAGTTGGAGGAGCTTCGCCTCGCCGTTCGCCCCGCTCCCCCAAGCGGACGGGTGGAGCCATGTCCAGCCGATCTCCACCGAGAGGTGCTCTGGGCGAAGCGCGAGGAACCGGGTCGAGCCGACGATTCCCTCGCGGCCGATCGTCACGAGCGGGATCTCGGTACCGGCTGCGGCCGCCGCGAGAGCCCGTCCCATGTAGGTGTTCCAGTCGGCGCGGGTCTGCGGCTGGACGATGCTCAGCCAGCGCCACGTGCGGGGGTCGCGCGATGCGCGCCAGAGACCTTCCTCGTGCTCGGGCGAGAGCGGCTCGAGTCGCACGACTCGGCCCTCGAGTGTCGGAACCACCCATCTCTCCACGGTGCTCGACAGTACACTCGTCCCATGCCGATCTACGAGTACGCGTGCATGGAGTGCGAGTCGCACTTCGAAGAGCTCGTTCGCTCGAGCGACCAGGCAGTCACGTGCCCGGAGTGCGGCGCCGCGAAGGTGCTCAAGCAGCTCTCGAGCTTCGCGGTGCACGGCGCGGCGACGAAGCCGAGCTTCGCCGGCCCGTCGGGCAGCGGGGGCGGCTGCTGCGGCGGTTCGTGCGGCTGCGGCCACTGACCGAACTCAGCTAGCGCGAGCCGACCAGCGCCGTTCCGGCAAGCATTCCAAGCGCTCCGGCTGACGCGAACACGGCCACGAGGATCAGCGCTCGCGCCCGGGGCCGGGAAGGCCCGGCGAGCGTGACGACGAAGTGTTGGAGACGCGCCGACGTGTGGATCAGGAGCCCCAGCGCAAACGCGGACGCGAGCGCCGCGAGGAGCGCGAGGTTCGCGGCGCGTTCCCCGAGGCCGAACCAGTCCTCGGCGAACGGGAGGATGCTGACAGCTCCTCCGAGCCATGAGACCACGGCGATCCTTCCCGATGCCCGCACGGCGCTAGCGTGACGCATCCGGGCGACGACGTACACTGGCGGTCCGATGGAGGATGCCGTCGAGCGCGCAGCTGCGCTCCGGGAGTACGCGGAGCAAACGGCCTCGTGCACGAGATGTGCGCTCGCGCAGGGGCGCACACAGGTCGTCTTCGGCTCCGGGAGCCCGGACGCGGACCTCATGTTCGTCGGCGAGGCGCCGGGCTTTCACGAGGATCAGCAGGGCGTGCCGTTCGTGGGGCAGGCGGGGAAACTGCTCGACCGGTTGCTCGAAGGGATCGGTCTTACTCGTGCCGATGTGTTTGTCTCGAATGTTTTGAAGTGCAGGCCTCCCGGAAACCGCGACCCGCTTCCCGACGAGATCGCGGCCTGCGAGCCTCATCTGTTTCGCCAGATCGAGCTGATCGAGCCGAAGCTCGTGGCGACCCTCGGGAACTTCGCCACGAAGCTGCTCTCGGGCCACCCGGCCGGGATCACGCGGGTGCACGGCCAGGAGCAGGAGGTCACGCTCGGCGCCCGGACGGTACACCTGTATCCGCTCTACCACCCGGCGGCCGCCCTCTACACGCCCTCGATGCTCGAGGTGCTCGAGGAGGACTTCGCGCGGATCCCCGCGCTCCTCGAGCGAACGGTCGGAGAACCGGATCCCAGTCACGAGCCTGCCGTTCCGGTCTTCGAGCCCGACCCCGAGTCCGTCCAGCTCGGCCTGTTTTAGATGGGGTCAGACCCGTGGGGTCTGACCCCAGTGTTCTAGACCGGTGGGGTCTGACCCCCGCGTGCTCGAGCTCGCCACCGCCTCGGCGGAGGAGACCGAGGCGATCGCGGCGCGTCTCGCGGGGCGCCTCGAGCCCGGCGATGTCGTCACGGTTTCGGGTGAGCTCGGAACGGGCAAGACGACGTTCATTCGCGGTGCGTGTCGGGCTCTCGGTGTCACCGCGCCGGTGACGAGTCCCACGTTCACGATCGGCCATCGCTACAGGGGGCCAGTAGCTGTCTCGCATCTCGACCTCTTCCGGTTCGACGGGCTCTCTCCCGCCGAGTGGGGCGACCTCGAGCCCTACTTCGACGACGCGATCGTCTTCGTCGAGTGGCCCGAGGCAGGGCGGGGGACGCTTCCGGCTGCGCGTGTCACCATCTCGATCGAGCATGCCGGCGACGACCGGCGTCGGCTCGAGCTCGCCTCGGCGGACGCGGCGCTGCTAGAAGGCATCGAGTAATGCTGGTCCTCGCCTTCGACACCGCGACCGACGTCGCGACGAGCGCGCTTCTGAAGGACGGCCAGGTCCTGGGAGAGCGGACGTCGACCGCACGTACGCTCCTCGAAGACCTGGATGCCCTGCTCCGCGACGCCGGCTCTGAGCCCACCGACGTCGATGCGCTCGTCGTCGGAACGGGACCGGGGAGCTTCACGAGCACGCGGATCGGACTGGCGGTCGCCCGAGGGCTCGCGCTCGCGCTCGACGTGCCCGCCGCGGGGGTGTCCACGCTCGACGCGCTCGCTGCGGCCTGCGACGGTGCCTTTCCGGTCGTCGACGCGCGCAGACGGGAGGTCTTCGTTCCCGGCCCCCAGGCCGTCGCTCCGGACGACCTGGAGCTCGAGCCGGGGACGGTCTGCATCGGGAGTGGAGCTGTGCGCTATCGGGAGACGCTCGAGCGCAAAGGCGCGGCTGTGCCCGTCGACTCCGATCCCCTCCATCTCCCGCACGCACGTCTGCACGCGTCCCTCGCGCGCGAGTTCGGCCCGGTCGAGGCGATCCAGCCGATCTACGTCAGAGCACCCGACGCGAAAGCGAGGAGAGCTCCTAACGCAATGAACGACCGTGTCGCGACGCGGCGCTGTACGCCGTGATGCTGCGTCCTCAGTCGCACCCATATCGGGAATATGGGCGCTCCCTGCGTCCTTGCCTCACGACGTTCATCATCCGCCTCGCGACGGGCGATCATCACGTTAGGAGCTCCGCATGAACGTCGAGCTCCGACGCCTCGAGACGCGTGACCTCGACACCGTCGAGGAGATCGAGCGCGCGTCGTATCCGACGCCCTGGTCCCGCTCGATGTTCGTCGCGGAGCTTCAGAAGCCGAGCTCGCTCGCGATCGGGGCGTACTCGGAGGAAGGGGAGCTCGTCGGGTACGCGTTCGTCTCCCGCTACGTCGACGCATGGCATGTGATGAACATCGCGGTGGCAACCGGGCTTCGCCGGCGCGGGATCGCGACGGAGCTCTTGGAGCGGCTTTTCGAGGTGACGGCGACGGATCCACGGCGTGGATACACGCTCGAAGTGCGTGTCTCGAACGCCGCGGCCATTCGGCTGTACGAGCGGCTCGGCTTCGAAGCCCGCGGCATCCGGCGGGGCTACTACACCGACAATCGTGAAGACGCCTTGATCATGTGGCGTGAGCCGGCATCGTCGGAGCAGGCCTCGTGATCCTCGGCATCGAGACCTCCTGCGACGAGACGGCGGCTGCCGTGGTCACGGACGACGGCCGCGTGCTCTCGTCCATCGTCTCCTCGCAGGCCGAGCTTCACGCGCGGTACGGGGGAGTCGTCCCGGAGGTCGCGTCACGGCGACACCTCGATCTCGTTGCCCCCGTCGTCCGCGAGGCTCTCGAATCGGCCGGGACCTCGCTCGACCGAATCGAGCGCGTCGCCGTGACGCAGGGCCCGGGCCTCGTCGGAGCGCTGCTCGTGGGTCTTTCCGCCGCCAAGGCTCTCGCCTGGGCCCGCCGGTTGCCGCTCGTCCCCATGGACCACCTGGAAGGGCACGTGGCGACGCTCTATCTCGGGCGCGATCCGCTCGAGCCACCCTTCCTCTGCCTGCTCGCGAGCGGCGGGCACACGCTGTTGCTCGCCGTTTCGGAGCACGGCCGTTCCGAGCGGCTCGGTACGACGCTCGACGATGCGGCCGGAGAGGCCTTCGACAAGGGTGCGCGCCTCCTCGGGCTCGGCTACCCCGGCGGCGCCGCGATCGACCGGATCGCCCGTGAAGGAGACCCCGCCGCCTTCCAGTTTCCCGTTGCCCGCGTGGCCGGGCTCGACTTCTCGTTTTCGGGCCTCAAGACCGCGTTGCTGTACGCGGTCCGCGAGCTCGGGGAGGAGGAGGCCGAGCGGAGGAAAGCCGATCTCGCAGCCTCCTACCAGCGGGCGATCGTCCGGGCCCTGACCCAGCGCGTGCGAGAGGCCTCTCTCGTGACGGGTCTCGATCGCCTCGCAGTCGTCGGCGGAGTCGCCGCGAACTCCGCGCTGAGGAGCGCGCTTCCCGACGCGCGCTTCGCGCCCCTCGACCTGTGCACGGACAACGCGGCGATGATCGCCTCGGGAGCGCGGTACGTCGATGCGCTTCCGTACCCTCGCTACCTTGCGCTCGATGCATACGCGTCTCTTGCGTAGTCGGGCGGCGGGAATCGCAGCCGCGACGACCGCGATCACGCTGCTGCTCGGCGTCGTCGGCGCTGGTGCTCAGGAGCCGTCCGTTGCGTCGCTCGACGAGGCGGGTTGGCAGGGTGTGCTCGGAGTACGAGCCGCGGTCTCGACCGCGCAGCGCTACGTCGTCGTTCTCGAGCCTCCGTCGCTCGCGGCGCGTGTGCGGGCGGCTGGGGGACGAGCGGACGAGGCCGAGATGCGCGCGTGGACGGGGGCGGCGATCGGCCAGCAGGAGCAGTTCCTGGCCCGACTCTCGGCGGCGGGTGCCCGCATCGCCCCGGAGTACCGGTACGCGCGTGTCGTCAACGGATTCTCCGCGCGTCTCGACCCGACGTCGCTCTCGCTCCTCGAGCGCGATCCAGAGGTGGCCGGGGTGTACCCCGTACGGATTGCGTATCCCGCCCAGACCGACGACGAGGCGGGCGTCTTGCCTTCTGCGGTAGCCGACCTCGAGATCCCCGGTCTCGACGGAACCGGTGTCACCGTCGCGTTGCTGGACACAGGAGTCGATCCCACGCACCCGTACCTCCGCAAGAGCGTCCTCTCGGGCGTCGACGTCATCAACCCGGGGAGCGGAGGCATCGCGCAGCCCCATCCCACGATCCCCGGTCGGCCCGAGCGGCATGCGACCGAGCTCGCCGGGATCATCACGGGATCGGAGGGCCCCGGTGGGCTGCACGGCATCGCGCCGGGAGCGTCGATCCTGCCGATCCGCGTCGCGGGCTGGCAGCCGGACGCGGAGGGCGGATACACGGTCTACTCCCGTACCGATCAGATCCTCGCCGGCCTCGACGCCGCCGTCGATCCGAACGACGACGGCGACGCTCACGACGCGGCGCGCATCGCGCTGATCGGAGTCGTCGAGCCGTACGCGGCGTTTCCCGATGGGCCGCTCGCTCGCGCGGTGGCCGGAGCCGCGACGCTCGATACGCTCGTGATCGTCCCGGCGGGAAACGACGGTCGGGCGGGGCCGGGGTACGGCAGCATCGCCGGGCCTGGCGGAGCGCCCGCGGCACTGACGGTCGCGGCCGCCGACGGCCGTCTGGCCGCCCCGACCGTTCGCGTTCACGTTCGCGCCGGGCTGAGGGTGCTCTTCGAGGGCGCGCTGCCGTTGGGGGGCGCCCCGTCGGTCACCGTGACCGCTGGAGTGGTCCTCGTGAACCGGGCGACCGCGGCGAAGGGGATCTCCGGGCTCTTCAGCGCCGGCGGAGTGAGCAGCGTCGCCGGGCACGCCGTGCTCCTGCCGCGGGGCGTGCTCTCGGAGGACACGGTCGAGGAGGCGACGTCGGCGGGCGCGCTCGCGGTCCTCGTCGACGGCGCGCTCCCGGCCGGGGCATTCAGCCTCGACGTGCCGGCGGGAGTCCCGGTCGTCGGGCTCGCCGACGGCCTCGTGCGCGAGATCCGAGCGCTGCTGGCGGCCGGCGTCCCGGTGACCGTCGCGATCGGGGATGTGGATCTCGCCGAGAGCGCCGGCGGGGGGTCGATCGCGGCGTTCTCGTCGCGCGGGCTCACGTTCGACGGCGGGCTCAAGCCCGATCTCGCCGCCCCCGGCGTGTCGGTTCCCACCTCCGAGCCTGGCCGCGGCGACGAGGGCGAGGTTCGGTTCGGGACGGTCAGCGGGACCAGCGCTGCGGCGGCGGTCACGGCAGGTGTGGCTGCGATTCTCGCGCAGGGCCGTCCGGCGCTCGGCGCCGCCGGCTTGTTCGGGCTCCTCGTCGGGTCGGCTCAACGGTCCGACCTCGATCCCGCCGCCTCCGGGGCGGGCCTCGTCGATCTTCGCACAGCCGTGCAGCAGGAGGTGTTCGCAGAGCCGGCTGTCGTGTCCTTCGGGACGACCGCGAGCAGCCCGTCGGGGATAGAGCGGATCCTCCGGATTCACAACGTCTCGACACGCCGCCTCGCCGTCACGATCGGGTCCGCCGCGCTGGCGCCGAAGGGCGTCCAGATAACCGCGGACACGCAACGTCTGCGCCTGCGACCCGGTGGTAGCACAGAGATCGTGATCCGCGCCGATACCGGCGATCTGTCCGTCGAGGCAGGCATCGCCACCGGCGAGCTCGTGCTTCGCATCGATGGCGTGTCGGAGGTACACGTGCCCTGGGCTGTCGCTGTGCCGCCGCCCGTCGACTTGATCTCTCGCGTCTCCCTGGAACAGACAGACGCTCGCGTCTCCGATGCCACACCGGCCGTTCTCACCCTCGTCGCCGGCGCGGTCACCGCTGCGCCCGATCCGCAGGTTCGCGCCGTCGACCTGCTCGAAGTCCAGCTCTGGCGCGACGACGAGCTGCTCGGCGTGCTTGCGCGACGGCGGGAGCTGCTCCCCGGTCATTACACCTTTGGGCTGACGGGGCGAGGGCCGAGCGGCGAGCGGCTCCCGTCTGGAAAGTACGCCGTTCGCGTCGTTGCGTGGCCCGGCGACGGTACGCGGAGACAGGCTGAGACAGTCGAGTATCGCGTCCGCTAGCGAGCCTGTTGGGCTTGCAACAGGCGTAGAGAACGACGTGGTCTCCATCCTGTTGCGGTCCCTATACTCGCCACCGTCTAAACCCAGGAGGCACATCTCGATGTCAACTGCCGAGGCGGAATCACACCTCCGCGAGAACCCGTTCGAGCTGGCCAAGGCGCAGCTCCGGCGGGTGGGCGAGATCTTCGCCCTCGACCCGAACCTGATTCGCGTTCTCTCCCAGTGCAAGAAGGCCGTCGAGGTCTCGATCCCCGTGTCGATGGACGACGGGTCGATCGAGGCTTTCATCGGCTATCGCGTGACCCACAACATCGCCCGGGGCCCCTCGAAGGGTGGCATTCGGTACCACCCGGACGTCACTCTCGACGAGGTCAAGTCCCTCGCGATGTGGATGACCTGGAAGTGCGCGCTCATGGGGCTGCCTTTCGGTGGCGCGAAGGGTGGCGTCGTCTGCGACCCGAAGCGCCTGTCGGCGACGGAGCTCGAGCACATGACCCGGCGCTACACGAGCGAGATCATCAACGACATCGGGCCCGAGCGTGACATCCCGGCACCCGATGTCGGCACCGACGGCCGGGTCATGGCGTGGATCTTCGACACCTACTCGATGAACAAGGGCCACTCCGTGCTCGGTGTCGTCACCGGGAAGCCACTCTCGGTCGGCGGCTCCCTGGGGCGCGAGGAGGCGACCGCGCGTGGATCGCTCTACTGCATCCAGGCGCTGGCCGGGAAGCACGGCGCGCGCCTGGCGGACTACTCGGTGGCGATTCAGGGCTTCGGGAACGTGGGCGCGAATCTCGCCCGCCTTCTCCATCTCGAGGGCGCCAAGATCGTCGCCGTCTCGGACTCACGCGGCGGCGTCTGCAACCCGGACGGCCTCGACGTGCCTGCTGCGCTTGCGCACAAGCAGGAGCATGGGGTGCTGACGGGCCTCGCGAACGCCGAGCCCGTCACGAACGAGGAGCTCGTCGAGCTCCCCTGCGACATCCTCGCTCCGTGCGCTCTCGAGCAGGTCGTCACGGAGGAGAACGCCGATCGCGTGAAGGCCCGCCTCATCTGCGAAGGTGCCAACGGCCCGGTGACGCCTACCGCCGACGCGATCCTCGAGGATCGCGGCGTGCTCGTCCTCCCCGACGTCCTTGCGAACGCAGGGGGCGTGGTCGTCTCCTACTTCGAGTGGGTGCAGGGTCTCCAGGAGTACTTCTGGCGCGAGGACGAGGTCAATGCGAAGCTGCACGACATCGTCGTGAGAGCGTTCGAGGAGGCCTGGCACACACGCGAGAGCCGCGACACGAGCCTGCGCATGGCCTCGTACGGGCTCGCCGTTCAGCGCGTCGCCGAGGCGACGACGACGAGGGGCCTCTACCCGTAGCGCGCGTCACGGTCTACCACGCTTCGGACTGCCATCTCTGCGCGCGGGCGCTCGAGGTCGTGCAGGGCGTGCAGGACGAGCTCGGCTTCGAGCTCGAGCTCGTCGACATCGGCGGCGAGCCCGAGCTCGAGGGCCGGTACCGCGAGCGTCTCCCCGTCGTCGAGATCGACGGCACGCAGGCGTTCACGTATTTCGTCGACGAGGACGCACTGCGGGCTCGGCTCCAGGACTGAGCCGACGGTTCTCCCAGCGGCGATTCAGGCGCGGCTGGCAGAATCGTGACGTTTTGTCACAAACCATCCGGAGGGGGAGTACGTGGCCGAGCGTCTGACCGTCGGAGTCGCCGCTCGCTTGAGCCGGTACCTACAGGTCCTGAGCCAGGCGAGGAAGATGGGCAAGGAACGGATCTCGTCGCAGGAGATCGCGGAGTACTCGAACATCAACGCGACGCAGATTCGCCGCGATCTCTCGGCGTTCGGCAAGTTCGGAAAGCGCGGCGTCGGCTACCGCACAGAGGCCCTGCTGGACGAGATCCGCCAGATCCTGCGCACCCAGGGCCAGCACAACATCGCGCTCGCAGGCGCCGGTCGACTCGGAAGCGCCATTGCGAGCTCTCCGATCTTCGCCGAGCACGGCATCACCGTCGCGGCGATCTTCGAGAACGACCCCGAGAAGATCGGTCAGCGTGTCGGTGACGTGAAGGTGAGCTCGATCGACGACGTCGCCGAGATCTGCCGTGAGCGGAACATCATCGTCGGCGTGATCGCCGTGCCCGCGGACAGCGCTCAGGACGCGGCCGACGCGCTCATCGGGGCGGGCGCGAAGATCATCTTCAACTACTCGGAGGCGTTGCTCGATGTCCCGGCAGACGTCAACGTCCACACCTCCAACCCGGCCGTCGATCTTCTCTACGCCCTGTATTTCCATCTCACCTAGGGCGCCACGGGATCGAGAGACGAACAAGCCAAGTTGCAACTTGTAACTTGGCTTGTGGTGCCACACCGACGTCGTCCATCGGCCTCGTCATGGCGTTCCACGGTATGGCAAAGGAGACAAGTTACAAGTTGTAACTTGCGCGGATCTGCAACCGCTGCGGTCGCGTGCCGGGGATGATGGCGGCGTGAGGGTTCTGCTCTGGCACGGCTATCTGCTCGGCGGGACGGGCTCGAACGTCTACACCCGCCAGCTCGCGCGCGAGTGGGCGCGGGCGGGGCACGACGTGACCGTCTTCTGCCAGGAGCCGCATCCCGAGCTCTACGACCTCGGCGGCGCCGAGGTCGTGAGGCCCGACGTCGGGGGACTGCTCCCGGTGTTCGTGCTCGACCGCTACGAGGGCTACGAAGTCAGGCTGCTCCAGGACTGCACGCGTCGGGAGCTGGACGACTGGGTCGGAGCGAACGCGGCGTCGCTGCGGGAGCGGCTCCCAGCCGACCTCGTCTTCTGCAACCACGTCCTGCTCGGGGGTGCGGTCGGGGCTGCGAGCGGCGCACGGTACGCGGTGAAGGCGCACGGCTCCGAGCTCGAGTACTCGATGCGCGGTCGGCCCGAGCTCGAAGCATGGGGGAGGGAAGTCCTCGAGCGCGCGTCCGCCGTTTTCGTCGGCTCGGCGCACATTCGCGAGGTGCTCGACGAGGTCTGCGGCCACGTCGACCGCGTGCACGAGGTGCCGCCCGGAGTCGACGTGAACGAGTGGAGGCCCAGGCCGCGCGACGAGGCGCTCGCTGGGCTCGTCGCCGAGGCCCGGCGTGATCCCAGGAACCCTGGGAACGGCAACGAGCGCCTCCCCGACGAGGGAAACGCCGAGCGGCTCGCCGCCTTCCTCGCCGACGACGCTCCGACCGTCGTGTACTTCGGAAAGCTCCTCTACAACAAGGGCGTCCACATGCTGCTCGAGGCCCTCGAGGGTGTCGACGCGCGGGCGGTGATCGTGGGGTTCGGCGACTACCGCGCCGAGCTCGAGCGGATGGCGAATCCCGTCACGACGTTGTTCACGGGGCCCCTCGAGCACCGGCATCTCGTCCATCTGCTCGCGCTTGCCGACGCGTGCGTCGTCCCGTCCATCTTCCCCGAGGCATTCGGAATGGTCGCCGCGGAGGCCGGCGCGGCCGGCTGCCCGCCGCTCGTCGCTCGCCACTCGGGGCTCGCGGAGGTCGCGGAGGGGCTGGAGGCCGAGTACCCGCCGGAGCGCCGACAGCTCGCTTCGTTCACGACCGGCGACGTGGGCGAGCTTCGCCTGAAGCTCGAGGAGCTCCTCGCTCTCTCGCCGCCGGAACGTGCCTCGATCGCTGCCGCCGCGCGTCGCGCGGCCGTCGAGCGCTGGAGCTGGCGAGGCGTCGCGGAGCGGCTCCTCGAGCTCGCGTAGGGGCGGCATATATGCCGCCCCTACAATAGTGCCCCCATGGGCGACGAGCAGCGTCTCTCTCCGGACGAGCTGATCGCGCGGGCACGCGAGCAGTTCGAGACCGCGACAGACTTCACCGTCGCGGTCGAGGATGAGTTCGCGATCCTCGATCCCGAGTCGCTCGACCTCACGAGTCGCTTCGAGGACGTTCAAGCGGCTGCCCGCGGCACGTCGCTCGAGGCGCATCTGGTCGGCGAGCTCATCGCGTCGGAGGTCGAGATCCGAACCGGTCGTCAGGAGACGTTCGCCGACGTTCCGGCCGCGATGGCCGAGCGTCGCGCGCAGCTCCAGGCGCTCGTCGAGCCGATGGGTCTTCTCCTCGGCGCAACGGGCACACATCCCTGGGCCGACTGGAAGGAGCAGCGGATCATCGACACGCCCCACTACCGGCGGAACGACAAGCTGCTGCGCTATGTGGTCTGGCGCAACAACACGTTCGGGCTGCACGTCCACGTCGCGATCAACGGGCCTGACAGAGCGATCGCGGTCGTCGCGGCGATGCGCAACTTCCTCCCGGAGCTGCTCGCGCTGTCGGCGAGCTCTCCCTTCGTCGAGGGCGTCAACTCGGGGCTGCACTCGGCGCGCACGCAGATCTTCACGCGCTTCTTCCCGCGCTGCGGGGTTCCTGACGCGTTCGGCTCGTGGGACGAGTACGAGCGCTTCGTGCGATTTCTCTACGACACGGGCTCGATCACCGAGCACACGCAACTGTGGTGGAGCGTCCGGCCGCACCTCGCGTTCCCCACGGTCGAGATCCGGATCTGTGACGGTCAGCCCGAGCTCGCGGAGGCGCAGGCGCTCGCCGCGTTCGCGTCGTCCCTTACCGCACGTATCGCCCGTGCCTATGACGAGGGACATCCCGTGGAGCCGCTACCACACCGGCTGATCGAGGAGAACTTCTGGCGCGCGATCAGGTGGGGGCTCTCGGGCGAGCTGCTCGACTTCGCGCGTGGCGAGCCGATCCCCGCCCGGCAGCGGATCGAGGAGCTCATCGACTGGGTCTTGCCGGTCGCGGAGGAGATCGGTGCCGCGCCGTACCTCACCGTTCCCGAGCGAAATGCGGCCGAGCGCCAGATCGAGCGCTTCGCGGAGGGCGCCTCGCTCGAAGAGATCTATGCCGAGCAGGTGAAGGCCACGGAGAAGATCGGTGGCTGAGGGCGAGCCCCCGACCGAGGAGGAGCTTCGCGAGGCGCTCGATCGCGTGAGCGTCGCCGACGTCTTGCTGCAGGCCCTGACCGCGACCGCGTCGCTCGGCTTCCGGCGCGTGTCACCCGAGGCGCGCGACCTCGCGCAGGCCCGGCTCGCGATCGAGACTCTTCGGGCTCTCGAGCCCGTCCTCCGTGAAGGCGGCGTCGATGAGGCGGTCGTTCGCGACCTCGAGCAGGCGCGCACAAACCTGCAGCTCGCATACGCGAAGGCCGTCGGGGAGAGCGCCGCACCCTGACGTCGGCGTCCCGACGCCGCGCTCTTGGGCCGCGCAATCAGATCGGTTTTCCGGAGATCGCCTCGACGTCCACGTCGAGCGTGACAAATGGCTCAAGAACTCTCGGAGGCCAGACGATAAGCATTCAATGACTGCGCGATGGTCTCTCGGCGTGCGCGGTGGCTCAGCTCTCCCGCTGTTTCTGTGTCTCGTCGTCGTCGGCAGCGTCCTCGTCCATGTCGCCTATGCGCAGTTCGGAGTCGGTCGCGGGTCGCACGACTCGCTCCTGAGCGGGTGGCTCTACAACGCCGCGCTCGTCGCCGCGGCGGCGATACCGCTGCTGCAGGCGGTCCGGCGCCCGGGCGAGCGCGCAGTGTTCGTCCTCTTCGGCCTCGCGATCCTCGCGTGGGCTCTCGGCAGCATCTACTGGCAGCTCGCGCTCCTCGATCTCGAGAGCGCGCCGTTCCCGTCGCTCGCCGATGCAGGTTGGCTCGCGTTCTACCCGCTGGCGTACGTGGCGCTGGTGCTCGTCATCAAAGGGAGGGTGACGTCCTTCCTGCAGGGCGTCTGGCTCGACGGGCTGATCTCCGTCTTCGCGAGCGCAGCGCTCGTCGTCGCATTCGTGATCGGCCCCATCCTGGACGGTGTGGGCGGATCGCTCTCTGCGGTGGCGACGAACGTCTCGTATCCGGTCGGCGACCTGCTGCTCGTGCTGCTCGTGCTGCTCACGGTCGCAGTCAGCGGCTGGCGACTCGATCGCCAGGTCGGGATGCTCGCCCTGGGTCTCGGAACGTTCGCGATCGCGGACAGCCTCTATCTGTACCGCGTTGCCGCCGGCACCTACGAAGTGGGCACGGTCCTCGACTCGCTATGGCTCGTCGGGATCGCGCTCCTCGCATTCGCCTCCTTGCTCGAGCCTCGTTCGGGGGTGGTGGGCCGCTACGAGGGGTGGTCGGTCGTGGTCGTCCCCGTGGTCTTTGCCGTCGCGGCTCTCGGCTTGCTCGCATACGCCTCCGTCACATCGGTCCCGCGCTTTGTTCCGCTGCTCGCCGTCGCGGCCGTGCTCGTGGCGTTCGTCCGGGCGGGGCTGACGTATCGCGACGTGCGCGCGCTTGCCGACGCACGTCGTCAAGCCATGACCGACGAGCTGACAGGTCTCTTCAACCGCCGTTGGCTGTTTCGGGAGATCGGTCGAATTCTCGGCTCGAGCGACTCACCCCGGGCGGCTCTGATGATCGTCGACCTCAACGGCTTCAAGGAGCTGAACGACACGCTCGGCCATCAAACGGGCGACGTTGTGCTCAAGATGGTGGGCCGACGTCTTCTGGACGCGGTGCAGGAGGTCGGCCGGCTCGCACGGCTCGGAGGCGATGAGTTCGCGATCCTCACTGCCGGCATCGCCTCCGCCGAGGAGTGTGCGGTTCGCATCGAACGCGGACTGTCCGCCGGGTTCGTGGTCGGCGACCTGACGCTCAGCGTGACTGCGAGCATCGGAATCGCCGGTTGCCCCGATCATGGTCTCGACGGCGTCTCATTGCTGCGCTGTGCCGATGTCGCGCTCTACGACGCCAAGCGAAGTCGGATGCTCAGGGCCGTCTACGAGCCGGCGAGCGACGAGCACACCGTGGACAGGCTCGCGCTCACGAGCGACCTCAGGCGCGCGATCGTCGAGAACGAGCTCTTCCTCGTGTACCAGCCGAAGGTGTCCCTGGCAAGCGGAGAGGCAATCGGAGTCGAGGCCCTCCTGCGCTGGGAGCATCCCGAGCGTGGAGTCATTCTCCCCGGAGAGTTCATCTCGCTCGCAGACACGGGCGGGCTGATGCGGTCCCTCACCGGCGTCGTGCTGAGACTCGCGCTCGAACAGGCCCGCACGTGGCTGAAAGCCGACACCGAAGCTACCCGTCTCGGTGAACATCTCGGTCACGGATCTCATCGATGCCAGGTTCCCCGAGCTGATCGAGCATCTTCTCGACGACTACGACGTGCCTGCAGGCATGCTCCAGCTGGAGATCACCGAGACCGAGCTGATGATCGACTCTGATCGCGCAGAGGTGGCGATCGAGCGCTTGACCGCCCTGGGCGTGCACGTCGCCTTGGATGACTTCGGTACGGGTTACTCCTCGCTCAAGTACCTCCAGCAACTGCGTCTGAGCGAGTTGAAGGTCGACGGCGCATTCGTCAAGAACATGGCCGCGCGAGACAGCGATGCTGCGATCGTACGCTGCGCGATCGAGATGGCGAGGGCGCTCGGTCTCACCGTGGTCGCCGAAGGGGTTGAGGACAAGCACGCGGCCGCCATGCTCTCCGAGTTCGGGTGTGATGCCGCGCAGGGATACCACATCGCTCACCCGATGTCGGTTACCGAGCTGGAGCACTGGCTCGACCACCGCCGAACCCTGGCCGCTTAGACACGCTGCGCACGCGCTCCTTGCAGGCGGACCGCGAGCCACGTGCCTGCTTGTGATACATAATCGGCCGCGCCGGGGCGACTCGGCGCTCACTTTGTGATGGGCAGGAGACCGGAGGATCATGGACTTTTTCGTTGACCACGCCGTTGGGTTCGCGCTTGCGTGCGCGGCCGTGGCGGTCTTGTACGGGCTGTACCTGACGTGGTGGCTGCTCAAGCAGCCGGCCGGAAACGAGCGGATGCAGGAGATCGCGCGCGCCGTCCAGGAGGGCGCGGCGGCGTACCTGCGCAAGCAGTACACGACGATCGCGGTCGTCGCGATCGTGCCGTTCTTCGTGCTCGGCTTCTACGACAAGCTCGGCTGGGGCACGGCGTTCGGGTTCTTGGTCGGAGCGCTCTTCTCGGCCGCAGCGGGCTTCATCGGCATGAACGTCGCCGTGCGCTCGAACGTGCGCACCGCGGAGGCGGCCCGCGAGGGCCTTCAACCCGCGTTCAAGGTCGCGTTCCGCGCGGGCTCGGTGACCGGCCTGCTCGTCGTCGGGCTCGGGCTGCTCGGAGTCGCGGGCTACTACTGGGTGCTCACCGACTGGATCGGCAACAGCCCGCAGTCCGCCGTGGACGATCTCATCGGGCTCGCGTTCGGCGGCTCGCTCATCTCGGTCTTCGCTCGTCTCGGCGGCGGCATCTACACGAAGGCCGCCGACGTCGGGGCCGACCTCGTCGGGAAGATCGAGGCCGGCATCCCCGAGGACGACCCGCGCAACCCGGCGGTGATCGCGGACAACGTCGGCGACAACGTCGGCGACTGCGCCGGCATGGCCGCGGACCTCTTCGAGACGTATGCAGTCACCGCGGTCGCGGTGATGCTGCTCGGGATCGGGCTCGAGCAGACCGACCTCTGGCTGTACCCGCTCGCGATCGGCGGCATCTCGATCCTCGCGTCCGTCATCGGCACGTTCTTCACGCGCGTGGGCGGCGGGCAGAACGCGATCATCAACGCGCTCTACCGCAGCGTGATCGTCGCGACGGTCCTCTCAGCGCTCGGGTTCATCCCCGTGACGATGGCCTACGACGGCGGCAAGTTCGACTTCTGGAATCTCTACGGCTCGGCTCTCATCGGCCTCGCCGTGACGTTCCTGCTGGTTGCGATCACCGAGTACTACACCGGCACCCGCTGGAAGCCCGTGAAGGACATCGCGAGCGCCTCCCAGACCGGTCACGCGACGAACATCATCGCCGGGCTCGCCGTCGGGATGCAGGCGACCGCGCTTCCCGTGCTCGTCATCGCGACCGGGATCGTCGGCGCGTACTACGCCGCGGGTGAGGCGCTGTACGGGATCGGCGTCGCGGTGATGGCGCAGCTCTCGATGACGGGCCTGATCGTCGCGCTCGACGCCTACGGCCCGGTGACGGACAACGCGGGCGGCATCGCCGAGATGGCCGACTTGCCGGAAACCGTTCGCGGCATCACCGATCCGCTCGACGCCGTCGGCAACACGACGAAGGCCGTCACGAAGGGCTACGCCATCGGCTCCGCCGGTCTCGCCGCCCTCATCCTCTTCGACGAGTACGGGCGCGGTCTCAGTGAGGGTGGGCTCGAGACGGTCTTCTCGCTCGACAACCCGTGGGTCATCGCCGGGTTGTTCATCGGCGGGTTGATGCCGTTCCTGTTCGCGTCGCTCGCGATGCAGGCGGTCGGACGCGTCGGCGGCCAGGTCGTGGAGGAGGTGCGCCGCCAGTTCCGCGAGGACCCCGGGATCATGGAGCACACCTCGCGGCCCGACTACTCACGGGCGATCTCGATCGTCACGGGCTCGGCGATCAAGGAGATGATGGCCCCGGCGCTGATCCCCATCCTGATCCCCATCGTCGTCGGGATCATCAGTGTCGCGATGCTCGGTGGGCTCCTGATCGGCACGATCGTCACCGGGATCTTCCTCGCCATCGCGATGACCTCCGGCGGAGGCGCGTGGGACAACGCGAAGAAGACGATCGAGGACGGCCTCTACGGCGGCAAGGGCTCGGACGCCCATGTGGCCGCGGTGACGGGCGATACCGTCGGCGATCCGTACAAGGACACGGCCGGGCCGGCCATCAACCCGATGATCAAGATCGCGAACATCGTCGCGATCCTGATCATCCCGCTCCTCGTCTCGATCCACGGCTAGTGCGCGAAGGGGTCAGACCCCACGGGTCTGACCCTGTCTCCGAAGCACGCGAACTGGGGTCAGACCCCACGGGTCTGACCCCCGAACCCGC
>Ga0209640_10001017_pt1 | contig 23152 bp, 20 predicted proteins | sample RifCSP10_1_FD_184018 | JGI IMG/M metagenome (GOLD analysis project Ga0209640, IMG submission 184018) | Soil microbial communities from Rifle, Colorado - Rifle CSP2_sed 10_1 (SPAdes) (version 2) | ecosystem: Environmental > Terrestrial > Deep subsurface > Rock core/Sediment | place: Rifle... | reverse complement strand
TAACGCTGCGTGCGCGCGCCGAGCACCGAGTTGGCGAACACAATCGCGTTCGATTCGCCCCAGGCGATCTGCTGTCCGAATTTGGGCTTCAAATCAGTCTGGTAGGGTGCGCAAGTCCAGGTGGGAATGCAGCCCATGCTCTGGTAGGCAATCATCTGGCGGTGAGCGTTACGCGCCCAATCTTCCGGAACCGACCACTCCTGCCAGTGGTGCTCGTCCAAACCGCTGACGTTAAGGGTTGTCGGCACGGCGACCTTCGCCCCAAAGCCGGCCAGGCGTTCGGCAAATGCGAGGCCGGCCTCACCGATGTAAATGGTGCTGTCGATGTGGGCGGCGCTGATATCCATCAACTGCTCGGCTACGTATACTTTCGCCATGCGGACGAGAATGGACATAGCCATCCGGACGGCGGGTCCGTGTGCGCCGTCGAACATATCCTGGTCTCGTTTTGTGAGGCGCAAGCTCATGGTTTCTAAGTTTACCATCAGGTGAGTGTCTCCCTCCGGGAAGAGGTGTTTGTGCTCCTGGCGAAGGACCAACCGGCACAACCCACTCTAATGATGCTGCCTAATGTCATTATTTGGTATGCAGAATGCTAGGGATCAGCGGGGGACAAACGTACTGATTCGGCGCGTTGGTACATCCGGCGGACAAGATCATAGTCCTGGTCACTGACTATTGTAAAGTGGTCGATCTGGCCTCGATCGAGGATTTCTCTACCATTAGGGTCCTTGTCCATAGCCAAAAGCGCATCACGGAGAGATTGGCGCAGGTCGCTGTCTACGCTTTTGAGGACCACCCAGGGCGGGATTGGGCTGGGTCCCCATGCCTCAATCACACGGATATTGCTTGCGATTTCGGGTCGATGCGCGAGGATCATGTCTAAAACAGTCGAGTCGATAGCGGATGCGTCTACCTGGTGTTCGAGAATCATCTCTAATGAGCGAACGTGGGACCCGGAACCAATAACCCTTCCGAAGTATCCGGATATTTCTTCCAGCATCGCCAGTTGGTAGCGGGTCAGGTTATAACCGGAATGGGAGTTGGGTTCGTTATAGGCCCAGGAAGCGCCGCGCAGATCGGCGAAGGTTTGAAAGCGACTATCGCGGTGGACGACTACATCGGAAAAGTAGATCGGCCGGTTTTGGTAGCGTTCAAACTTCATGACGGGGGCAGCCAGGAGCTCGATAGAGGGCTTGTCACGATGCCTTTTCCAGACATACGGTAAACTGCACATCCAGCATACCTGAATTTCACCCCGGTCAAAGTGATTTTCCCGTTCTTGCCAGGGCAAATTGTCGATGAATTCGATGGGTATGGCCACTTGCCGGGAGATGTGCTCAACGATCATCTTACAGCTGTAGTCGGCAACTTCGGACTGGATCGAGGTAATTTTGAGCGATTTCATCGGTGAGGTCATGCGATTGAAAAGATGATTATCATCCCAGATTTCTCCCCTCTTGATCGCGCGGCTGGCGTTCAGGATAAGGCAAAGGTATATACGCCACAGACGGCCTGCGCTGCGGGGCCTGGGGGAACAGGTTCATTAATTGATATACTTCCTCAGGTACATCAGTGACTATCGGTAAGCCCAAACTACGCGCCTCATCGACATTGATCGGATAATCGTGTGTCCATCTTCCCCGGACCATGGATTCGATCAATTTCGTTTTTGTCTCTTCATCCATGCGATCCGCGATGATGCGGTCAATGGTACTGATGACCTGGTTTATGGCCTTGCGCGACACGTCGGCCAGAACGAGGGTTTCATCATCGATGCGATTGAAATCCTTCTTTTCGAGAACGTTCAATAATGAAACTGCAGGAAATTGCCCAATCTGGGGATCAATCGGACCAAGGACTGCATTCTCGTCCATAACAATTTCATCGGCGGCCAGGGCGATCAGAGTGCCGCCAGACATGGCGTAGTGAGGCACGAATACAGTCACCTTGGCCGGGTGCCGGCAGAGGGCAAAAGCGATCTGTTCGGCGGCCAGGACCAGGCCGCCGGGAGTATGCATGATCAGATCGATGGGGATCTGTGGATCGGTCAACTTTACAGCGCGCATGATCGCTTCAGAATCGTCGATGTCGATATACCTGGCCAAAGGGAATCCCAGGAAGGAGAGGCGTTCCTGGCGATGAATTAAAGCAATTACTCGAGAGCCACGCTTCTCCTCCAGTTTGCGGAACATGCGGGTGCGCGCAGATTCGAGAATCTTCTGGCGGATAACTGGCTGGATTCCTGCAATAACGAGGAAGATCCAGAATAAATCAGTGAAAGAAAAGTCCATGCTCTCCTCCGAAGAAGCTCACCAGGGCCAGTATTCATCCCGGTGCCAGCGGGAATACGCCCGGTGACGATGACCAAACACATTGATCATTAATACACCAAAAATGAAGCCGCCGATATGCGCCCACCAGGCTATGCCGCCCATCTGTACGCCGGATGGCATCGCCAGAGAAAATAATCCAGAGTAAAGTTGCGAAATAAACCAGAAGCCGAGAAAGACGACTGCGGGAATCTCCACAAACCACGGGAAGAAAAACAGCAAGAAAAGCGTAATAACTCTGGCTCTCGGAAAGAGCAGGAAGTATCCTCCTAAGACGCCCGCGATCGCACCGCTGGCGCCAATGACCGGTACGCTGCTTCCTTGGGCAAAATATAACTGGACCAAATTGGCTGCCAAACCGCCGAGAATGTAAAAAAAGAGGTAGCGAATCGACCCCAGGCGATCTTCGACATTATCACCGAAGATGTAGAGGATCCACATATTGCTGATGAGATGAAAAAAACCGCCATGTAAAAACATATTTGTGAACAGGGTTGTCCAAGATGCCGGATCCAGGCTGCTTATCTGGCTGGGAACCATTCCGAAAGTGCGGATAAAGGAAAAGAGCTCGCTCTGAGAAAGACCGATCTGGTACAGGAATACCAACGTGTTCAGAATGATCAGCGACCAGTTGACGACCGGGAAATTATAAGAACGGATTGTGTCGCGCAGAGGGATCATCGGCTACCTCGATTCAGCGATCAACTTTCATCAAGCCTGTTGACTCTGGCTTGATTGTGTTTACTGCGGAGTGCGATCAATAAAATCCAGGATATGCCGGGCAATCATCTCGCCTTTCTCTTCTTGAAGATAATGACCGGCATCCCGGATGATCAGGCGGGGCTGTTTCCTCGTGATTGGCATCAGGCGCCGGAAAAAAAGATCCCCGCCCCCTGTAATTGGATCCGAATCAGAAAACATGACCAGAGCCGGTTTTTGCCAGCGAGAGAGCACTTCCCTGGCCCGGCGCATCTCGGGTGCACCGGGATCTTCGGGCGAAAGGGGCACCAGCAAAGGCCAGGCCGCTGCACCGGCTTTGTAGGAAACATCAGGAAAGGGGGCTTCATAGGCTGCCAGGATGTCTTTGGTTATTCCCTCGGGATGCGCCAAACCCATGCGGATTATTCGCCCGATGGGCAGGTTGGGGATCCGTGCGGCGAACTGCCGCCACTTGAGGAACGCTTCGGAAAAGGCTTCCTCACCGATCGGCAGGCCGGTATTCATAATGACCAGCCGGGAGAAGCGTTCTGGGTTCTGGCTGGCAAAAGTCAGGCCGAGCAAACCGCCCCAATCCTGGACAACCAGGGTGATCCGCTTGAGGTCCAGGTCCTGGATGAAGCCAGCCAGAGTGTCGAGATGCATTCGGAACGAATAATCGCCGATCTCGCTGAGTTTATCTGAACGACCAAAGCCAATAAAGTCCATTGCCACTGCCCGATGGTCCGGGGAGAGGAGCGGGATACACTTGCGATATAGATAAGACCAGCTTGGCTCGCCGTGCAGGCAAAGGATCACCTCACCCTGACCTTCGTCTATATAATGAACGCGGAGGCCATTCACCTCCAGGTAGTGAGGCTTGTAAGGAAAACCGGGCAGATTTGCGAAGCGATCTTCGGGTGTACGGAGAATTGCCATGTTCCTGATCTTGAGTCAGAGCCGATAATCCGGCTAGGAAAACGCCAGCAAGAGGAGATACAATGTCGATACGATCACCACCAGGATAGCCAGGCCGCGCAGGAATTCCAACACGAGTACCAGGCATTCTCGATAGTTTACCTTATTATCGAGAGATTCTCTACTGGTTCTGTGCTGCTTATCAAGAATGGATTCGATTGATTGACGTTAGCCGGCAGATAGCGGCCAGAGTATCGGAACCAAAATAATTGCCACTACATAGATAATAACTGTAAGAAGCCCGCCTACTTTCAGAAAATCCACGAACCGATAGCCACCGGGACCATAAACCATCAGGCAGGCTGGCTCCAGGGGTGTGAGGTATGAAGTGCTGGCCGCGACCGCGATCATCATGGCGAAAGTCCTGGGATTCAAGCCAATTCGAAGCGCCGTTTGCATTGCTACTGGGACCACAACTATGGCCGCAGCCTGGTTCGACATGGGTTGGGTGAGCAGAACAGCCAATGCGAAGAACGCGGTCAAAAGCCAAATTGGATTTGAATTGCCCAACAGGTCGACAAAATACTTAGCTAAAAATTCTGATGTGCCGGTTTGCTCCATGGCAGCGCCGAGGCCCAGCATGCTTCCGATGAGGATCAAAGCTCGCCAATCAACTTCCTGGTAGGCTCGTTCGGGTGTAATGGTTCCGGTAAGGAAAACGACCAGGGCGCCGAGCAGCAGGGCCGTGGGCAGACTGACGAGGTCAAATGTTGCCAACACCAGCACGCTGATAAAAGTAGCTATAGCGATCGGGGCATGGCTTATATTCGAGCGCTCTTTCTCTATTGCGCCGATGACACTCACTTTGTTATTTTCTTCCAATGCAGCGATATTCGCTGGATGTCCCTGTACGAGCAGTATGTCCCCTATCTTGAGCCGGATCCGGCTGATTTTTTCCCTGATGGTTTCTCCGTGCCGGAAAATTGCTAAGACCTGCATGTGGTAGCGTTCACGGAAGCGGAGCTGTTTCAATGTGCGCCCAATCAATGGAGATTTGGGCAGGATAATGACCTCTACGAGGCGAATATCTTCGCTTTGTAGTTCTGATTCCGAAAATTCGACATCAGCCTTGATGTCGAGTCCAGCCGTATCTTTCAGTTTGAGAATCTCATCGCGCTGCCCTTGGACCAACAATGTATCGCCGGATTTAAGCCGCCGATTGGCACGAGGGATGAGGTGACGGTCACCATCTCGAATGAGACGCAGGACTGTAAGATCCAAATCCCGGCCAATCCCAGATTCAGCCAGCGTTTTGCCAATCAACGGCGAATCGGGGAGGATCAGGACCTCTGTCAAGTATTGGCGTATGCCCAGGCTATTGGCCAGATCGTTCGGCTGAGCGCGATCAGGAATTAATTTAATCCCAACCAGATGCATGTATAGTAGCCCAAGGATCGAGATCGGAATGCCCACAGGGGCCAACTCGAACATGCCCATCGGTGGTTGGTCATACCTTGTCATCAACCCACTGACGACGATATTTGTAGAGGTACTAACCAAAGTCACGGAACTGGTCAGAATGGAAGCGAAGGCCAAGGGCATCAGAAGCTTTGAGACACTCACCTTAACCCGTTGAGCGAGGCCGATAACGATTGGCAGAAAGAAAGCGGTAGATGCCGTATTGCTGATGAACGCTCCCAGGATTGCTGAGTTCCACATGACCACGTTTAACAGCCGGTTCGGATTATCGCCTGTATAGCGCAGAATGGCGCGCGCTGATAAATCTACTACTCCGGTGCGCAATAGCGCAGCAGTGAGGATGAACAACCCAAGGATCATCATAACCGTTTCGCTGCCAAAGCCGGCAAATGCCTCCTCATCAGGAAGAAGGCCTGTGAGAACGAGGAAGATAAGGATGCCCAGCGCTGTCACATCGGCTGGCACCCACTCAAAGAAAAAGAGGAGCATGGCAGCAGCAATCAGTAGCAGAACCAAAGCGATTTGAATTGTCAGATCGTTATTGAATAGACGCGTTTCTGCACCGAATCCCAGTCTTTTAAATGCCAGTGTACCGACGATAACAGCAACCGAAAGCACCAATCCGATGGTAAGATTTCGGAAACCCCTAATTGGTGGTAGTTTAGCTAGAATACTTTTCCTCAGCATTAGAGGTTTTAATCTCTCTCGAAATTATTTTTGGTCGACTTCTTCCTACGAGAGCATGTATACCTTGGGGAACAACTTCGTTCAATCCGGGGTTTCCCTACAAGTATTAGGGGAATCCCTACCTGTACCATAGGATATTCCCCCATTGATGAGAAGCAGCCGCCAATGTATAGTAGTTGGATACCAAATACAACCAGGAATCAGCTATAGAGATAAATATATTTGAGCTCGAGGTGGCTATGTTGATACAAAGCGGGTACCAGATGATCGCGCTTCTGGCAGGGAAATATACTTCAATCCTCATCCCAATAGCCTATATCGACCCGAGCAGCGGTGGGATGCTGTTCCAGCTATTAGCAGTCTTGTTTGCCCTGTTCTCGGGTTTCATTCTTTTCTTTTCCAGGCAAATTAAAACAGTTTTCGCGCGAATAAAAAGGTTCTTGGGTAATTTCTGGAAAGAATAAATAAAATGAGAACCATCCTCCTGGGCCTGGATGCCTTTGACCCGGATGTGTTTGAAAAACTTTATAACCAGGGTCGCATGCCCAACCTGGCAAAGTATATTGAATCGAAACGGTATGCCCGGTTTCAGGTTTCTAACCCAGCTCAAAGCGAAGTCTCGTGGACCAGTATTGCCACCGGATTGAATCCAGGAGCGCATGGATTATTTGATTTTGTCCATCGAGATCCGACTAATTATTTATTGTATGTTTCTTTGCTCCCCTCCAGGCAAGGGATAGGCGGAACTCACTTCGTCCGTCCCTACAATGCAAGAACGATCTTTGATCAAGCTGCCAGTATGGGTTTTCCGGCAACGACGTTATGGTGGCCTGCCACTTTTCCTGCCCGAATTGAATCACCGGTCCGGACCTTGCCTGGCCTCGGAACACCAGATATCCAGGGAAGGATGGGAGTTGGAAGTTACTTTATCTCCGACCCTGAACATGGATCAAGCGTGAAAAAGACTCCCGTGGAGGCGCTGGAGTGCACGGGCCGGGATCGCTACCGGCAAAAATTGGGAGGTCCAGTTCAACAGAGCAAACAGGGAAAGAAGCAAGTTCATCTTCCATTTGAACTGGAAATTAGCGATGATCAATCCGCTGTATTAAGAATAAAAGACCAGTGCATTGAACTGCGGCAGGGAACTTGGAGCCCGGTCCTGGAGCTGGAATTCAAGTTGGGCATGTTCTTCACCGTTTCAGCGGTTACGCGAGTGATATTGACCCAAACGCGCCCTGACGTAGGCCTGTATTTTTTGCCACTCCAGATTCATCCTTTGAAATCTCCCTGGCGCTACGGCGCTCCTGGCCGTTTCGTCAAGGATGTCTGGCGCAAATTTGGGCCATTTCTAACTCTGGGTTGGCCTCAAGACACCCACGGTTTAGAAGATGGAATTATCAATGACCAACAGTTCCTGGAACTCTGCAACCAGGTTTTCCGAATCAGAGTTGACCTGCTGATGTACCTTCTGGAAAATTTTCAGGAGGGTATATTGGGCGTCGTGTTCGACACGCTGGATCGCATCCAGCACATGTTCTGGAAACACGACCCTGATATTGTGGATGATTGGTATATCAAGTATGACGCACTGGTGGGTCGAGTTGAAAACTTTTTCTCAATTCACGCGACCAAAAACGATCGCCTGGTAATCGTCTCGGATCACGGATTTGCGAATTTCGATTACAAAGTCCACCTCAATCGCTGGTTAGTCGATCATGGCTACCTGGAGTCCACTAAAGATTCATCCGGAGGTGATTGGAAAGATATCGATTGGCAGAGATCAAAGGCTTACGCAATTGGTTTGAACGGCGTATATCTTAATATCGTTGGTCGGGAAGCCAAGGGACAGGTCGAGCCAAATCAGCAAGACCGGCTGCTCGCTGATTTGGAAGCGGGTTTACTGGCATTTAGAGGGCCCGATGGACATCCCGTGGTCCGGCAAGTATGGAGGAACGCGGAAGCATTTCGTGGCGCTTTCGCACAAAATGGACCGGACCTGGCCATCGGTTATTCGCCCGGGTACCGGTCCTCTGCCGAAACCGGACTGGGCGGCTGGGGAGAAAAGGCCACTGTGATAAACTCGGACCACTGGGGCGGGGACCATTGTATCGACCCGCAAGAGGTTCCCGGAGTAGTTTTCGCCAGGCATAACCTGGGGAGTTTGACTAACCCCTCCTATTACGACATTCCTTTCTTGACAATCGGTGAGTCTCCGGATATGAACCAACAAGCGCCTCCCCCGTCGATCTCAAAGGAAGATGAGGAGGTTGTTCACGAAAGGCTAAAGAGCCTTGGCTATTTTTAGTGGCAAGCTGGCCTCAAAAAACGAATATTTTCGGTTGTTCCTGGTGTGCCTTCTTCCGATCCACGTCTGGGCGATCATAAACTTAATGAGAAGAGCATCATCACTCGTCCTCTCCGTGAATTCGCTCGATATCTTGGGCGTGCTAGCTTATGTTCTTCTTTTTGCTCTGTTCGAGAGCCTGATCGCTTTCGCGGTGTTGTTCACGCTCAGCCTTATTCTCCCGGCGCAGTTTTTCAGTTCGAAGTTAATCCCGGTGGGAACCGTGTTGGTCTTGCTCGCTTCGGTCTCGGCCGTATTTATTCATCTTTACCACGCGTGGGAGATCGAGGACATCAAGTTCGACCTGTGGGCTGGCATGTGGGCGTTTATTGGATTGGTGGCGACCGGTCCAAGTGTTTATTTGATCCGCCGAGATAAGAGGATAGGAGCAGCAATTCAGGGCGTTGTTGATCGTTTGTCTGTGTTATCCATGATCTATCTATTCTTCGATTTTTTAGGTTTAGCTGCAGTAATCATTCGAAACATCTTTTAGGCCTGAGAGAATCTAAGGGATATTTATGGATACAGCAAACTTTAGCCGGAGAGATTTTCTTAATCTGCTTGCCCTGGCCGGAATCGCAAGCGTGGGATCTCCTCTTTATTCTACGAATAGATCCCCCGCTGACAAAAGAACCGGGAGCTACGCAAGCTTGCCTAATCTTCTCCTGCTAGTATTTGATACTCTCTCGGCTCATCATCTTTCTTTATTTGGATACCAGCGGGAGACCACGCCCAACCTGGCCCGCTTCGCCGAGCGAGCAACCGTTTTTCACAATCATTATGCTGGCGGTAATTTCACCGTGCCCGGTACGGCCTCTCTACTGACTGGCACATATCCCTGGTCCCATTACGGTCTTCATCTCTTTGGAACGGTTCGGGAAAAATATGTTGACCGGAATATTTTCAACGCGCTGGCGGATGATTATTTTATAACTACTTTCACGCATAACTACTTGGTCATGGGCCTCCTCGACCAGTTTCAAGAAAATCTGGACCGAGTTACCCTGCCTGAGGATCTGGCAATCCTTTCGGGGCCACTGGCAGAGCGCATGTTTCCTGGGGACTTTGTGGCCTCTTATTGGGGAGAGAGGATAATCCGTGGTTCCGGTTCAGATTTGCCTGGTTCTCTCTTCCTATCGTTCTTTGAAGATAATGTGCATTCATCCACGCCCAGGGTGCTCAAACGCCAGTATGGAGACCTGTTCCCCAGAGGCCTGCCAAACAACACAATGGGAGTATTCTTTCTCCTGGAGGATGCCATTGATTGGATTCAAAAAGAGGTTGCCGAGGTGCCGCAGCCGTTTTTTGGATATTTTCACTTATTTCCACCCCACGAGCCCTACATGACGCGCAAAGAATTTGTCGATATCTTCGACGATGGCTGGGAGCCGGAGTCCAAACCGGTGCGCGCTTTTCCGCAAAATAAATCAGAAGAATTCCTAAACTCTCGCCGGCGCCATTATGACGAATATTTGGCTTTTGCGGATGCGGAATTCGGCCGCTTATATGATTTCTTGCGGCGCACCGGCATATTGGACAACACCTGTTTTATCCTCACGTCAGATCATGGGCAGTTATTCGAGCGGGAGATTCACGGTCACGTCACCGCTACTTTGTACGAACCACTTGTCCATGTTCCGCTCATAATCTCAAAGCCGGGCCAGCGAGTAAGGGAAGATATCACAACGCCCACCAGCTGCGTGGACCTGCTGCCAACGATACTTAATATCGCTGGAAAACCGGTGCCAGACTGGTGTCAGGGGCAGATTTTGCCTTCGTTTGGCACGTCGAAGCCGAATGCTGACAGAAATATTTACGCTGTGGAGGCAAAGAAAAATCCCAGATCCGCTCCGTTAAAGATGGGCACTGTTTCGATGATTAAAGGACGTTATAAGCTGATCCGCTACTTCGGTTACCAGGCAAAAAAAGACAATTATGAACTCTATGATCTGCAGAACGATCCGGAAGAGTATGAAGACCTCTATCAGTCCAGGAAGAAATCGGCCTCCGAATTGAAGGGGGAATTACTTGCCGGAATTGATGATGCCAATCGGAAGATCACGGAGGGCGAAGTTTAGTTGCAGTCGGCAGAATATTCCCGCGCTTGACGTGATGTCCCCAGAAAAGCTTAGGGATTTCCCTACCCGATGGTAGGGAAATCCCTTTTTCAAATTAGGGAAAAACCCCACCGAATTGTAGGGGATTTCCCAATTTAATTAATCAAAGCATTGTCATATCATTGGCGGATGTAAGAACAGGTTGGCGCCTACGGTCTGCCATTACCTGACTTACACTCTCGTGTTTGAGAAGGAGAGCTATCACACTTAGGTAAGAAAGGAGAGAAAGATGAAGAAAAAACTTACAATTTTCATGGCGTTCCTCGTCGCACTTTCAATGCTGCTGGCGGCGTGCGGGCCCGCGGAGGAGGCTGAAGTAACCCCTGGAGTTACCGAGCCTGGATTGGAGGCCACGGAACCTTTGGAAGCAACCGAGGCGGTGATGACAGTTGAGCCGACGGAGCCACTGGCAACTGAGCCAGTGGAGACGGTCGAGGTAACCGAGGCGCTAACCGAAACTGAAGTTGTCCCGCCGACTGGTCTCGTCGATCCTGGCCGGCTTTCAAACTGGCTGGATTTCGACGTCTTTAGCAGTGAGACCGATGAGCAGGTCGGCTCCGTAGAAGATGTTGTCCTGGATTTTGATCAGGAACAGGTCGATTACATCTTGGTTGAGGTCGGCGGCTTCTTAGGCATAGGGAGCAAGACGGTGGCGATTCCTTATGATCGCCTCCAACTGCAGATTGCCGGGGAAGCAGGAGCCGACGATGAGAACGCCTTTATCGTTCAGGCAACTGCGGAGGAGTTGGAACAGGCACCTGAGTTTGATGCGGGTCTACTCCCCGAGTTGGGTGAACCGGCAGCGGATTGGGATGCCGAAATTGAGAGCTTCTGGGTTGGCGGTGTAACTACTGAAGAAACTCCTGTAGCTACGGAGGTCGCTACCGAGGAGCCGGTAGCTACGGAAGCGGTCACAGAAGAGCCTGGTGCAGTGGCTGAGGCCCAGCTTCAGGGTGTGATCCTGGCGAGCGATTTGCTTGGCATGACCCTCCGGAACTCCGATGGTGACGACATCGGGCAAGTGGAGGATGTCGTAGTTGATCCGGATACCGGTGAAATTCGGTACCTGGTAATCTCCACGAACCTCGAGGAACTCGACGGCAACTGGGTTGCTGTCCCCTCACAGGCTTTCAGCGTAAATGCTGACGACGATGTCTTGGTGCTAAATGTGAGCCAGGATGTGCTTGTGAGCGCCCCCAACTTCGGTGAAGATGAATTTCCGGACACCAGCGTAGAAGGTTGGGATGCGGACCTCGAGACCTTCTGGCAAACCGAGATCGAGAGTTAACAATTCCAATGAAAATCAAAAGGGGGTTATAAAGGACAATTGAATAAGCTCCCGCAGGTAGATCAGACGATCACCTGCGGGAGACTTTTTAACAGCAAATCGTTTTCTTACAGGTCTCCGTCGAGAGGGACGGCGCTGATGAAAACCAAACCCCAATTTAATTTTCCTTCTCCTTCCAGGCATGTTTGAAACACCACCCGGTGCTCGCCGCGATAAAAGCGGCTAAACACCTGGGAGGTGGTCAATTTGCGGTTGGTCTGAAGATCGAGATAATCGCTGCTCAGGCTGTTGGGCTTCATTTTTTGGAAGCGTTGAATATCGGTTACGCGGTAGCGCTTTATCGACCTATCACCAAAAATCATCCAAACTTCTTGACCAACCTCCAGCTTGTAGAATTCTTTTCCCGAGAGATAATTATGGGCTAAGAGTCCAGTGACTTCATTCTTGGCAGCCAGCTGGAACTGAGTAATTACACCCATTTTTCTCGAAACAAAGATCGGGTCTTCCACTGGCTGCTGGATGATGGGCAAGGCAAAAACACCGGGAGCATACGCACCGTATAGCTCATGAGCCTCACCGTTTTCAATTTCGGAAAACAGTCTATTAAGAGCCGGGGAGACCGGGAAGGATTTTCTGGATGGAAGCGCGGAAAAATCTTTGGATGGGTCAGAGACGATCTTATCCGCAGTCGAGGGCAGGGCGGCACTTTCCCCGGAAGATCTATTAATCGGGTTTGGCGCAGTCCTTTTAAAACCTGCTCTGGTTTGTTCAACCGGGAGGGGAACTGCGGAAACTTTTTGGTCCGCGGAACGCTCGAGGGGCAACAGGAAAAGAGCGAGGAGTATCCAGGCGGTGAAGCGCCACGTGTGTTTGTTGAACTGCGTCGATGAGATCATGTTGCTCCTTGTTGATGGCTTAAACGAGATTATCCTGGTCTAACCAGGCTTTTTTCTCGAAATCTTTTCGAGTGGAAAAATCGGCCAGAAATTGGCGGAGGAAATTCGATCATCGTTGCGAGCGGCATTGGCAGATCTTAAGGAAGAGCTACGGAGTGATTAAAAATTCTCCCCGGAATGATTAATTCCAGGGAGATTCTAGTTTAGGCGAGGTGCAGGAGTCAACCTACAATAGCCTTACAATTGGCATACGCTTAATATACGCTTAAATTATTTACATCAAGCCACGCAATACGATTAAGCCAAAAATTGTGATCGCCAAACCGGACACCTTGTTTGTCCAGCGTAGCGCTTCTATTCCAAATCTCTTGCGAAACAAGCTGATCCCACCGCTCAAGAGTAACCACCAGGCGGCGGAGCCGGCGAAGACGCCGAGAACGAGGAGAGCGGCAGAAACATAATTTCTCCCGGTCGCAGTTAACCCTAAACCCGCGTAGATTGCAGCAAAGGAGAGAATGGTTAGAGGATTGGTGAGGGTGAAAACCAGGGTAGAGGCATATGCTCCAAAGATTCCGCTTCGATCTTGGAGAGCGGCGTTATCAGGGGGCGAGGATCGGAAAGTTTTGATACCAAGGTAAAGTAGAAAGAAGCCACCCGTAAGTCGTAGCCAAAGCTGCTGGTCGATGAGAAACGACGATATGAAGGTCAGTCCAAAGCCAGCGATAGCGCCGTAAAAGGCGTCGGCTGTAGCGGCTCCCAGGCCAGATACGAAACCGGCGATGCGCCCCTCCGTCAGAGTACGGCGGATACATAGCACACCGATTGGGCCGACGGGAGCCGCTATGGACAATCCCAGGATAAGACCTTGAAGAAGAAAAGAGATATCAGTATGCACCGAGAAATTATTCTAAGTCTCTTTCCCTACGGTTGTGAATCTTCGCCGTTCGATTCCTCCTCAGAGGTCTCTCCTGCTGCGATCACGCCGATTTCCGACTCCCAGGGAAATTTGACCTGGGGTTTATCAAGGAAATAAGTTTCAACTACACGCCGGAAGATCGGAGCAGCGTACACAGATCCTTCGCCGATGTTTTCGATCAGAACGACCGCGGCAATGTCCGGTTTGTTTTCCCGGTTGGCGAATGTGTAGCCAGCAAACCAGGCGTGCGGCTCGCCAAAGCCAGATTCGGCAGTACCGGTTTTTCCGGCAATGGGAATATTGTAGCTGTTCATGAGCCCGGAAAGAACAAAGTAGGCTGTCCCGCGTGGGTTACCCACCACACTGGCCATGGCATCCTGCACTGTTTTGATATTTTCCTCGCTAAGCGGCAGCTTTTGGCGCACGGTGGGCGAAAAGAGGTGGCTGGGCTCCCCACTGACTGGGACCACTTTTTCCACCACGCGTGGTCCATTCAGATCGCCGCCGTTGCCAACCGCGGCGACGAAGGCAGCCACTTGTAGAGGAGTAACCAGAGTATTTCCCTGACCGATGGCCAGGTTTGCCGCATCGACCTCGTTTTCGGGCTCTGGTATGTTTCCAGCCTCTTCGACGATTTCGATGCCCGTCAGGCCACCTAAGCCGAAGCCCTTGGCCATATCCGCAATTGTGGAGACCATGTCTCGGCTGTAAAAATCGTAACCGATATGCCAAAAGAATGGGTTGCACGAGCGCATTAAACCTTCCGGTAAGGTTAGCAATCCGCTGGGAGCGGTTCTTCCATCTTGCTGGAAATAATCGTAGGTCCAGTCATGCGGCTTCCAGCCTGGTATTTCCTCGAAAAAGTAGCCGCATTGGTATTGACTATTGGCGCCGTAAAGGTCGCTCTCCAAAGCCGCAGCGATCGTAACGATTTTATATACCGAGCCGAGGGGATATAAACCCTGGGTTGCACGATTCAGCCAGGGGGTGGTGACCGGGTCAAAAATCGAATCAATTTGGTCCCGCCGATTATAGTTGGTAGGTTCGAATAGATTTGGATTGAAGCTGGGCGAAGAGGCCATGGCGAGCACTCGCCCGGTATCCCGTTCGAGTACCACGATTGCTCCTTTAAAGTCACCCAGCGCCTTTTGAACTTCAATCTGGAGATTGCGGTCCAAAGTCGTGTAGATCGCCTGCCCGGGCTTGGGATTGCTCTCTTCAGGCAGCTTCGTCACAGTGTTCCCTTCCGGATCTACCACGTACAATGTCCCTCCGCGGGTACCGCTAAGGTACTCTTCACCCCATTGCTCCAATCCCATTCGGCCAACGCGATCGTTCCACACATTGTAGCCCTGGCGTTGATACTCTTCGATCTCATCTTCTTGAATAGCACTAACATAACCGACGATATGAGGGGCAATACCGCCATCGAAGTAATATCGCCCGCGGAATGGTTCCATCACCACCCCGTCATAATGGTCCAGCATATTTACCTGCGATTGCAGCACATCTGCCGAGATATCTCCAACAGCCAGATACCAATCATTTTTACGGTACTGCTCTAACTTGGGCTGAAGAACTTCCGGGCGGACGCCCGTAATCTGCCACAGATTTTCGAGTAAATCCGGCTCCTCCTCCGGATCAACTTCGCCTGCCAGCAATCCAATCGCCACCGCATCGGATTGTGCCACCAGCGCTTTTCCATCCCGATCATAGATATTGGCCCTGGAAGGAACCCGGTATTCTATTCGAAAGTGGTTTCCACCGGCCAGCTCTGGCAGAATCAGCGCATCTTCCCAACTGATGCGCCACTCACCTGTTTCCAGGCTTAGATTCATGGTCGTATCCCGCTGGATATCGCCAACCAGAACGCTGTGCAGGATTACGCGATAAGACACCTGGGCCGTACTGCTTTGGGTCAGCGAGGAGAGGATTTGAGCCTCGATGCCGCTCACGGCTGCTTCAACCACTATTTGGCGATACCGTTCAACAAAATCCGCCTGGCTGATGGCATCCTTGCTTAACTTGGTAAGCAGGCTGTACATCGCAGCGTAGTCTTCGATTTTCCACGCATCCAGGAACGCGCGGGCGGTCAGCTCGACGTCGGGAGCTTCAAGAGATTGTTCACCATCAGTTGGAAAGGTGGAAGAGGGAACCGTCTGGGGTGTGGCGTTGCTGACAGGTGCTGCTCCGCCACATCCTGCGAGTAGGATAAAAATAAAGAGCCCGAGAAGGACCAGGCTAAACCTCATGGGCGCAATTCTAACATATCCTGCAGTGTGAAAGCCGTCTCACGACAAATGAGAAGAGACGTCCGGCTTGGACGTCTCTTCTCTGTAGGGATAGACCTGAAAGGTTTCCAAAACCTTTCAGGTCTGTCTAGGTTCTAATGCCGCGGATAATTAACAGTAGGATCACCGCGCCAACAAATGCGACGATGATATCGCCGACAATACCGGCAGCGATTGAGAGGCCAAGCAGACTGAACACCCAGCCGCCGATAAAGGCGCCAATGATGCCTACGATGATCGCTCCAGCCAATCCCATGCGGATTCCGCCGACCACGGCATCGGCAAGAAAACCGGCGAGAGCACCGATAATAATCCAGATTAATAAGGCTTCTAAAGTCATAGTTCCTCCTCAACTCTATAATCCATCGACTACGGATCCAAGGATCAAGAGCAATCCTGCCAGGACGAGAGCCCATACACCATAATTGTCCGGCAGCACCAGCGCTCCCAGTATGGTAGCGGCGACGCCGATGATCCACAGGATAAAGGCGATAACCAGCGTTACTTCTTTTGGTGCTTGCGTTTTGAATCCTCGAGCCATATTCTCCTCCTCAAGCCAATCATAATCCACGCGGTTGATATTTATAATGGCTGCCTTAACGGCGTATTGCCAGTATAGAATATATACAATGGGCCGATTTTTCCTGCAATGGGGAATTTGCCTGAAAAGAAGGTAGGGAAACCCCTATGTTTCCATAAGGGGTTTCCCTACCTGGCGCTACGCAAATTCACCGCCTTCATTAACCGCCTAATGGCTGCGCTCTGATTTGACCAACCTCCTGCACGTCTACAGGAACACCTTCGATAGATTTGGGAACAACGTCTTGTGGGGCAAGCTGATTTTCCGGAACTTTTCTTTCCACCATTACGACCAGGCTCAAATCATCAGTTTTTTTGCCGCCCTTCTCACGATAACCGACGCCAACCCCGACTACATTCGCCTTAGACATTAATTCGGCTTCATGCGCATCCTTAACACGCTGAACTCGATCCATCGAGATACCCGGATTGGATGCCGCAGCACCTTCGCCGGAGAGGATCTCGACTTCAAGGCAATCGAGAACCGCTTGAATTGGGCTGAATATGGTGGACTGATCGGATCCTGCAAATAATAAACCCACGGCTAGCGGCTGGTCGCCTGCGACGACAAGGGAGCCTGAATCCCCGCCTTGGGACATCGGACCTGAGACAAACTGGTTTATAAATCGGGCTGTCCTCCCTGCGCCGTAGGTCACACTAACCGTAGCGTTGACAACCAGGACTGTACCGGTCGTGAAGCCGGTAGTCCGGCCGGATTTGCGCACCCCCATGCCAAGAGTTCCTTCGACGATACCACTAATGTTGCCAATTTCGAGGATTTCATCCGAGACGAGAGAATCGTCAGTTGGTTTGGCGACAGCGGCGTCAACCTGGTTTTCTGCTTGGGGATTGGCCTGGAAAACCTGCACGCGATGCGTCGAACCCGACAATTTCGCCAGCAAGTTGCCTAAACCTGCATAAAGACTGGCCAAACTGCAGGTGCCTGGTTGGACTTCGAACTCGATGGGACAAAAACGCGTCAGGTGACCAATAATGTCATCGGTCGGCGAGCCGCCATCGTAGGGTCCTGGCTGCAAAATCGGATCTCCCAGCTGCGCGTCGTTGCTATTCGCAAGCACATGATTATTCGAAAGGATCAGGCGATCTCCAGTGGATCGATCGCGGACCACACAGCCAAGGGTGCCGGCCGTGATCTGGTAGTGCCCGATGCTGACGCCGCCTGGCGCCGGGCGCCAGCGATCAGTACGTTCCAGCAAGGCCCGGATCACGCCCACCTGCATAACGTCAGTCTGTATTCCATTGACTTCTTTGGGCACCATGGCACGGGCTGAAAGCCCTGCCGGAGGTATTTTCTGGGTAACCAGGACCTTGACCGCTAATTCATCCAGGAGCCGGCCGTCCTTTTCTTTAAGGCCGACGCCTACTCCGACCACGTTTGGCTTGGCGAGCAAGGATTCTTCATGAGCCTCTTTTACCTTGTCAACTTCTGGCACTGCCGTCATCGTACACCTCCAAGGGGGATATTATTGGAACACTACCGGATGAAGAGATAAGGAGATTACCACGCGTAGGCTTCGGGAGCTTCGCCGCGCGGACCTGGCCAGATCTCGTTGAGGCGAACCATCTGCTCATCCGCTAGAACGATCTGCATCGCCTCCAGGCTGTTATTGAGCTGCTCCAGAGTGCGTGGACCGACAATTGGCGCGGTGACTACCGGGTTATGCAAGAGCCAGGCCAGCGCGACGTTGGCAGGTTCTTCACCCAGCTCACGGCAGAAATTCTCATACGAGCGCAGCTGGCTCCGGTGTTTTTCCATCTCCTTTTGAATACGATCCGAGCTGCGCCGTCCTTCCGATTCCTTTTCCAGGGCGCCGGCCAGGAGTCCACCTGCCAAAGGGCTGTAAGGGATCAGGCCAATACCATGGTGCCGGCAAGCCGGGATGACTTCCAGTTCAACCATACGGTCATTCAAATTATACAGGCTCTGCTCCGAAACCAGGCCCATAAAGAGGCGCTCTTTCGCGGCGCACTGCGCCTGGGCGATATGCCACCCACCGAAGTTGCTGCTGCCAACGTACAAGATCTTTCCCTGCTGAATTAACCACTCCATCGCCTGCCAGATCTCCTCCCAGGGCGTTTCACGATCGATGTGGTGCATCTGGTACAGATCGATGTGGTCGGTCTGTAAGCGGCGCAGGCTGTCTTCGCAGGCTTTGCGGATGTTGTAAGCTGACAAGCGCCGGTCATTAGGGCCTTCACCCATTCTGCCATGCACTTTGGTTGCCAGAACGATCTGATCGCGGCGCCCACCACCCTGGGACAACCATCGCCCAATGATTTGTTCGGTGATCCCCTCGCCGGTTTGCCATCCGTAAACGTTGGCCGTGTCAAGAAAGTTGATTCCCAATTCAAGCGCCCGATCCATAATTTGATGTGAATCAGGCTCTTCGGTTAAGGGTCCAAAATTCATCGTGCCCAGACACAGCCGGCTGACTTTTAGGCCGGTACGACCCAGATTAACGTATTGCATACGCCTCCTCGCTTTCTCTATTTTTTTGAATCTTCTTAATGATTGCGGGACACCTTCTTACCGAGAAGTTGCGTTTTTATCGATTGTCGGGAGCTTTTTCAATTTTTGGAGAATAATGCGAACGGCTTAACTCGTCAGATCTGGACGATTCTGGCCCACTTTTCGGAGGCGATTCTTGCCCAGGGGGCAGATAGACCATGACGGTCTGGACGGCCAGGCCTTTTACGGTCTCGACTTCAAAGCGTACTTCCTCCTCTGTAGTGATCTCATCGCCTGGTCGCAGAACCCTGCCAAGGACAGCCATTAACATTCCCCCTACAGTATCTGCATCGGGACGGTGCAAATGAAGGTTAAAATGCTGTTCAAGTTCGTCCAGGAGCAAATCGCCGCGAACTCTTAGATTACCTGGCCTTAGTTCCTTGATAGGCGTTATCTCCTGGTCAAATTCATCCAGAATCTCTCCTACCACTTCTTCGACCAGGTCCTCGATCGTTACGAGACCGGCTGTACCGCCGAACTCATCGATTACGATTGCCATCTGAAAACGTTCACGACGGAAGCGATTCAGCATCTCTTCCAGGGAAAGCGACTCGGGTACGAATACGGTCTCGCGCACCAATTCAGCCAGATTAAAGCCGCCGCCCGGGTGCATCTGCTGGCGGGCGAGGTCTTTGAGGTGCAATAACCCGATAATTTGATCTAACCCATCTTGATAAACGGGCAGACGAGTAAAGCGCGCCTCGCATGCTTTGTTCAGCACGCTCTTCTCATCAGCGCTTGATCGGATACCGACGATGCGTGTCCGGGGTGTCATCACTTGACCTACCGTGCGTTCACTGAGATCGAATATGTTCTCTATGAAGAGCTGCTCGTCGGCCTGAATCAGTCCACCAGCATAACTCTCCTCTACGATCATTTCCAATTCTTCAGGAGACATCAAACGGGCGTGAGGTTCTGCAGGCGGAATACCGATGAATTTCATGATCGCATTGCCAAGACCGTTTAGAACCCAGACGATGGGCAGAAAAATTTTGTCCATCACAGCCATGGGTCTCTGCAGGCGCAGGACGGTGGATTCGGCAGACTGGAGGGCGATCGATTTGGGAACCATCTCGCCAATAACTACGTGGAGATAGGTCAACAGTCCAATTGACAAAAAAGCAGCGATCGAATGCGCGGCGGGCGATGCCAGGGAGCCCAATCTTTCCAAGGGTGCCACCAGCCAGTCCGCAATAGTATGTTCGCCGTACATTCCCAACCCCAGGCTCGCGATGCTGATGCCGACCTGGGCAACGGCCAGGTATCGATTCTGAAGGTCCGTGTTCTGCAAGATTTCTCGCACCCGTTGAGCTACGATTGAGCCCTCCTGAGCCCGCTGGGCAATTCGGGTATGGGGTGCGCCAACGATAGCAAACTCAGCAGCGACAAATAAGGCGTTGAGCAGGATCAGCAGGCTGATCACAGAGATTGGAATCAGGAACTCAATTATTGCATCCAATCGTTGAGGCGCTCCAGTTGTTCAGGCGTAACTTCCATGCTAACCGCGGTTACTGCATTGCCGTCCATCGATGCCACGGTCAAGCTGACTCCTGCGACTCGCAATCGTTCACCTTCCTCCGGCACGTATCCAAGCTCGTTGAGGACTAGCCCGCCTATCGTATCAATGTTTTGGCTGGGAAGATAAAGGTCCAGAATTTCATTCAACTCCTCGATCAACATGTCACCGCGGATCAGGATCTGGTCTTTGGATAGGATTCTGATCGGTGGGCGCGTTTCCAGATCAAATTCATCCTGAAATTCGCCAAAAATTTCCTCAATCAGATCCTCGAGGGCGACGATACCGGCGGTGCCGCCGTATTCGTCCAGTACGACTGCGATGTGATAACGTTTGCGCTGCAGCAGTGCGAACACCTCATCTACAGGAAGTGTCTCTGGAATAAAAAGTGCAGGACGCATGGCTTCGCGGACGTTGTGATCACCGGTTTGAAGGCGCAGACAAAGCAAATCTTTCAGGTGAACAATGCCAACGATGTTGTCAATCGATTGCTGGTATAGAGGCAGGCGAGAGTATGGCGAGTCTGCAAGCAATTCTAGCAAATCCGAGCAATCTTGGTCTACGGAGGCCGCCAGGATGCGATTACGTGGGATCATTACCTGCCGGACGGCTAGCTGGCGCAGGTGGAGGGAGTTTTTGAGCAGCCGGCGTTCTTCTACGTCGAGTAGCCCGCCTGCGCTGCTCTCTTCAAAGAGCATCACGATTTCTTGAGGAGAATGTATGTGAATGTTGTCTGTCTGGTGTGATAGCCCGGTTAACTTGAGAATCAGCTGGCCACTTCCGTTAAAGATCCAAATTAGAGGCTTAAACAGTGCTATTGACCAGCGCATAGGGATGATCGTGAGCAACGCCAGCCGCTCTGGGTACTGAATCCCCACGGATTTCGGTAATAGTTCGCCTAAGATCACCTGAAGAGAAGTGAGGAAGAGCAGAATAAGCACTGCCGAAATGGATTGGGCGGCAGCGCTGGAAAAACCCCCTAGATTCTGAACGGTCGGCTTGAGGACGGGAGAGAGTCGGGCCTGCCCGTAAAAACCCAACATCAAACTTGATAGGGTAATACCGACCTGGCAGGCAGCAATATAGTTATCCAGCTTACCTGAATCACGGACGATCGGTACCAAAATGCGGGCCAGCCGATTGCCTTCACTGGCGAGGCGGGAGAGCCGAGAACGGCGAGAGCTTACGATTGAAAATTCTGCTGCGACGTAAAGAGCGGTGAAGAAAATCAGAATCGTAAGAACGAGGAAGACGATAAACCAGGTCATCTCAATTATGGATTAAGTATAACACGCCGCGTATTGCCCAGGCTGATATCCAGACCGAAAGCTGTCCGAACAAAGTCACTGTCCAAGGGCACCAGTTTTTGCCTGGCGACAGCATCGGCGATAGGCACGGCAGAAATTTCACCGCACTGGAGGGCCACCATGTGGCCCAGCTTTCCTTCGGCGCAAAGATGGACAGCCATGGTGCCAAACCGGCTGGCGAGCAAGCGATCAAAAGCCGAGGGTGAACCGCCGCGCTGCAGGTGCCCTAGAACCGTAACGCGTACTTCATACTCACAACAGTCACGCAACTCATCAGCGAGAACTTCGCCAATACCTCCCAACCGTTTTGTGCTACCATCTCCAGGTTCTTCCTGGTAGACCATATCGCCGTCAACCCTGCGCGCGCCCTCGGCCACGACGACGATGCTGAACATGGCGCCCCGTTTATTGCGGGCATCCATTTTCTCGGCGATGACGTCAATCTTGTAGGGAATCTCCGGAATGAGAATTACATCGGCACCACCCGCCATCCCGGCCTCCAGGGCAATCCAGCCGGCGTTCCTACCCATGACTTCCAACACAATGACGCGATGATGGCTTTCCGCGGTAGTATGCAGCTTGTCGAGGGCCTCCATGGCGGTGTTTAAGGCGGTATCAAAGCCGAAGGTGACCTCAGTCTCCAGGATGTCGTTATCGATTGTCTTCGGGACGCCGACGACCCTTAAACCCTTTTGCTGCAACTCGTGAGCAATGCTCAGGGAACCATCCCCTCCGATGACAATCAATACGTCGATACCCAGCTCGGATGCCCTGCTGACCACCTCGTCGGAGGCATCGATAATTTGCACCTGGTTATTGGTTTCAATTTCATATTTGAATGGATTGGCCCGGTTGGTGGTGCCAAGGATAGTACCGCCACGCGGCAAGATGCCGCGGACATCGGTAAAAGACAGCTTGCGGGTCTTGTTGGGCAAGATAAGACCTTCGAAACCATCTTCGATACCGATGACTTCCCAGTTATATTCATTAATCGCAGTTTTGACCACCGCCCGAATCACTGCATTCAAACCAGGGCAATCTCCGCCTCCTGTAAGAACGCCAATCCGTTTAATGGGGCTATGCATGCGCCATCCTCCCTTCTCTAAATTTGCTTGCATACGGGACAAGGGACTTCAACCTCCTACCTCCACTTCCGGTCGATCCACTCAAGCGATTGTCTTCAATCGCCCAAGCGATTGTCTTCAATCGCCCAAGCGATTGTCTTCAATCGCCCAAGCGATTGTCTTCAATCGCC
>Ga0209640_10001016_pt1 | contig 23179 bp, 20 predicted proteins | sample RifCSP10_1_FD_184018 | JGI IMG/M metagenome (GOLD analysis project Ga0209640, IMG submission 184018) | Soil microbial communities from Rifle, Colorado - Rifle CSP2_sed 10_1 (SPAdes) (version 2) | ecosystem: Environmental > Terrestrial > Deep subsurface > Rock core/Sediment | place: Rifle... | reverse complement strand
AAATTACAGATTCTCTATTAGAAATGTTAAAAACAGAACCAGATGATTCTACAGATGAAGAATATAGGCCAGGAGATGAAATAGAAATTGACGAAGACAATGACGAAGACAATGATAATGATAATGACGAAGACAATGAGAATAATTCGGAAAACGGTGATGAATATTTTGAATATGATTTTGAAAAGATTAAAAAATCATTAATAGGATATATTAAAAGAGATACTAGATTTAGTGAACGTAGAATGAAACGTATTATTAAAGCTATAAATAGAGCCTTTGAGATGTTTTCTGATGCTAAAAAAGAGGCTTTACATGAATTAGCAGAAGCTGAACCTACACAACATCTTTGGAAACTTGGATTATATTGGAAAAATAATTTCAACAAAATTGCCAACGAGCTGGGTGTCAATGCACAAGTAGGCGGTCACGGACCCCGAACACATTTTATTTTTAAAGACTGGGAGGGTAAAGACTCGCTTCTTGCTAAAAGCATATTTTTGCAAGAAACAATCAAAAGAGGGATACTCTTTGGCGGGCCTATTTTTATGACCTTCTCTCACACAAAAGCAGATATTGTTAAGACCCTGGAAGCAAGTAAGGAAGCATTAAAACTTCTTAAAAAAGCGACGGCTGAAAAAAATTATCAAAAATATCTTGAAGGCGAACCGGTCGGTGTTGTTTTCAGACCCCGAAATTGATGAAAAAGAATTCCCTTTCAATAGTTATTCCTGCAAAGAACGAATCCGAAACAATTGAAAAAGTTCTGATCGAATTACGAAAAACTTTTAAAAAACTTTCTAGGCAATATAAAAGTGAAGTAATTGTAGTTTGTGATTCTGCTGATGATCCCACTTTAAACTTATTAAAAAAGTATGATGTCAAAATAATCATTAACAATAATGGTAACGGTAAAGGAAATGCACTTATATCCGGTTTTAAAAAAACCACGGGCAATATTATTATCACTATGGATGGGGATTATTCCCATCAAGCCGGAGATATTCCCCATCTAATCAATGAACTTGATAGAGGAAACAGTTTAGTAATTGGATCAAGAATTATAGGCGGAACAGATGAAAACGAATTTATAAGAATGCTGGGAAATGTGTTTTTAACATTGTTGTTTGGGATACTGTTTGGAAAATTTTTTTCCGATACGCTTAATGGCTTCAAGGCTTTCAAAAAGGAGCTTATCAATAAACAACCCTTCCAATCAAAAGGGTTTGAAATAGAAATTGAAATTATTGCCAGAGCTTTGATGAAAGGTATTAATGTAAGTGAAGTTGCCTCCCACGAACGGGCAAGAAGCGGTGGAAAACCAAAATCAAAAGTTTTTATTCACGGTCCGATACTACTCTGGTCAGTCATTTATTGGGGACTAAAATATCGTTTTAGCAAAGAACATGCAATTAAACAAAAAAATTGAACGATTAAATTTTTATTTAATTATTTTTTCTTTTACTTTAGTCACTTTAATATGGAGTATTTTTATCCCCGTACTCGAAGCGCCGGATGAAAGCGGGCACTATGCCTACATAAAATTTATCTTAGACCATAAATCACTGCCGGTGTTACCTTATCCCTGGGGTGATAACAGTTTATACCATCCGCCTCTTTATTTTTTAACATTAACACCGATCTTAAAACTCATAGGCGAACCTGATTACGATGTCAACGTTAATCTTTCACCCGAATGGGAAACCGGAAAATCTATCAATGCTTTTGTGCATTCGAAAGAAGAATTATCTCTTAATTGGACTAAATCAATTCAAACGGTTCACCTGCTTAGAATCTCGTCAATTATCATTTCGGTCTTGTCAGTATTTTTAATTTACAACTTGATCAAGTTATACTTCGGATCTTCAGTACTCACTCCCCTAACAACTTTGTTTGCAGTATTTAATCCTCAATTTATATTCCATTCATCCGTAATAACAAATGACAGTTTAGCCATATTTTTATCAACATTTTTACTATTTTTATTAATCAAAAATATTAGTTCTCTTAAACTTGATTTAAAAAGAGAAATTGTAATTGGAGCCATATTAGGACTTGCAATTATGACAAAACAAAATTTGCTTTTTTTAGGAATAATTGTTTTTGCGTGGATAATGCTCAACAGTAAAGCATTAAGTGACTCGATTAAAAAAACGATTTTTATAATTCTAGGCACTCTATCTGTTGCAGGGTGGTATTTTATCCGAAATATTAGGCTTTATAATGAACCGTTTGGAACATCTGGACAATTGGAAATGTTCTCGATTTTTGCCAATACCAGAAACGGCTTCGACCTTTGGTATGATGTTATGCGTTTTTTAATCACAACTTTTAAAACATATTGGGGAGCATTTGGATGGTATACCATTTACTTCCCATATATTTATTATATTATCATTGGCTTATTTATATCGTTAGGATTATCAGGAACCTTTTATTACCTATACAAAAATAAAACTTTTATTTTTGCATCTACATTCAATAAAAGACTAATCTTTTCTTTATTTTCGGTATTAATACTATTTATTTCATTATTAATTACATATTTAAAATATCCGGTTGTCGGAAACGGCCGCTTCCTGTTTCCTGTAATCGGTCCGGCATCATTGGTTGTTATTTTTGGTGCAAATCATATTTTTAAAAGAATTACAGTCAGTAAAACCTATTTACCATTTGTTACGGTTCTGGCAGCAATCCTAAACTTATCTATTTTGTTTTTATTTATACTGCCAAAATACTAAACGATATGTCTGAAATTGAAAAAGAAAGTCTATCTTTAATCGGAAACGCTGATAAATACAATCTCTGGATCTTCAAGGAAATGAAACCGTTCTTAAAATCTCCGGTATTGGAAGTTGGTTGCGGAATCGGTACCATAACTGAACTAATTTTAAAAAATTATCAAGTCACTTCAACGGATTTAGATAAAAAGTATATAGAATCTTTAAAAAAGAAATTTAAAAATAGAAAATATTTCAAAGGAGCATATGTTTTAAATTTATCTCAACCATTAAAAGTCAGGAAAAAATTTAACACTATTGTTTGTACCAATGTATTACACCATATCAAGTCAGACAATAAAGCAATAATAAATATTTTCAATCTTTTAAATGACGGGGGTATACTTTTTATCCAGGAACCGGCTCACAAATCACTTTTCGGAACTTTGGATAATTTTCAAAATCATTACCGCCGTTATCAAAAAAATGAACTAACAAAGAAATTAGAAATATTAGGATTTATGATACTTAAAGCGAATTATTTTAATAAACTCGGAGCGGTCGGTTGGTTTATTAATTCAAAACTCTTAAATCGGAAAGAGATGCCTAAAAATCAATTATCAATTTTTAACAAATTAGTGCCAATGATTAACATTCTCGATAAATTAATTCCCAAAATTTTCGGCTTATCTGTTATTATTGTAGCCTCTAAACCGTATGGAAGAAAAAATTAGGCAAAAACTAAGATCTGAATTTAATTTAATAAAATTACCGGATCTTTTAAATAAAAGGTCTGTAGAAAATATTGTGATATTATCCGCTGAAGAAACAGGTATTGATGGGGAAAATGGATCCCGAATCAAAACCGCTATTATACTTTATAAAAAACTAAGCACTAAACCAAAACTTGTATTTTTAGGTACCAAATCTCACAACAAAATATTCAACGATTTTATTCAAAAACAAAAATTACAAACCATTATTCCTTCAAATCGTAAAGAAGCAAGTACTAAAACTCAAATTAAAGATCTGGCTAAGTTTTTAAAAGATAAAAAAGGAATCCTAATTGTTTCACATCTGTATCACATTCCCAGAATTAAACGTTATGTTGAAAAATACTTTGGAAAATCGAGTAAGAACGTTGATTATTACCCTGTGGGAAATCAAAAAGATCAAAAAGAACAAATTGAAAAGGAGATTGAAAAAATTATAAAATACTCTGCCACGGGTGATTTGCCTTTATATTTATGAAAATTATTGTTATCGGTTGCGGATCAATTGGTCAACGACATCTTAGAAATCTAGTTTCTTTAGGAGAAAATAATTTTATTGCCGTTGATCTTGATGATAAAAGATTAGAAAATTTAAAAAAACAAATTAAATCCCTAAAAACTTACGCTAACCTGGACGAAGCCTTAAAAAGCGAAACCCCAATAGATGCCGCTTTTGTTTGTACCCCATCAAGTTTACATATTCCCCTAGCAGCTAAACTTGCAAAAACAAAAATCAATTTATTTCTTGAAAAACCGCTTTCCGATACTCTTAAAGGAATTAAAGAAGTTGAAATATTAGTTAAAAAAAATAATCTTATTACGATGATGGGTATGAATTACCGATTTCAACCCGGCCTTATTAAAATCAAGGAACTTTTAGATAAGAAAACTATTGGTAATATTTTACTAATAAATTCTTTTGGTGGACACTATCTTCCTGATTGGCATCCAAAAATGGACTATCGCCAAGAATATGCCGCCCAAAAAAAATTAGGTGGAGGTGTACTTTTAACAAGTATTCACGGACTTGATTATTTAAGGTGGCTTGCGGGGGAGCCAAAATGGGTCTTTGGACATATTGACAAAATTAGTAATTTAAACATTGATACAGATGATATTTCATTTGCATTTTTCGAAACAACTAATGGCATTAAAGTTGAATACCACACCGATTTTTTACAAAGGATTTCTGAACACAGATTAACTATAATCGGATCGGAAGGAACAATAACCTGGAAATTTGCTGAAAATAAAGTCAATTACTTTACAACCAAGTCTGACAAATGGAATAAAATCAACTACAAGTTTGAAATAAATGATATGTACATTAATGAACTAAAGTACTTTTTGAAATCAGTCAAACACAAAACCCAAACCTCTCTGGGGATAGACGAAGGAATCAAAACGCTCCAATTTGCTTTAAAGATAAAAAAATCCTCCAAATCAAAAAGGATCGAATTTTAAATGAACGCTCACAAAGGAAAAGTAATCGAAAAATCTAAAAAATATAAAGTCTTACAATGTAATACTTGTGGTTTTATACACGTTCAACCAATACCTTCAAAAAAACAATTAGATAAAATATATTCAAACGAATATTATTCATCTGAAAAACCTTCGTATATTAAAGACAATTTAGAAGATTTAAAATGGTGGCATTCGGTATATAAAGACAGATTAGAAACCATAGAAAAATTAATTGGTAAAAAACAAAATAAAAAACTACTGGAATTGGGATCAGGTCCAGGACTATTTTTAAAGTATGCTAAGTCAAACGGATGGAAAGTTGTAGGAATCGAACCTTCAAAACAACCGTTTCAATTTAGCAATAAAAATAAAGTTAATGTAATTAATGATTTCTATGAAAATATTTCTCCAAAATCATTGGGTAAATTTGATGCTATTGTAATGTTTGAATTCTTGGAACATATTCCAGATCCAAAATCGGTTCTCAACTTTGCAAAACAGGTTTTAAAAAAAAATGGAATCATTTGCGTTGGAGTACCAAATGATTACAACCCCCTGCAACAAGTTGCAAAAAGAGGTTTGAAATTAAAAACGTATTGGTTAGCTCCCCCGTTCCATCTTAACTACTTCACAATTGAATCACTTACAAAACTACTAAAACAAAATGGATTTAATCCAGCCTATACGGAAACCAGTTTTCCTTTAGAATTATTTTTACTAATGGAAGAAGACTATATCAGCAACAATGTAATTGGACGAAAGATACATAATAAAAGAAAACAAGTAGACATAATACTAACAAAAGAGAATAATGATCTAAAACGAAACTTTTACAAATCCATTGCTGAATTAAACATAGGAAGGGATATAACAATTTATGCCATCAAAAAATGATCCCCGAAAGGCAATCGTTATCTTGGGAGGAAGTAAGTCTCACAAAGATTTTTTCAAAGACGCCAAAGACCTTGGTTACTTAACAATAGTTTTTGACAAAAATAAAAATTGTTTTTGTGCAAAAAAAGGAGATTTATTTTTTGACTATAGTTATGAAGATTGGAAAAAGATAATTAACACTTTAAATACCCTTAAAAACGTAGAAATAAAAGGAATATTAACCTACATATCTCAAAAAAAAGCATTAATTTCAACTTCAAAAATTAGCAAGCATTTTAAGACTTCTCGACCTTCAATTCAATCTATAGAAACGATTTATAACAAAAAAATACTTTATCAATTATTATCTTTAAATAATATAAAAACACCGAAAACTTTTAATATTAAAGAAACGGGTAAATATTATCTAGATAAATCCTTAAAATATCCATTAATTATCAAGCCAAAAACAAGCGAGGGTGGCAACTATATGACAAAAAAAGTTAAATCTGGACAAGAATTACGAAGCTTAATTAACAAAAATACCCGCTTAAAACACAAAAACAGTTTTATCTTTCAGGAATTTATCTCAGGAGAACAATATAATGTAAATGGTTTCGTACGAAAAGGAAAGATATCAGTTTTTCCAATATTAAAAAAATTTACCCATGATGATAACTATAATTTTTCCCATTTAGGATACACTACATTAAATAAGACAGATAAAAATACAACCACACAATTAGCACAAGAACTCAAAAATATTTTTATAAAGCTAATCAAAGTTACTAGAGTTAATAACTATTTTTTCTCCGCCGATATGATTGTCTCAAATGGTAGATTCTTTGTCATAGACTTTGGTCCGTTATTAGATTCTAAGGTCGATAGGCTTTTTAAGTATGAAGGGATTAATATTTACAAATTATTAATTAATATTGTTACTAATAAAAGACCAAATTATAAAGAAAGAGTCATAAGTAAAAAGATATTAACCTTAAAATTTTTATATAGTTACAAAAAAGACTTATTAATCAATAAACATAATTTATCAAAAAATAGTAATTTAATTTCTATCGAAAAACAAAGGATAATAAATAAAAAATTTAATTTACCATATTCAGTTAAAGAGTCTATTGGATGGATTATTTCCAAAGAGAAAAATTTATTTAAAAATTATAAAAGATAGAAAAAATTAAAAAGATCAAAACTAAACCGGAATTTTATATGAAACTTACAACTTTAAAGAAATGTTTATTATGTAAAACGGGTGAACTAAAATATGTATTTTCCAAGAAAAGTTATAAATTTGTTAAATGTCAAAGGTGTAAATTACTTTTTGTAAATCCTCGACCAAGCACAGAATTATTAAAAATAATATACTCTAAAGAATATTTCGAGGGAAAAATTGACCTACAAGACCAAGAACCCAAAAATTTTATTGATGAAAAATATTCATCAATTGCCAGGGCGGATAAAATATTAGATAAAGTACGAAGATATAAAAATTTGGGCAATTTATTAGACATAGGTTGCGGTCTTGGTTTCTTATTAGACAGAGCTATAGAGAAAAACTGGAAAACTATTGGAATAGATATCTCCGATTATGCCATTAAGGAATGCAAAAAAAGGAGATTAAGTGTAAAAAAGGGTTCAATAGAAGAAGTTAATCTCCCTAATAACTATTTCGACGTAATAATTGCAACGGACGTGTTAGAGCATATTTTTGATCCAATTATCTTTATTAAAAAAGTTCACAAACTTTTAAAAATAGGTGGTGTTTTAGTCATTGAAGTTCCAAATTATGAGGCTGCTAAAGCAAAAATAATGGGGAGGAAATGGCCCCAATATATTCCACCGATCCATTTAAATTTTTTTACTCAAACAAATATCAAAAGTCTTTTAGAAAAAAATTGTTTCAACGTAGTAGAGGGTTACAGTGAGGTTTCGTTAAGCCTCGGAGTAAGAAATTTACTTAGGAAAATTTCAAAAAAAAATAAATTTTCTTTAATTGAAAATATTATAATCTCATTAGATTATTTCATTACTCAATTTAAAAAAAAATATTTTTACCCTCCCATCAATTTTCTGTTCACAAAATTAAATATCAAAGGTGAATTATTAGCGATAATTGCAATTAAAAAATACTAACAAAAAATGACAAACATCGTTTTGCTTATTGGAGGCGGAATCCAGGAAATTGAAGCCGTAAAGCAATTGAAAGATGAAGGTATGATTGTTTGGGTAATTGACAAGGATTCAAATTGCCCATCAGCTAAATACGCGGACAAGCTGATTAAGGCTAATGGAAAAGATTATGAAAATATTACTCAAGCAATACTTAAAAAAAACAATGGTTCTGTTCAAATTAGATCCGTTTTTACTTTAACTGAGTTAACTATAAGTACAACCATAATTTCTCATGCCTTAGGTTTAATTTCTCCTACCATTAAGTCAGTCATTATTAGCCAATCAAAATCGTTAAGCAAATTATATTGGCTCAAAAATAAAGTATCTACTCCAAAGGGAACAAATTTTTCTAACTTAAGTGAATTTAAGAAACATAACCAAATTATTAAATATCCAGTTATAGTCAAGCCCGATATTGGCTTTGGTGGAAATGGTATAACAATGGTTAAAAATAAATCTGAACTATTTAGAGCAATCAACCAGGCGTCAAAAATTTCAGAAAATAATCAATTTATTGTCGAAAATTACATTAATGGCAGTCTACATGACGGAAATGGATTCTTCACAAATTTTGGTAAATTTATTCCACTAAGTATTTCTGATAGAAACTTTTCTTTAACAAATAAAAGAAATAAAGGGTCATGCCCTAGTTTACTGTCAGAAAAACAACAAAAAAAATTTTTTAATTTATTTGAAAATGCTTGTAGAGCAATTGGGTTAAATTTTGGACCTGTTAAAATTGATGCGCTTTTTAACGGAAAAAGATTTTTTGTTTTAGAAGTTGCCGCAAGACTTCATGGACCAAGAAATAGCCTTCACTTAATACCCAATGCTTACGGCAAAGAACTCTTACCAGAATTAATCGAATCCCAGATAGAAGACAAAGCAATAAATTGGGATTATAAAAAAATCAAAAATAAAAGTACTTTTGAAGATTTCACTTTCAAAAGCAACTCCAAAATAAAAAAAATAAAACAGCGTCATAATTCTTATATACAATTGTTCGATCAAAACACAAAAAATATTACTGGCGTACTCTTTAATTTTGAGAAAATTAAAAAAAATAATCCTAGAACATTTTGAATTATTGTGTTTAAGATGATAAAATCCTATCCTTGAAATGCTCAACATTGATAAAGGTATAAATTTTACAAATAAAACTGTTGTTGTTACGGGCTCAAGCAGAGGAATAGGAGCTGAAATCGCTAAGTCTTTTGCACGTTACGGGGCAAACGTCGCTATTTGCTACTTTCAAAATCTTCAAAAAGCAAATAAAGTCAAAAAAGAGCTAAAAAAAATCAGTCAAAAATCTGAAATTTTTAAATGTGATATATCACGAATAAGCTCAATTAAAAAAACTATTGACTTAATAATTAAAGAATTTGGAAGTTTGGATGTTTTAATTAATAACGCAGGCGTATTAAAACAAACTAATTTTGAAGAGATACAAGAAAAGGAATACGATTGGATTTTAGATACAAACTTAAAGGGAACATTCTTTTTTTGTCAATATTCACTTCCATATCTACTAAAATCACATGGAACGATTATAAATATAGCGTCAGTTGGAGGCCAACGAGGAGGACCTAAAGCACCGCATTATTCTGCCAGCAAAGCAGCAATTATTAGTTTAACAAAATCACTTTCAAATATTTATGCCCCTAAAGGAATTAGAGTAAATTCGATTTCCCCAGGTCAAATTGCCACTGAAATGACCAAAGAAGTATTTAAATCAAAATTCTACAAAACAAATCTTTTACCAAAAATTCCTTTGGGTCGTGTAGGACAACCTCTTGATGTTGCCAACACAGCTATCTTTTTAGCTTCAGATTTAGCAGATTATATTACTGGGCAAACAATTAATGTAAATGGCGGGGAATATTTATCCTAAAAGAGGAAACTCAAATAAGAAAACTCTCTTAATAATTGGAGCTGGAGAGGAACAAAAATTAGCTGTTAAAACCGCAAAAGAAATAGGGCTTTTTGTGGTAGTGAGTGATATCAATCCAAACGCACCAGCAATTGAATTAGCCAACGATTACATACAAGCAAGTACTTATGACCCCAAGGAAACCTTAAAGGCAGCACTGAAGTTTTCCAGAAGTAGAAAAATTGACGGCGTAATGACTGTTGGAGTTGATGCGCCTCAAACAGTTTCATTAGTGGCTCAGAAGCTCGGTCTCAACGCACACAGCATGATAACTGCTAAGCTCGCAACTAATAAATTATTAATGAAGGAGGCATTCAAAAGGGAGGGAGTTAATATTCCTTGGTTCTCCAAAGTTGACAATTTGAAACACCTCAAGTCTATTGTTTCTAAAAAAGGTAGAAGGCTTGTATTGAAACCACAGGATAGTAGAGGCGGAAGAGGAGTATTACAGCTTGATAAAGTTCCTTCTCTAGAATGGGCATACGAAATTGCAAGGAATTATTCTCCATCTCAACAAGTAATGATCGAAGAATTCCTTCCAGGTCCGCAAATTAGTACTGAATCGTTTATTTATCAAGGTAAAATTTACACCCCAGGATTTATTGACCGTAATTATGAATTATTACGAAAATTTTCGCCTTATTTTATAGAAAACGGCGGCGAACAACCAACTAAACTATCCCCAAATATTGTGACAAAGGTAAATTTTTTATTAGAGAAAGCAGCCAAAGCAATGAAAATTAAAGAGGGTGTAATGAAAGGAGATATTGTAGTACACAAACAGGAACCGGCAGTCATTGAAGTCGCCGCTCGATTATCAGGAGGATATATGGCAACAAAGCAAATCCCAATCGCAACCAACGTCGATTTGGTTAAAGCAGTAATTAAGTCTGCTTTAAATATTCCGATCAATCCCAGCGAACTTTTGCCTAAATTTCAAAAAGGAGTTGCCATCCGTTATTGGTTCCCCAAGTCAGGAAGTATAGTAAAGGTAACCGGAGTTGATAAACTCAAAAATTACCCTTGGATTAAATACTATTATCTAAAAGCTAAACTGGGAGACTCGCTCGAGAGACCGACAGATTTAACAAAACGTATAGGATTTGTAATATGTGAGGGGAAAAATCGTCAGCAGGCTGTAGAAAGAACTCGAAAAATAATAAATCTAGTTAAAATCAAAACATTATAAAGATATATCACTTTGAGCCTGTTATACTGTATTTCTAGGTTTAACAGTTTGTAAATGAAACCAAAAATTAAAAATTATTATAATAAAAATGAAATAGAACTGGCAGACATCGCCAGAAAATTACGGGCACTTGCAATAAAAAGTGTTCATTCAGCAGGGTCGGGACATTTGGGAGGATCACTTTCGGCGGCAGACATAATCTCATGTTTGTACTTTGACGAAATGAATCTTAACCCCTCTAAGCCGATGGACCGCAAGCGGGATCGTTTTATACTATCCAAAGGGCACTCATGCCCTATCCTATATTCAGCCCTGGCTCATAAAGGATTTTTTAATCGTGAAGAATTACTAGGACTTCGTCATATCAATCGTTTGTTGCAAGGCCATCCGGATATTAAAATTCCTGGTGTCGAATTTCCTTCAGGATCGTTGGGTAATGGATTACCTGCAGCAATCGGTATGGCACAGGAATCTAAAGAGAAAAAGCTTTTTTTTAGAACTTATGTACTTTTAGGTGATGGTGATATGCAGGAAGGTTCAACAGATGAAGCTTTGAGAATTCTAGGATTTATAAAATATTCTAATGTTGTTGCTATCCTTGATGCCAATAAAAGGCAGGGAGATGATAAAGTTGAAAATGTTTTAAATTACTTACCCAAACTTGCGTCCAGAATTAGATCTTACGGCTGGCTTTGTCTTGAAATTAACGGTCATCATATTGGTCAGATTTTAAACGCTTTCAAAACAGCAAGAGAAGAACACGACAAGCCAACATTTATAATCGCACATACCGTCAAAGGCAAAGGTGTTTCATATATGGAAGATGTACAAAAGTGGCATGGTTCCCTAGCACCGACAAATGAAGAATTAAAAATTGCTTTAGGAGAACTTGGTGAAAAGTAATAATAAAGAACCATTTAAAAAGCCCGATATTTCTTTGAGACAAGCATTTGGAGATGCTTTGGTTTATTGGGCAAAAAAATACAATAATTTTGTGGTATTTGACGCTGATGTTGCCAGCGGTACAGGAGTACAGATATTTAAAAATAAATTCCCCAGACGTTTTTATCAATTTGGCATTTCCGAACAAGCAATGATGTCAGCAGCAGCAGGAAGAGCAGCAGCATCAAACGGGAGAACAATTCCAATAGTAACGACTTTCGCAGTTTTTGCAACAATGCGGGCCCATGAACAAATTAGAACTTTTATTGCTTATCCAAAACTTAAAGTAATAATTGCCTCAAGTCACGTAGGTTTGGATGTCGGACCCGACGGGCCAACTGCTCAAGCAACTGAAGATTTAGCCACAATGCGAGCAATTCCCAACATGACTGTCATAGCACCTGCTGACTACAATCAAATGATAGCCGCTTTTCCTAAATTACTTGAGTGCAAAGGTCCTGTTTACTTGAGAACAGGACGGAGCCCGGCACCTCACGTATATCCGCAAATCCCCTCTTTTAAAATTGGAAGGGCTGATATTTTAAGAAAAGGTAATGATGTCTCCATAATTGCTTGTGGAGTAATGGTCGCCAGATCACTAATAGCCGCCGAATTGCTGGAACAAAAAGGAATTTCAGCGGAAGTAATAAACGTATCAACAATTAAACCTTTAGATAAAAAAACCATAATCGGTTCATCTTTAAAAACCGGTGCCGTAGTCACTGCTGAAGACCATAATATATTAGGTGGGCTTGGAGGAGCGGTTTCAGAATTACTTTCAAAAAATCAACCTACTATCCAAGAATTCATTGGCGTGAAGGATATTTTTGCTGAGTCTGGAGATCCTCAACATTTAGCAAAAAAATACAAGTTAACTTCAAGTGATATATCAAAATTAGCTATCACCGCACTCAAACGAAAATTTCCTCCAAAACCTTTCACAACCAAGAATATGAATCATCAATACAAACTTCTAAAATCCTGACTTAATTTTTATGACCAGTTTAAACAAACGAGAGAAGGAGTTTTTTTTCAGTATAAAAATAATTGCATTTGACTTTGACGATACACTAGTTGATGAAAAAGAATCTCAAAAAAAAAGATGGTTAAAAGTTTTAAAAGAATTTAAACACCTATCTAATAAGTTTGAAGATACATTTATTAAAATCTTTGAAGAAAAGGGGCACAAATACAAATACTTAATAAATGAAACAATTAATCAATTGTATATCGACTCATCTAACATTTCCAAAATAGTGAAAAAATTCCGAGTAACTAAATCAGAGTCAGAAAAAACATTTAAAGGCGCAATGGGAATTTTGGATCTGTTAACAAATTACAAAATTAAAAAGGGAATTATTTCGAAAGGCGTTAAAAGTTATCAGCAAGACAGAATTCTATTGTCTGGTATTAAAAATAAATTAGACTTCATATATTATAATCCAAAGAGTAATCTTTCAAAAATACAGCTTTTTAAAAAAGCCATGTTGGACTTGAAGATTAATAATCCTTCAGAATTGCTCTATGTCGGCAACAATTTTGATGAAGACGCAAAACCGGCTCTCAAACTTGGAATGAAGGTAATTATTATTGGTGATTACACTTTGATCAATCAAAATGATAATTTAATTTATGTGAATAATTTAACCAAAATTAATGATCTTTTCCAGAAATATTTGCACGTTAAAACTACAAATGTAGTCAAATGACAAAAAAAAATTCAAGGCGACATACACAAACTCAAGGCATACTAATAATAGGAGGAGGGATACTTCAAATTCCTGCATTACAAAAAGCAAAGGAGCTTGGTTTGATAACTTATCTGACTGACGGATCAAAAAAATGCGCTGCAAGAAATTTTTCAGATTATTTTTTTCAAATAGATACAAAGGATATTAATAAAAATATTGAGCTAGCCAAAAAATTAAAAAGAGGAGACAAAATAAAAGGAGTTTATACTCAAGGAACTGACGTTGAATACACTGTCGCGTGTGCAGCAAATGCTGCAAATTTGCCAGGCATTTCATCCTCCTCCGCATTAAGTTGCAATAACAAAGTAATTATGAGAAAAAAACTTCTCAAGGCAGGATTTAAAAAACCAAAATTTGCCCCAGCAGGCAACTTTGAACAATTCAAATCAGCCATTCAAAAGGTTGGCTTCCCCTGTTATGTTAAACCGGTTGATAATTCCGCATCCAGAGGTATAACCAGGTTAACTAACAATAAAAATTTAGAAACCATATTCAATAATGCAATCAATTTAAGTTTTCATTCAAAAGAAGTGATAGTTGAAACCGAAATTGAAGGCGAAGAATATAGCATCGATACGGTCATATATAATGGCAAGCTTTACCCGGCAGGTATTTCAGACCGCGCTTTTTTAAAAAAAGAAAAGTACGCAATTCAATCAGGATCCAGAACGCCTTCATTACTCCCTTCTGAAACACAAAAGAAAATGTATCTTGTTATGGAGCAGGCTGCCAAAGCACTTGGAATAGATAACGGAGCGTTTAAAGGAGACTTGGCAGTCGACAAAGAGGGAAACGTTGAAATCATTGAAGTAACTGCAAGAACATCTGGGGGGTTTGACTCCCAATATCGAAAACCGCTCAGTTTTGGGATAGATATAATGAAGGCAACAATTGACATAGCTTTAGGCAACCCACTTGACCCTACTGACTTAGTTCCCAAATGGATTAAGTGGTCATCAACTATTTCTACATTCCCTAACCCTGGAGTGGTCAAAAAGATTTCCGGTTTGGAGGAGTTAAGAAAAACCAAGGGGGTTGCTCGTGTGTTTATATTGTGTAAAATAGGTGACAAAATAGAGCCATATGTCCACAGCGCCCAGAGGACAAATTTTATAATCTGCTATGCTGATACTTTAGAAAAATTGATTAAACTTGAAAAAAAAGTAGTCAATACATTAAAAATAATAACAACTAATAAAAAAAATGAAAAATAGGAAGAGGAATATCCAAAGTTCAGGTTTAAATGGTTTTGGAAGATTTGGATTGCACTTAATTAAATATTGGCTGGAAAGAGCTGAGGGATGCAATTTTAAAATAGATTATATAAACGATGATACAATCTCGCTGGAAAAAGCTTATAAAATCATTAATAATGATCAATACGTTAAATTCAACAATTATGAGATAATTAAATCAAAAAATAGCCTCATTTTCTTAAAGCAAAACGGAAATAAATATAATATTGAATATACTCAAAATATTAAGTCAAAAATTTCCTGGATTGGAAAACCAGATATTTTTCTCGAATGTTCAGGGAAAAATCCATCAAAAAATGATTGTTTAATTTACATTAAAGGTAATACTAAAACCGTAATTATTTCCCAAACATCCTGGGACGCAGATGAAATATTAATTTATGGGTATAATCATCATATATTTAATCCTGAAAAGCACAAGGTTATATCATATGGATCATGTACTTTAAACTCCTACATTCCTCTCGCTAATTATATTAACCAAAAATATAAAATTTTAAATAGTGATGTTAACTTTATTCATAACGTTCCGGAATATAAACTCAGAAAAAGTTTTACACTAGAGAGACGTTTGTGTAGTTTAGAAAAAGCGGGACCGCTTCTTTTGAATTTTCTGAATTTGGATAATTTTAAAATTAATTACACTTTAGTACCTTATACTGGTGTCTCTATGTTTGATTTCCGATTTCAGGTAGCAAAACATATAGATAAGAATAAATTTATTAACGATCTATCTAAAATCTTCGCAAAAGGTGATTTTAAATATTTATATAAACTCGATGTCATTGATAAAGGACCTGAAGTTTACAAAGGTACTTCGTATTCTGCCATATTTATTAAAAATAACATCCAAGTTTTGAAAAATAATATTTACTTACATGGTTATTTTGATAACGAAAATTCAGTAAATCGTTATTTTGATATTACAAATTATCTTTGTAGATTCCATTAAATAAACAATCTAAATAAGTATTTTTTCCTAAAGTCACTGCTCCATAGTATATTTTTTCTAAAATATTAATAAATGATAAATATTGAGGTTTTATTCTTCATAACTTTTTCCGAGGAAATTTCAAAAGTTAAATCGATAATTAATTCTAAACATATTAAGGAATATAAAATAATAGCATGCAATGATATTTCGAGCGCAAATCTTCTCCAAGAAAAAATACAATTTGAAAACTGTATTGATTACTTTGATTTTAAGAAAAATAATATTCTTTTCAATAAGGCAAAAAAATGGGCTCGAAATTGGTATAAACAAGACTCTGTAAAAAATATAAATCTGTCTTATAGAGGGATCAATTATGCTGAAATGTGTGATTTAGTACTTACACATTATTTTTCTGAATTACTTTTCGGTTTGGAGATAGCCAAAGATATCCTAGACAAATATTCTCCAAAACAAATTTACCTAAGCAACAAAATCGGCGATCCTCTTTTAAACGCTGGTGTTGTAAATAAATTTAATTTAATCAACTTATGTGCCATTAAAATAGCTAAACAGCGAGGCATAAAGTTACATTACTTATCTAAGGAAATCTATTTTCTTAAATTTATCAAGGAGTTTTTTACAATTTTAAAAACAATTAAAAGATCCAAAACGGGAAAAACTAATAATTACCCCGCTCAAACAAACAAGGAAAATTTATTAATACTTGCCAATCTTTATTTAATTAAGAGTATCACTCCCTTAATTAGTAAATTAAAAAGTAATGAAGAAATAAATCCAATCATTTTCGGGAAAACATCAAATGAAGATTTAAAACCTTTGAATGAATTAAACATTAATTTCCATCAATTACACAGTATTTCCCGTAAAATAGATTATTTTATCTGTTTTTTAACATTTATCAAATTAAATTTAAAATGGATTTATATGAATAATAACCCAAAAATTACTAACTATTTCACTTACTACAACATTAATCTCTGGAGTATACTAAAAGAGAAACTACGGTTTTATTTTTTGATACATTTCCCGACAATCACTCTATATATTCTTAACGCCTCAAGAATAATAGATATTTATCACCCCAAAGCACTCATTTCCATGGAAAGTACAACCTCTCTAAGTAAAACAATCATAAGTTATTTTAAAAAAAACAAGATTTCAAATATAGTCTTACAACATGGTTTTTTTGGACCATTTGAAATTGAGTATGATCAGGCAGATATAATGGCAGTTTGGGGAATAAGTACAAAAAAAACTTTTTTAACTCAAAACAAAAAAGTAAACAAACTAGTTGTTACAGGTAGTTCTTACTTTGACAAATATCATCGTTTTAAGAAACCTTCTCAAAAAAAACTGTCTGAAATATTAAAAAGATTAAGGATAAATAATAACAATAAAATAGTCACTGTATTGGGTTCTGAACCTTTTGGTGCAGTAAAATTATTCTCTACCTCGACTTTTCAAACGTATTACAAATTATTTTCCAATCTACCAAAAAATGCTAATGTTCTTGTCAGGTCTCATCCTTCAGATGATAATGAAACAATTTATAGAATTGCATCCGCACTTGATACTAAGATAATGTTTGCTAATCACCTACTTCTTGAAGACCTGATTATAATTAGCGATGTTATAATTGCTCGTCCAACAACAGCTTTAATAGACGCAATCATATTGAAAAAACCAGTGCTTTATATGGGATATTCAGAAAAAATGGAGTGGAAACCGGAATTTGTTAATAAACAAGCAGTTGTAAATATCACAACCATTGAAAACTTAAATAAAATACTAAAATCTCTGAATAAAATATCGACAATAAATAGATTAATGATAGGTCGTGAAAATTTTATGTTAACTTATTTAAACGGTAACAACGGAAAATCATCTCAAACTATCTCCGACTTAGTAAAAATATTAATTCATCAATAGTTGATTAAATGATAATTATAACAGTTGCAAATATTCCAAGGATTGATAATTTAAAAAAATTAATTGCTGAAAAAGGCAAAAATGGAGTGAAAGTAATTTCTTTGACTCCTGAATCATATATCGCTTTGAAACAAGCATATATTGAATTCAAAGACTACAGCGAATACATTAATTATGAAAAAAGTGATCAACTATTCAAACTTTCTCAAGAATGGTCAAGAAATTGGTATAAGACAAAACATATAAAAGCATTAGAGTTAAAAATAAATAATATAGTTCTTCCAAATATCTGCGAGTTATCTTTTCACCACTTTTTTGCAGAAGCATTATTCAGCTTTGAAATAGCTTACCGAATAATTGAAAAAGAAAGACCTGAACAATTATTTGTCGAACCTATATTTGGTGAAACATTATGGAAACACGGACAATCTTTTAATCTTAACTTGATAAATAAATCATTAATTGAACAGGCGAAAATAAGAAATATTAAAATCAATTACCAATCCAAATCTGATACTGACAAGATTGTACCTATTCTTTTAAAGAATTTACAAGGGTTTATTATGAACCTAAAACATTTTAGAAAACGAAACAAATCGACTAGTAAAAGAAGAATATTTTCTAGTCGAACTGTGAATGTTCTTGCGTTCGCAAATTCTTACATTATTTTGAACATGTTGCCGTTGTTAAAAAATATTAGAACTGACCGAAATTTTGAATTGTTTGTTTCAGGAAAGACAACAAATAATAACATCAATATTTTAAGCAAAAATAAAATCCGATTTATTAAAATTGACAATTTAAGGAATATAAGCAATTATATTTTTGTTGCCGGTAAGTCAATATCGTATTCATCTAAATGGTTAAAACTTCGTCAAAATAAACATTTTAGATCGTATTTTACTTACCGAAATGCTAGTCTATGGCCAATTTTAGAAGGTAAGTTTAATTTTCACTTCTTTTACTACTTTTTAATTATTTCTTTTTACATTTTAGAATCCCAGAATTTATTTAAAATCACAAAACCCAAAGTTATTCTCCTAATGGAGGGATTAACTGCACTGAGCCAGGTAATAACAAAACTCGCAAAATTAAACAATATCCCAACCGTAATCATGCAACATGGACTGTTAGGCAAACTAGAATTAAGGTATGAAACAGGAGATTATTTTGCGGTTTGGGGAAAAGAAGCTAAGAATATTTATCTTAATGCTGGACTCAAACCAAAAAATATAATTAAAACCGGCTATCCTTTATTTGATAAATATTGTCACGTAAAACATATTAGTAATTTAAAATTAATAGAAATAAAAAATAAATTGAAAGTTAATCCCCAAAAAAAAGTTTTAACTATACTAGGAACTCAACAAGTCGGAATTGGAAAATTATTTTCGGAACCTCAACACATTTTTTATCAATCTGTATTGAATAATCTCTCTGATCTGAAAGGTTTTCAAATAATAATTAGAACGCATCCTTTTGATGATATGGGTTACTTTAAGGAATTATCGAATATTTTAAATTTGAAAATTATCATTGCTAATAATATCGCTTTAGAAAATTTGATTCGAATTAGTGATATAATAATTTCTCAACAGACTACTGCCGCTTTAGAAGCAATTTTGTTAAAAAAACCCGTTATTTATTTAACGAGTTTTGAGAAATCAATTTGGCCTTCTTCTTTTCTTGAAACAAAATCAACTATAAACGTAAACGATATTAAAATGCTTCAGAAAATAATATTAGATATTAACTCTGGGAAATATAACAACAAGGTTAGAAAAAACAGGATGAATTTAATAAAAAATTATTTGTCTAATAACGACGGAAAGGCAACAACCAGAACGGTAAACTTAATCGCAAATTTATCAAATATATGATTCAACAATTGAAAGAAATCTTTAAATATCGAGAATTGCTTTTGGCTCTGATAGAAAGGGAGTTAAAAGTAAGGTACAAACAAACGCTTCTCGGAGCTAGTTGGGCAATTATTCAACCTCTCTCTTTAACTTTAATATTTACTTTCATATTTGCAGTTGTAACAACTATTCCTACTGGAAATGTTGCTTACCCGATATTTGCTTACACTGCCCTACTATCATGGACAATATTAGCCACTGCGCTCAATTTTGCGAGTTTCTCTATATTAAATAACGCCGCACTGGTGACAAAAGTTTATTTTCCCAGAGAAATTCTACCTTTAGCATCCATTTCGGCTCATTTAGTTGATTTTGCAATTTCATCAAGTATTTTGGTTTTTCTGATGGCAATTTATAAAGTTAACCCAACTTTTAACCTGCTGTTCATATTGCCCATATTGGCAATTGAATTAATATTTGCTTTAGGAATAGCATTGTTATTCTCAAGTCTCGTCGTGATTTTAAGAGATTTTAAGTTTGTGATACCACTACTAACCCAATTATGGTTATTTGCAACGCCGGTTGTTTACTCAGCAAATTCAGTTCCGGAAAACTTAAAACTTATCTATAAAGTCAATCCAATGGTAAGTATCATAGAAAATTTTAGAAAAGCAATTTTAGGACAGCCTTTGGAGTGGAATGGATTATTAATTTCTTTAGGAGTTTCGATCTTTACTTTAATTATTGGATACTTAGTATTCAAAAAACTTGAAAGGAATTTTGCAGATGTCATCTAATAGAACAGGCGAGATAATTTTTAAAAAAGTATCAAAAAAATATAACATTTCCAGTGTTCGTCACGCCCTTTTAGTTGAACTAATTGGCAATTTATTTAATCCTAAAAAAGAAAATTATCTAAATAAAAAGAATCAAATATGGGCTCTCAAAGATTTAACATTCACCATTAATCCAGGAGAAGCAGTAGGAATTATAGGTAGAAATGGAGCCGGTAAAAGTACAATTTTAAAGTTAATTTCCAAAGTAGTTTATCCAACACTAGGTTCAATTACAATCAACGGTAGAATTGGTGCACTCATCGAACTAGGAGCAGGTTTACATCCAGAATTAACAGGTAAGGAAAACATATTTTTATATGGGGCAATTTTGGGAATGACTAGAAAGGAAATAAAAAGAAAATTTGATGAAATAGTTGATTTCGCAGAATTAGATAAATTCTTAGATACGCCTATTAAGCATTATTCTTCGGGTATGAATGCGAGATTAGGCTTTTCTGTTGCTGCATTTACAAACCCGGATATACTTTTAATAGATGAAGTATTGGCAGTTGGAGATATTTCATTTCAAAATAAATGCTTTGCAAAAATGGATGAGATCAAAAATAGCGGCGCAACACTTGTTTTTGTTTCTCATAATCCTGAATATATAAAAAGGATTTGTAATAAGGTCATTTGGCTGGAAAAAGGAAAAGTAAAGAAAATTGGTAAACCTGAAACACTTTTGAAGGAATACCTGAAGTAATTATTAATGTATTCAAAAATAGGATTTATTACAGATAAAAAAGATGTTAGTAAAATCGAAGACAAAAACATTGAATTATTCGCATTTGAACATGAAGCAATTTTAAATCCAAAATTGAATATTAAGTCAAATAATTACTTCGAAAATTATTTCCAGGAATCAAGCCACTTCAAATTAAATTTAAAAGCAAACAAAATCGCACAAAATTGGCGAGACAATAAACCAAATTTAAATCTAGAAGTAATGGGAATAAGTTTAAATAAATATTCCAGAGATATAATTTTTGACTTTTCTCAAAAAGTCTTAAGAAGTAATCACATAATTGAAAAAATTATCAAAAATATTAAACCTAAAGAAATATTTGTATCACCAAAATATTTAGAGAATCCAAATAGACGCTGGCAAACACAATTATTTTCCGTTGAAAATATAATTGCTATTAATTTCGCAAAACAAAATAATATTAAATTAATAAATCTATACCCTGACTCGATTGAGAGAATCAAATTTTATTACATAATTTATAAAGCATATGTTTTCAAAATATTGGGTACGTTAAAACAAATAATAATTTATAAGTCTTTAAAGCAATTTCAACAAATAACTATTTCCGATCAAAAGGATAACATTTTAATGTTAGCACATCATTATCAAATATTTAATTTGTTAGATTTGATCCAAAAACTTCAGAAGGATCATAGATTGAATTTAAAATTAATATCTAAATCCACAAATGAATACCAGTCAAAACTAAAAAAAAATAAAATAAAGTATTACGATTACAATAATTTTGTTACAAGAAAAGAGTTATTAATATCAATTTATTACCAACTATTATTCGGATTAAAATGGCTGACATTACTTCCAAAGATTAATAAAATATTGAGATCCCTGGAAATTCCTGATCAATTACATTCAATTTATAAAGATAAATTTATATATCTATTTCTTATAGAATTTTCTCAATTTGCCTCAGAGATATACAGGACTAAAAGAATTATAAAATTATTTAGTCCAAATGTAGTTGTAGCTGAAATGTCGGGTCCTCCTAACCAAGCATTTCTTATGTTAAGCAGAAAATATCAATATAAGACACTATTACTTCAACACGGAGTAGCGGGTGCAACACGTTATCCAGGAAATAGTTATCAGGACTATTTTGCCATTTGGGGCAAATTATGCAAAGAAACATACGATCCTGAAAATAAACATAACGATGAAATATTTCTTACCGGTTATCCAATATTGAGCAAAATAAAATCAATTTCTACAAAAAAGTTACCTTTAAGACTTGCCAGAAAAGTAAAGAACAAACTTGTATTCACGCTACTTGCCGTTTGCAATAACCCAACTGGACTTAAATCACAAATAAGAATCATAAATAGCTTATTTGATAGCGTCAATAAGCTAAGTTTCAAACCAATAATATTTCTTCGTTTTCACCCATCTGATAACTATCAATCCATTATTGATTTAGCAAAAAATCTGAAAATAAACTTTGTTATGGTGAATAATTTGGAACTAAAATCAATATTAAGAATAAGCGATTTAGTCTTCACACAAAATACAACAGCTGGTATAGTAGCAACAATTCTTAATTGTAAATTAATATACTTAAATCTATATACTTACCCGAGAAATTTACTTCCTTTTGCAACTTCAAAATCTGCTATCGGCGCATATAGTAAATTAAGACTCGATCACGCCATAGATTCTTTGTTAAAAGAAACTATAAAAGATAAAAAAATAAGAATAAAAAACCAAAATCAATTCGCGATTGAATATTGCGGACCTTTAGATGGAAAAGCA
>Ga0209640_10001015_pt1 | contig 23195 bp, 25 predicted proteins | sample RifCSP10_1_FD_184018 | JGI IMG/M metagenome (GOLD analysis project Ga0209640, IMG submission 184018) | Soil microbial communities from Rifle, Colorado - Rifle CSP2_sed 10_1 (SPAdes) (version 2) | ecosystem: Environmental > Terrestrial > Deep subsurface > Rock core/Sediment | place: Rifle... | reverse complement strand
ACCGGAGGAAAGCGTCGAGGAGCAGTGGAATGTGCCGGGCCTCGAGACCGCGCTCGCGGCCGAGCTCGGCCTGGGGCTGCCGCTGAGAAGCTGGCTCGAAGCGGAGCCCGAACTCGCCGACGAGGCGCTGCTCGAACGCATCGTCGGGCGCGCGCACGACGCGTACCAGGCGAAAGTTCCGCCGGGCGCGGAAGCGTCGTTCCGGCAGTACGAGCGCTATGTGATGCTGCAGATCCTGGACGCGCACTGGCGCGAGCATCTGGCGGCGCTCGATCACCTGCGGCAGGGGATCCATCTTCGCGGGTACGCGCAGAAAAATCCCAAGCAGGAGTACAAGCGCGAGGCATTCGAGCTGTTCGGCTCGATGCTCGAAGCGGTCAAGCTCGAGGTCACCAAGACGCTCATCGCGGTCGAGATTCGAACGTCGGAGGAAATTCCCGAGGCCGACGACCAGCCGCATGTCGAGAACGTTCAATTGCAGCACGCGACCCTGGAAGGACCGGTGGAGGAGGATTCGGGCGACGTGGCGCTCGCCACCGCTGCGGTGAGGAAACCGCAGCCCATCGTGCGCTCGGCGACCAAGATCGGCCGCAACGAACCGTGCCCGTGCGGATCGGGGCGGAAGTACAAGCACTGCCACGGCAAACTCACGTGAAGAGCCGGGGCGGGTCCGCCCGAGCGCCGCAACCGCGGCTCACCTGCGCTGGCCCCCCGCACCGCCGGCAACCGATCGCAGCGAATTGAATGGCCGTTAACCTGCAATCCCCGGATCCGTCGCGGCTCCACCCTGTAGCCGGGGTCGAGTTGGGCGTGGCGGCTGCGGGCGTAAGCAAGCCCGGCCGGAAAGACCTGCTCCTGATGCGTCTTGCACCCGGCGCGGAAGTTGCGGGCGTGTTCACGAAGAACCCGTTCTGTGCCGCCCCCGTGGTTGTCGCCAAAAGAAACCTCGGGGGCGAAGTCCGGGCACTGGTCGTCAATACCGGCAACGCGAACGCCGGAACCGGCAAAGACGGCCTGCAGCGCGCGACGCGCGTCTGCGAGTGCGTCGCCAAGCACCTCGCCTGCGCTCCGGGTCAGGTACTGCCGTTTTCGACCGGGGTGATCATGGAACCGCTGCCGGTGGAGCGCATCGCGGCGGGACTGCCGCAGGCCGTCGCCGACCTGCGTTCCGGAAACTGGGCATCGGCCGCCGAAGCGATCATGACCACCGACACGGTGTCGAAGGCGGCGTCGCGCAAAGTCCGGCTTTCCACGGGAGAGGCGACCGTCACCGGGATCGCGAAAGGCGCGGGCATGATCCGGCCCGACATGGCGACCATGCTCGGGTTCATCGCGACCGACGCCAGGGTCGGGAAGGGAACGCTGCAACGCCTGACAAGACAGGCGGCGGACCTGTCGTTCAACGCGATCACGGTGGATGGGGACACTTCGACGAATGATGCGTTCGTGTGTCTCGCCTCCGGCCGGGGGCCGGGGGCGAGATCGAAGAAAGACATCAAGACGCTGGGGGGCGCGATCACGGGGGTCGCGCAACAGCTTGCGCAAGCCATCGTGCGCGACGGCGAGGGCGCGACCAAGTTCGTCACCGTACAGGTCGAGCGCGGCCGCAGCCGGGACGAGTGCCGCCGCGTTGCCTACGCCATCGCGCACTCGCCGCTCGTCAAGACGGCGTTCTTCGCGTCCGATCCGAACCTCGGCCGAATCCTCGCGGCAATCGGAAACGCGGGCGTTCCCCGCCTCGACACGGCAAAGCTGGACCTGTACCTGGACCGCGTCCTGGTCGCGAAAGGCGGCGGTCGTTTCTCCGGCTATCGCGAGGCGCAGGGCGCCGCGGCAATGAAAAAGCCCGAGTTCACGGTCCGGGCGGTGCTGAACCGCGGAAAGGCCGCGGCAACGGTCTGGACCTGCGATCTGTCCTTTGATTACGTCAAAATAAACGCCGAATACCGAACGTAGGAACCACAACGGTTCGTTGCGGCGCGCCGCTGCATCCCGCGCCGCCGCGTGAAACGCGGGAAAAGACGCCAATGACGACCGACATCGATAAACTGCTCGAACGGCTGGACCAGCTGCTGCCACCGCCGCCGGGGCCGACCGGCTGGAAAGCGAGCGTCGCGTTTCGCTGGCGCAGGAACGCGAGGCGCGAGGGCTGGCTGCAACCGGTGCGACACGTGCACCGCATCCGGCTGTCCGATCTGAGGGGGATCGGCGCGCAAATCCGCAAGGTCGAGCAGAACACGCGCCAGTTCCTCGAGGGCCGCCCGGCGAACAACGTCCTGCTGACCGGGGCGCGGGGTACCGGCAAGTCCTCGATCGTCAAGGGTCTGCTCAACAAGTACGCGCGCCAGGGCCTGCGCCTGATCGAGATCGAGAAAAACGATCTCCTGGACCTGCAGGCGGTCACGGACCTGGTGGCGGGCCGCCCGGAGCGCTTCATCGTGTTCTGCGACGACCTGACGTTCGAGGCGGGCGAGGCCGGATACATCGCGCTCAAAGTTGCGCTCGACGGCTCGATCGCGAGCACCTCGGAAAACCTGCTGATCTACGCGACCTCGAACCGGCGGCACCTGATGCCCGAGTACATGAAGGAAAATCTCGAGACGAAATACGTCGGCGAGGAGATCCATCCCGGGGAGACGGTCGAGCAGAAGATTTCCCTTTCCGAGCGCTTCGGCCTGTGGGTGTCGTTCTACCCCTTCGATCAGGATGAGTACCTTGCAATCGTCGCGCACTGGCTCGGCTCCTTCGGCTGCACCGCGAAGGAGGCCGATGCGGCGCGCGAAGAGGCGCTGCAATGGTCGCTGCAACGCGGCTCCCGCAGCGGCCGGGTTGCGTACCAGTTCGCCAGGGACTGGGCCGGCCGGAAAACGGGGACAGACCCCGTTTCCCGCAGACGAAAATAGGGTCTGTCCCCGTTTTCCGATGGTCGAAGTCGCTGCCGCGGTGATCGAGCGCGCCGACGGCGCGTTCCTCCTGGCGCAGCGCCCCGCCGGCAAGGTCTACGCCGGGTGGTGGGAGTTTCCCGGCGGCAAGATCGAGCACGGCGAACCTGCCGACCGGGGACTTGCCCGCGAGTTGCACGAGGAACTCGGCATCGACGTGCGCTGCGCCTATCCCTGGATCACGCGCGTGTTCGCGTATCCGCACGCCACGGTGCGGCTGCATTTTTTCCGGGTCGTGGAGTGGAGCGGCGAGCCGCATCCGAAGGAGCGGCAGGCGGTACGCTGGCAGCGGCTCGACGCGCCGATGGCCGAGCCGATGCTGCCGGCAAACGCGCCGGTGCTTGCGTCGCTCGCGCTGCCGCTCGAATATGCGATCACCGACGCCGCCACCCTCGGCGTTGAGGCGATGCTCGCGCACGTCGAGCGTCGGCTGGCCGAAGGCCTGCAACTCATCCAGGTGCGCGAGCCCCCGACGGTCGGGGAGAATTTTGCTCGTCGCGTGATTGATCTGGCGCACCGGAACGGCGCCCGAGTCCTCACCAAGACGCTTTTCGACGGGGCGGACGGCGTTCATTACACTGCCGCCGATCTGATGGCGCTGCGCGAGCGGCCGCGCGGAATGCTTGCCGCGGCTTCCTGCCACGACGCCGCCGAGCTTGCGCATGCGATGCAGCTCGAGCTTGATTTCGCCGTGCTGGGTCCGGTGAAGGCGACGCGCTCGCATCCCGGCGCGCCGCTGCTCGGCTGGGCGGGCTTTGCGCGACTTTCGCGCGGGTCGCCGATTCCGGTCTACGCAATCGGCGGACTCGCGCGCGTGGATCTCGACCGGGCGCGGCGCGCCGGCGCCCACGGTGTCGCGCTGCTCAGCGGCGCGTGGAGCTAGCTTGTTTCGGGTCGCTCGGCGTCCGTGCCGGATGGTTCCGGCACGCGATATTCTTCCGAGGCCCACTGGCCGAGGTCGATGAGGTTGCAGCGTTCGCTGCAGAACGGCCGCCACCGGTTGTCCGGGGCGAACGACGTGGGCTTCCCGCAGTGCGGGCAGGAAACGGTTCTTACAGGTTGCAAAAGGTGAGCTCGAAGCCGACGTCCCAGTCGGCGGTCTTGGGGCGCGGGTCCTCGCCGTTCTGGGCGAGAAAGCGGATGTTGAGGACATACTTGTTGGCGCTGATCTCGGGAACGCACGGCATCCCGGGCTCGAGCCGCACCCGCAGCATCTGGGCGATCTTGCCGCCGAGCATCTGCTGGAAGGTGCCCAGCGGAGCGGACATCCGGTGCGGCTTTCCGGAATCGCGCAGGATTCGCAGGATGATCGCCGATCCGTCGCGCAAGGGGTACAACGGGCTCGTCCATGCGGCAAGCTGGCCGATGCGCTCGTCGGCCGGACGGTGCAGCCAGTAATGGTAGGAGGGCAGATCGAACTCGCATGCACCGCCCGGAATTCCGGTGCGCTGCTTGATCGACATCAGCCACTCGTTTTCGCGCAGGTACTGGCCGATCTTGCCGGTCATGGAAAACAGCGCGGCCGATGCCTGCTCGATATCGCGCAGAACGTTCGCAAGCGCTTCCTCCGAAATTTCCGGGCTGTCGCGGAACGTGAGCAACACCTGCTTCTGGCGCTCGAGTTCCTGCAGCAGGTCCGATTTCAGATCGGCGCGGCTTGCGACCTCGAGGATCTCGAACAGCGTCAGCAGCGCGACGTGGTGGTCCAGCGGATCGGTGCGCGCGATGAAATGGCGCGAACGCTCGAACAGGTCCTCAAGGCGCAGAAGCGTCCGGATGCGTTCGTTGAGCGGGTACTCGTAGCTGATCACGCGCGCGCGCCGGCACGGCCTTGAGGGGAAATTTCGCCTGATTTTGAAGGAATTGCGAATTCAAGACAAATTGCGCTCGGGCGCGTCCGCCCATTCCGAGTACTTTTGGTGCAGTGCGGCGACCTGTTTGTGCAGTGCATCAAGAGTGCCCGAATTGTCGATGACGTCGTCCGCCACCGCGCGTCTTTTCTCGCGCGGAACCTGTGCCGCGATGATGCGCCGGATTTCCTCTTCCGAAAGCCCGTTTCTGAGCCGCGCGCGCTCAAGCTGCACTTCTTCCGGGCAGTCGATCACCAGGACCCGGTCGACGCGCTCGCGATAATCGCGGGTTTCGATCAGGAGCGGCACCACGTGAATCACGTAGGCCCCCTTTGCGGCGGAAATGCAGCGCTCCGATTCCGCGCGGATCATCGGGTGGAGCAGCGCTTCGAGCTTCTTCCGTGCCTCCGGGTCGGCAAAAACCATCGCACGCACCCTGGATCGATCCATTGCGCCGGATGGATCGACGAACGTGTCGCCGAACAGCCGGCGCAATTCGGGAATCGCGGCGCCACCGGCGCGCGTCAACTCGTGCGCGATGGCGTCCGTATCCACGAGCGTCGCGCCGAGCCGCGCAAACTCCTCTGCCGCCTCGCTCTTGCCGCTGCCGATGCCGCCGGTGAGCCCGACGACGAGGTTTCGCTTCACGTGAAGAGCGGCAACCAGCGGCCGGCGATTTCCGCGCCCCAGAACAGGGCGATCGCGCCGGCTGCGGCAAGATAGGGGCCGAACGGGATCGGCTTGTCGCGACCGTGTCCCGCGAACGCGATCAGCGTGACGCCCACCCCCGCGCCGACGATCGACGCGAGCAGGATCACGAGCGGCAGCATGTGCCATCCCAGCCACGCCCCGATTGCGGCGAGCAGCTTGAAGTCGCCGTAGCCCATGCCTTCCTTGCCGGTGAGAAGCTTGAATGCCCAGTACACCGACCAGAGCGCCAGATACCCTGCGATCGCGCCGATCACCGCCGGGCCGAGCCGCGCGAACGTCGCGTCAAGATTGAAAGCAAGCCCGGCCCAGATCAGCGGCAGCGTAATGTCGTCGGGAAGCATCTGGGTATCCAGGTCGATGGCGGCGAGGGCGATCAGGCTCCAGCAGAACAGCATTGCACCGAGCGCGGCCAGGGTAGGCCCGTAGCGCGCGGCCGCATATGCGGCCACCATCCCGCCGGCGAGCTCGACCACCGGGTAGCGGGCGCTGATTCTCGCGCCGCACGCGGCGCATTTGCCGCGCAGCAGCACCCACGACAGCAACGGCACGTTCTGCGTCGCGGGAATGCGGCGGCCGCAACTCGGGCACGCCGAGCGCGGCGTCCAGAGGTTATACGGCGCTTCCGCTTTCGTGCGGGGAGGCGGCGGGGGGGTCGGGGACGCGGGGGACGCCTTTCCGGCGGCTCCGGGGGGTTCAGCTTCTCCCGCTCCTGCGGCGAGTTCGGCGCATTGCGCACGCCACTCGCGCTCCAGCATCTTCGGCAGCCGATGGATGACGACGTTGAGAAACGAGCCGACGCACAGGCCGGCAGCGAGCGCGACCCAGGGCAGCACCGCAGGCTGGGCGAGCCAGCCGAAAAACGACATCTAAACCGCTTGGCCCATCTTGAAGATCGGCAAGTACATGGCGATCACCATGCCGCCGATGAGCGTGCCGAGCACCACCATGATCATCGGCTCCATGAGGGACGAAAGAGCCTCGACAGCATCGTCCACCTCGGCCTCGTAAAAGTCGGCCACCTTGCTGAGCATCGAGTCGAGCGCGCCGGTCTCCTCGCCGATCGAGCACATCTGCAGCACCATCGAGGGAAACACGTTGGCGTTCTGCATCGCCACCGTGAGCGAGGTACCGGTCGATACCTCCTGCTGGATCTGCTTGGTCGCGCTGGCGTACACATAGTTGCCGGAGGCGCCGCCGACGGAGTCGAGCGCCTCTACGAGCGGCACGCCGGCCGCAAACATGGTCGAGAGCGTGCGCGTCCAGCGGGCGATGGTCGACTTGCGCACCAGGTCGCCGAACACCGGCATCCTGAGCATCAGCCGGTCCATGAAAATCTGAACCGCCAGCGAGCGCTTCCAGGCCTCCAGAAATCCATAGGTTCCGCCGCCCGCCACGCCGAAAATGATGTACCAGTACTTCACGAAGTAGTCGGAGACGGCCATCACGAACAGCGTGGGCGCGGGCAGATCGGCGCCGAAGTTCGTGAACACCTCCTTGAACGCCGGGATCACGAATATCATGATGACCGCGGTGATGATGAAGGCGACGACGATGATCGCGATCGGGTAAAAGAGCGCCGCCTTGATCTTCGACTGGATGGCGAGGATCTTCTCCTTGTAGCTCGCGAGGCGATCGAGCAGCGTTTCGAGAATACCGGCCTGTTCGCCGGCCTGCACCAGATTGCAGAACAGCTGATCGAAATACAGAGGGTATTTGCGGAACGCCTGCGCCAGCGACGATCCGGTCTCGACGTCGGTCTTGAGATCGGCCACGAGCTTTCCGACCGCCGGATTCGGGGCGCCCTTGCCGACGATGTCGAACGATTGCAGCAGCGGCACGCCGGCTTTCATCATGGTTGCGAGCTGGCGCGTGAAGAGGGCGATGTCCTTGGAGCCGATCTTGCCGCCACGGCCGCGGCTCTGTTTCTTGACCTTGGAGACCACGATCCCCTGCCGTCGCAGGGTGGCGTTGACCACCGCTTCGCCGGTGGCGCGCAGTTCCCCGCGCAGTACCTTCCCGGCCTTGTCCTTGCCCTCCCAGGAGAAGGTGAACTCTTTTGGGCCCTTGGCCGCCGCAGTTGCCGTCGCCATAGTGCGCTCCTCGCGAATTCGATAGCGTTCGATAATGCCCTGCACCCGGATTTTTGTAAAGCCTCAGGTTTCTGCGCCAACATCCTGAGCGGTCTGGGTTTTGTAACTGTCGAGATCTTCCCTAGACGGCTTCCGCGGTTGAGGATTCGACGGGCTTGAAAAGGCGCACCGACTTCACGGCGCGGCCCTGCGTATGCAGGATTTCAATCGGCACGCCGGCAATCTTGACCGAGACGTCGGCCTCGGGGATGTCCTGCAACTGCTCGAGAATGAGGCCGTTCAGCGTCTTCGGCCCGTCGGTGGGGAGGTTCAGGCCCAGTGCGCGGTTGATCTCGCGGATCTGCATCGCACCGTCGGCGTGCGCGGTGCCGTCCGCCTCCCACGCCAGCGTGGGCGCCGCCGACGGCAGCGAGGTGGTGAACTTGCCGATGATCTCCTCGATGATGTCCTCGAGCGTGACCAGGCCCATCAGCTCGCCGTACTCGTCCACCACCAGCGCCATGCGCTCGCGATGCTCCTGGAAGTACTGCAACTGGAGCACCACCGGCGTGGCCGCGGGAACGAAGTAGGGCTCGACGATCAGCTGCTCGAGTGCGGCACGGTCGAGCCCCCCGGAATGCAGCAGCCCCAGGACTTTGCGAAGATGCAGGATGCCGGTCACGTCGCTCGCGTTGTCCGCGAAGACCGGCAGCCTCATGTGGTAGCTCGTGGCGAGCTGCCGCGCCAGCGCGTCCATGTCCTGCGACAGCGTGACCGATTCGATTCTGGCGCGCGGCACCATGATGTCCTGCACCGTGACCTCGCCGAGATCGAACAGGTTGAGCAGGATCGCGACGTGCTTTTTCGGCATGAAGCTCGAGGATTCGAGCACCAGGGAGCGGATCTCCTCGGGCGCGAGCTTCTGCACCTCGCTTTCCGCCTCGGGCCGGATGCCGGCCAGCGTAAGCAGCGGTCGCACGAAGAGGTTGACGAACCAGACCCCGGGCTGCACCAGCACCTGCAGCGGCCCGAGCACATAGGCGAGCGGCAAGGCGAAGCGTTCCGGATAGGTGGCGCCGATCACCTTCGGCGTGATTTCGGCGAAAACCAGGATGAGAAACGTGATCACGACGGTGCTGGCGCCGAGGACGATTTCCCTTTCGCCGAAGAGCGTGATCGCCATGACCGTGACCAGCGTCGTGGCCGCGGCGTTGACCAGCGTGTTGCTCAGCAGGATGCCGCCAAGGAGCATGTCGGTTCGTTTGAGCAGCTCCGCGGCGCGCCGCGCGCCGCCGTGCCCCTGCCCGACGAGGTGCTTCAGGCGGTACCGGTTCAGCGCCATCATGCTGGTTTCGGCGAGCGAGAAGAATGCCGAGACGATCAGCAGTACGACCAGCGCCGCCAGCTCCCAACCGAGCGGAACGTCTTCCATTCGCGTTTAGGCCCGGCCGAGAATGACCTCGAGAACGAAGCGGCTGCCGACATACGCCAGGAGCAGCAGCACGAACCCGGTGAGCGTCCAGCGCAGAGCCGTGCGGCCGCGCCAGCCGTACCGATAGCGGCCGACGAGCAAGGCGGCGAACGTCGCCCAGGACAGGATCGCGAACAGGGTCTTGTGGTCGAATCGCAGCGCGCGCCCGAAGAGCGTCTCGGAGAACGCGATGCCGGTCAGCAGAGTCAGCGTGAGGAACACGAACGCGGTGCCGATGAGACGAAACAGCAGCCGCTCCAGCGTGAGCAACGGAGGCAGGCGCGAAAGCGGGCCGGCCAGCAGCGCATCGCCTCCGCCCGCGGGCGCCGGACGCGAGCGGTGCAGCCGCCGCTCGACGAACGCCATCAGCGTGGCGTGCAGGATCGCGATCGTGAAAAGGCTGTAGGCGCACATTGCGAGCAGGAGATGGAGCTTGAATTCCAGCGTCGCGGAATGCGCGGCGTTTGCAAGCCCGGGGAACGCGGCGGGCAGCGGCGCCGCAAGTGCGGCAAGCGGCAGAATCAGCGGCTCGAACCCATCCAGCCGCAGGAACAGGCTCTCGACCCAGTAGATGACCACCGCGAGCCAGAGCGTCACCGAAAGTGCTTGCGCGAACCCGAAACGCAGCTCCGGTGCGAGCAGCACATCGTTCGCCAGAATCCAGCCGTGCAGCGCAATCGCCGCGAGCAGAGCGGCGCGCTCCCACCCGGCGAGACCTGCCGGCACCTCTCCGGACGCAGCGCGCCAGCGCGTGTTCCAGAAATGCCACGCCAGCCCCGCGTACGCCGCGGACGCCAGGGCGTGAATTACAATATCGAACACCTTTTCAGTGTATCACCCATGCTCGACCACCTGACCGCGCGCCTGGCGAAGATCGTCAAGCACATTCGCGGCGAAGCGCGGCTCACCGAGGCCAACATCGAGGACGCGCTTCGCGAAGTTCGCGTCGCCTTGCTGGAGGCCGACGTCGCGCTGCCGGTGGTGAAGGACTTCATCGCCGCGGTGAAGGAAAAGGCGCTGGGCGAAGAAGTGATCGGCAGCCTCAGCCCGGGCCAGGCGCTGATCGGCGTCGTGCACCGCGAGCTGGCACGCCTGATGGGAGAGGCGAACGTCGGTCTCGATCTCGCGGTGCAGCCGCCCGCGGTGATCCTGATGGCGGGTCTGCAGGGATCGGGCAAGACCACGACCGTCGGCAAACTCGCGCGGATGCTGAAGACCGAGCAGCGCAAGAAGGTGCTCGTCGTCTCGTGCGACGTGTACCGGCCGGCGGCGATCGAACAGCTGAAGGCGGTCGCTGCACAGGCGGGGGTCGACTGCCTGCCCACCGAGCCGGAATGGAAGCCGGCCGACATCGCGCGCGCGGCGCTCGCGCACGCGCGCCTGCGCTACTACGACGTGCTGATCGTGGACACCGCCGGCCGGCTGGCGATCGACGAGCAGATGATGCGGGAGATCGCCGAGCTCGAGGAAGTCCTGAAGCCCGCGGAGACGCTGTTCATCGTCGACGCGATGCAGGGCCAGGACGCGGTGAATGTCGCCCGCGCCTTCAGTGCGGCACTGCCGCTCACCGGCGTGGTGCTCACCAAGCTGGACGGCGACGCGCGGGGCGGCGCGGCGCTCTCGGTGCGGCACGTCACCGGCAAGCCGATCAAGTTTGCGGGCGTCGGCGAAAAGCTCGGCGGCCTGGAGCCGTTCCATCCGGCGCGCATGGCCTCGCGCATCCTCGGCATGGGCGACATCGTGTCGCTCGTCGAAGAGGCGCACAAGCAGGTCGATCTCGAGGAAGCAAGGCGCGTCGCGGAGAAGGTCGCGAAAGGCAAGGGCTTCGACCTGGAAGACTTCAAGCAGCAGATCCAGCAAATGAAAAAGATGGGGGGCCTTGCCGCGCTCGCGGACAAGCTGCCCGCGCAACTCGTCGGCCAGATCAATCCCGCGCAACTGCAGGACGACAGGCCATTTCGCCGCATCGAGGGCGTGATCAACTCGATGACGCCGCGCGAGCGCGCGCGGCCGGAAATCATCAAGGCCTCGCGCAAGCGCCGCATCGCGGCCGGCGCCGGCGTCGCGGTCCAGGAGGTGAACCGGCTGCTGAAGCAGTTCGAGCAGATGCAGAAGATGATGAAGATGATGAAGGGCGGCAATCTCGCGCGCGTGATGCGCAACATGCGGGGAATGCTGCCCGGGATGCGCTAGCTGCTGAATCCAGATCAACGAGGAAAACAGACCATGCCTGATAACGAAAACCGCACGAAAGTGACGATCCTGACCGGCAGCTACCGCATCAAGGGCTTCATTGAACTGCTGCCCGGCGCGCGCGTGACCGACTACATGGTCGAAGCGCGGGGCTTCATCGCGATCACCGATGCCGAAGTCTGGGATCTGCAGCTCGGGGGCCGCCAGATCATTGCGGCGCGGTTTCTCAACGTCAGCCGCGACCACATCCAGGTCATCACGCCGCAACACTGAGCGGGCGCGCGGGCGTAATTGCGGTGCGCTCCCGCCTGCTTTCCAAAATGCTGATGGGTCGCGTATAATCCGCGCCTTTTCGCACGGACCGGAGTATTGCGATGGTGGTGATTCGACTGGCGCGCGGCGGCGCCAAGAAGCGGCCCTTCTACCATGTGGTGGTCGCCGACTCCCGGCGCGCGCGCGACGGCCGCTTCATCGAGCGCGTCGGGTTTTACGACCCGAAGGCGCCGGAAGGCCGCGAGGCGCTGCGCGTCGACATGGAACGCGTCACGCATTGGTCGGGCAAGGGCGCGAAGCTCTCGCCGACGGTGACGCGCCTCGTCAGGCAATTTGCGAAGAAAGCGGCCTGAGCGGGAGGCCGGGAACCGCGGCGATTCCCGCCGGCTGATCCAGATGGGCCGCGTCGCCGGTTCGTACGGCGTGCGCGGATGGGTGAAGGTGGCGGCGGAGCCCGATGCGCTGGCGGCGCAGCGTACGTGGTGGGTGGGCGGCAGAGCGCGGGCCGTCGAGGAAGCGAAAAGCCATTCGGGCAATCTGCTCGCCAAGCTGGAGGGAATCGAGAGCCGCGAGCAGGCGCGCGCCCTGACCGGCGAGCCGGTTTCGGTGCGGCGCGCGGATCTGCCCGAGCCGGCCGCCGGCATCTACTACTGGTCCGACCTGCTGGGGCTCGAGGTGGTGAACGAGCAGAGTCTCGTCCTGGGTGTCGTGAAGGAGATGTTCTCGAACGGCGTGCATGACGTGATGGAGGTGACCGGCGAGCGCAAGCGCTTGATCCCATGGGTGCCTGCGGTGGTGACCGACGTGGATCTTGCGGCGCGCGTGATCCGCGTCAACTGGGGTACCGACTGGTGATCCGCTTTGACGTGGTGACGCTCTTTCCCGAGATGTTCGCCGCGCTGACACGGAGCGGAGGAGTCACCGGCCGGGCGCTGGAACGCGGGCTGTGGCGCCTCGAAACGTGGAATCCGCGCGATTTCACGACCGACCGCTACCGCACGGTGGACGATCGGCCGTACGGCGGCGGGCCGGGGATGGTAATGCTCGCCGAGCCGCTTGAAAAAGCGCTCGAGTCCGCGCGTTCGGCGGGAGGGGGAAAGGTGATTTACCTGTCACCCCAGGGACGCCGGCTCGACCAGGGCAAGGTGGTTGAGCTTGCCGGCCGGACCGCGGTAACGTTGCTGTGCGGCCGCTACGAGGGCATCGACGAGCGGCTGATCGCCCGGCGCGCAGACGAGGAGCTGTCGCTCGGGGATTTCGTGCTCACGGGCGGAGAGCTGGCGGCCATGGTGGTGATCGACGCAGTGGCGCGACAGATTCCGGGCGCGCTCGGCGACGACCGGTCGGCGGCGGCGGAGTCGTTTGCCACCGGGCTGCTGGATTGCCCGCAGTACACGCGGCCGGAGGTGTACGCGGGCGAACGGGTGCCGGAGGTGCTGCTCTCGGGGCACCACGAGAACATCCGGCGCTGGCGATTGAAACAGTCGCTGGGCAGGACCTGGCTGAGAAGGCGCGACCTGATCGCGGTGCGGAATCTGAGCGAAGAGGAACAGAAGCTGCTGGACGAATTCCGGCGGGAAAGCGGAGCCTGATATGGATCTGATCAAGAAACTCGAGCAGGAAGAAATCAAGCGGCTGGCGAAGAACATCCCTGATTTTTCTCCCGGCGACACGGTGTCGGTGAACGTGAGCGTCGTCGAAGGCGAACGCAAGCGCGTACAGGCTTTCGAGGGCGTGGTGATCGCGAAGCGCAACCGGGGTCTCAACTCCTCGTTCACCGTGCGCAAGATTTCGTCGGGCGAAGGCGTCGAGCGCACCTTCCAGACGTACTCGCCCCTCATTTCCTCGATCGAGGTGAAACGCAAGGGAGACGTGCGCCGCGCCAAGCTCTATTATCTGCGTGCCCGCTCGGGCAAGTCGGCCCGCATCCGCGAGCGCATCGGCGGCGGCGAAGGCGAGCCCCGGGAAACCGGCGAATAGGCGTACGGCCCGCGCGGCGGCCGAAGCGGCGCCCCGCGGCGCCCCGTGTGCCTCGTATAATTCCCGCCATGCGCCGCGAGCACACCGCGATCAGCCCGATCGCCGAGATCATCGACGAATTGCGGGCCGGGCGAATCGTGATCCTGGTTGACGACGAGGACCGCGAGAACGAGGGCGATCTCGTCTTCGCGGCCGACTTCGTCACTCCGGAGAAGGTCAACTTCCTCGCCAAGCACGGCCGCGGACTCATCTGCATGCCGGTCACCGAAGAGCATGCCGCGCGTCTGGGGCTCAAGCCCATGGTGAGCGAGAACCGCTCGCGTCACCGCACCAATTTCACCGCCTCGATCGAGGCGGCCGAAGGGATTGCGACCGGAATTTCAGCGCATGACCGCGCGCTCACGATCCGCGTCGCGGCGTCGCGCGACGCGAAGCCCGCGGACATCGTGCAGCCGGGGCATGTGTTCCCGCTGGTGGCGCAGACCGGTGGCGTGCTGGTGCGCGCCGGACATACCGAGGCGTGCTGCGACCTCGCGCGGCTCGCGGGTCTGGCGCCCGCGGCGGTGCTGTGCGAAATCATGAAGGACGACGGCACGATGGCGCGGCTGCCGGACCTGCTGGAATTCTCCGCCGAGCATGGCTTGCGGATCGGCACGATCGCCGACCTGATCCACTATCGAAGCGCGAACGAGTCGCTGGTACACCGCGTCGCGGAGCGCGAAATCGAGACGATGGGCGGGCGATTCCGCATGATCGCCTACCGGGACATGCCTGCCGGCGGCACCCACTTTGCCCTCACCAAGGGCACGATCCGGGCCGAGCGGGACACGCTGGTGCGGGTGCACGAGCCTCTTTCGGTTCTGGACCTGCTCGACACCGGCCCGGGCACGCACACCTGGAGCATATCCGAGTCGCTCGCCGCGATCGCGGCCGAGGGTGCCGGCGTGATCGTGCTGCTCAACTGCGCCCAGCAGGACGAAGCGCTGGTCGCGCGGCTGACCGATTCGGCCGCCGAGGCGCAGCGCCACGGCGTGGGCCGCAGTGCGGATCTGCGCACATACGGCATCGGCGCGCAGATTCTGCGCGATCTCGGGGTGGGGCGGATGCGTCTCATGGCCGCGCCGCGCAAGATGCCCAGCATGGCAGGCTTCGGACTCGAGCTCGCCGGCTACGCCGAACGGCCGCGCCGATGAGCGCACCGCGGCTCGGCGTGGTCCATTCCCGCTTCAACGGGGAGATCTGCGAAATGCTGCTCGCCGCCGCGCGCGACGAAATCCGGAGCGCCGGTGCCGAGGTCGAGTTCGTTTCGGTCGCCGGCTCGCTCGAGATCCCGATCGCCCTGCAATGGATGGCCCAGTCGGGGCGGTTCGACGCGCTGGTGGCGATCGGCGCCGTGATTCGCGGCGAGACCTACCATTTCGAGGTGGTCGCAAACGAGTCGGCGCGCGGCGTGATGGACGTGGCGCTGCAGTTCGGCATCCCGGTCGCAAACGGCATTCTCACGACCGAGGACGAGGCGCAGGCCCGCGCGCGCAAGGACAAGGGCGCGGAGGCGGTGCGGGTGGCCCTGGAAATGGCGCGCCTGAAACGCCAGCTGGCGGATCAATGGCGCTGAAAGCGGCTCGCCGCCGCGCGCGCGAAATCGCGCTGCAGGCGCTGTACGCCTGGCAGCTTGCGCACGGGGACGCGCTCGCGGAGGCGCGCACGCTCGAGGGCTGGGAGCGCTGCGACCAGGCGCTCGCGGAAGAGCTGATCCGCGGCGTCACCGGCCGCGCCGCCGATCTCGAGCGGCGCATCGCCCCTTTCCTGGACCGTGAATTTCTCAGGCTCTCGCCGGTCGAGCGCGCGATCCTGTGCATCGGCGCCTACGAGCTCGCCGAGCGTCGCGAGACGCCGTTCAAGGTGGTGCTGAACGAGGCGGTCGAACTGGGAAAGTCGTTCGGCGGCACGGACGGCCACAAGTACGTGAACGGGGTGCTGGAAAAGCTCGCCGGGGAGCTGCGCCCCGAAGAGTTCGCCCGCGCGCGCCAGACCGCCTGAGAAGGGATGGCGCCCCGCGTCGCCTTGTCCTCCGAATTCGAGATCATCAGGAAATATTTCGACCGGCCGGCAAGGCGTGCCGTGCTGGGCGTCGGCGACGATGCCGCGTTGCTGCGTGTCGAGCCGGGGATGGAGCTTGCCGTCTCCACTGACCTGCTGGTGGAGGAAACGCATTTCCGCGCCGGAGCGGACCCGCGCAAGCTCGGACACAAGGCGCTCGCGGTGAACCTCTCCGATCTGGCGGCGATGGGCGCCACGCCGCGCTGGGCGACCCTCGCGTTGGCGATTCCATCGGCCGACGAAGCGTGGCTCGAGGCGTTCGCCGGGGGTCTGTTCGCGCTTGCCGATCGCTACGACGTGGAGCTGATCGGCGGCGATACGACCCGCGGGCCGCGTTCGATCTGCATCGCCATCCTCGGCGAGGTTCCCGCGGGGCAGGCGCTGCTGCGCGCGGGCGCGCGGTCCGGCGACGATATCTGGGTCTCGGGGGAACTGGGCGCGGCCGCGCTCGCGTTGGCGCGTCCCGACATCGCCGAGCTGCAGAATCGGCTGGACGAGCCTGAACCGCGCGTTGCGCTGGGCGAGCGCCTGCGAGGACTGGCAAGCGCGGCGATCGACGTATCGGACGGCTTTGCCCAGGATCTTGGCCACATCCTCGAGCGTTCCGGCTGCGGCGCCGTCGTGGAGTACGACCTGCTGCCGAAAAGTGCGGCGTTTCCCCGGATCGGCAACGCGGCGCTGGAGCGCAAATGCGTGCTTGCAGGCGGCGACGACTACGAGCTGGTCTTCACCGCGCCGCAGGCCGCGCGGCGCGCGATCGCCGGTCTTGCGGGCGGAATCGGCCTTGCGCTTGCGCGCGTCGGAAGCATTCGGTCCGGCGCACCGGAACTCGTGGTGCTGGACGCGCGGGGCGCGCCGATCGAGTTCGGGCCCGGCTACGACCACTTTTCGGCGTGATCCCGCCGCGCCCCGGCTTCGCGTTCGCCTATGCGCATCCGGCGCACTTCGTGGCGCTTGGCTTTGGCGCCGGGGTGTCGCGCTTTGCGCCCGGCACGGTCGGTACGCTGGTGGCATTTCCGCTGTGGTGGCTGATCCGCCCGGTGTACGGGCCGGTGGAAATCCTGGCGATTGTCGTCGCGCTGTTCGGTATGGGCGTCTGGGCCTGCGATCTCACCGGCCGGCACCTCGGGGTCGCCGACCATGGCGCGATGTGCTGGGACGAAGTGGTCGCGTTTCTCGCGGTGCTCGCCGTCGTGCCGGACGACGCCCGGTGGCAGTTCGCCGCCTTCATCCTGTTTCGCGCCTTTGACGTCGTCAAGCCGCCTCCGATCCGTGAATTCGAGCGGCGCCTGAAAGGCGGTTTCGGCGTGATGTTCGACGACGTCCTGGCGGCGGTTTACGCGTTGCTGGTCCTTGCCCTCGCCAAGCGTCTGTTCTTCTGATGCCCGATTCGCTCGAAATCCTTGCGACACGGGTCGGCGCTCGCCTCCAGGAAAAAGGCGCGCAGCTCGTCACCGCCGAATCCTGTACCGGCGGATGGGTGGCGCAAGCCGTCACCGCAGTCTCCGGCTCCTCGGCGTGGTTCGAGCGCGGCTTTGTCGCCTACTCCAATGCGGCGAAAGAGGAGCTGCTGGACGTGAGAGCGGAAACGCTGGCGCGTTACGGCGCGGTGAGCGAGGAAACTGCCCGTGAACTCGCGCTGGGCGCGTTGCGCCACAGCAAAGGGTCGATCGCAGCAGCGGTCACCGGGGTCGCCGGCCCGACCGGCGGCACGGCCGCCAAACCGGTGGGCCTGGCGTGCTTTGCCTGGGCGACGCGAAGCGGCGTAAGAAGCGAAAGCCGGCACTTTGCGGGAGATCGGGAAAGCGTGCGGCGGCAATCCGTTACGCGCGCCCTGGAAGGCGTGCTCGAGGTGCTCGACTCCGTCTGAATAAATGGGGTCAGAGTAATTTATTTTCTTGCAATTGGACCGGATGGCGCCCATTCTGAAAAAACCTACTCTGACCCCATTTATGACAACCATCCGTCGCGCCGCAGTCGCGGGGGCGTTCTATCCGGGCGACCCTCGGCAGCTTGCCGCGGAAGTGGATGAATTGCTTGGCGGTGTCGAGAAGTTCGAGCCGCGCTTCGGGCATCCGAAGGCGTTGATCGTCCCGCACGCCGGCTACATCTACTCGGGAGCGGTTGCGGCGGCGGCATACGATGAACTTGCCCCCGCGCGCGGCATCGTGAAGCGCGTGGTGCTGTTCGGGCCGGTGCACCGCGTGCCCGTGCGCGGCCTGGCGATGCCGGTTTCCGAAGTCTTCGAGACGCCACTCGGGCAGGTGGCGCTGGACGGCGCGGCCGCCGCGGGACTCGCCGGGCTCAGGCAGGTCGTGAGAAGCGAACCGGCGCACGCCATGGAGCACTCGCTCGAGGTACAGATTCCGTTCCTGCAAAGGGTTCTTGGCGGGTTCTCGCTCGTTCCCGTCGCGGTGGGTGCCGCGAACGTCGCGGAGGTTGCCGAAGTGATCGAGCGGCTCTGGGGCGGCGACGAAACGCTGGTCGTCGTTTCAACCGATCTGTCGCACTACCACGCCTACGAAGATGCGCGGCGCATCGACGGCGCGACGCTGCGGCGCATCGCCGCGTACGCGACCGACATCGACCACGAGGAGGCCTGCGGCGCGACTCCGCTGAACGGCCTGCTGCACGTGGCGCGCGCAAAAGGGCTGTCGATCCGGCTGCTCGCGGCCTGCAATTCGGGGGACACCGCAGGCGGCAAAAGCCGGGTCGTCGGCTACTCGGCGTTCGGCCTGTATGCGCAGGATCCGGTTTCGCGCGACGAGGCGGGCCACACGCTGATTTCGATCGCTCAGGGATCGATCGCGCATGAGCTGGGTCTCGAGCCGGCGCCGCGCATGGACGGGGCGGCATGGCTCGCGCAGGCCGGCGCGACCTTCGTGACGCTGGCAAAGGAAGGTCAACTGCGCGGCTGCATCGGCAGCCTGGCGGCGACGCGCGCGCTCGGCACGGACGTGGCGGCGAACGCGGTCGCAGCCGCGTTCCGCGACCCGCGTTTCCCGGCGCTTACGATGCAGGAATGGCCGCGCTGCGCGGTGGAGGTCTCCCTGCTTTCCACGCCGAAGCCGGTCCGCTTCGCCGACGAGGCCGATCTTTTCGAGCAGATCCGCGCCGGCGAAGACGGGATCATCCTCGAATGCGAAGGCAGGCGTGCCACCTACCTGCCGCAGGTGTGGGAAGGGCTGCCCGACAAGCACCGGTTTTTTGCGGAACTCAAGCGCAAGGCCGGGATCCCGGCAGAAACGAGGCTCGGCCGCTGCAAGGTGCTGCGCTACCGGGTCGTGAAATGGAAGCAGGAGAAACTTCAGTGATCCCCGAGACGAGCCACCCCGGACGCTGGTGGCACAGGCTCGACGACGGGCGCATCCAGTGCGATCTCTGCCCGCGCGACTGCCGCCTGCACGAGGGGCAGCGCGGGCTGTGTTTCGTGCGCAAGATGGAAGGCGGACGCATGGTGCTCACCACCTACGGCCGCTCCTCGGGTTTTTGCGTCGATCCGGTCGAGAAGAAACCGCTCAACCACTTTTTTCCCGGCACCAGCATCCTGTCCTTCGGCACCGCAGGGTGCAACCTCGCGTGCAAGTTCTGCCAGAACTGGGACATCTCGAAGAGCCGCGAGATGGACACTCTCATGGACGAGGCTTCGCCCGAGGCGATCGCGGCGGCGGCGGTGCGGCTGGGTTGCAAGTCGGTCGCTTATACGTACAACGATCCGGTGATCTTCGCCGAGTACGCCATGGACATCGCCGATGCGTGCCGCGCGCGCGGCATCCAGAACGTGGCGGTCACCGCGGGCTACATTCACGCGGAGGCGCGGCGCGAGTTCTACGCCAGGATGGACGCCGCGAACGTCGATCTGAAGGCGTTTACGGACGATTTCTATTTCCGGATCTGCGGCGGCCGCCTGCAGCCGGTGCTGGATACGCTCGAATATCTGGTGAAGGAGACGAACGTCTGGACCGAGATCACCACGCTCCTGATTCCGGGCAGGAACGACTCGGACGCCGAGATCGAGGCCGAAAGCAAATGGATCCGCCGGCACCTCGGGACCGACGTGCCGCTGCACTTCACCGCCTTCCATCCGGACTGGAAGATGACCGACGTGCCGCACACGCCGGCGAAGACGCTCACGCGGGCGCGCGAAATCGCGCAACTTGCGGGGCTGCGCTACGTGTACACGGGCAACGTGCACGATGAAATCGGCGGCTCGACGCTTTGCCCCTCGTGCGAGAATGCGGTGATCGTGCGCGACTGGTACGACATTCGCGGCTATCACCTGACTGACGAAGGGGCCTGCGCGCACTGCGGCGCCGCGATCGCGGGGCGCTTCCAGAAGTTCGGCAAACCGTTCGGCCCGCGGCGAATCCCCGTACGCCTGCATAGCGCGCGCGCCACGGCGTGAGAGGGCGCCCGGGATCGGGCTCCTGGCTCGCGGCGCTGTGCGCGAGCCGCGCACTGGCGGCGACCTGGTTCGTCGCCTACTCGGCGGTGCTGCCGCTGGTGCGCGAGGCCTGGGGGTTGTCTGCGCGCGACGCCGGCATGATCCAGGGGTCGTTCCACCTGGGGTACCTGACCTCGCTCTTTCTTGTCGGCTTCATCGCCGACCATTTCGGCGCGAAGCGCGCCTTCCTCCTCACCGGCGTCGCAGGGTTTCTCAGCCCGCTTGCGTTCGTCGCCTTCGTCGACGACTTCTGGTCGGCGATGTGGCTGCACGCGCTCACCGGCCTCACCCAAGGAGGCTACTACACGCCGGTGCTGGCGATGGTGAACGACAGCGTCGGGCGCGAGCGGCGCGGGCGCGCGATGGGCTTCATGATCGCCGCCTCGAGCGCGGGGTACGCGCTCGCGCTCGGCGCGGCGGGCTTCGTGCTGACCTTCGCCGGCTGGCGCGCGGCGCTCTGGGTGCTCTCGGGAATGCCCGCGATCGCCTGGGTAATCGCGGTGGCCGCCCTGCGCGGCACGCCGAATACTGTGCATCCGCGACCCGAGGGGCACACGATCTTGGGCTCGATCCCGGCCGTGCTGAAGAACAAGAAGGGCATGCTCTCTGTCTGGGGCTACACCTTCCACAGCTGGGAACTGCTCGGGCTGTGGGCGTGGATGCCCGCCTTCCTCACCGCATCGTTCGTGGCGGCCGGCGCGAGCGCCGCGGAAGCGGCCGCCGCAGGGCTCTCGCTCGGCGCGCTCACCTATGTCGCCAACATCGGCGGCAGCATCCTCGGCGGCACCATGGCCGACCGCTGGGGGCGTACGCAGACGATCCTGCTGTGGTCGTGCGCTAGCCTCGTGCTGTCGTTTTCCATCGGCTGGCTGATCGCGCTGCCCGCGGGGCTCCTGGTCGCGCTCGCCTGCCTTCACAACTTCTCCTCGATCGCCGATTCCTCGGTGCACTCGACCGTGATCGCCGAGTCGGTGCCGCCGCACGTGCTGGGGGCGGCGTACGCGGTGCGCTCGGTGGTCGGGTTCGGCGCCGGAGCGGTGAGCCCGGTGGTGTTTGGCTGGGCGCTCGATCTGGCGGGCGGCGGCAAGACCTTGGGCGATGCGTTTGCCTGGGGCATCGCCTGGGCAACGCTCGGGTTCGGTGCGCTGCTCGGTCCCGTAGCGACTTGGAGGCTACATCGCACCCGGCAACCGTGAGCGAGCGGAGCTCGCCGCTCCGAGCGGCCCAGGTGGCCGTCAGCGTTTCGGTCGGTCTCAGTCCTTCGCCAGCAGCGCGATCAGGGCGGTGTTGTCCCACCGTCCGGCGCCGCGCTCGTGCAACTGGCCGTAGAACTGCTCGATGACCGCGGTGAGCGGCAGGGCGGCGCCGTTCTTCTTCGCTTCGGCGAGCGCGATGTTCAGGTCCTTGCGCATCCAGTCCACCGCGAACCCGAAACCTTCGAACCTGCCCTCGACCATGGTCTTCCAGCGGTTTTCCAGTTGCCAGGACTGCGCGGCGCCCTTGGAAATCACCGAGATCACCCTTTCCATGTCGAGACCCGCCTTGCTGCCGAAGTTCAACCCCTCGGACAGGCCCTGCAGCATCCCGACGATCACGACCTGGTTCACCATCTTGGTCAATTGTCCCGCTCCGGGCGACCCGATCAGGGCGCACATCTTGGCGTAGACCTCGAGCACCGGCTTTGCCCGGTCGAAGTCGGCCGGTTCCCCTCCGCACATGATGCCGAGCTGGCCGTTGACCGCCCCCGCCTGGCCGCCCGAGACGGGTGCATCGACAAAGCCGGCCCCCTTTTCCTTGCATTTGGCGTGCAGCTCGCGAGCCACGATCGCGGATGCAGTCGTGTGATCGACGAGAACCGCACCCTTCTTCAATCCGGCGAGCGCGCCGTCAGTGCCGTACGCAACCGAGCGCACGTCGTCGTCGTTGCCCACGCACATCATCACGAAATCGCAACCCGAGGCGGCTTCGCGCGGAGCGGAGGCGGACTTTCCGCCGTACTCCTTCACCCACTGGGCCGCCTTGGCGGCGCTGCGGTTGTAAACGGTCACGTCGTGACCGCCTTTTTTCAGCAGGTGGCCCGCCATCGGGTAGCCCATCACGCCCAGACCGAGAAATGCGACCTTCGCCATCGTTCGTCTCCCAACTTGTTGTGCCGAATAGGGAAAATGCTGCAGCCGGCGCGCATGTTACACCGCGTCCGTTGACAGCCCGGCGTCAACCGCTACAATACATGGACGTTTGTACAGTATCCGGTGTCGGCCCGGGACCCGCCGCTGCGAAGGCGGACGCCTGCCGTAGATGCCGACCGCAGACAAGAAGAGGTACACGATGGACGAAAACAGATCTGAAAACAGATCGAAGGCGCTGGCTGCGGCCCTGTCACAAATCGAAAAGCAGTTCGGCAAGGGCTCCATCATGCGGATGGACGCCGAGGCAATCAAGGACGTGCAGGTGGTATCCACCGGATCGCTGGGGCTGGACCTTGCGCTCGGTGTCGGAGGGCTGCCGCGCGGCCGCGTGGTCGAGATCTACGGCCCCGAATCCTCGGGCAAGACCACGCTGACGCTGCAGGTCATCGCCGAGGTGCAGAAGACGGGTGGGCAGGCAGCATTCATCGACGCGGAGAACGCGCTCGATATCGGCTATGCCGCGAAGCTCGGGGTGAAGACCGAGGATCTGCTGATTTCGCAGCCCGACACCGGCGAGCAGGCGCTCGAAATCGCCGACATGCTGGTCCGCTCAGGCGCGGTGGACGTGATCGTGATCGACTCGGTGGCGGCGCTGACCCCCAAGGCCGAGATCGAGGGCGAGATGGGCGAGCCGCAGATGGGCCTGCAGGCGCGACTCATGAGCCAGGCGCTGCGCAAGCTGACCTCCAACATCAAGCGCACCAATACGCTGGTGATCTTCATCAACCAGCTCCGCATGAAGATCGGCGTCATGTTCGGCAATCCGGAGACCACGACCGGCGGCAATGCGCTCAAGTTCTACGCCTCGGCGCGCATGGACATCCGCCGCATCGGTTCGATCAAGAAGGGCGACGAAGTGATCGGCTCCGAGACGCGGGTCAAGATCGTCAAGAACAAGGTCGCGCCGCCGTTCCGCAGCGCCGACTTCGACATCCTTTACGGCGAAGGCATCTCGCGCGAGGGCGAGATCCTC
>Ga0209640_10001014_pt1 | contig 23207 bp, 22 predicted proteins | sample RifCSP10_1_FD_184018 | JGI IMG/M metagenome (GOLD analysis project Ga0209640, IMG submission 184018) | Soil microbial communities from Rifle, Colorado - Rifle CSP2_sed 10_1 (SPAdes) (version 2) | ecosystem: Environmental > Terrestrial > Deep subsurface > Rock core/Sediment | place: Rifle... | reverse complement strand
GTTGGCGCTTCAGTCGATCCGAGATCCTCGCCATGGTGTCGCCGCAAGGTAACCCGCCGCCGGCGCGCAAGTTGCACACGGAAGAGCGTTAGTCCCAGGTTTCGCCCTGTCACTCCATCGGTATAGTTGACTGCCGAGATTGGCCGCTCGCGATTAGCTACGATCGCCCGGTGCTGTTCCGGGCATCACTTTGTCGCGATTGGGCGCATCGGTGCGTCCATCAATCAGTGGGCTTGACTTCCCGCGCCATCCGACGCTAGGAGATAACAACACAAGTTATCTCTCGAGAACCAGATAAGGCAATGAGCGGCGCACTTGCGGGGATAAAAATCATTGAAGCGGCGAGTTATGTCACCGGCCCATTTGCGTCACAGCTGCTGGGCGACATGGGGGCCGAGGTTATCAAGATCGAAGAACCGAAACACGGCGATCCATTTCGCGGCTGGGGGGAGCGCAACTACGCGGCGACGTTCTGTAGCTTAAATCGAAACAAGAAAAGTATCACCCTGGACCTGCGCAGCGAAGAGGGTCGCGAGATCGCTTTCAAGCTCGCTTGCGGCGCGGACGTGCTGATCCAAAATTTTCGCCCGGGCGTGATGGACAAGCGCGGTTTAGGCTACGACGACATCAAGAGAACTAACCCGAAGATCGTCTACTGTTCGATCTCCGGCTTTGGTCCGAAAGGTCCGTACCGCGACATGCCCGGATATGACACGGTCGGTCAGGCGCGCAGCGGATTGTTGAGCCTTTTGACCGACCCGGGCAAGCCGCAGGGCATGGGCATATCGTTTTCGGATCACTTGACCGGGATGTATGCCTGCTATGGTGTTCTTGGCGCGCTGATGAACCGCATGCTGACCGGCCAGGGTCAGCACGTGGAAACGTCGCTCCTACGTGCGTCGGTTTCCTTCGTCAGCGAAAACGCCGCGCGCTACTTCGAGACCGGCCACGTGCCGCGGCGTAAGCATCGCACGACGACAGCCGGCGTGTTTGCCTTTGAAGACCGAAACGGCCTGCCGTTTGTGCTCCATATGTCGTCGCCGGATAAATTTTGGCTCGGCTTGTTCGAGGTCGTGGGGAAACCGGAGTGGGCCCGCGATGCGCGTTTCAACAACCGCAAAGCGCGAACCGAAAACTACGATCTGCTGGTCGAACAGTTGCAGCCGATCTTTCGTAGCGGCGAGAGAGACGAGTGGTTGCGCCGTCTAACGGAGAAAGACGTCCCCGCCGCGCCGATCAACACACTGGACGAAGTGTTTGCCGATCCGCAGGTGAAAACCTACGGGTTTCCAGTCGAGGTGGAGCACCCCAGGATGGGCAAAATGAAACTCATCGGCAACGCCGTCGACATGAGTCGTACGCCGCCGAGTATCGATAGCCCGCCGCCTGTGTTGGGCGAGCACACCGAAGAGATTCTCACGACGCTCGGTTACGATCGCGACACGATTGCGGCGCTCCGCGGCAAGGGAGCGATCTAGGTTCAAAGAAAAGGGGAATGGAGTGATGGGGTAGTGGAGTGATGGACGGGAACAACACTCCATGACTCCAACACTCCATCACTCGAGAGTATCCTTCCTAATGCGCCACCCGAGCTTGGTTCCGCTCTCGCACGATCATCACCACGGTTTGGCCCTGGCGCTGCGCTGCCGTAAACAATCGTTAGGGCAGATTCGGCCGATGGGCGGTCCGGGGCTGCGGGAACGGAGTAAAGAATTTCTGGAATTTTACCACGGAAATCTGATTGCGCATTTTCGCGCCGAGGAAGAAGTGTTGTTTCCCTTGCTTCGCGCGGCGGTTCCGCAGAGTTCCGCAGTCATCGATGAGCTGGTGCGACAGCACGATGAAATCCGCCGAGCGATGCCGCAACTCGAAGCGGGCGCGGGTTTGGCGAAGCTAATGTTTGATCTGGCGGACCTTCTCGAGCGTCACATTCGTAAAGAAGAACGCGAGCTGTTCCCCCTCTTTGAGCAGAATTTAAACGCGGGTCAGGCGGAATCGGCGGGTAGAGCGCTTAAACAGATTCTTGAAGCAAAAACCAAAGCTGAGTAAATGCCGCGACGCAATCCCTAGCCTAGTCTAGCAGGTTGCTGAAAAACCGGACTGCAGGCTGCTCAAAAAGATTCAGAGGGGCGAGGGGCGTAAATCGTGATCGTGTCCGTGAAAACGTGGTCGTGAAATCCGGACGAGCACGAACACGTATCACGAACACGAATTCGCGAGCCGATTGCAGCGCAACGAAGCATATGAGTCTTTTCGGCGGCCTGCTAGTTCATGATTTTCAGCAGCACATGCCGGCGATTTTTCGTGTGGGGCCTCACCTGGGTCGGCCAGCGGCCTTCTTCGACCGCTTTATCCCAAGCGGGACTGGTTAGAACGTCGGGGCTTTCGAGCTCGTAAATAGCCGTAAAGGTCGGCTCGTTGGGAATTTCAATCGTCTTGCGCTCGCCGCCGATATTCATGGTCAGCGTTCCGCGTTTGTAGCGCGTGATTCCAACAACGCCGGGCACCTTGCTCAAGTTGGGGACGTGCTCTTGGTCGTAAACTTCATTGAAAATGGCTTCGTGCTCGGGGTCGACGTCCATGCTCGCGATCATTAGATATTTTGCTTTGCCTGGCATAGTCGGGTATCTCCTCGTCAATACCTGCCGATTACATCCCCAGAAAAGACGAGATGTCGGGCGCGGGAGATTTAATTTCAACGACGATCGACTCCTCGATGCCTTCGACTCCGTGCGGCACTCCTTTGGGATGGCGGCAGACATCGCCGGGGCCGAGAATGTATTCTTCCTGACCGACCGTCATCTTGACCTTGCCTTTGACGACGTAAGCGAGCGATTCGTGCGCGTGCACGTGCAGCGGCGCGCCCACGCCGGGCGTGTAGTGGATTTCCAAAAACGTCATTTCATCGCCCTTAATGAGCGGCTTGACGATCAGATCGCCGCCGTACATCGGCTTGCCTTCGATGGCCTTCACGACAATTCCTTTAACGTCGGTATTCTTTGACAAGATCATCGTCGTTGGGCTCCTTTTTATTTAGTTGGGAAAGCACATGAATCTGCTGACTACGCGAAAACCATGTGGAGTCTATCGGCGCCCACCGGAGTTGTCAATTAATGCTTGGCAGAGATTGGATCGAGCATGGCTTCCGCCTACGTGCGGCCTACGAGCCTTGCTTGCACGGCGCGGCCACGAGTGAGATGAGTGAGATGGCAGGATTTTTTGATAGTCCTGTAATATTCTTGGCAGCTCAGTCGAAGTCATAAGGGAGCGGCGCAGCAGCTATGATGATCGACCTCCATTCGCATTTTTTTCCCGTCGACGCCCTGCAGAATCTCGGCCAGTACCAAAATCGCGCGCCGAAGCTCGTGCTGGACAAGGGCAAGCTATCGGTCACCTCGCCGATTGGCTTTCGCCCGGGACTTAGCGCCGGGGCTTACGATCCGCTGGCACGGATCAAATCGCTCGATCAGATGCAGATCGATTTACAGGCGATCTCGCCCTCGCCGATCCTGCTCTTCTATTGGGAGGAGCCGGCGGTGGCGGCGCACTTCTCGCGCAGACAGAACGAGGCGATTCAGGCCATCGTCCAAAAGCATCCTGATCGCTTCGTCGGCTTCGGCAGCGTGCCGCTGCAAAGCGTCGAGGACTCGATCGCGATTGCTGAAGAAGCCAAGAGTATGGGTCTCCGGGGTGTGGAAATCGGCAACGCCGTGGGCGACAAACCGCTCGACCATCCAAGTTTCGAACCCTTTTTCGCTGCGGCGCAGGAGTTGGACTTGTTGCTGTTTGTTCATCCGCTCGAAGGCGGCCTCGACCCCGACGATCCGCTGGCACCGATTCTTGGCAACGTTCTGCAATTTACGTTTCGCACAACCATGATGATCGAGCGCATGATCGTGAAGGGCATGTTTGACAAGTATTCCAATCTGCGTCTGTGTCTATCCCACGGCGGCGGCTTGCTTGCCTTCAACATCTGGCGCCTCGACCATTCCTACGGTTTACGTCCTGAGTTAAAAAATGTCATTCCTCACAAACCTTCGCACTATCTGAAAAAGCTTTACTTCGACACCATCGTTCATTCCGTTTCGGCGCTGCAATATCTGATTGAAGTCGTCGGCGCCGACCGGGTGGTGATCGGCACGGACTACCCGATGGCGATGGGCGATTTCGACGCGGTGGGCAAGGTCAAGCAAGTCGACGTGACCGACGCTGAGCGTGAGATGATGCTCGGCGGCAATGCCGCGCTCGCCCTTGGCCTTTAGATAAGCGCAGCCGGCGGTTTGATCAGCTCTCCGGCCGCGAGTAGTGTGTGGCATCAGTTCGCTGCCACTCAGTTGAAGACATAGCGAGAATCAAGGAGGTCGCCATGCGCATCGACGTGCACGCTCATTTGTTTTCCAAGCCCTATATCGACGGGCTCCGGCGCGTGTTTGGCAACGACCAATCGCCGGCGGGGCAGGATGCGCAGCGCTTGATCAAGTGGATGAGCACGGACCCGCGCATGACCGAGGTCGAAGGCCGGCTGGAAGAAATGGAAAAATGGGGCGTTGGGATGCAGGTGCTGTCGGTTCCGTTTCACGGGGCTTTGGTCACGGACAAATCGGCCGCCGCCGATTTGACTCACATGGCCAACGATATGATCGTGCAGCCGTCGCGCGCCCATCCCGATCACTTTCGTGTTCTGTTAACCTTGCCGCTGCAGTTTCCAGAGCTGGCCATCGAGGTGCTCGATAGCTTTGTCAACGAACCCAAGGTCGTCGGCGCGGCGCTCATGGGCACGGCCGGGGGGAGGCCGCTCAACGATCCAGCGTTCATGCCGGTCTACGCCGAGCTCGAGAGGCGCGGTTTGCCATTCTTGCTACATCCGATCTCTCCGCCTGGGCTGGACTGCATGCTGGAGATGAACCTCGCCAACGTGGTGGGATTCATGTTCGAGACGACCTTGGCGGCAACCCGGCTGGTATTTGCCGGCGTGTTCGAGCGGCACGCGAAGCTTCAGATGATCTTTCCCCATCTCGGCGGCCTGGCGCCGTATCTCATGGGCCGCATTCAGTGGGGCTACGAGCGCTTCCCGCCCTGCAGCGAAAATTTGAGCGCGCCGCCGGAAAGTTATTTCAAGCGCTTTTACTACGATACCGTCTGCCGCAACGTGCCGGCGCTGCGTATGGCGCTCTCGATGTTCGGCGTGGACCACATCGTTTTCGGCACCGATATTCCCTTTCGCGAAGACATCGATTTGCAGCTGCAAGATTTACAGGATCTGCGGCTCAACGATGTCGATCGCGAGGCGATCGACGCCGGCAATGCCGCACGGCTGCTCCGTATTGATCGTGGCCGAGTGAGTAGCGGATAAGATCGCAACGGGATTGGTAATCGTTCCCCGAGATATCGCCCTAGCACGCGAAAAGAGTTATTCATTAATCATGCTGGGTCGTTTAATTCTGCTATTCACCATCGTGCCGCTGGCCGAGCTTTACATCCTGATCAAGATCGGCGGTCATATCGGCGGTTTCAACACAGTCCTCTTCGTGTTCTTCACCGCAGTGCTGGGAGCTTTCCTGGCGCGTCTGCAAGGTTTGCGCACTCTGCAGCAAATTCGATTGAGCCTGTCGCAGGGCCAGATTCCGGCGGAGGAAATGATCGACGGCGTGCTGATTCTCACCGGCGGCATTCTGTTGTTCACGCCCGGCGTCCTTACCGATCTGTTCGCGCTGGTATTGCTGTTTCCCTCGACGCGGACACACTTCAAGCGCTGGCTGCGACGCCGCTTCGACCGCATGGTGGCGGCGGGAAATGTCCGGCTCCACTATCACCGCGGCGGCTTCTGAAATCCAGTATCGCGCCGCGAATGAATCCCTAGCGTTGCCCGACCAAGCTCCGATAAATAGACCATGTCGATCAAATCCGTTCAAAGTTCAATGGTTCAAAAGTTCAATGTCGGATCCGACGACTTCGAATAGGCGTTAATTTACTGGTCGCAATGGAATGATACGGGCGACTTGTGCCGGAGATATTCCTCCACCCGGAATAGGATGTCTACAGAAAGACCTTCACCGGACGTTGCAGCGGGGGTTCGCTCATTTTGTCCCGAGGTCGTCAATCTCCGAGAGACTTCGCATCCACGTTCGTTTCCAGAATGATCCCGCGGGCAGCCAGGATCGGCTTTGCCGCTTCCCTCAGATGGGGCAATCGCCTGGCGAAAACGATTCCGGCGATGGCACAAAAACCGCCGCCGAGCGCCACCACCACGGGAGCGCCCACTTCGTCAGCGGCCCATCCCGCCAGCAAGCTGCCGAAAGGTGCCATGCCGACCAGCATCATCGTGAACAGGCTCATCACCCTGCCGCGCATCTGGTTATCGGCCAGAGTTTGCAGCGCCGTATTGCTCGCGGCGATCAAGACCATCCAACCATAGCCCACGCCGACAAGGAGCAGCAGTGAAAGCCAAAACACTTGGGATAGCGTAAAACAAATGAGCCCCGCACCGAATCCCAAGGTGGCGAAAGCAATCACCCGGCCAAGTCCGATGATGTTTTTTCTTTGCGCGAGAAATAGCGCACCGACAAGCGCGCCCAAACCGACCGCTCCAAACATAATCCCGAGCGTATCCGCACCGCTGCCATGCACATGCGCCGCAAAGACCGGCATCAGTGTCATATAGGGCATTCCCATGACGCCGACCACGCCCAAAAGGATGAGCAGATCGCGTATGGGCGTGGTTGCCATCGTGTAGCGGTAACCTTCAATCAACGAGCGGCCAATAGAAGTTGCCGTCGCCTCGCGCCGCGGCGTCTCCGCGAATTTCATCATCAGTAAGGCCGCGATCGTCGCTACGTAACTCGCCGCGTTGATGACAAAACAGATGCCTTCGCCGAAATTGGCCACGACCAGACCGGCGAGCGCGGGCCCGACGATTCGCGCAGAGTTGATCATCGACGAATTGAGCGCTACCGCATTCGCCAAGTCTTCTATATTGACCAGTTGATGCACCAGCGCCTGGCGCGCCGGCATATCGAACGCATAGACAACTCCAAGCGCAATTCCCAGCAAGATAATATGCACCGGTTGTATCCAACCCGTCAGGGTCAGCAACGCCAGCAGCAGCGCTTGCGCCAGCGCCGCGCATTGCGTCCATACCGCGACCCGATGGCAGGAGTAGCGATCGTTGATCACGCCGCCGATCGGGCCCAAAACCAAGATCGGGATCTGCGAGGCGAAGCCGACCACGCCGAGCAGGGTTGCCGACTCCGTCAGGCGATAAACCAGCCAACTCAGCGCCACCTGCTGCATCCAGGTGCCACAGACCGAGACCAGCTGGCCGGTAAGATAGAGCCGGTAATTGCGATGGCGCAGCGAACGCCATAGCGGTGATGAAGCGCGAAAATTTAGTTGCATCGGGATGCGCTGCGGAGCGGATTCAAAACCGGCACGTTTTCGAAGTTGTCCGATTATCCCACTCGCGAGGGACAAGATGAAGAGCTTAAGAGAAAATGAAATTCACATGAGCGAAAAATTGCGGCGGTTACATTTTAGATTCCGTCCGGCGAGGAGATCCTATGAAGACCGTCAAGATTCTCGCTAGTGCCCTTTGCTATCAGAGCTTTGCAACGAAGAGGTTGTATAGCCAGCCGAAGAGCAGGCCAGCGAGTGCTCCGGCGAGCAATGAGTACGATGTTCCGACGATGATGCCGATGGGCCCGCTTACGGGGTCGTAGCCAGGATAGAGCGAAGTGAGCATTGCCAAATAGGCACCGCCGTAAGGACGCAAGATGAGATTCAGAACCGAAATAAAAATAAAGCAAACGGCTTTGACGAGCGCGCCGGCGATGATCAGTGCCTTGATGGATAGTTTCATGGGCCGTCTCCAGGTCAGCTGGCGGCTATGAGCGATTCTCTGGCTCCCGGGTCACCTCGCGTGGGTCCTTGTCTTCGCGAAGTCCAACGAACGCGGCACTTCGCAGATGGCCATCGGGAGTCCACTCGGTGAACTCGATTTGAGCGACAAGTTCCGGATCGACCCAGCGGCAATTTTTCATTTGTTCACGTGTGAGCGCCCACTGCGTCCGTTTCTTTTCCGGGAGATTTGCGAACGGGCATTCCGGCCTCTCCAACGGCTTGAGTTTTGTGAAAACTTCGCGGCGCAGGCGCGGCACAAAACCGTTCCTGACCTTCGACACGAAATGAAGGTTGTCCTCGTGGTATTCACCGATAATAAGCGCGTCGAACGGACTTCCCGGCGTGTAGCCGCCGATCACGAACTCCTGTGAACGATTCAGCTTGTACTTGACCCAGGCGCCGCTCCGTTTACCCGGCTCGTAAAGCGAATCCTTGCGCTTGGCGAGGACACCCTCGAAGCCGAGCTCTTTGGCGCCGCGCAGCAGCTCATCGGGGTCAACGTCGAAATTCTCCGATAAGCGAACCGATTCATCGACGGAGGTGAGCGCTTCGGCGAGCCGGGCGCGCCGCTCGGTGAGTTGCAACGCAAGCAGACTTCGGCCGCGGTAAATAAGCAAATCGAAGCCGTAGAAGCGAATCGCGCTGGCTTTGGAGCGGCGGTGCTGAAGCAGATTGAACGACGCGCGCCCGCGTTCGTCCAGGGCGACGACTTCGCCGTCAAGCAGGGTATCGGGCGGAAGTGATTCGCATGCTCGGGCGATGGTCGGGAAATCTTTGGTAAACACGTTGCCGCGGCGGGACCACAGGGTTACGCCGCGGGAGTCTTTCCCCGCGAGGCAGCGGTAGCCGTCGAGCTTTACTTCGTAGAGCCATTTATCGGTTGCTTGCGGGAGCGCGGTGACCGATTTCGCGAGCATGGGTTCGATAAATTTTACCCGCGCTTTGGGTAACGATTCGAGATCTACGGGCGGTTCTTCGATCGTGGAAGCTGTTTCGGAATTATTGCGATCGCTGTGCCAGACGGCGTCTTGGGCTTTGGCGATTTGCGCCATGGAGCGGCGCGTTAACGCGGATGAATCATCCTGTTTTTGCGAGAGCCGCTCCATGGGGCTCCCGCCCTTGATCAGCAACCAGGCGTTGTCCTTGCCGTCGCGGTCCTTGCCCTTGACGAGAATCCATTCTCCATTGAGTTTTTTGCCATGAAAAATAACGTGAAGCTTTCCCTGCCAATAGTTTCCATCGATGACGTCGTAGGTGCCGATATCCCAGACCATGACCGTGCCGCCGCCGTATTCTCCCTTGGGAATCACCCCTTCGAATCTCGCATAGTCCATCGGATGGTCTTCGACCGCCATCGCGAGCCGTTTCTCATGGAGATCGTAGGGCGGTCCTTTCGGCACGGCCCAAGATTTCAAGGTACCGTCCATCTCAAGGCGGAGATCGTAGTGAAGACGGCTGGCTGCATGCTTCTGGATGACGAACGGTCTGGACGTTCCTTGACGGCTCGATCGCGGCACCGAGGGCGGCGGCTCCGAGGTCTTGGTGAAATCCCGTTTCCGACGGTAGGTTTCCAACGCGGTCGTCGACCGCGCGCCATTGGCCGCGGGGTCACTCGTCATCAAATCCAAAAACGGGCGTGGAAGCTTCTGCTTGAGCGTCTGTACCGAAGCGAATAGGTCGCCGGTCTTTTTGACTCTCTTTAATGCGGCATCCGGCGCGAAGAAAAGTGCGGCTGGGTTCTTGCTTTTAAGAGCTTTGCGCACTTCATCCCAGCTCACCGGCAGCGCGACGAAGGGGCGCGCCGCTTTCGCGCGCAACGAGTAGACCGCGACGGTCGACTTGTGCTCTGAGTTTTGGCTCCAATCGACGAAGACTTTCCCTTTGCGCTTGGCTTTCGGCATTTCCGAGACGACCAGGTCGCGATGTTCATTCTCAAGCAACTGCGCAACGCTTTTCGCAAAAGGTTGGGTCGCTTCGTAAGTCACCGGCGTGTTCAGCGGCACGTACAAGTGAATGCCCTTGGAGCCGGACACTTTCACGAACGACTCGAGATCGAGCCGGTCCAATAAGTCCTTGAGCAGGAAGGCAACTTCGCAGGAGTTTAGAATATCTGCTCCGTCGCCGGGATCGAGGTCGAACACCACCATCGTCGGCTGATCGATATGCGGTGCTTTCGCGAGAAAGGGGTGAATTTCCAAATTCGCCAAGTTCGCCGACCAGGCCAGCGCCGCCACGTCGTTGATAAGAATATAGTTGATAAAGGAGTTTTTGCGGTTGCTCGGTACTTGAAATGTTTTTACCCAGGACGGCGTATGCGACGGAGCCTCTTTCTCGTAAAAATGCTCCCCGTCGATGCCGTTCGGAAATCGCTTCATCGTGATCGGCCGGTCTTCGATATGAGGAAGGATGTAAGGCGCGATATTTTTGTAATACTCGATGACCTGCCCTTTAGTGAAGCCGGTCTCCGGGTACATGACCTTGTCAAGATTGCTGAGGGTCAGCTCGGCGCCGCCGAGTTTTAACGTCGTGGAGGCCACACTGCATTTCTACAATTTCGCCGGGCCGCGCGCCAGCCCAGGTGGAGCGGAGCCCAGTCGGGGTCAGTCATGGGGGTCAGGAGCGCGAAAACAATCGCGCCGCGACATTCTTCGCCGACGAGTTTGACGAACGGCAATGGGATGAAATCCGCCACGCAACGCAAACGGGGACGGCTCATCGGACAGGAGACGTTTCAGAAACAGGTGGAGGCGATGACCGGGCGTCGTTTAGTCAGTGAGGCCCGTGGGCGACCGAAAAAGAAACCCGAGAATTCAGTGTAAAAAGTTCTCTGACCCCGTTTTGACGTCCAAAAAGATCGCTTGACAGCCAGCCTGCTTAGGCATAAACGACCAGCGAAGAAAGTTTCAGGCTGAGCTGGGTCTTTAGATCTGGTCACCCCGTTGATCGTCTTACATTAGCCCGGACTGGAGTTATCCAGCTGGGCTTTTTCGTTGGGGGAGTTAAGACCCGTAGGGAAAATGCCAAGCCCGCGGAGATTCTCGCGACTAGCAGGTTAATGAAAAACGCAGCGGCGGATATTTCGATGCTCAAGGAAGCGCAAGGGAGGTAGGGAGTAGATAACGATTAGGCGCGATGGAAAGCAATGTGACAGAGGAGGATCTTAAAATGAACTCTTATGATTGCATAAAAACGTCGCTCGAGCGTCGACACTATCGGTCCATTGTCCGTAATTTTCTTGCGGCGGCTTTGACGGTGGTACTGTCAGGTTTTGGAGCAGAGATTCTTGCTCAACCCATCAAGGTCGGTTACGCCGCTCTGGTCGCAGGTCAGGTCGCTGTCTGGATCGCCAAGGACGGCGGTTACCTCTCAAAGCACGGCATCGAAGCAGAGCTTATCTATATTCCCGCGACCACAGCTACCCAGGCGCTGATCGCCGGCGAGATTCAGCTGGCTCAAGTCACCGGGGTCTCTACCGCCGGGGCGATCTTATCGGGGGCGGACGTGAGGATCATAGCCAGTGTGCAGAACAAGCTTGCGGGCTCGATTTACGCCCGTCCGGAAATAAAGACTCCGGAGCAGCTCAAAGGCAAAAGGCTCGGAGTATCTCGGTTTGGCGCCTTGAGCGATACGGCAGCGGCGATTTTTCTTGAACGTTACGGTCTGAAGCGCGGCACGGATGTGGCGATTGTTCAGATGGGTGGCCTGCCAGAGGTTATCACGGCGATGGAAAGAGGGGCCATCCAAGCAGGTTTTGCCAATCCTCCGCAAACGAGCCGGGCCAGACGCCTCGGCATGAAAGAGCTTTTTGATCTGAACACGCTTGGCGTGGAGCTGCAACAGACCTGTATCACGGTGACTACTAAATATCTGCGCGAGCGGCGGCCGGTCGTAAAGTCTTTCGTCCAGGCCTACGCGGAGGGTCTGCACCGCTTCATGACGGACCGGGACTTCTCCATTCAAGTGATGAAAAAGTATTTGCGTTTGGATGACAAGGAGCTATTGGACGAAGCCTATGCCTTTTACTCCGAAAGACTCGAAAAAATCCCCTACCCAACGATTAAGGGGATAAAGTTCATTTTAGATGAGATGGCTGAAAAGCACCCGCAGGCGCGGAAAACTACTCCCGAGAGTTTTGTCGACCTTTCGCTGCTGCAAGAAATGGAACAGAGCGGATTTTTTAAACAGCTCTGGAAAAACTAGCCAGCTCCTCGGCCTTGACACTTGCCTTTTGATGCCACTGGGATGTGTCTATTTAGCTAAAGGGCTTGTGCTGCGCAGTACCGGCAGCCCCATCTGCTGCCACAAAAGCATGCCGCCATGCAGGTTGGCTACCCGAGGAAAGCCGGCGTCGCGTAGGATGACCGTGGCCTGGCCGGAACGCATTCCTGCGTGACAGACGGGGATCACGGGCTTGTCTTTCGGGATTTCCAACAGGCGGTCCTTAAGTTCGTTCAACGGGACACATTGAGCCGTGGCGATGTGGCCTAGCTTGTCCGCCAGTTCTTCAGGTTGGCGCACGTCGAGCACGTGGACTTCGGCGAGATGCTCCGCGACCCACTCCGGGTCGATCTCGAGTAGCCCCGCGTAGCTCCGCCGCACCGGTCCCCAATCCGCGGGGCGCGGGACCTTTTCATCCTGCGGCTTGCCGCAACGCAGATTCGCCGGCACGGCGACGTCGATCTGCTTGGGGTGCGGAAGATTGAGGTTCTCCATGAAGCCGACAAAGTCGCGCTCGTCGGCCTGGCCGCCGATGCGCGGATTGTGCGCGCGCTCCTCGCCGACCGAAGACATGGTGCGACCACTGTAGTCGTGGCCGGGAAAAATAAGCGAGTCGTCCGGTAGACTGAAAATCTGTTCGGTGATGGAGCGGTAGAGCGTGCTGGCGTTGCCCTGCTGAAAATCGCAGCGGCCTGCGCCGCGGATCAGCAGACAGTCGCCGGTGAACGCCATGGGGTGGTCGTCGGTGACGTAGGTGACGCATCCGTCGGTGTGTCCGGGCGTAGCGCGCACTTCGAGATAGCGTTCCCCGAAGGCCACCCGGTCGCCATGATCGAACCGCAGGTCCGCGCCCTCGACCGCGGCGCCGTAACGCTTCGAAATGCCGATCCGGCAGCCGGTCGCCTGTTGCATCAACCACGCGCCGGTCACGTGGTCGGCGTGGCAGTGGGTGTCGAGCACGGCGAGCAGCTTCAACCCGAGTTCCTCCACGAGAGCGCGATCGCGGAAGTGCTGCTCGAAGACCGTGTCGATGATCACGGCCTGCATGCTTTGCGGATCGCCCAGCACGTAGGTATAAGTCGACGAAGCAGCGTCGAACAATTGGCGGAAAATAATATTACCGAACATGGGTAACTCCCAAAGTGTTCGAGTAGGTTAAGCGCTTCCACTCAGCTTGGTCAGCAAGATCCCAGTCAACCACAGAAAACTGACGATCTGCACGAAAAAGAACCCGAAGCGTATGGATGTCATCGTGTCCGTCTGAACGAAACATACGTGCACCAACGACTGCATGATGCGGGCAACCAGAACTGCGACTGCCAGCGCATTCACAAAGGCGCCGGCCACGTTTCCAACGTACAGTCCGAAGACGATTGCGCCAAAAACCGGAAGGTTTTCGACGCAGTTCGCGTGTGCCCGCATCGCGCGTTTGTACCAATCCGCACCCTCAACCTGATCAGCGCGGAAGTTGCGTATCGCCACACGTCTCGTCAGAATCCGACTCCAACGGTAAACCCCAACCGTAGCGAGCAACAACAGTACGGTCCATGCGGCGAATCCCACCAGCATCCACACGGGTACCGTCACGAGGCCGCCTGATCGCGTGATGCATAGCAGTTAAGTGTACCGCCGAATGTCCGGCCGTATATGAAATGTTTTCTGTTCGATTCCACAAGAACAAGACCGATTGAAATATCCTCCGGTTGCCAAGATCCTGTCAAGGATATCGGCAGCCGCTGAAAAGACCCAGAGGCGGTCAATCCGTGATCGTGTATCCGTGACCGTGAAATCCGCACGAGTACGAACACGGCACACGAACACGAATTCATGCGAGGCAGGAGAGTGCGGTCGATGATTTTCTCAAACGAGAAAATATCAGCGCGGAGAGCAAGCGAAATCTTTCCGGTGTCGAGGACGACGGTCTTGCCCAAAATTGCTCGCCCTCCTGAAGGCAGCGTGACTGCCCGCCGTTCCATCACCGGTAAACAGAGTGTTGAAAGACTGAGATTCAGGCTGTTCAAAAAGGCCTCAGATCCGAGGCGCGTATATCGTGATCGTGTTCCGTGAAAACGTGGTCGTGAAATCCGGACGAGCACGAACACGAATTCGTGAGGCGATTGAGCGCAACGACGGATAGTTTTCAGCAGCCTGCTAGCTCTTCAAGAATGGCACGCCCAGGCGCATCAGGTCTTCGAAGGCATCCCAGTGCACCATGTGCTTGCAGCCGTTCACAATGTGGAGATTGATCTCCGGGTGCATTCTTTTCAGCAATTCGGCGCGTTCACCGGCATGAGCGCGGTCTTCGCGGCCAAATATCATGAGTAGCGGCATCTTCAGTTCGGTGAGCCTCTGCCATAACGGCTTGGCCTGCGCGGCGCCTCCCGCAGGGGCATCGTGATTCTGGCGGTCCTGGTGTGCAATGAAATTGCGGCCGATCATGCGGCTGTGGCGGATGGCCACGTCTTCCTCCGAGATCAAGGCATGGTTGAAGGTGTCCGCCTGCAGGAGCTTGCGGGCATCCTCCATGGTCGGTTCCTTTTGCGCCATCTCCTTATCGACGCGCGCCTGTACCGCTTCGTACCTCCCGACCTGCTCTTGGGTCTGGGGCGGCAAGAGCGAGCCGGTGCCGAGAATGATCACGTGCGAATACCGGCCGGGGTCTTCCAACGCCAGCTGAACCGCAAACCCGCCCGAGCGTGAATGCGCGATCAGCGCGGTCTTGCCCAGGCCCGCGGCATCGATGAATTTAGGGATGGAACTCCGTTGCTGCGCCACGCTTTGCTTGGCAGGTATATCGGAGAGGCCGAAACCGGGAAGATCAAACGAAACCGCGCGAAATCCGGCCTTGGCAAACGGGCCGAGATTGCGCAGAAACACGTCCGCCGAGCTCCCGAGCGACGCACCGTGCAGAAATAGCACAGACGGCCCTGAACCTTCTTCGATATATCGAAGTTTCAGTCCATCGACGCTAACAAACTTGTCTTCCGATTTAATTTTTTCCGCGGTACTCATGACATGGTCTCCTATTACAGGTGTAATCTGAGTTTTCCGAAGCTCTGTATGTAGAAATGTAAACAATTTTTTCTGACAGGAGCTATATCGCCGCACCGGCGAGGTGTCAATCGCGCAAGCGTTTAGTGTAGTTGGGTAAACGAGATGGTACTGTCCTCTCCGAGAAATTCTCAGGAAAGGTCCGGGTGCTCAGAGCCGTCATACCCGCGAAAGCGGATTCCAGATGTCTTTTAATTTCCTGGATTCCGGGTCGCGCTAGCTTTCGCCAGCTTGCCCGGAATGACGATCGACTATGTCGCGAATTTCACAGACACCCTACTGGCAGCGAGGAGAACAAGCGAAAGCTGCTCGTTGATAACGCGGCCCGCTGTATGGGCTCAGTAAATAGGCAGTGCGCGTTCAAAACGTTCAAGCCGTTCAATCGCTTCGCTTCGTTCAAAACGTTATACGAACATCGATTGCAGAGGTTCCACTGGTTTTAATCGCTAAACGCCATGACTGATGCGTAAGACTAGTGGATCGTGACCGTGAAATCCGCACGAGCACGAACACGAATTCACTCGAGGCTTGAGCGCACCGTTCGATTAACTCAGAGCAGGCTATTTGAACGGTTTGAACCGGCTCCGGTTTCCAGTCCGACCTTGAACTTTGAACAGCCGCTTGCCGGCCGCTATTTGCCGTCGTCGATGCTGACGACGATGATGGCGTTGGCAATCAGCCAACCGTCGTCGCCTTTTTCATTCAGCACCTGCAATCCGCCGTGGACCACGTTGATGTGCCCGCCGCCGTGCGGCAGCGTTTCCAGCACGGCCTTTTTATCCACCGCCTCGGGCTTGGGCACGCCGATGGTGACATCCACCCGCATATCTTCGGCGGTCTTGCCCACCAGCCGCGGAAAACCCAAGCTGCTGTGATGAATGGCATCGAACACCGCCCGCTTGGCGGCAGCGGTGTAATCCAATCCGTGCACATCCACTCCCATCCCCATTTCTGTAACGCACCGCACCAAAGCCATACCTGGTTACCTCCCTGCGAGTTCCAGCCGAATTCATTCTTGCCGATATCAAATATTCATTAGATTAGACAGGACTCCTCCGTCAAGATTCCTGCCGTAAGGTGGAAACGTGATAGTGTAGAGTTGCGATTTTTGCGCGCTTACGCCCGACGCTAATTGAAGAGAGTGTTCCGTCTGACCCCTGAGCCTGCATCGAGAGCCACCCTCGCGACAAAGCAAAGACGCTAATCGCGAATGTCCTGCAGAAACCATTCGGTGGGAATCTCACGGCCGAGGCCGGCTCGCTTGGCGAGCTCGTAGACCTTTCCCGCGACCGCGTGGAATTGCGCGCCCTGCAGATTGCCGCGCTCTGAATACGTGATCTGATCCGGCGAGCTGCGCCCTTTCACCTTGTCGGCGACGAGATCGGCGAGCGTGATGCGCCGATCCGGCAGCGTGTTGCCGTGCTTGCGGCGGTCACGGCGGCCATCGCCATACTTATGTTGCTGTGGGCGCGCCTCATAGCCGATATGCTCGGCGTCGGTGGTGAGCTCGGGATGGCCAGCGGGCGCCGGCGTGTCGCCGAACCGCAGGTAGACGTCGACCCGCTTCAGGCTCTCAACGTCGGGTTTGCCGGTGCCGCCGACGACGACGATGTGGGTGCCTTTTTCGAGCAATGCGCCGTCGGTCACCTCGACCGCGGAATCGGTGAGAGCCGCCAAGATGTGGGCGCCCTTGTAGACCTCTTCGGGGCGGTTGCAGACTTTCACCTCGATATTGTATTTCGCCGCCATCTCGTGCGCGAAGCGCTCGCGGTTTTCGCGCGTCGGGCTGAACACCTGCAGCTTCTCAATTTTGCGCACGCGCGTGAAAGCCTCCATGTGTGTGCGCGCCATGCCGCCGGCACCCAGCATACCGACCACCTCCGCGTCATTGTTCGCGAGGTACTTCACGCCGATGCCGCCGTCGGCGCCAACCCGCATGTGCTGCAGGTAGCCGTCATTGATAAAGGCAAGCAACTCGCCGTTCTCGATCGAGGTCAACAGGATCAGGCCGCAGTAAAGGCCGGGCCGCACACAGTACTTTTCCTGCGTCAGGACGCCTTTGTATTCCCTTTCATAGATGATGTCGGACTTCATGCGGATCGCGAAGTAGCCGGCGGTCGATCCTCCCTCCATGGTGCCCCACTGGTAGTTTCGGGCCGGATCGCTGGTGGGAATACGGATGTCGATGCGCGGCCGGCAGACCGCCTCACCGGCCGCGAGCTGCAGATAAGATTGTTCCAGCGCCGCAATGGTGTCCTCCATTGTGAGGACCTGTTGGACTTCTTGGTTGTTGATGATGAGCGTCATAAGGGATTTACCTCTCCGACCGCATCAGAAAATCTGTCGGCCTAGGAATCGCCGGTCTATCAATCACTGTTTTTCTCTGTCGTCGGTTGGACCATGCTAAGTCTCAACAGTTTCACTAAAATTTTGTCACAGTATCATGCTTCCTAATGCCTAATTCGCCGCTAATCGAAGTTCCGCGTTTTGCTTCGTTAAACGATTTGAACTGAGCAAAGCGGTTGAACGGCTTGAACGATTTGAACTGGCCGCTGCATACATGACGTGCATGAAATCACCGTCGGCGGCATCGCTCGGCCTATCCCCCGATCGGCGGCATTTTTGGAAATTTGGCCAGCGCTGGATTCATGTGATCCCAAGGCTGAGCACTGGATGTGAAGATATCCAGGGTCGGCTTATACAGGCTCGGGTCATCGAGGCTCCCGGCTGTGATCATCGCGAGGTCCGGCATGACGCTGGTCTTGCCGAACAAGCTTGAACCGCACTCCGGACAAAAACCGCGGCTGAGCGTATTGCCGCTGTCCGCTTTCGTGTCGTAATACTTAACCATCCCCGTGATCTTCAGCGCCGCCGCCGGCAATCCGATGTCGGGTTCATACGCGCCGCCGCTCGACTTCTGGCAATCGCGGCAGTGGCAATTACCCATAAAAAGCGGATCGGCCGAACATTCGTAGCGAACCCGCCCGCAAAGGCAGCCTCCCGTAAATCGAGTAGCCATGGATCTTTTCTCCTGGTTTGTTCGTCAATCTTTAGCACCAGTATTTCGAGAAATCGATGGTATCGTTGCACGACCCGATGATTAGCTCGTTATTGAGCTGATGGGAACAGAGCTGCCCTCGCGTGAGAAGTCGAGCGGCTGAAGCGATCTGTTTAGTTATCCAGACTTCTCGACCCTAACTTCCTCGACTCTACGACAACCACGTGATGAAGGAAAAGTAGACCTGCTCCCTTAAACCGTGCTTAATCTATAACATGACGATGCCCTTCCGGCCGCACTGGTATTTTTTCATCGCGTTGGTTTCCATCACTTTCATCGGGCCGCTCTCGATCCATCTATTCATCCCGGCCATGCCGGCGGTGAAAGAGGCCTTCGGGGTCTCGACTGGCATGGCGCAGCTCACGCTGTCGCTCGAAATGCTTTCGATGGCCTGCTTCACGGTCGCCTATGGCGGCTTGTCCGACCGCTTCGGACGCAAGCGCGTGCTCCTGAGCGGGCTGGTGCTGTTCACCTGCGGCGCCGCCACCTGCATGGTCGCCGCCAACATGCCGATGCTGCTGGCCGGGCGCATATTGCAGGGAGCGGGAGCGGGTTGCGGCGTCGTGCTGGCGCGCGCCATCGCCCGCGACGTCTACGGCCAGGACCGCGTTGCCCAGGTGATCGCCTATCTCACCGCCGCCTACGTGCTGGGGCCGATGCTTGCGCCGCCGATCGGCGGTCAGCTGACCGCTCTCTTCGGCTGGCGCGCGCTGTTCGTGTTCGCGTCAACGGTTGGGTTTCTGGTGATTCTCGCGGTCGCCTTCGCAGTGCCGGAGACCCGGGCGAGAAGCGCCGGCGTGCCGCGCGGTGTCATCGCCAGCTACCGCTCGCTGTTGCGGCGCCGGCGCTTCGTCGGCTTCATGCTGCAGCCCGGACTGATGTCGGGGGCTTTCTTCACCCAGGCGACCGCCGCCTCTTTCCTCGCCGCCGAAAATCTCGGTGCCGATGCCGCTCAGATCGGCCTGTGGTTCTTCGCCTTCCCGGTCGGCTTCATGGCCGGGAGTTTCATCTCGGGCCGCGTCGGCGCCAACTGTTCGATCGAATTCATGACCATCCTCGGCGGGATGGTAGGGGTCGTGAATGGGGTGTTGCTCGTCGGCTGGCTTTATTTCGGCGGCATCTCGATGGCCGCGCTCTACATCCCGGGAATTTTCGTCGGCCTCGCCCAGGGCCTCGCCATGCCCTACGCTCAAGCCGGCGCGATGGCCGTCGACACCGAGCTTGCCGGCTCGGCCTCGGGCGCGGTGGTGTTCTCGCAGTTCTTCTGGCCGGCCGCGCTGCAACAGCTCACCGGGCTGCTCGCGGACGGTACCTGGGTGCCGATGGCGACGGTACATTTCATTGCCGTGACCGCAGCCCTGCTCGCCGGCTGGATGGCGGTGCGGGCTAAGGGTTAGTGTTTTAAATAGAGTTAACGCGACCGATCTCTCGTTACTCGTCAGGCCTTCTGCCGGCTCGGTGGGTAATCCCGAATAATTCGTCCGAACCGAAACAACAGGACCGCGCTCTAACATTGACCACGTGGTGAGACCGACGAAAACCCGAACTGTCATTACCTGCGTGGCGGAAGGGGATCTATTCCAGCGATGGTTTTAAAAATTTTAATGACCTCGTTATCCCGCGGCAGCTCGGCAACAAGTTTCTGCTGCTGCTCCGGCATCAGCGGTGTCGGATCGAGTCCAAGAACTTTTTTGTATTGTTCGTGAAATTGGCGATCTTTGTAAGTATCGCGAACGGCTTGCCTGAGGATCTCGGCGAGTTTCTCCGGTGTGCCCGGCGGCAGATACTTAAGCGTTCCGACTCCCCAAAAAATCCGCGCCATGGCCATGAGTCGCCTCTCGATGTCGGAGCGCACGAACGCTTCGATTTCGGGCAAATGGGCAAATTGAGGGGGACGATGTCCTTTGGGAATCTCGATTATGGCATGGAAATCGACGGTATTTCTGTAGGACTCTGACAGCACCCGCGTGTCCAGCGCGGCCGCTCGCGCATCGACTTCTCCTCGGTCCACAGCGATGTCCAGCTCGGTTCCAGAGTAGCCGACGACAAAGCGCGGATCTTTGAGATCCAAAAGCCACGCCATCAGCCGTCCGCGAATGTACTGTACGTGGCCCACCGATTGGGCGCCGATTCTGAGCCCCGAAGCGGCGCGCAACTTTTCCAAGCTTTCGAGGCCGAGAGCTTTTCGGGTCACAAACATATTATTGTTCTGGCTGAAAGGCGACCCGAGGTAGATAAACTTGAAAGGATCATAGTCGGAACCGGGCGCGCCGAGGACGGCGCTCGAGAGCACGCCCGGCGAGGTGGCGCCGATTGTGAGTCCGTCCGCCGCCGCGCGAAATACCTGACTGGCCGCCTGTCGGCCCCCGGCTCCCGGCACATATTGTGTAACGATCGTTGGATTTCCGGGAATGTACTTTTGCAGAATCGATACGATCGTTTTAGTTCTTAAGTCGGCGGTACCTCCCGGACTGTTTCCTTCGATGACGGTAATGGTTTTCCCCTTGTAATAAAGCGGTTGGGCGTTGCTGTCCTTTGGAAGCAACACAACAAGTGCCCAAAACCCGAATCCGAGCCAACTGCTAAAGGATTTCATTTTTACCCTCCGCGCCGTCAATTTTAGTATCGGATTATCCGGTGCCAGTTGTTTTTGGCGGCTGGCTTGCCGCGTTGCCTATCACTGCTTTGGCGGCACGTGATAGGTGACCGAGCCGGCTTTTCCCACGTGCAGGGATTCATCCATTTTGGTGTCGATGATCGCGTGGTTGGGATCGCGAAAAACATTCATCGGGTCCAAGCCCTGCTCCACTTTGTTAATTTCGCGCCGCAGTATGTCCCGATACATCACAATGCCGCGGTCCGATCCCGCGAGCCGTTCACGAGTACGGTCGAGTATCGGCCCTTGGGTTTCCCACGCCATGAAATCTTGGGCATCCACTTGATCGAGACGAAACCTGGCGAACGGATGACGGACGCCCGGTGGATTCTTGAAAGGCTTGCGGTAGTACACCGGCACATCGTCTTTGTTCGTCCGCGGCTCCGCTGATTCCGGCACGAAGTGGACGTAAACGATCCAGGTATGGGTATCGTCGATGGGCACGCGAATCTGTGTTCGATTGGCCTGCCGCAAGACGGTCGGAAACAGCAGCGGATGCTCCTCCACTTTGCCATCCTTGAAAAACCGTCGCTTGAGGAGGCCGTGATCGAATTCCTCGACCTCAAACTTGGCCAGGTTGTCGATGGTGCCACGGGTCGTGCTTTCGACTTTAAAGCCGTCCGTGACAAGTTCTTGATGCAGAATATGCAAGTGGGCCGTGTCGACGGAGTTTTCCATGGCCTGTAGCCAATTGCAGTCCAGTTGAGGCAACACGCGCAACCAATGCCAGCCATCGGTGCGCGCCCAGACATCGTACTTCGGAATCGCTGGAGCCGGCGGCGGTCCGAAATAGGCCCAATAGAGCCCTGCCAACTTCTGCACCGGATAAGCTTTGTGCTTGATACTCCGGCAAAAATTGCTACCCTTCGGCTCGGCCGGGGTTTCAAGACAATTACCCTGAATATCGTAGAGCCAACCATGATAGGCGCAGGCAAGGCCTCGTTCCTCGACTCTGCCATAAGACAGAGACGCGCCGCGATGCGAACAGCGATCATGCAAAAGACCCAGTTCTCCCTTTTTGGTTTGAAATAACACCAGATCTTCGCCGAGGATCCTGACAAACTTCACTGGATTGTCTTCGGGTAACTCCGCCGCGATCGCGACCGGATGCCAGTAGCGGCGCAGCAATTCTCCCGCCGGCGTTCCAGGACCAACGCGCGTCAACATCTCATTTTCTTCCTGGGTCAGCATCTCTCCTCCTTCTCGAAGGCACCGCCGTTGGCGCGGTTCAACGTTCCAGGCTCAACCGTTTGACGATCCCAATCCACCTCTCAAGGCGGCCTGCGCACAGCGGTAGAAGCATGAAGATTTGAAAGCTATTTTCTTTCGGTTGCCTGTTGCCTCACGCCTCATGCCAATTTGTCAAACTCTCCGGCAGATGAGATCGCCCTTTGGAAATGGCAACAGCACGCAGTCTACTCGCGGATCACTTTCGGCGCGGTTCAGGAGCTCCGTCTGGAGGCGGGGGGAAGTTACGTTGTCGATGACGAGCAATCCGCCGGGCACGAGGCGCGGCACCACTTTCTCGTAGACCCTGGCGTTGAGCTCCGGGGGTTGAAGATCGGAGAAGCAAAACGCGATCTCCTCAAAACGGGTGGCGTAGTCGAGAGCGTCGCCATGAACGGCTTGGACCGAACCTCCCGCTCCGGCGCGGGAGATGTTCTCTTGAGCCAAGGCGACTTTCTTTTCATCGAGCTCGACTGTAGTGAGCGTAACGCCTCTCGCACGAGCGGCCAGCGACAGCCACAGACTGGAGTAGCCGCCGCTGCTGCCCAGCTCCAGAAATGCCCCCTGCGGCGCCGACATCGCAAGGAGCGAAAGGCAGCGCCCGACGTCCTCGGAGACGCTGCGCAGCGACCGCTGATCGCGTTCCGTCTGTTCCTCCAGTTCGCGCATAACCTGGCTCATATTTGCTGAAATGTCATGAAACACTGGCGCCTCCAACGAGATTTTCAAACGGCACGCTGCGCCGATTGATCTGCTCTTCGATGTCGTCCGGAAGTAGATTCTCGCTCAGCAGAACATAGTCGCCGTAGGCGCCGTGAACCGGACCGAGCAGGCTACGCTCGGGAAGGAGCCCGGGGTCTCGGCCGCCAAACCGCGGCAACTTCGAGCGATATTTTTGGTAAAGCTCGTACCAATCGCGCGTGGACTGTATATAGAAATCCAACGGCACCGGTGGCTGCTCGGCTTCTTTGCACAGCGCCGTCGATGGCTCGCGCCGCCACTGCTGCGGACGCGGCAGAATCCCGCGCGACATCAGGTACTCGAAGCCGGCGCTGGTCGATTTGACCGCTTCGGCCACGGACTCATACCCGTGGGGACGCG
>Ga0209640_10001013_pt1 | contig 23207 bp, 23 predicted proteins | sample RifCSP10_1_FD_184018 | JGI IMG/M metagenome (GOLD analysis project Ga0209640, IMG submission 184018) | Soil microbial communities from Rifle, Colorado - Rifle CSP2_sed 10_1 (SPAdes) (version 2) | ecosystem: Environmental > Terrestrial > Deep subsurface > Rock core/Sediment | place: Rifle... | reverse complement strand
GAAGCGACGAAGAACACCTGCGCCGTCATCTGTGTCATGAGCGCCTGGTTCGGATTTTCCACGTCGAACAAGGCATCGTAGAGCACGACGTTGTTCACCACGGTCGGCGTGGGCGGGATCTGGCGCAGCTTCCCGTAGTGGCGGCGGGTGTTCCCGCCGAGCGTCGTGAAGTAAACGTCCATGCCGATGTGGAGCTTGGGTACATCGGCCTCCGAGACCTGGGCCTGGACCGTCATCGTCGCAAGATTGGCGATGCGCATGACGATGGGCGCCTGCTGGTTGGCATTCAACGTCTGACCCTGCTTCGCCGCCTGCGAGACGACGGTGCCCGCGATCGGCGCGTAGATCTTGGTGTAGCCCAGGTTTGCCTCGTCGCCGCGCAAGGTCGATTCGGTCTGCTTGATTTGTGCCCGGATGGCGGCAGCCTGGGCCAGCGCGGACTGCTGCGCCGCCTCGGCGCTCTGCAGGGCTTCGGTCGTCGTGGCATTTTCGCCGTCGAGATTCTTCTGGCGGGTGAACTGCAGCCTGGCGAGCGCAAGTTGCGCCTCCCGGTCGGCGAGTTGCGCCTGCTGGTTGAGCAACTGCGCGCGGTCGCCGTCGACTTTGGACTGGTAGACCGAGGGGTCGATCTCGGCGAGGAGTTGTCCGGCCTTGACGATGTCACCGACTTCCACCAGCAGCTTCTTCAGTTGACCGGAGACTTGCGTGCCGACGTCGACGAACTCCTTGGGCTGGAGTGTCCCCGTCGCGGTGACCGTATCTTCGAGATCACCACGCTGGGCCACCGCGGTGATGAAGCCGTCGGCCGGGCTGTCCTGGCCAAACCCAGTCCGCCATGCATAGTAGGCGCCGGCGGCCAGCAACGCGCACGCGACAAGCACGAGCGCCCAGCGGGCAGCCTGCGGCATGCGCGCTCGCGCACGGGCCGGCCGGCCGGCCGGCCCTTCGTCCTTGACACCCGGAGGAGTCTCGACGTCCAAGGTCATAGCGCTCCCTCAGTCAGGATCTACTTGCGTTCGCCGGCGCAACCTGGACGGCCTGACGCAACGGCAATCATCCCTCTTTTGCCCCGGCATGCTCTGTACGCCAGCGCACAGAATTCGTCCAGCCGTTGCGGATAATCCCTGTACCGGTCACAGGCTGTCGACCGCACTGGCAAGAAACACACAGCGATACAACGAAAATCAAACTGACACTGGAGCATCAGCACATGAAACAGATTCTCGTCATGAAGAGCCAATTGTTCGCGTACGGATTTGCAGCCATTCTTCTCGGCTCAGCATCTCTTGGTCCCGTCGCCAGTGCCGCCAGCGATGGCGTCGTCCAGACCGCCGGCGGCGTGTCCTATGTGTCCGGAGGTATCGGAACGGATTCGAGGGACCGGCTCAGTTCGCAAGCCAGGGATTTCAATCTCAAACTGGTGTTCGCTTCGAAGTCCGGCGAATACGTGAGCGGCGTGCAAGTAGTCATCGCCAACGCGGCAGGCAAAACACTTCTGGACGCCACGTCCGAAGGGCCGTGGTTCCTGACGCGGTTACCGGCGGGCAATTATCAAGTCGCCGCAACCTTCGCAGGCAATGCGATCAAACGCCAGGTCGCCGTCGGCGCGGCAGGACTCAGAACTATCGATTTTCGGTGGGCCGCTGAGTGATGGCGTAACTCCGTAGCCAATGCCACGGGACGTTCAATTCCGCCGTAGCCGGAGCGGAAAGACCTTCATTCCACGTCTTGTGCAAAAACACATACGCGGAGAGACTGGCCGCCAGGTTGTTGTCGTTATCCGTTGGGTCCGGCGCCGGCCTGCCGGAGGACGCATCGAGCGCAATGGTTTCCGGCGTATGCACCGGCGGCGGCGCTGCCGCGATGAATGGCTCCACCGGCGTTTCAGATTTCGGCTGCTCGGCGGCGCTCGGCGTATCCGGAAACCCGATGTAAGCGACGATCGACAACAAACACGACAGTACGCAAAACCATATGGTCTTCATAACGCTCCCCTTCATGCTACCAATAGTCACATCCTGCGCCCGGGTTATCTCCCGGTCCATCCATTCAAGCTGTGCGTCATTCCTGACGGAAGCTCAAGCCCTGAGTCTGGTTGATTGCGAACCCGAGTGCCGTCGGCGATTCGTTACATCCTTCCCAGATCCTGCATTGCATCGATGACCATGCCCGTCCCGAGGGCGAGCAGCAGGATGTCACCTGCCACTCGCACGTAGCGATGCCCGCTTGGAGGTTGACCGAACTGCACGACGAGAGCCGATGGCACCTCGTAATAGATCACGTCCCGCGGCAGCGGCCGGCCGACAGCCCACTTCCTGGCCTGGCCGGGCGGCATGCAGCCGTTGTTCTTCTTGGCCAATCCCGGAGGGCAGCGGCCGGTGCGAAACTGCTCGCTGTAGTAGCTGTGAGCAACTGTCCGGTGCTGGTCGCCAAAATGTTGGCGCGATCTGACTGCAGGCCCGGCATCGTCGCGTTGCGATCGCTGGTTCCCATCACGTCGCTCGCTCTTCTGGTTTTCACCCTTGTCCCGGTGCTCGCTTTTGTTGCCCTTGCCACCGCCGGCCCATGATGGTTTGTCGGCGATCGCCGGACCGATTGCCAGTATTCCGGCGATCAGGAAAGCCAATGCGCAACTCGATTTCAACGCAATACGTTCCATAAGCTATCTCCAAGTGAAACACGGTATGGCGGAGGCCCGGCCTCCGGATGGTTCGGTGATTACATGTTCGAGAGGTCCCACTTGCGGTTTCGATCCAGGAAATCCCTGAGTTGACGCTCACTTTCCTCTTTCGAGATTCCGTGACGCTCCTGCATCCTGCCGGCGAGCTGATCGTGCCGGCCAGCGAACTCACGCTGTAGATCATCTGTGAGCCTGCCCCACTGTTCTTTCACTGCCCCGCTGAACTGCTTCCAGTTGCCTTCAAAACGGTCCCGATTCATGTCGATCTCCTGCTGTTACTCATTGGACCCGGTTAACGAAGCCAGCCCGTCTCGACAACTGCCGGAGTGCGAAAACTTCATGCTCGCAGGTCACCGACCTGCAAGGACACCCTCTATCGCTATCGCGGGCTCGCACTGCTACCCGTCGGCATGCCGACCTTCTGCGGGCCATCCATCGCTGCGCCAATAGTCTTCCTCCTGAAATGTGTGGTCTGTGCGTTAACGCACATTCTGTGTTGCCTCCACTGATATCAAGACCGCGCGATATTCGGCCTGGCCGCCTCCACGATCGAGCTTTACGCCCATGAATCAAAAGCTTGCCGTTGTTACACCTAACGGCAAAGCGACGCGGGTCAGGGGAGAAGCTTTCCTCGCGCGCTTGCCCGCGCGCGGCTTGAGCATCACCCCACGTGGCGATCGGAAATGTTCCGTACGGTAGCGCACATATTTCGATGGAATCCCGATGTAATCTTCCGGCCGGAGGTGTGGAGAATGCTCAACTCTGTCAAAGCGGAGCGACAGACGCCCGCCCGATGTGATGTCTTGGTGATAGGCGGTGGGCCGGGCGGGGCGACGATAGCGGCCCTGCTGGCGGGGCGCGGACGCGATGTCGTATTGATCGAGAAAGCGCGGCACCCGCGTTTTCACATCGGTGAGTCGCTGCTGCCGCTCAATCTGCCGCTTCTCGAACGGCTCGGCGTGGGCGAGGAAATCAAGAGCATGGGCATGCCCAAATACGGCGCCGAGTTCGTATCGCCCTGGCACCCCCGGCCCGTCACTTATGATTTTGCGAACGCAATGGACAAGTCCTTTCCCTACGCTTATCAGGTGCGCCGTTCGGAGTTCGACCATATTCTTTTTCGCAATGCCGTGCGTAAAGGCGCCACGGCGATCGAAGCGTGCCGTGCCACCAGGGTTGAATTCCATGACCATGGCGCGGCGGTTACGGTGCGGCAGGAAGGTTATCGGGAGCGGCAGTGTCAAGCGAAGTTCGTGGTCGACGCCTCCGGCCGCGACACCGTGCTGGCAAACCAGTTCGGCATCAAGCGCCGCAGCAGGAAACACAACAGCGCCGCGATTTTCGGGCATTTTTCCGGAGCCCTACGCCTGCCGGGCAAGGCCGAAGGGAATATCAGCCTGTTCTGGTTCGATCACGGCTGGTTCTGGTTCATTCCGCTGCGCGATGGCGCCACCAGCGTCGGCGCGGTGTGCTGGCCCTATTACATGAAGTCGCGCCAGACCGACCCGGAAACGTTTTTCTTCGATACCATCGCGCTGTGTCCCGCGCTGGCGCAGCGGTTGCGCGACGCAACGCTGATTTCCCCGGTCACCGCCACCGGAAATTACTCCTATGAGGTCAAGCGCGCGGCCGGCCGCAATTATCTGCTGCTGGGCGATGCTTTTACGTTCATCGACCCGGTGTTCTCCACCGGTGTGCTCTTCGCCATGCAAAGTGCTTTTGCGGGGGCAGATACGGTCGAGACCTGCCTGGACGATGCGCACCACGCAGCCGACGCACTGCGGGCGTTCGACCAGGCCATGCGCCATGGCCCGAAAGTTTTTTCCTGGTTTATCCATCGGGTCACCACGCCGAGCCTGCGCGATCTGTTCATGTGCCCGGGCAATGCCCGGTTGCAGGAAGCCGTGCTATCGGTGCTTGCCGGCGATATCTTCCGCGATACGCCGCTGGGCCTCAGGCTGTTGGCGTTCAGGACCATTTACTACCTGAAAAACTTCTTCAATCCACGCAGAACGCTGAGTGCATGGGAAAAACGCAAACAGATCCTGGGCGAGCCCAACACCGAAACGACCGCGATCTAGTCTCCCGGGCCGGGGCCGGTGCGCCGCTGGCGCTCAGCTATCTGACGCCCGGAGAATTCGAGGACCACCAGGCGAGCCACAGGGGCAGGATGATGGGCGCTGTGGCATTCGGCGCGCGACGTCCGCGCGTCACGGCATCGGACTGCCCCTACGCGTGGGTTGATATGCCGGTGCTGGACGACGAGTCCATGTTCGAAGTCTGGACCTGCGCGCAACCGGTGGAGCGGGAAGACGCGGGTGATCTCGTCAGCGCGCGCAATGACGATGTTCTTTTCGGTTGCCTGCAAACGAAACTTGACTGCCGGCTCGATGCCGCAAGCCATCGTGCCTATAGCCGGATTTTTGATTTTATCGATCGCCGGGGTTACGCCCACCTGCTGCGGGTGTGGAATTATTTTCCGCAGATCAATGGCGACGCGGATGGCCTCGAGCGCTACGCAAGGTTCAATGTCGGCCGCCATGAGGCTTTCGCGGCCAAAGGACGGGTGATCGGCACGCATGCGCCCGCTGCGTGCGCGCTGGGCAGCCGGGGCACTCACCTGGTCATATATTTTCTGGCCGCGAAACAGGCGGGGCAACGGGTGGAGAATCCCCGCCAGGTCAGCGCTTTTCACTATCCGGCTCAGTACGGGCCGCGCAGCCCCACTTTTGCGCGCGCGATGCTGATGCAAACCGCCGGCAAACCGCTGCTGTTCGTTTCAGGTACCGCCAGTATCGTCGGTCATGAAACGCTGCACATCGGCAATGCGCCGGCGCAGGCGCGGGAAACGGTCGCCAATATTCTGGCGGTCATGAAGCAGGCGCAACTTGCCGGGCTGGATTCCTCACGCTCCCGTTCGGATCTGCTGCTGAAAACCTATCTGCGGCACCCGGACGACCTGGCTGTGGTCCGCAACTGTCTGATGCAGGCATTCGGTCCCGCAGCGAACGTGCTGTACCTGCAAGCGGACATTTGCCGTTCGGATTTGCTGCTGGAAGTCGAGGCAGTGTGTCTGAACGCATCCTCGCCCACGCATTGACACTGGTAGTGTGCCTCCCCACGGTCCCTGACTGCCCCGATCTCGACCGAGTCACTGCCACGGGGCCACTGCCACGCGCAAATGATTCTCCTCGCCATATGCGAGGACGACAACCGCGGCGGCGCCGCGCGCCAGCGCAGCGAGCAACGGCAGGCAGCGCGCCGCCGGCACGGCGGCCCTCATGGCGTCGAGACCGGAATCCGTCATGCGCGTTGCGCTGGCCCCGCCAGGCACAAGACTTATGTCGAGAGTGGCGAACACATGGTCGGTGGTTTGGGGCGCCATCACGAGGGCCACGCCGAAACTCGCGCCGATCGGGCGCACCGCGTGCAAGGGTTCAGGATAGGGCTGATCGTAGGTGATCAGTGCCACCGGTTTGCCATCCACCACGACGTGAGCCGCGGCGTCGAGCAAGCCCGCGGCAAAACTCGCATCGTGGCAGCACAGGCTGGTCGAGAATCCATGCGCTCGCGTCGCGATGCTCCAGTATCCGGCGGGTGCGTTGTGCACCGAGTTATGGAAGCGCGTCGGCGAGATCTCCCGTTCCGGGGAGGCCAGTGTGGCGCAAACATGGTGGAGGCTTTCGCCGTCGCCGGACGAGGACGCAAATACGGTTGCAGTGGTCGCGGCGTCACGCCCGGCGTGGACGAATGCCGCGCGCCCTGCGGCGAGGGCAAGATTGACCGGCACACTGGTGCGGCGCCGTTCCGCGGCGGGCAGCAGCTCGCTTGCCGTCACGACGGTAGGCATGGGGGCATAAGCCGCATCGCCCGCCAGCAAAGGGCGGCTTGCCTGCCAACTGTTCAGCCCGGGGCCCAGCAAACCCACGCCTTCGACGAATACGCGCATCAGCCGCTTGCCCCCAACACGAGACTGCAGTTGCTGCCGCCAAAGCCGAACGAGTTGCTCAGCACCCGCCGCACGCCGGCGTCCCGGTTCTCGAGCAGATAGTTGCTGTGAAGCGCGGGATCGATGTTCTGCGTGTGCATGCCGCCGGGCAGCAGGCCCTGTTCGATGGCAAGCATGGCGATGACCGCTTCCGTGACCCCGGCCGCGCCGAGCAGGTGCCCGGTCGAGCCCTTGGTGGAACTCGCGGGTGTCGCGGCGCCAAACAGTTCGAACACGGCTCGATCTTCGCTGGCATCATTGGCTTTGGTGGCTGTCCCGTGCAGGTTGATGTAATCGATATCGGCGGGCGCCAGCCCCGCGGCATCCAGCGCATGCTGCATGGAGAGTTTGGCCCCCATTCCTTCGGGATGCGGCGTGGACATGTGATAGGCATCGCAGCTTTCGCCGACGCCAAGCAACAGCAGCGCGCCGACAGCCGTTCGTGCCGGCGACTTTTCCAGCAGCACAAAGCCCGCGCCTTCGCCAATCGATATGCCGTCGCGGTCCGTGTCGTAGGGGCGGCACGGCGCACGCGATGTGAGCCCCAGCGAGTTAAAGCCATACAGGGTTGTCAGGCACAGCGAGTCCACGCCACCGACCACCGCGGCATCACAGACGCCCGCTGCCATCATGCGCGCCGCATGGCCAAAGACTTTGGCGGACGACGAACACGCTGAAGAAACGCCGAATGCCGGGCCGGTCAAGCCGAGATAGCGTTGCACGAAATCGGCAAGGGAGAAAGAATTCTGCGTCTCGGCGTAACGATAATCTGCCGGCAGGGTTCCCGTCTGCGGGTCGCGGCGGCGATAAGCCAGCTCGGTCTGCAGAATGCCGGACGTGCTCGTACCCATGAAAACGCCGATGCGCTGCGCGCCGTATTTTTCGCGCGCCGCTGCCACGGCGGCCGAGTATCCATCCGCCTCCAGGCCCAGTTGCGCCAGCCGATTGTTGCGGCAGTCATACGCGCCGAGGTCGGAGCGCACGCGAAATCCGTCCAATCCTGCAACTTGTCCGATCCAGGTATCGAGCGTGGCGGTTTCAAAATCGCAGGCGGCCAATCCCGATCGCCTTGCGCGCAACGCGCCAGTGATCGCCGCTGAACCGGCGCCGAGGCTGTTGACGATGGAAAAATGGTTGATGGCCAGAGGTTGCATGCTAAGGGTGGAGCGCAGCGGTGGACGCGCCGTCATAAGCGCTTGCGCGCTTCTCCTTGTCGCCGGAAAACAATTCCTGATCCAGAAAGTGTTGCCACAAGCACAGCCAGGTCGCCCAATCGTGACCGCCCGGAACGGTCACGACCTTCGCCGCCGGCAAGCGCTCCGCGAGTATCCTGCTCGCCGCGGCAAACCGGTCGTGCGTCCCGTAACCCAGGTAGATCTTTGGCAATGCCACACCGGCTGGTTGGCATGCCTTGATCCATGCCAGCAGCCGGCGCTCGTCGTCGTCCGGTTCGATTGCGCTGGGTTGCCAGCGCGCCAACCCTCCCGCGTGCACGACTTCGGCGATGGTTCCGCGTGCACCGAGGAAAGGCGCCAGCAGGATGACGCCCTCGATGTCCGCCGCGTGCTCGCGGGTATAGATCAGTGAGCCCATGCCGCCCAGCGAGATGCCCATGAGCCAGATCCGCTGGTAATTCCTCGCGCGTGCTGGTGCGATGATGTCATGCCTCAGGTGCTTGCCTAAGCTGCGCCCCAGGTAATAGCCCAGATGCGCCCCCACGACGACTACGTCGATGGGCAGGCTGCGTTCGCGCAACGCCCGCACAAATCCGCATCGCACCAGGTCTTGCGGCCGGGCTTTGGCGCCCGGCAACATCACCAGCATGATGCGGTCCGTGCCTGGCTCCGGCGCCAGATCGTAGATGGCATCCATACTCAAGGGAGGGTGCCCGTTGGGTTGGGCGCGCGTGTGAACGGCCTACTTCCAGAAGTCATAGAAGTTATACCAGTTGTAAGGAGCGTCGCGGCAGTAGTGTTCCAGGCGTTCGACATAACGGCGCAGCGCTCGTTCGAGAAGTCGCTCGCGCCCCGCATGCGGGGCCTGCCACGTATCGACGAGACGTTCGAAATGAATATCGTAACGATTGCCGCCGCGAAACAAACCGAACATCAGCACCATGGGCCGTTTCAGCATGGCAGCCAGGCGAAACGGGCCGCTTGGAAAGTGGGCGGGCTCGCCTAAAAACTGACACGCAACGGTGCCCTCACCCTGGAACGTGCGGTCGCCCAGCATGCCGACGAATTCACCTTGATTGAGCGCCGTTTCCACCTTCAGCATGGAGTCGATCCTGCCCAATGAAATGACCTGGAGGCTGAGGCACGGATTGATGGCGGCGAGCACCGAGTTGAATCTTCTGGCGTTCTCCTCGTACATGACAAGGCTTATCCGCGCCCCCGTGTTGCGCCTGCCCAGGGCGCGAATGATCTCGAAACTGCCCATATGCGCGCCCAGCAGAAAGCAACCTTCGCCGCGCGCCGACATGCCGCCGAGAATGTCTTCGTCATGCACGCGCACGTCGAACTGCGCGTATTGATCGTTGAACAGAAATACACGGTCGAGAAGGGTGGCGGCAAAGGTATGGCAGTGACGGAACGCGTCCGCGAGCCCGGGCTCCCGGGTCAGAACCTTGCGCAAGTATTTCGTCGATGCCGCGTGTGACGCGGATGAAAAGATCAGAAAGTACAGACAGACCGGGTAGAGCAGCAGCCGTGCGGCGGGGCGGCCCAGGGTCAGCGCCACCCACACGATAAAACGCAGTGCCAGCGTATTGCCGCGCTCGGGGCGGGCAACCCATTCCGGACGCGATTGCCCTTCCTCGGCAAGTTTGCGCGGCCCACCGTCTAGGCCGCTGTCGATTGCGCCTCGCACGTCATCACTCCCGCCGGGACCGCTCCCGGGCTCATGGGATTGCCCGGATAATGCCCGCGCGCTCCGTCAACAGCTGGGACAGCGCCTGACGCGGCAACTTGCCGGTATCGTTGCGCGGCAGGGATTCGACCAGGTACAGCGGGCGGGGAAGGAAGGCCGCGTCGATGCGTTGGCGCAGGGCGTTCATCACCTTCTCGCTGGTGAGCCCGGGGGCCACCACGAAAGCCGTCAGCCGGGTGACCGCCCCGTCTTCCTGCTCGGGCATGAAAAACACGCCATCGCGCACGTCGGTGATGGAATTCAGGTGATAGTTCAGGCTTGCAAGCGAAGTCCGTTTGCCCGCGATGTTCACCAGTTCCGCTGTTCTGCCGTGCAACAGGAACCGGGTACGGCCGCGCAGCTCGATCACGTCGTGCAAAAAGACTTCTGATTCCACGTGTCCGCCGCTGACCCAGGTCCCGTGTTCGTCCTGTCGCAGCCGGAGGCCCGGAAGACCGCGCCACTCCACGGTTTCGACCGTGCGCCGGGTGGCCACCTGTCCCGCCTCGGTGCAACCGTAGATTTCATACAGCGGTGCGGCAAAGCGCGTTTCCGCCGCGGCCGCCAGTTGCGGCGCCAGCGGCGCAGTCGCGCACAGCAGCAGATCAAGTTGCGGGAGAGGGGGCGTTTCGGCCAACAGCGCCCGCAGGTGGATCGGCGTGGTGACCAGGCAGCGCGGTCGCGGCAGCGCGGCAAGCTCGGCAAGGATATCGGCCGGAAAAAACGGCCGCCCGGCATGCAGCGCGAGGCCGCCTTGCATCGCCATGAGCACGGAGGACTCCAGTCCGTACATATGCTGCGGTGGCACCGTACCGAGGACAGCCATGCCGGGATACGCCTGCATGCCCAGGCGATCGAGCTCGGCCACGGCGCTGCGCACGAGACCGCCCCAGGATTTTGGGCTCGGCACGGGCTGCCCGGTGGAGCCGGATGTGAATACGATGGCGGCAATCTGCTCCGCGGGTATGTGCGGAACTGATGGCACCGCCAGATCCGGCCCCGATAATGCGGGATAGAGCACCGTTTCCAGTGGCCGGTGCTGGTTGGCGTCGTCGCTCAGACAATAGACATCGGGATAACATCGTCTCAGTTGCCCAATCAGATCCGGTGTGTGGTTGGGAGGCAACAGACTGATCTGCCATTTCAGCAGTGCCGCGAAAAAACCGACGACGAAATGATAGCGGTCGGCGCACAGATTGAGGATGTACCGCCGGTCGGGTAGCAGTGCAGCCAATTGCGCGACGTCCCGGAGGAACCGGTCTACGCTTATGGGGCGCCGGTCACGGTAAGCCAACACCGCGTCATCGCTGTAAGCGCGTATCAGGGGAATGTTGATCATGTTCAGCGCATGACGGCCGGGCGAACCCGGCATGGCTACCCGACACCCGTCAGCAGAATCAGTGCTGGCCGCAGCCAACGGGACCGACGCCCTATTTACTTGGTACGATGCTCCTGGATATCCCGGTTCAGGCTGCGCAATGAACTGAAAATTTTCAGATTATTCTCGTCGTCCGAGCGTAACTGGAAGCCGTAGGTCTTGGAAATTGCCAGGGCGAGTTCCAGGACATCGATCGAATCCAGTCCCAGACCGTCCCGGTAGAGAGGGGCCGAGGGGTTGATATCGGCCGCCGCGATTTCCAGGTTGAGCGTGGCGACGATCAACTGGGCCAATTCCAGCTCTTCCGGGCTGGCGCTGCTGCTGTCCGGGGCTGCCTGTGTCAGGGCCTGTTTCACGCCATGGCTTTCTGGAAGCATGGCGGACGGCGCGTGATGAAGGGATGACATCTAACCTCCTGTTACGAGCGACAATTCAAACAAGTTCAAACGGCCTTCGGTGCATTCCCGCCATGATACCGGCCGCCCCGGGAAGTTCTGTACGGTATCGTACATACACCGGAATTCTTGCCTGGCGAGTGCCCGCAGCTCTACTGAAGTGTCGCGAATTCGCCGTACGTCGACAGCGCTTCCGGGCAAAACCGGGGCAGCGTGAATCCGTTTGCCGGGTCGCGAACCTGTGTAGCCGGTCGGATTGGCAATAGCGGCCTGTCTGCGCGGCATGAATGTTGAATATGAAATCGCTCGCGTAGTCGGAGATTTCATACTTGAGTTCGATGGCGAACTTCAGCCTGACCATCGCTGGAAGCTCAGCTTGTCAGTCCCTCGAGCAGCGACGACAAGTCCTCGGCATGCTCTTCCTCGCTGGCCAGTATTTCTTCGAGCATGCGGCGCGTCGTCGGATCTTGGCCGGCGAGATAACCGACCATTTCGCGATAGCTCTCGATGGCGACCCGTTCGGCGATCAGGTCTTCCTTGATCATCTCCCTGAGGGTGCCGCCTTCGACATATTCGGCGTGGCTGCGCGCGGCCAGGCCGTCGGGCGAAAAGTTCGGCTCGCCGCCTAGCTGGATGATGCGCCCGGCGAGGCGATCGGCATGCAGCATTTCCTCATTTGCGTGCTCGAGAAACTCGGTTGCGACGGGCGCGGCGTGGATGCCGGCAGCCATGAAATAGTGGCGCTTGTAGCGCAGCACGCAGACGATCTCGGTGGCGAGCGCTTCATTCAGCATCCTGATCACAGTCTCGCGATCGGCCGCGTAGCCGGATGTCACGGCCCCTTCTTCGATGTGTTGCCGCGCGCGCTTGCGCAGGGTCGGGATATCGGTCAGCGGCGTGCGGATCCTGGATACGTCTTTGAGTGAGGTTGGTTTCACTTGTTGCCTTTCGCGCTTTGCGCTAGTTGTTGTGAATTTGCTGCCGGCGCCAGGTAAGCGAGAGCACTTGCTCACGACCTGCCGAAACGCGCCTTGGCCTCGTTCATGCAGTGGTTCTTCGCGTCACCGGCGAAAGCATCGCACTTTTCCTTCGCCACGGCGTAATCGGCTTCGCGCTTGTCCGAGGCCGCGTCCTTGCGCGCATTGGCGCCCGTTTCATTCGCCTTGTTGCGAGCCGTGGCCGACGTCTCGGCGGCTTTCTGGTTAGCGTCGGCGCTCGTCATCTGCGCCTTTGCGTCGGCCTTGGTGGCAATCTCCGCGGCCTTGGCTTCCTTCAGGCAGACGTCCTTGACATTACCGGCCATGTCGTCGCATTTTTCCCTGGCGACCGCGTAATCGGCTTCCGCCCTGGCGGCGCGCGCCTTGTAACGGGCGTCCGCTGAGGGCTTGTATCTTGCTTCCAGCTCCGCTTTGGCAACTTTCTCATTGCCGCCGGCCTCGGCCTTGCATATGTCTTTCGCATTGCCGGACAGGGATCCGCAGGCTGCCGTGGCGGACTTGTGCTCGACCGCGATGCGGTCCCTGGCGGACTTGTATTCGTCTTTCGACATGGTTTGCGCGATCGCGCCGGAACTGTAAGCGAGGGCGATCGCAATTGCCATCGCCGTGATACTTAACTTGTTCATGGCTGTTCCTTTGTTGGCTGAATCATTGGGGCGGCGATTGCGGATTGCTCCGCTAACCGCGCCCGTTGCCGCGTCGCCTTGCGTGACGAGGTCTATCCCTTCATGCGCTTCTGCCAGTCGGCGAGCTGCTTCTCCGCTTCATCCTTGGAGAGGCCATACGTTGCCTGGATCTTGCCTGCGAGGTTGTCGCGCTTGCCGGCGATCACGTCGAGCTGATCGTCGGTAAGCTTACCCCACTGCTCTTTGACATTGCCCTTGAATTGCTTCCAGTTGCCTTCGATGCGATCCCAGTTCATTTTCATTTCCTCAAGGCTGATTGACTATCGGTGCCGGTCGCAAACCCGGCGGCACGGAAACGCGTATTCAGGCGATTGTCGCGCTCCTAATTGAAAATAAAATAGATGATTACCAGCACGAAGACCGGCACACCCATTATCCAACCCAGAACATATTTTCCCATGATCGATGCTCCTGATGAGTTGATGTCATCTTCCATTGCCGTTGAGCGTTCATCAAACAGGGCTCGCCGCAGCCGTTTCCGATCACGTTGCCGTCGCGTGCGCTATTTTTTCCTGTCCGGCTCGCCCTCGCTTTTAAAAGCAGGGCTTGAATGGTCGCCCCCTGTCCCGCTTGCGGCAACGGGACCCCGTCGCCTTTAGGCGCACTGGGAACAGGGAGCCTTGGCGTCGGAGCGAGTGGGGGCAATGAATCCCCCGGTTTCAGCAGGGATGGCTGAGGTGCAAACGGTCGCGCCTCTTCCATTTTTCCGCAACCTCCAGCCAGCAGGACAGCGGCAACAATCAGCGGTATGCAATTTTTCATTTCACTCCTATTGTCGTTTGTGTCGTCCGGGAGTTCTGTTCGGTATCCAACATACGTCTGACGAGTTTGCTCCGGGAGGACGCAACAGAATGATTGCTCAACGTGCGTTGCCGCACAGAGGAAAACACAATATGCGCTCAATATAAGCAACGATCCGGCAGACTCGACGAAGCGATCCGGTTGCGAGAGAAGTGCATTAATCGTGGTGTACGGCCGCTCGCCGTCAGGTCGTCATGTCGGTACAACTGTTTTGGATGGCTTTTCAGGAGAAAAATCATGTTCGTGAAAAAAGTCTTGGTTTCCGCGTTGCTTGCTGCCGGAATCATCGGCGCCGTGGGAACACCGCTCGCGAGTGTGGCCGCTGTCGAGATCTACGTGAATGTCGCTCCGCCGGCGGATCGCTACGAGGTCGTTCCAGCGCCGCGCCGCGGCTACGTCTGGGCGCCCGGACATTGGCAATGGAACGCCAACCGCAACCGCCACTATTGGACGGCCGGTAACTGGGAGCGCGCGCGCCCCGGCTATGCCTTCCAAAGGCCCCAGTGGGTCGAGCGCGACGGACGCTGGCGTTACCAGGCCCGCCGTTGGGACAGCGACGGCGACGGTATCCCCAACAACCGCGATCGCACCCCGTATGGCGCGAACCGCCCCAGGGACAGCGACCGCGACGGCATCCCCGACAGTCGCGATCGCACCCCGTACGGCGGAGTCCGGCCTGGTGACAGGGACGGTGACGGCGTTTCCGACCGACGCGACGCGGCCCCCGGCAATCCCAACCGGTCCTGACCGGCTCTTGCGCTGATTCGCGCGCTCCCGCCTTGCGGGAGCGCTTGGGCTTTCAAGTTCCGGGCGCTGGTCTCGTGATCGCCCGGGTCTCGGCCTGCTGTCGCAAATGCTCCTTGCGCTTCATGTCGAGGTATTCGCTCTGTTCCAATTCATGCAGCTGCCGTGGGTAGCGTTCGATCGCTGCAAACCAGTCATGCAGACGCATTTCGAGCCGCGCCTGCGGCGGCGCCGACAGGGCGCCAAGATAGGCTTCGATCGCGAGGTAGTAGCGCATGGTGTTGCGTTCCACCACGCCGCGCAGTCCACCAATGTGGAGGAACCGGCCGTCGGGGTGTGTGCCGACCACGGTGAATCCCACCTTGTCTCTCCCGATTGTTGCGAGGTAGGCCTGCATCGCAAGCTGTCCCGCAAGGCCATAGGCATACGAATACGAGAGGTGGATGAACGTCAGTCCATTTTCCAACGGGACGGCCGCGAGCACGATGCGGTAGTCGCTCGTGCTGAACGGTCCCTGGTCGGCGTTCAGCCGGACCCGCAGGTAGCTCGGGCTTTGGGCGGCGACACGATACGCAAAAACTACCCGGTGGGCCTTATCCAGCGGCTGACCGTGTTTCGTGCCGATGCTGACGTCGAGAACGCTTCCCTCGCCGGCAGTCGATGCGCGGCAGTACTTGGTATTGAGGTGCAGATTCAGAATGTCGCACCAATTGCCCGGGCTGTTCAACGCTGCTCCCACCGTTGCAAACGGGTGATTTACCAACGCGTAGATGTCGCCCGCCACGCCGCCCCGGGTCTCGCTCGAGTCCAGATAGAGAGGCCTGTGGAACTGGTTAACGCTGAGTCGATCCTGCAAGGCGCCGTACTTGGCGCGCAGTTCGCCGGGTGAATTCGCGTCTGCCTTGTTGACAGGGGCGATGACTGCGCCTGTGCACAGCAGGCCGACCGCAAGAAATCGAGCCGACGTCCGCAATGCCTTCATTCTCAATTACAGCGCGCGCTGCCACAGCCGCGCCGCCAATTCTTTCAGGCGCAGGCTGATCGAACGCTGCTCCCATTGTTCGAGCACGATGGGGTTGGACGAGGCGAGGTCCGTCTCGAACATGGCCTGCATCTGCGCGCCGAAGTCCTGTCCCAGGATGACGGCATTGACCTCGTCGTTGTGCAGAAAGCTGCGCCAGTCGAGGTTGGTCGAGCCGATGGTCGACCACACGCCGTCGATGAGCGCGGTCTTGGCGTGCAGCAGCGCACCGCGCCGTTCGTAAATTTTCACTCCCGCGCCCAACAGCTCCTCGTAAAAGGAACGTCCTACGTGGAACACCATCCAGGAATCGGAGTAGCTCGGCAGGATGAGCTTCACGTCCACGCCGCGTTGCGCGGCGTCCTTGAGCGCGGCGAGCAACTGCGGGTCGGGGACGAAATAGGCATTCGTCAGGTTCACGCTGGTGACGGCGCTGCTGATTGCCGAAAGCAGCGTCGCATAGATCAGGCTGTAGGGCTCATCCGGCGAACTGCCGATGGCGCGCACGACCTCCTTGCCCTGGTTGCTGAGTTGCGGCAGATAATTGCGCGGCGCAAGCGGTTCGCCCTTCTGCTTCTCCCAGGTCGCGAGAAACAATTTCTGAAACTCGGCCACCACGGGTCCGTCCACCTGCATGTGGGTATCGCGCCAGGGAGCCGTCGCCTCGGGCCGCACGCTGGATCGCTGAGCGTAGGAGCCGCCGGAATACACGCTGCTGATGTTGATCCCGCCGAGGAACGCAGACTGGCCATCGACGATCAGCAGCTTGCGGTGATCGCGGTGATTCACGTTCCAGCCCTTCTTGGCAGTCAGCGGGTTGATCGGATTGAACTCCAGTACCCTGATGCCGCTGTCGGTGAGGCGCTTGAAGAATGCCTTGGGCGCATTGATCGCTCCCACGCTGTCATAGATCAAATTGACCTGCACACCCTGCGCCTGCTTCTCGATCAACGCATCCGCAAAGCGATTTCCCACCTCATCGTCTTCGATAGTGTAGGTTTCCATGTTGATATGGTCTTTCGCATCGCGAATGGCGGTTAGCATGGCCTGAAAGGTCGCGGGGCCGTCCTGCAGCAGCACCACCTTGTTGCCGACCACCAGCGGGATACCGGGGATGCCCTGTTGCAGCGCGAGATGCCGGTCGAAGATGCTGGTCTCCTCGCCGCCGCTCTTGAGCCGGTCGAGGATCGCTTTGCTTTGCCGGGAAGTCAGGGGACCGAACGCCCCCTCGAGTTGCACCGGCCGGTGCGGGCGCAACTCCATGTCGGGGACGATGGTCGGCAGCGTGCCGCATCCAGCGAGGGCCGCAAGTAACCCTGCCGCCAGGCATCCGGCGATCCTGCACCGAACAATGGACCGTATCAGTCTGCTAAACAATTCCGCCCTCCGGCTCGTGCCGTGGTTCATTCTGTGAAAGTGCATGCGCCATTTCCGGGGAACCATGTGCGGCAGGCAGCGTAACCGCGCAAGACCTGGATGATGCCAGATAACATGTGGCGTCAGAAGGGCCTGCCATGGGTTTCCGTGGCTGATTCCATGCGGGCAACCTATTCGTGCGCCGGGGCGCCGTCTGTGCGGTAGCGAACTGAGGATAGGCCCGGGCGAAATCGCCCCCGGCTGGAAGCCCGGGTCCGCGAGCGCTATGGGGTGGTCAACAGGGAGTCCGATCGCCTGCTTCCCGATAAAGCGGCAAGCTGATCAAATCCGCAAGAATTTTCCGCTGCGTCGGCGTAGGGGTTCGTTGCGCTGGCGCCGGCGTGGGCGTTGAGTCCGGATTGCCACCCGGTTCGGTAATGATCAGCAATGATCCTATGTGCAGGACCGCACAGAGACGGAGTTGTTTTCGGCGTAAATGTAATTTGATGGATACTCAGGCTCCTTTCTAATACTTGCGGTGCCCAGACCCACGCACCGGGACCCCATGCCGGGCCTTTTCAATGTTTCAGGGGTATAGATATGACCGTTACGCCGCCGCTCGAGCGACACCACGCTCCCAGGGATTTAGCCGACCGGGTAGCCTATGCGTTCACCCGGTTTCTGCGGTTCTTCGCCGACACTTTTTTCGCTCGCCGGTATGGCCATCGCGCGGTGGTGCTGGAAACGATCGCCGCCGTTCCGGGCATGGTCGGCGGCGCCGTGCAACATCTGCATTCCCTGCGTCGCATGGAAGGCGATCGCGGCTGGATCCGAACGCTCCTGGAAGAAGCGGAGAACGAACGCATGCACCTGTTGACCTTTGTGCACATCGCCCGGCCCTCGGGATTCGAGCGCCTGCTGATCCTGCTGGCTCAAGGCATCTTCTACAATCTTTTCTTTCTTCTCTACCTCATTTCGGCAAGGACCGCGCATCGTGTCGTGGGTTACTTCGAGGAGGAAGCGATCTGCAGCTACACCGAGTATCTGGCCGGCGTGGACAACGGCACTCACGCCAACGTCCCGGCGCCCAGGATCGCCATCGATTACTGGAAGCTTGCGCCCGACGCGCGGTTGCGCGAGGTCATTGTCGCCGTGCGCGCAGATGAGGCCCATCACCGCGACGTCAATCATCGATTTGCCGACGAGCTTGCCTGACCGGCGCCGGGCGACCCGTTCTCCCACGCATCTCCCGAAAGCTGTACCAGCCTGTCCGCGGCGGCCGGTCCCCAGCTGCCCGCCGGATAAAAACGCGGCGGGGAGCGCTTGCGCAGCAACGGGGTGTAGAGGCGCCATGCGGCTTCGGTTTCGTCGGCGTGAACGAACAGCGTCTGGTCGCCCTGCAACACGTCCAGCAGCAAGGTCTCGTAGCCGGCCGACAGCGTGCCAAACGCCTCCGCGTAGCGGAATGTCATGCGCTGCGTCTGCAGCGTGAAACGCTCACCGGGCGTTTTGACTTCGAACGAGAGATCGAACCCTTCATCCGGTTGCAACGTGATCACCAGCGCATTGGTGCGAGCAGGGATGCGGGAAGCGCGCCCAACGATGGAAGGGAACAGGGCCACCGGCGGACTGCGGAAATGGATCGCGATCTGCGTGACCCGCCGCGGCAGGCGCTTGCCCGTGCGCAGATAAAACGGCACTCCTTGCCAGCGCCAGTTCTCGATCTGCAGGCGCATGGCAACGAAGGTCTCCGTGGCGGAGATCGCCGCGACACCCGGCTCATCCCGGTAGCCGGGCACTCTCCTGTCATTCAGCCTGCCCCGCGTATATTGGCCGAACACCACGTCTCGATGGCGAATCGGCGCTGCCGAACGCAGCACTTTGACCTTTTCGAAGCGGATGCTGTCCGCTTCAAGGGCGGCGGGCACTTCCATCGCGATCAGGGTAAGCAGCTGGGTGAGATGATTCTGCACGATGTCGCGCAGCGCACCGGTTTGTTCGTAATAACCGGCACGACCCTCGATACCAAGCTCTTCCGCGACCGTGATCTGGACGCTCTTCACGTGATCGCGGTTCCATGCCGACTCGAACAAGCCGTTTCCGAAGCGGAAAGCGAGCAGGTTCTGCACGGTTTCCTTGGCAAGATAGTGGTCGATCCGGTACACCTGCTTCTCGTCGAAATGCTTGTGCACCAGAGCGTTCAGACGCCGCGCCGACGCCAGGTCGCGCCCAAACGGCTTTTCGATGACCAGTCGCGTCCAGCCCTGGCTGCGATTGAGACCCGCTTCCGCCAATGATTCGATGGCGGCGGAAAAGGCGCCGGGCGGCAGCGCCAGATACAACACGCGGTTGCCATGAATTCCGCTGCCATGCTCGATGCTGGCGATGCGTGCGGCGAGCGCCTGGTAGTCGGCGGCGCTGGTTTCGTCCACTGCCTGATAGTGCAGGCAGCCGTCGCACCAATTGCGGGTACCAAGCCGCGCCGACAATCCGGCGTCCGCCAGTATCTTGCGGGCCCATCTGCGGAATCGAGCATCGGTCAGGTTCGGGTCGCGTGCCACTCCCAGAATCGCGTGTTTCCCGGGCAGCAGCTTGTTGTTCGCGAGATAAAACAGCGCCGGCAGCAGCTTGCGGCGCATGAGATCGCCGGTCCCGCCGAGTATCACGAAGATGCATGAATCGATCATTCCCATGCGATTACTCTTTCTTGATCTCGTCGCCGCCGACCATGATGCTGTAGCCGTTCTTGAGGCCCCACACGCCGCCGCTGGTTCCCGCATCGACGTAGTGGATTCGACTCGCCGCCAGCAGTTGCGCGCGGCGCTTTCAGTTGATCGACGAGGGCCGCGAGCGATGCGGCCGGGACAACGCCTTTGTCCGCCGCGAGCCTGCGTGTGTCCGCATTGCGTGCAAAGCCGACCACGCGGTGGCCGCCGCGCAACAGGCGTTCCGCCATGCTCGCGCCCATCCGGCCCAGGCCGATCATTCCAAGTTCCATGCTCATAGCCAACCTCCGGTGAAGCCCGCGCGCCTTACGCGGCATTCTGGTCTTGCCGCTCCCACAGGCGAAAGCCGCCCAGAAACGCATCGGCGTTCTTGCCGCGGCGGGTCCGCGGCGGCAGCCGCTTCATATGCCTGGCATTGCCGCCGCCCAGCACGACGTAATCGGGCAGCAGCGCCTTGCGGAAACCCTCGACGATCTCCCTTACCTTGCCGTGCCATTTTTTGTTCCCGAGTTGCTTTCGCCCCTGATTGCCAAGAAAGCCTTCGTAGGTGCAACCATCGGCGTAGTGCAAATGTCCCAGTTCCATCGCGGCAATCACGCCGTCGACGATGAGCGCCGACCCCAGTCCGGTTCCCAGTCCAAGAAACAGCATCTTTCCGCCTTCGTAGGCGCCGAGCGCCTGCATTGCCGCGTCGTTGACGGTCTTGACCGGGCGCCCGAACGCTGCCTGGAAATCGAAGCCGATCCAGCCCGTCCCCAGATTGTGCGGCTCGCGCGCTATTCTGCCCCGGCGCACTACGCCGGGGTAGCCGATCGAAACCGCGTCGAAGCGCCACCCCCTGGTGATTTTCAGAACCTGCCTCACCATCCTGTTCGGAGTCAGCTTCGGTCCGGATTTGAATTTGACGGGACTCCTGTGACCGGTGGCAACGCACTTGACGTGAGAACCCCCGACGTCGACGACCAGTATCTTCACGTGCCTGTCCATCCGCCGTTTCATGCCGGTTGCGTCACGGCGGCAGGCCGCTCGCCTTTCGCGCAGGCGCGTTGGGCCTGTTGCACGGGAATGGATAGTAGACGGGCGGTGTTGAGCAGCGCCATGTGCGTCAACGCCTGCGGAAAGTTTCCGAGCATGTGCCGCGCGTGCGGGTCGTATTCCTCCGCCAGCAATCCAAGGTCGTTGCCCAGTGCCAGCAGCCGCTCGAACAAAGCCTCGCCCTCGTCGCGGCGTCCGGTCAGCACCAGACAATCCGCAAGCCAGAATGAACAGGGTAGAAACGTGCCCTCGCCCGGCGGCAGGGCGTCCACATTGGTTTCCGACCGATAGCGCAGCACCAGCCCATCGACAACGAGGTTGCGCTCGATCGCAGCGACGGTACCGAGCACACGGGGATCGTCGGGCGGCAGGAAGCCGACCTCGGGAATCAAGAGCAGACTTGCATCGAGATGCGGCGAGCCGTAGGACTGCACGAACGTGTTGGTGCGCGCATCGTAGCCCGCTGCGCAGACCTGGGCGTGTATCGCCTCGCGCAGGTGCCGCCAATGCTCGACGGGGCCCTCGAGCCCGAAGGCCTCAGCATCCTTGACCGCCCGATCGAACGCCACCCAGGCCATCACCTTGGAATGGGTGAAATGGCGGCGCGGCCCGCGAATTTCCCAGATGCCCTCGTCCGGCTGCTGCCAGCTCGACGCCAGGAATTCGAGGAACACGACCTGTATTTTCCAGGCTGCCGGCTCGGGCTCCAGACCTGCGGCTCGCGCAAGGTGCAGGGTGTCCATGACTTCGCCGTAAACATCGAGCTGGAATTGCGTCGATGCTGCGTTTCCCACGCGCACCGGAACCGCTCCGCCATAGCCGGGCAGCCAGCCCAATTCGTGCTCATCGAGGCGCCGCTCACCCGTGACGCTGTAGAGTATCTGCAAATCCTGCGGAGAACCCGCCGCGGCTCGCAGCAGCCATTCGCGCCACGCGACCGCCTCCTCCTGATAGCCGGCAAGCAGCAGCGCGTTCAACGTGAACGTGGCATCACGCAGCCAGCAGTAGCGGTAGTCCCAGTTGCGCACGCCGCCCCGTTGCTCCGGCAACGAAGTCGTGGGCGCCGCGACGATCCCTCCGGTGGGCGCATAGGTCAGCGCCTTCAACGTGATCAGCGAGCGCACGACGGCAGCGCGCCAGCGTCCCCGATAGGTGCAGCGCTTGGACCATGTACGCCACTCGTTCTCGGTTGCCGCCAGCGCCTGCTCCGGGTCGACGGCTGGCTGGGTCATTTCATGAGAGGGGCGGTAGTTGAGCGCGAACGGCGTGCGCTCGCCCTTGCCGACGTGAAACTCGGCCACGGTTTTCATGTTTTCGCCGTGGACCGCGACTGGAGTGTGCAGTTCCAGCGTGTCCGGCCCCGCGGTTGCCAGCAGCGTGTCAGCAGAGCGCCGCACCCAGGGCACGATGGAACCATAGTCGAAGCGGATGACGAGTTCCATGCGCATGGCCACTCGCCCGCGCAAGCCCTCGACGATGCGCAGGACATCCCAGCGCTCATTCGAGAGCGGCATGCAGTCGATGATGCGCACCGCGCCATCGTTCGTCTCGAATTCGGTTTCCAGAATCAGCGTGCCGTCGCGGTAGTTGCGCCGTGAGCTGCGCACGTCCGCGGCCGGCGCGATCAGCCAGCGCCCATGCGCGGGGCCTCCCAGCAACGCTGCGAAGCACGCGGCCGAATCGAACCGGGGAAAGCACAGCCAATCGATGGAGCCGTCGCGGCCGACCAGTGCCGCGGTATGGCAGTCGCCGATCAGTGCGTAGTCCTCAATCGGAAGTGACATCGGGCTCCCGGCCGTTCATCGATCAGTTAGAGCTCGCGCTGGCCGCCGGCTCTTTTCGAAGCGCTGTTCAGCGGCAACAGTCGCTGAGCGACGGGCGCATAGACCGCCCTGGACGTGACTCAGGTTAGCGCGACCCTACCGGCGCGGGTGCAGGGAGCGCGCCATATGTCTGCTCGATATAGATCGGCATCTCCTGCGGCGTAACGATGCCATCGCGGTTAGTATCGATGTCATCGAAGCGCGGGCCGAGGCGCAGGTCACCTCTGGTGTCTTCCTTGATCAGAAAACCATTGCCACTGCGGTCCAGTTCGCGGAAAAGCGACATGTCGGTCTGAGCGGCACGGCGGTTGTACGTCTTCTTGTCATCATCCGCCAGAACGTCGGCACTCTGTGCCAGCAGTAGTGCCGCTGCAGCGAAGAGGGTGGTCTTCACCGTATTCTCCTTTGCTCAGATACCCGCGGCCAGCTTACTCGCAAGGGAAACCCCGCACTGTTCGGTGCCGCACATAGTCAGGACCCTTGTCACGGGCATCTGTGCACGGAGCGCACAGACCGCGTGGTCATGGATTCGTAGCCTCCATCCTGACGCGGGCGGGTAAACGCGGAATTCACCAGGCAGTACGCATTGGGGTTCACAGTCTTGGATCCGCTTCGCGGGTTCTGGTCCGATAGCGACGCGCCGGCGTGAATCTCGGGCCAGCAGCCCGG
>Ga0209640_10001012_pt1 | contig 23208 bp, 17 predicted proteins | sample RifCSP10_1_FD_184018 | JGI IMG/M metagenome (GOLD analysis project Ga0209640, IMG submission 184018) | Soil microbial communities from Rifle, Colorado - Rifle CSP2_sed 10_1 (SPAdes) (version 2) | ecosystem: Environmental > Terrestrial > Deep subsurface > Rock core/Sediment | place: Rifle... | reverse complement strand
GGCGCGGCGTAAAGCCGCGCCCTACGTGAGTTTCACCGGTTCTAGAAGTGTAACGCTCAGCGAGCCAGGAACTCGACGATCTGCTGTGCGGCCATTTTGCCGTTTCCGCCCGACATGAAGCCCGCGGGATGCGTGCCGGCGCTGCACATGAACAATCCCGGTATGGGACTCTGGTACCGGCTGTACCCGAGCAGCGGCCGCATGGATGCGAGCTGATCCAACGCAATCTCGCCGTGAAAGATGTGGCCGCCGTGGTACCCAAATCGCTCTTCCAGGTCGAGCGGGGTGACGACCTCCGCGGCCAGGACCAGCTTTCCCACCCCGGGCGCGAAGCGTTCAAGGGTCGACATCACGCACTTCAGAAGAGCGTCCTTCATTGCGGGCCAGCCGGCGTCGCGAAGTCGATACGGTGCGTAGTGCGCGTAAATCGACATCACATGTCCGCCGCTCGGGGACAGCGTGGAGTCAAGGACGGATGGAATCGTGACGTCGAGCCACGGTTCACTGGATATCTCCCCGTACTTGGCGTGATCGAACGCGCGCTCGAGGTAATCGAGGTCCGGTCCAAGATGAATCCGTCCCGCCAGGATTTCCATGCTTTCGTGTACGTAGTGTCCGGCTTTAGCCGGACCTGTGAACGCCGGACCCGTGAACGATGGCAGCCCCGAGAGGGCAAGGTTGACTTTCGCGAGCGTGCCGTTCGCGCGGTAGCCGCGCATCTTCGACAGAAAATCGGGCGAAAGATCGGTCGGGTCGACCAGTTTGAGGAACGTTGTTTTCGGGTCTATCGCCGACACGACAGCGGCCGCGGCGATCTCGCGGCCTCCGGCGAGAACTCCGGTGATGCGCCCGTCCTTGACGACAAGCCGTTCCACACGCGCGCCGGTGCGAATGTCGGCGCCCGCTGTTCGTGCAGCGTCCGCCATGGCCTGAGTGAGAGCGCCAGGGCCCCCGCGTACGCGGCCGCATCCGTGCGAGAGCATTCGAGTGGCTTCACTGAGCAGAAGCACCAGAGCCGAACCTGCCGACCGGGGGCCGAACATCGTGCCCGAGAGTCCCGGTGCGGCGACGATCGCGCGCAGCACGTCGGACTCGAACCACTCGCTCGCGAGATCCGCAACGGGCATCGGCGCCCACCGAAGCAGCGCGTGCGCCTTCCTGGCGCCGAGCGCACGAAACTGGCGACCCGCCTTCAGCAGATTCCAGATGTCTCGCATATCCGGTTCGCCGACGCTCGGCGCCGGCGCCGCAAGGAGCGAGGTCAACACCCGGCAGACATCGTCGAGCGACGCCCGGTACGTCGCGTACGCCTGAGCGTCCTTTGCGTGCACCGCTCGGAGCGCTTCCATCGTGCGGCCCTGGTCGCGATAGATGACGACAGGAGGGCTGTCGATGGCGGGCGCAAACGCCTCGACCGGAGGCTCGAGAAATTCCACGCCACGTCGCGCGAGCTGCATGTCGGCGGCGATGTCGCTACGGAGCGAGACGTGATGGGTCAGCGTCGGACAGCGAAAGCCTGGACAGAGCTCGCTTGTGATGGCGCCTCCCCCAATCGTCTCGCTTTGCTCGAGGACGAGCGGCTGGAGACCCGCCTTCGCGAGATAGAAGGCAGCCGTCAGCCCGTTGTGCCCGGCGCCAATGATGATGGGGTGCATCAAATCAGGAATCAGGAATCAGGAATCAGGAGTTCAAGTGTCCCCAAGGATCCTGCGGGCCGCATTCCGTCCTGGCGCTCCCATGATGCCGCCGCCTGGATGCGTCGCGGAACCGCACATGTAGAGGTTCTTGATGGGCGTTCTGTACTGCGCCCATCCTGGCGCGGGGCGCAGAAAGAACAGCTGTTCGAGCGTCAGCTCGCCCTGAAAGATATTGCCCTCTGACAGTCCCCATTCGCGTTCGAGGTCGAGCGGGGTGACGATCTGACGATGGAGGACGATATTCCGCAGATTCGGCGCGTACTGTGCCAGCGTGTCCACGACCGTGTCGCCAAACTCCTCTCGTTTCTGATCCCACGACCCTTCCTTCAGGTGATACGGCGCGTACTGCACGAAGCACGACATGACGTGCTTTCCTGGCGGCGCGACGCTGGGATCGGTGAGGGAGGGGATGACAATGTCGACATACGGCCGCCGCGAAAATCGCCCGTACTTCGCGGCATCATACGCACGCTCCATGTAATCGACGCTCGGCGAAATCGAGATGGCGCCCCGCAGATGCGGACCGGGGCCGGGCACGCACGTGAAGTCCGGCAACGCGTCGAGTGCCAGGTTCACCTTGCCGGACGAACCGCGAAACTTGTAACGGTCGATGTCGTCGAGGAAGCTGTCGGGCAGGATGGTGCGGTCGACGAATTGCAGGAAGGTCAGGCGCGGATCGACGCTCGACGCAACAACCCGGGCGTGCACCTCGTTACCGTTTTGCAAGACGACGCCGCGTGCGGTGTTGTCCCGCACGATGATTCCCGCAACGGCTTTTTCCGATTGAATGTCGGCGCCGGCTTCGCGTGCGGCTGCGGCGATTGAGTTCGAGATCATCCCCGTACCGCCCCGCGGAAGGCCCCACGATCGAAACGCGCCGTCGATCTCGCCCATGTAATGGTGCAAGAGCACGTACGCCGTCCCCGGCGAACGGACTCCAAGAAAGGTGCCGATGATGCCGGACGCCGACATCGTCGCCTTCAGCACGTCGGTCTCGAACCATCGATCGAGAAAGTCGACGGCGCTCATCGTCATGAGCTGCACGAGGTTGTACTGGTCCTCGCGTGACAACCCGCGGAAGCGCTGGAGGAGAAACAGCAGTTTTCGCAGATCCCGCGGATGGAGCGAGGTTGGATCCGGCGGCAGCATGGAGAGGATGGGTTTGACGAACCGTCCCATCTCCACCATCCCGCGTCCATACTCGTCGTAGGCTTCGGCGTCCACCTGTGAGTGCCGCGCGATTTCACGGCGTGTTCTTCCATGATCGTTGACGCGCCACAGATAATTGCCGTCCGGCATCGGGGTGAACGTGCCATCGAGCGGAAGGATTTCCAGGCCGTGTCGCGGAAGGTCGAGCTCGCGAATGATGTCAGGGCGAAGCAGCGACACAACGTACGAGCAGACAGAGAATCTGAAGCCCTTGAAGACCTCCTCGGTGACCGCAGCGCCGCCGAGCACGTGGCGGCGCTCCAGCACCAGTACCTTTCGTCCGGCACGGGCCAGGTACGCCGCGGCCGTGAGTCCGTTGTGCCCCGCGCCGATGACGATGACGTCGTACACGACGCGCCATTCTACTGCCGCTTGTCGGTAAGATAATCGCGCCATGCCTATCGGAACGGCGTTCCATCCGCGTACGTTTGCGCTGTGCGAGTCGCTGAGCTATCGCGACTGGTCCGGGTACTACGCCGTCAGCGCGTACGAAACGCATCACGAGCACGAGTACAACGCAATTCGAAACGCTGCCGCGCTGATCGACATCTCTCCGCTCTTCAAGTACATCGTGAAGGGTCCCGACGCGGCGCGTGTGGTCGACCGTGTCATCACGCGAGACGTCCGAAAAATGGCGGTCGGCCAGGTCTGGTACACGCCGTGGTGTGACGATGCGGGAAAAGTCATCGATGACGGAACCGTCACCCGGCTGGAGGAGCAGGTGTTCCGTTGGACGGCCGCCGATCCCAGCCTGCGATGGCTGCGCCTGAACTCGTCGGGGCTCGCCGTCGAGATCGAGGATATGTCCGAGTCCGTGGCGGCGCTGGCGCTGCAGGGCCCTACGTCTGCGCGGGTGCTGCGCGTTGCCGCAGAAGCTGACATCGACGCCTTGCGCTACTTTCGCGTGACGAGCGGTCGAATTGGACGCGTGCCTGTCGATATTTCGCGAACCGGGTACACCGGTGATCTGGGATATGAAATCTGGATGCCGGCAGAGTATGCGCTCGACGTGTGGGACGCGCTGATGCAAGCAGGTGGACCCTTCGACATCAAACCTGTCGGTATGCTGGCGCTCGACGTCGCGCGTGTCGAGGCCGGCCTGCTGCTCATCGACGTCGACTTCAACAGCAGCAGGAAGGCGTTGATCGAATCGCAGAAATACACGCCGTTCGAGATGGGACTCGGCCGTCTGGTCAACATCGACAAGGCGCCGTTCGTCGGCCGGGCGGCGCTCGCAGAGGAACATCGGCTCGGACCCGCGCGGATGGTCGTGGGCCTGCAGATCGACTGGACCGAAGTGGAAGCTCTGTACGACCGTTTCTCGCTCGCCCCGGTGGCGCCTGCGGCCGCCTCACGCGTGGCGGTGCCCGTCGTGCACGAAGGACAGCAAGTCGGTCGTGCAACGACGACGGCCTGGTCGCCTGCGCTCAAGCGGCTGATTGCTCTGGCGACCGTCGACGCGCCGCTCGTTGCAGAGGGCACGCGGCTGCAAGTCGAGGTGACCGTCGAGGCGACGCGCCACTACGTGAGCGCGGTTGTCGTCAAGACGCCGTTCTTCAATCCCCCACGCAAGACGGCGACGCCGCCGGCCTGAACAAGTCACAAGTCACAAGTCACAAGTCACAAAATCGGAAATCACGAAACACGAATCACAAATCCCGAATCACCTCGCCGAGCGCGGCCACGCCCTCGTCAAGCTGGCACTCATCCAGATACGGCGCTGGGCCGATGCGGAGCACGTCGCCTCGCGCGTCGACGAACACGCCCCGGGCGCGCAGTGCGTGCGCCATCTCGGTTGCGCGTGGCATTCGCAGCGCAAGAAATCCGCCGCGCCGCTCGTCCGGCATCGGTTCGATGCGAAGCACCCGCTCGTCGATTCCGAGCGCTTCAACGCCCGATTTGAGTCGCGCAACCTGTCGACGGCTGACGTCACGGAGATGCTCCGGCGTCAGCCCCTGTTGCGCATGAAACCGGAATACAGCCGCAGCCCGATAGTGAGACGTCGGGTCGTAGGTCGCTCCGGCAAACGCGGCCGCACCGGTGCCGTAGCGAACCGAACCGCTGCTGCGTTCCTCGCGTGCGGCAAATTCCGCGAACCATCCAGTCAGTATCGGACGCATTCGCCGGCCTGGCGGGATTCTCAGAAAGGCGTTGCCTTCGCCAAGCTGGCAGTACTTGTAGCCGCCCCCGGTAACGAACGCATCCGCCAGGCCCATCGACGACACATCGAAAGGGACAACGTTCAGGTGATGGTAGGCATCGATCAACAGCTCTGCACCGACCTGTGCGCAGGCCCTTGCGACGGCACCGAGATGGGGAACGACCTCGGCCGTCTCGTACAGCACCGACGACACGATGGCGCAGGTCGTCCGATCGCCGACCGCCCCGCCCAGGCGTTCGGCGAGCGTGTCCACGGGGCGCGCGGGCACGCGCACGATCGCCAGCAGCTCGGTTTCGGCCAGCCGGTCGAGCTGGCGACGCAGGCTGTGAAACTCGCCGTCCGTTGTGACGATGCGGGGGCGCTCGCGCAGAGGAAGCGCGGACAACCATCGTGTCACCAGCTCGTGGGTGTTCTGGCCGAGCGCGATGTTCGCCGCGGCGTCGCCGAGCAGTCCGGCAAATCCTTCGCACACCTCCGCGGCGCGTTCCCCGGCGCGCGTCCACTTGTCGTCGACATGCTCCGCGGCGTCGAGCCACGCACGCTGCTGCGCCTCGAACGCGGCGTCTGGCCACGCCTGATGCGAATGGCCTGTGAGCAGGATCCGTTCGGCGACTCGAAACCGCGAGTAGTGGCGGGCGAGTGGATTCACAGTTGTGTACGGATGGCCCACAGGTCGGGAAAGAAGTTCTGCCCGATGGTCGTCCGCAAGTACGTTGCGCCCGTCGAGCTCCCCGTGCCGGGCTTCGCGCCGATCGTACGCTCCACCATCTTCACGTGGCGATAGCGCCATTCCTGGACGCCTTCATCCAGATCGACGAGCCGCTCGCACAGCTCCGCGTTCTTCGGGTCGCGACGATACACCTCGATGAGAATGCCCTGGATCGTCTCCGAAGACTCGACAGCCGTGGTGACGTCTCGTTTCAGCGGTTCGGGGGGAACAGGGTAGCCCTCGCGCGCGAGGTAATGAAGGAAGGCATCCCACAGCGTCGGCTCGCCGTAGCGCTTCTGCAGCGCGGTGCGCGCGCGACTAGCGGCCGGGAACCGCGCGATCGTGGCCTCGCCCTTCCGGCCGAGGACGAACTCGATCTGCCTGAACTGATCCGACTGAAAGCCGCTCGCCGCCTCGAGACGCTCGCGGAACGAGAGGAACTCGAGCGGCGTCATCGTTTCGAGAATGTCGAGCTGCGCCACCATCACCTTGAGGATTGTCAGGATTCGCTTGAGCGTGTGCTGCGCACGATGCGTATCGTCGTCTGTAAGCAGCCGGGTCACACGGCTGAACTCGTGCAGCAGCTCCTTGAACCAGAGCTCGTACACCTGATGGATGATGATGAACAGGATCTCATCGTGTTCGGGGCCCTCGGAGCGCGGCTGTTGGAGCGAGAGGAGCTCGTCCAGCTTCAGATAGCTGCCGTACGTGACCGCCGGATTCGGGTTCGGATCAGTCATGGCTGTCTGTCCGGTCGATGTCCAGGCCAACGGCGCGCATGAGCGCAATCGCGTTGCTGCGCGTCACCGGTCCTGGCTTGAGACGATAGTCAAAGCGAATCTCGCCGCCTTCGAATCGATCTTCGAAGTGCACGTTTGCTGCCCGAGGCGACAGGTCGTCGGCAATGGCAGTGAGCGCGAGATCGTGGGTGGTAATCAGGCCAATTCCACCGCGATCGATAAGGCTGCGAAGCAGACCCGCGGCGCCAACGAGTCGATCGTGCGAATTGGTTCCCTGAAACAGCTCGTCGAGCAGAAAGAGCAGCGGCACTGGGCCGTTCGACACGTCGGCCAGCTCGCGGATCCGTGTGATCTCGGCGTAGAAGCGCGAGCGTCCTTCCTGCAGGGAATCCTGGATGCGCAGCGTCGCCCCGATGGCAAGCGGCGTCAGGCGCAGGTCGACGCTTCGCACCGGGGCGCCCGCCTGCGCGAGGACGGCATTGACGCCGACGGTTCGAAGAAGAGTGCTCTTTCCCGACATGTTCGACCCGCTGACGACGAGCAGGCGTGTGTCGTTCGTCAGCCACACGTCATTTGGCGTGGCGCGCGCAGCGGCGATGAGCGGATGAGCGATAGTCTTCGCCTCGAATTGTGCGGCCCCCTCGACGATTTCGGGCCATGTATCGCCCGGGTGCTCGTAGCGATAGGCTGACAGCGAGCTCAGCGCCTCGAATTCCCCCACAGTCCGGAGCCACGCGCGCACGTGCAGCCCGTGCACACGTCGCCATCCCTCAATCGCCCATGCCAGATGCGTTCCCCACAGGAATGCCGCCGCAACCGGAGCGAAGAACTGGTTGTGCTGCCAGTCGTGAAGCTCCACGAGACGATGCAGGCTGCGGATCGCGCGCGACGCCGAATCGCGTGCGGTCTGAAGTTCGTGCTGCAGCGCCGTCAATCGGGGTGTGGCCAGGTCGGCGTGCTCGAGGCAGGCAACGACGTGCGCCAGGACGTCGAGGTCGCGAGCGGGCCCCTCGGCTGCGTGAAGGGCCTGTTGCACGCGCGCTCGCAGCGGAATCGAAAACAGCGCCTCCGCGACGACAACGGCCACGAAGGGGCCAACGCTGCCCGTCGCAATGGCGTACGCTCCACTCGCCGCCGCCATGGTCGTCAGGGTCGCCGCGACACCGCGCGGCCATCGACGCGGCAGGACCGCAGTCCCTTCCGCCCAGGCCACGAGCGTATCGCTGTCGACGGCCGCCCGAACGTCGGATCCAGCGAGCGACAGCGCCTCGCGGAGGTCCAATGCTGCGGTCAGCTCGGTCACGGCCTCCTGCCGCGCGTGAATTTCAGTCGGAGAAGCCGGATGCTTCAGCCAATCGGCCAGCGTCTCCTCTCCCGCGCGCGTTCGTGCAATGGAGAGCAACTCGAACAGCGAGCCGTGACCGAACAAGTCGAGATCGTTTGCGTAGAGATGCCGATCGTCTCGAAAACGATCCCCGGGCTCCCCACCACCAACCCACCGGTCCTCGATGCGCGCGAGCCCTCGCTCGTAGAAGTCAATGGACCGGATGACCGCCGCCAACGCTCGAACGATCCGATCGTGTCGCTGGACAAGGGCGAGGAACAGCACCGCCGACAAGGCGACTGGCCAGAGGGGCACGACGGCTCGCCACCAGCCTATGGCGAGCACGGCCGCTGCGACGAATACAAGCAGGCGGGCGTAGCTGAAGCGCCTATCCCGACGCGAGAGCGCGTCACGCGATGCGTGGAGGCGGGTGAGGCGCGCGCGGTACTCGTCGGCCGGGCGGGAGGACACAGGGCATTGTCGCCGCTCGGCCGGCCGGCCGGTTAGAGAAGATCCCGTTCGGCGCGGTCGGGCCGCTTCTACATGTATCAGTACAATAATGATACTGTATTAGTACAACATGGCCGGTCGTACCGCCGCCGAAATTGCCGCGTCTCTGGAAAAACGGCTGGCTTCTGGAGCCGCGAAGCCGGGAGACTCACTTCCCACCGTCCGGGATCTCGCCCGAAAGCTCGGCGTCAGCCCTGCAACCACAGCCGCCGCCTACAAGCTGCTCCGTTCGCGTGGGTTGACGACCGGTTTGGGTCGGCGTGGTACTCGCCTCGCCCCACATTCCTCCATGCCACGCGCTGCCGCTTCGTACATTCCTGAAGGCATGGTCGACTTGGCCAGCGGCAATCCGGATCCGGCGCTGCTCCCTCCGCTGGAACCTGCGCTCAGGATGGCGCGCTTTGATGCGCCCGCGCTCTATGGCGGCGCGTCCGCCGACGGGGCGCTCCTCACGTTTGCGGCCGCCGAGTTCGAGGCCGATGGCATTCCATCGCGCGCCACCGCCGTCATCGGCGGAGCGCTGGACGCCATCGATCGCATTCTGCGGGAGCATCTCCGTGCCGGAGACCGAGTGGCGGTTGAAGATCCATCGTTCCCGGGGATTACCGACCTCGTCTCGGCCTCCGGATTTGTTCCGATGCCATTTGCCCTCGACGAGCGTGGACCGCGTCCCGAGGCTGTAGAAGCGACGCTTCGCCAGGCGTGCCACGCGATCGTCATCACGCCACGGGCGCAGAACCCAACTGGCGCCGCCATCGACAAGGACCGCGCCGCCGATCTCCGTCGTGTGCTGCGCCGATCGCCCGACGTGGTTCTCATCGAGAACGATTACGCCGCGCCGATTGCCGGTGTGCCAATCTTTCCTCTCCGCACCGGCGCAAACGAAAGATGGGCGCTCATCCGTTCGACGTCCAAATTCCTCGGTCCCGACCTTCGGGTGGCATTGATGGCCGGTGATGAGCTGACGGTCTCGCGCGTGCGTGGCCGCCAGGCACTCGGCACGCGATGGGTCAGCCACATACTGCAGCAACTCGTGCTGGCGCTCTGGTCCGATCCGTCGAGCGGCCGCCGGCTCGCGCGGGCCGCCGAGATCTATGCGCAGCGCCGTCAGGCGCTGCAGACGGCCCTCACGGGCGAAGGAATTGCGGTCGGCGCGCGATCGGGTTTCAACGTATGGGTGCCGCTGCCAGACGAGGGACGCGTGGTACACGCCCTAGCGAACCGCGGCTGGGCCATAGCCGCTGGCGAACGGTTTCGGATTCGAGCTGGGCCGGCGATCCGTGTTACGGCGTCGATGCTCGAGCCGCCCGATGCCGCTCGATTTGCCGCCGATCTGGCGGAGGCGTTGCGTCCTTCCAGATCGACATGTGCGTGACTGCGCGTCGCTGTCCGAGCAAAGGCGCGTTGAGGAAACGCGCCAGTGGTGCCACGGCTCGAAAAATCGTGAGCACCTGCGCATAGAAACGATCGCGCACCGCAAGCTCGGCCTCGAACTGGCGGCCAGCCAGGAATTGCTTGAACCGCAAATACTCGCCTCCCGGATGGTCCTTGGCGTAGCCCTGGGGAATGCGGGAAAGCCGCTCACCGTCCAGTTCGCCCACCGCGTGCGTGAAGACGTGCCCCGTCACGAGCCGGTGCAGCCTCCGATGATTCACCGCGATGTGTTCGCGAATCGCCCGCAGATCGGACGAGGACGGCATGTACATACCGCCTCCAATCCAGACCCACGCCGGAGCGATTTCCAGGTAGAGACCGGCGCCTTCGTTCCGTGCAAAGCCCTTTGCTGGAAAGTGCGCCGCAATGTGCGTCTTCAGCGGCTTCTTGTCGGTGCTGAATCGTGTGTCGCGGTAGATTCGGTACAACGACACCCGCGGATCCGAGATCAGCTCCGGCGCAAACGATGGCAAATCAATCGCCAGCCGGGCCAGAAGCTCGATCATGGGCTCGCGTACGTGTGCTTCGTATTGCCGCTTGCGGCTTCGAAACCAGTCGCGGTTGTTATTGCGTTTGAGTGAGCGCAGGAACGAAAGCGTTTTACTCGTGAATGGGGACGACATTACAAGCGACCCTGTGACCTCTGACCTCTTAGGTTGTGGAAGACCCCGATGATACATCGCACATGGCACGCGCTCACGCCTGAGACGAACTTCAACGGCTCCGCCATATAATCGGCCACCGATGTCGCTGGCCGCAGGCACTCGCCTTGGGTCCTATGAAATCGTCTCAGCCCTTGGCGCGGGCGAGGTGTATCGCGCGCGCGGATGCGCGCCTCGGCCGCGACGTCGCCGTCAAGGTCCTGCCGCCGCATGTTGCTGACGATCCGTCGTTGAAGGAGCGCTTCGAGCGCGAGGCCCGCGCGCTGGGGGCGCTCAGTCACCCGCACATCTGCCCTGTGTTCGATGTCGGTGCGCAAGATGGGATCGACTTCCTGGTCATGGAGTTTCTGGACGGCGAGACCCTGGCGGTCCGCCTGACCAAGGGGCGCTGCCGCTCGATTTGGCGCTTCGCTACGGGACCCAGATTGCCGACGCGCTCGACGAGGCGCATCGCAAGGGCATCGTCCACCGCGATCTGAAGCCTGCCAACATCATGCTCACGAAGGGGGGCGTCAAGCTCCTCGACTTCGGTCTGGCGAAGACGGCCCCGGCCGCAGCGGGCGCGGGTGCGTCGATGCTGCCGACGACGCCGCCCGGGCTGACGGTGCAAGGGACGATCCTTGGCACGTTCCAGTACATGGCGCCCGAGCAGCTCGAAGGCGTGGAGGCCGACGCGCGCACCGACATCTTCGCGTTCGGCGCCGTGCTCTACGAGATGCTCACGGGGCGCAAGGCGTTCGACGGGAAGAGCCAGGCGAGCCTCATCTCGGCGATCATGTCGAGCGAGCCGCCCCTGTTTCATCACTGCAGCCGGTGGCCCCGCCTGCGCTCGATCAGATCGTCAAGACGTGCCTCGCGAAAGACGCCGACGAGCGCTGGCAGACGGCGGGCGACATCGAGCGGCAGCTCAAGTGGATCGCCGACGGGCGCGCGCAGGCGCACTCGCAGGTCGGCGTGGCGGCGCCTGCCGCTGCGCGCCGGCTGCCGCTCAAGACTCTGGCCGTCGCCGTGGCTGGGTGCGTCGTCGGAGCTGTTGTTGCCGGCGCCGCAATCTGGCTCGCCACGCGCCCGGCGGCGCCCGTGCCACAGCGCTTGTCGATCGTGCTGCCGGCCGACCGTCCGGTCGCATTTGGCTGGGGTCCGGGTCATTCGCTGGCGATTTCGCCCGACGGGACCCACATCGCGTACGTCAGCCCCAACCTCGATCTGCCCCCCGGCGCCCCAGGGCGGAACCGACTGCAGGTACGTTCGCTCGGTGGCCTGAGTGTTCGGGATCTGCCTGGCACAGCCGGCGCCCGCCAGCCCTTCTTTTCACCAGACAGCCAGTGGATCGGGTTCTTCACGGACGCAGGCGAGCTCAAGAAAATCTCGCTGGCCGGCGGCAACCCGGTGACGGTGCTCGAAAAGATCAATGGCAGTACTTGGGCCTTTGGAGTATGGGATGAAGACGACACGATCATCTTTGGCGCGCGAGAAGGCCTGCAGCGGGTTTCCGCCGATGGCGGTCCGCCGCAACAGGTCACGACGCTCGACACCGAGCAAGGAGAATCCAGGCACACGCCGACTGTCGTCGCGGGAGCTCGGGCCGTCCTCTTCTCCGTAGAGTTCAATCAACTTCGGGATCCCCGCATCGACGCCGTGAGACTCGATCACGATAAGCACCTCGCACCTCATCTTGACTTCTCCCGGTGACGATGGCACCGTCGTCGTCGAAGGGGGAAAGACGTCTTTGGTCTTCGGTCTCTGGTCTTTGGTTGACCAAAGACTAAAGACCAAAGGCTAAAGACCAAATGTCGCGCAGGATGACACTTGAGGCGTATCTGACCGGTGAAGAGACCATGCGGCCGCAGGAGCTGGCGTACGGCGTGCTTCGCGAGCCACCGGCACCGGGGTTTCACCATCAGATCGTGGTGGGCCGGATCCATTCACGGCTCGAGCGTCACGTCGACCGGTTCAAAGCCGGGCGCGTCGTGCTGTCGCCGATCGATGTCATTCTCGACCGCGAGCGCGCTCTTGTCGTGCAACCCGACATCGTGTTCATCTCGACGGCTCGTCTTGGCATCTGCACCGACCGGATCTGGGGAGCGCCGGACTTGGCGATCGAAGTGCTGTCCAAGAGCAACAGACGGCACGACTGCACCGTGAAGGTCAAGTGGTACCGGCAGTACGGCGTTCGCGAGTGCTGGCTCGTCGATCCACGTTCGTGTCGGATCGAGGTGGTCGATCTGACGGGTCCGAAGGACGCATCGCATGCGTTCGCGGGCCGCCAGATCGTACGCTCCGCCGTCCTGCCGTCCCTGCGTCTGCGTCCGGCCGCCGTGCTCGACGACTGACTGGCTGAAGCCCAACGCTGCCTCTGAACTCTGGGTCCGGCTGAAGCCGGACACTACGTACTCGAGCGATAGAGGACCGATAATACAGAGCCGATGCCATCTGCTCTGACCGAGAGGACGCGAGCCGCTGCGCTCGCCGACTTGCGCAGTCTTCTTGGCGATCGCTGCAGCACGAACCCCACACAGATCGAGCACCACAGCCGTGGCGAATCGTGGCACGCCCCTGCGCCGCCCGACGCCGTCGTGTTTCCTGTGAGCACCGACGAGGTTTCCGCCATCGTTGAGACAGCGACGCGGTACCGTTTGCCGATCGTCCCGTTTGGCGTCGGCTCTTCGCTCGAGGGCCACGTCAACGCGATTCATGGCGGCATTTCGGTCGACCTCTCGCGTATGAACCGCATCCTGCGCGTCAGCGTCGAGGACCTCGACAGCCAGGTCGAGGCGGGTGTGACGCATCGACAGTTGAACAAGGCGCTCGTCAATAGCGGGGTTTTCTTCTCCGTCGATCCGGGCGCCGACGCCACAATCGGCGGGATGGCAGCCACGCGCGCGTCAGGCACAACGGCGGTTCGCTATGGAACGATGCGCGAAGTTGTGCTTGGTCTTACCGTCGTGCTTGCCGGTGGTCGAGTGATTCACACCGGCGGCCGCGCGCGCAAATCGTCGTCCGGGTACGACCTGACGCATCTGTTCGTTGGTTCGGAAGGAACGCTCGGCGTCATCACAGAACTGACGCTTCGTCTCTATGGCCTGCCCGAGGCCGTGTCGGCGGCTGTGTGCCCGTTTGAGACGATGGAAGGGGCGGTCCAAACTGTGATCACCGCGATACAGCTTGGTGTTCCCGTGGCCAGAATCGAGCTGCTGGACGAACCGCAGATCGACGCGGTGAACCGGTACTCGCATCTGGACTATCCACTCAAGCCAACGCTGTTCTTCGAATTCCACGGAACCAGTGCGGCCGCCGTGGCCGAGCACGCGCACACGGCGCAGGACATCGCGGCCGAGAACGGCGGCACCGGATTCAGGTGGGCGACCACTCCCGAGGACCGGTCGAAGCTGTGGCAGGCTCGCCACAGCGCGTTTTATGCGTCGCTGGCGCTGCGACCTGGGTCGAAGCCGTGGACGACCGATGTCTGCGTGCCGATCTCCCGGCTTGCGGAGTGCATTCTCGAAACACGTCGCGACGTTCAACGGTCGACGCTGATCGCGCCGTTGATGGGGCACGTCGGCGACGGAAACTTTCACCTGGTCTTCGTACTCGATCCCGACAAGCCGGAGGAGCTTGCCGAAGCCACCGTCATCAACAGTCGCCTCGTCCACCGGGCCCAGGCGATGGGCGGCACATGCAGCGGCGAGCACGGCGTCGGCATCGGCAAGATGGAGTACCTGCCGGAAGAGCACGGCGCGGCACTGGACGTGATGAAGGCGATCAAGCACGCACTCGACCCTGACAACGTGATGAACCCCGGTAAGATGTTCAGCATGTGATCACGGGCCACAGAGACACAGAGGCACGGAGAAGCACGCGTTTTTAAATGGCCAAACGTCGCTCATCCCCTTCACTGTTCGATTTCGCTGACACAACTGAATCAACCGCAGGCGGTCCCCCGCCAGGCGGCGTGTTGGACGCCGTCGCGCTGCACGAAGCGGCGCAGACCAAGTACCTCAACTACGCGCTTTCGGTGATTACGTCGCGCGCATTGCCGGATGTCCGCGACGGGTTGAAGCCGGTTCAGCGCCGCATTCTGTACACGATGTGGCAGCAGAACCTCACCGCCGACACGAAGCACCGGAAATGCGCGAAGGTGGTTGGCGATGTGATGGGCAGCTTCCATCCCCACGGTGACGCGGCATCGTACGAAACGCTGGTCCGGATGGCTCAGCCGTTTTCGCTGCGCTATCCGCTGGTCGACGGGTCGGGCAACTTTGGTTCGCTCGACGGCGACAGCGCCGCCGCGATGCGGTACACGGAGTGTCGCCTTGCCCGCATTGCAGACGAAATGCTGGCCGAGATCGATCAGGCGACCGTACACTTCAAGCCCAATTACGACGGCACGAAGACCGAGCCGGTCGTACTGCCCGCTCGCATTCCCAACCTGCTGATCAACGGCACCACCGGTATCGCCGTCGGCATGGCGACCAACATCCCGCCCCACAACCTCGGCGAGGTCAGCACGGCGCTGTTGAAGCTGCTCGACAATCCGGACTTGAGCAGCGGACAGCTGTGCCGGTACGTCAAAGGCCCGGACTTTCCCACGGGCGGGCAGATTCTGAATTCATCCGAGGAGCTGAGGAACATCTACAAGACCGGCGCCGGCACGGTGCGTCTTCGCGCCACGTGGGAGGAAGGGGCGCCGTCGCGCGGCGGGCAGAAGATCCTGGTGACCAGCATCCCGTACGCGACGAACAAAGCCACGCTCGTCGAGCGTATTGCCGACGTCGTGCTGTCGCGAAAGCTCCCGCCGCTCGTCGACGTTCGCGACGTGTCGACCGACGACGTGCGGATCGAGCTGGAGCTGAAGCGAGACGCCGATCCTCGCATGGTGATGGCGTACCTGTTCAAGAACACGCCGCTCCAGTCGAACTTCATCGTCAATCTGACGTGTCTCATCCCCACTGAGAACGCCGAGGTCGGCCGGCCGGAGCGTCTCGATCTGAAGGCGATCCTCTGGCACTTCCTGCACTTCCGCCTCGAGGTCGTTACCAATCGCCTCGAGCACGAGCTGGCGGCGCTGCGGAAGCGCATCCACATCCTCGAGGGCTTCGAAAAGATCTTCGACGCGCTCGACGAAATTCTCCGGCTGATTCGCAAGTCGGACGGAAAGGCGGACGCCGCCGCCAAAATCGTGAAGCGATTCAGCCTCGACGACGAGCAGGCGGATGCCATCCTCGAGCTGAAACTGTATCGCCTCGCGAGGCTCGAGATCCTCGTGATCCAGAACGAGCTCGCCGACAAACGGAAACGGGCGCGGCAGATCAGCGGACTGCTCAAGGACGAGGAGGGGCGCTGGAAGATCGTCCGCGATGAGATTCGGGACATCCAGGCGAAGTATGCGGGAAAAGCGGACGCGCGCCGCAGTCTGATCGAAGCCGAAGAGGAAGTCTCGTTCACCGCTGATGACTTCATAGTCGAGGAGGACAACGTTGTCATCGTCTCGCGCGACGGCTGGTTGAAGCGGCAGAAGGAAGTTCGCGATCTATCGACGACACGCCTTCGCGAAGGGGACGCCATTCTCGCCGTTCTGCCTGGCAGCACGCGCGCGACGATCGCGCTGTTCACCAATTTCGGTGTCGCGTACACGCCGCGGATCATCGATGTGCCCGCATCGACCGGGTACGGCGAGCCGGTGCAGAAGCTGTTCAAGCTTCGCGACGGCGAACGGGTCATCGCCGCTTTCAGTCTCGATCCACGGGTCATCGGGAATGTCGCGACGCGTAAAGAGGGAGTCCCCCCGCCGGTACACGCGCTCGCCGTGACCAGCGACGGCTACAGCCTGCGGTTCGGGTTCGAGCCGTTTGTGGAGGCGAGCACACGGGCCGGGCGGCGCTACGCGCGCCCCTCAGAGGGCGTCGAGGTGGTTGGGGTTGCGCGGCTCACCGGCAATGAGATCGTCATCGCTGCAACCCACGACGCGCGCGCGATTCTGTGCCGCGCGGATGAGGTGAACTATCTCTCGGGTCCCGGCAAGGGTGTGATTCTGATCAAATTGACGAGCGACGACGACTACGTGCTCGGCTTCGTCGCGTCCACGGGCGAGCGGGATTTGCTGCGAGTGGAAACGAGCCGTGGCGGCGAGCAGACGATCAGCACGGCCAAATATGAAGTGACCGGACGCGGCGGCAAGGGCCGTGAGCTGCTGCAGCGCGGGCAATTCACGCGCGTGGTGCCCGCGCAGGTCGAGAGCCCGCAGTTGCCCGAGGGCCAGTGACAACCGGTCTATACTGTTAGGAGGCCCTAATGGGGGTCCACTAGGTCCTGCCTTCCAGAGCAATTTCAGAACGCGCGGTCGGATGCGCGAATCAATGAACATCACAACAGAAAACCGTAGTACTCGCATCGCCGTATTCATCGACTTCGACAACGTCGAGATCGGCGTCAAAAATACCATCGGCGGTCAGTTCGACATCGGCCCGGTCCTCGAGGCCATCAAAGAGCGCGGCGAAATCGTCACCAAGATCGCATACAGCGACTGGAAACGCTCTGGCGACTACAGTCGCCTGATGACGCAGCACGCCATCCGGATGGTTCAGCGCAACGTCACGCCAGGCGGCGACAAGAACGGCGCCGACATCACCATGGCGCTCGACGCGCTCGAGCTTGCCTTCACCCACGACCACATCAATACATTTGTCATCGTCGGCGGCGACAGCGATTTCATCTCACTGGTCGAAAAGCTGAAGCAGTACGGCCGCAAGGTGATTGTCGTCGGCGGCCGGCAGTTCACCAGCGTGACGATGCAGAAGAACTGTCACGAGTTCATCGCATACGAGAATCTCGCCGGCACGCGCGGCGGTCGAACGGCGGGCCACGGCGCCCGATCGTCCGCAGGCACGTCACCCATCGCCCGAGCACTTCCGCTGGTCCGGCGGGCTCTCGAGGTCCTGTCCGACCGCGAGCTCACGCCCCAGTTGGGGCTGCTCAAGAGCACGCTGCTGCAGCTCGACTCCACGTTCTCCGAACGAGAGTATGGGGCTGGCAGCTTCCGCGATTTCATGGAGAAGGTGGCGGCGGAAGGCGCAGTCACTCTGCGCAACGCAGGTCGCAGCATTCTGGTTGAAGCGCGAGATGACGGTGCGCCGCCTTCGGAGGTCACGGCAGCGCCGTCTGTGCCATCCGTTTCGCAGACGAGCGTCTCAACCGACGCAGACGACGACGACGACGAAACGCTCCCTCCATCGCCGATGACCCCTCAGGACGGCATTCGCGCTGTACAACAGGCGTTCACCGAGCCGGCCACCCCGCCGCGCTGGCCCTTGTACGTGCGCCAGGCGAAGCAATTCCTGCGATCGGCGATCGAGGGCTTTGACGAGAAGAATTACGGGTTCGCGTCCGTCGTCGATCTGCTGCGCGCGGCGGGCAAAGACGGCGTGCTACGTGTCGAACGGGATCGTCACGGCGCGATCCGTGCGTTTCCAGGTCCGAAGCTGACGCGAGCGGCCGCCGTCACCGTGCAGGAACCCGCTGACGACAGCGCGGTCGAAGCGGTTGCAGAACCCGTCGACACGGTCCCAGTTGTCGCTGAAGCCGTTGCGGAGTCGCCGATTTCGGAGGCGCAGACTGTTGAAGACACCGAAACGGCGCCGCCCGCCGAGCCGCCGAAACGCGTCCGCGGCCGCAGGGGTGCAAGACCTTCGCAGACACGGGCACGAACCGGCACACCGGCGAAAGCGCGTGCGCGAAAGACGGTTCGCGCGAAGGGCATAACCGCCGCAGGTGAGTAACTACACCGCCAAAGACATCACGGTCCTCGAAGGGCTCGAACCGGTCCGCAAACGGCCCGGCATGTACATCGGCGGGGTTGGCACCACCGGTCTCCACCATCTCGTGTGGGAAATCCTCGACAACGCGGTCGACGAGGCCATGAACGGCTTCGCGTCCAGTATCATCGTGACGCTCCACTCCGATGGCAGCTCGATCACGATCGCAGACGATGGCCGCGGCATTCCGGTGGATAAACATCCGGCCACCAGGAAGAGCGCGCTCGAGGTGATCTTCACGATGCTGCACGCCGGCGGCAAATTCGAGCACGGCACCTACAAGACGGCCGGCGGTCTCCACGGCGTGGGTGCGAGCGTCGTCAACGCGCTGTCGACCGAGCTGTGCGCGAGCGTCAAACGCGACGGATCGCTCTGGGAGATGGCGTTCCGCCGCGGCAAGCCAACCGGTCCGCTGAAGAAGGCAGGAACGGCCCGCGGCACCGGAACCACCGTCTACTTTCATCCCGATCCGACGATCTTTCCGAGAGTCGAGTTCGACCCGGCCGCGATACGGGAGCGCCTCGAGATCGTCAGCTACATCCACAGGGGAGTGCGCGTCGCGTTCGAAAATGAGCTCGATCGCACGAAGGAGGTCTTTCAGCACGAGGAAGGTCTCGGCGACTACCTGAAGAAGATCCTCGCTGGTCGCGACGCCAAGCCGGTTCACGACACACCGTTTGTCCTCGACCGCGATGGTGGACCGCGTCTCGACCTGGTTCTTCAGTGGACCGAAGCGACCGACGAGCACATTCGCAGCTACGTGAATGGGATTCCAACCGGATCGGGCGGCACGCACGAAAACGGCCTGCGGGCGGGTATCGGCAAGGCGGTTCGCAATTACATCGAGACCCACAACCTGTCGCCAAAGGGCGTCACGCTGACGGCGGAGGACATCCGCGAGGGGTTGACCGGAGTGCTCAGCGTGTTCATGCAGGACCCGCAGTTTCAGGGGCAGACAAAAGACCGGTTGAACAACCCTGAAGTAACGTCGGCAATTGACTCGGCCGTGCGACCGGCGCTTGAGCACTGGCTCAATCACAATCGGAGCATCGCGGAGGCAATTGTCGGGCGCATCATCCTCGCCGCGAGGGCGCGCGAGGCGAGCCGTGCGGCCCAGGCAGAGGTCACGCGGAAGACCGCGACGTCCGGTCGATTGAATCTACCCGGCAAGCTCAGCGACTGCACCGGGGTCGGCCGCGACGACAGCGAGCTGTTCGTCGTCGAAGGTGATTCGGCGGGCGGTTCGGCCAAGCAGGGCCGCGATCGCGGCCGTCAAGCCATCCTTCCGCTGCGCGGGAAGGTGATGAACACCGAGGGGATGTCGCTCGCCAAGGTCCTCGAGAACAAGGAGCTCGCCGATCTCGTTACCGCTCTCGGCTGCGGCATGGGCAAGAGCTTCGATCTGGCAAGGCTGCGGTACGGCAAGGTCATCATCCTTGCGGATGCCGACTCCGACGGTCACCACATCGCGACGCTGCTGCTCACGTTTCTCTACCGTCACCTGCCGCAGCTCATTTCCGGCGGCAAAGTGTTTCTCGCCCAGCCGCCGCTGTATCGAATCGATGTGGGCAAGGAGACCTACTGGGCACTGGACGACGCCCATCGCGACAAGCTTCTGAAGCAGCGCGCCAACGGACGCGGCAATCCGGAGATCACGCGCTTCAAGGGTCTCGGCGAAATGATGCCGAAAGTGCTCTGGGAGACGACGCTCAACCCCAAAACGCGCCGGCTGCTGCGTGTCGAGATAGCCGATCAGATTGTCACCGACCGCGTCATCAACGAGCTGATGGGCAAAGATGCGTCCGCGCGCTTCCGCTTCATCATGGAGCGCGCCGAAGAAGCACAAGAGCTGGACGTCTAATCCGGCTCGAGCAGCGAGACGAGTTCGTGCTCATGACCGAGCGAAGCGAGAATCTCGACAACCCGCGCGACAGTCCGGAGGAGTTGTACGCGAAGAAACAATTCGGCTTGTTGCTGTACCGTTTGCGGCGCTTACCAGGAATCTCGCGCGCGAAGGTGCAAAGTGCATTCGCACAGACACTCCTGAGTGAAACCGTTGCCCTCGAAACGCCCGCCGGGCCACTGTCCGTTGTTTTGCTTGGAAAGGTTGCAGCGGGTCGTGCCCTGTCACTGCTGACGAAGCAGCCGGCAACGATCAGGTGGATTGACTCATTCCGCCCAGACAGCGTGTTCTGGGACGTGGGCGCGAACGTTGGCATTTACGCGTTGTATGCTGCGCGTCGCGGACACACGAGAGTCGTTGCGTTCGAACCAGCCGCCGTCAACTATTTTCTGCTGGCCGCCAACTGTGAAGCCAACAAGCTGGACAGCCAGGTGGATTGCCTGCTGCTCGGTCTTGGCGGCAAGAGGACAATCGCGCGGTTTGAGGTCTCACAGTTTGCGCCTGCAGCGTCCTTCAGCGTGTGCGGGCTTCGAGATCAGCCGCACCAGGCCCAACAGACCGCGCTCGTTCTCTCCATGGACGACCTGATCGAGGAGTACGAACTGGCGTGCCCCAACTACATCAAGATCGACGCCCCTGGGATGAGCGAAGCCATCATCGCCGGGGGGATGCGGATGCTTCAGCGGCAGGAAGTCCGCGAAGTCCATATCGAGCTCAGAGAGAAGTCGAAAGGCGGGCCCCGGATTATCGAGATGCTGGAGCGGAGCGGATTCGTTGTCGCCGGCCGGCACGCACACGGCGGGGGAACCGAGGACCTGACGTTCGCAAGGCCTGGTGTCTGATGGGGAAGACGCCTGCGCGTGCCTTCAATTCATCATGGAAGGCAACGAGGAGGCGCCGGAACTCCACGTTCAACCGTACGACTCGCGCTTGATCCGCGAATCGGGCACGCCGATGTGTCGCAGGCTTGCCAACACCGTCTCGATGAACTTGGGCTGAGGCTCGGCGCCTGCCTCTCGGGCTGCTTCCCGGTCCCATTTCGAGATACCGGGCCCACACAGATAGACGAAACAGTCAGGTGGCTGCGGAATCAGCTCGCCCAGTAGCGGCTCGTTGACCCGACCTTTTCGGACTGATGGACCGAACACGGCCTCGTTCGTCTCGCGGGTCAGGCTGTGAATGACGCTGAGCTTGTCGGGATGCTGCGCGGCAAGCTCGGCGAGCGTCTCCCGAAAGATCACATCGTCCCATGTCTTGTTCGAGTAGATGAACGTATGGCGCAGCGCGGGATGGTGGGCCAGCGCGAACTTCAGTATCGACAGGTTCGGCACGCTTCCCGATCCGGCGCAGACGTGGACGATGTGGTTTGTGTGCGAGGCGATATCAGGCGGCAGCGTGTACGGTCCTGTGAAGCCGGTGACGACCAGCCGCATGCCACGCACCGTGCGCTTCACAAGGAGCGGCGAGAGAAGCGGTGGATATTTCGTCACGTTCGGCACGAAGCGTTCTTCCTTTACCGTCACTGCCAGGTACCGCTCGTGCGGCGCGGAGCACATCGAATAGGCACGGGGCGGTTCGGGCTTCCCCTTGAGGTGCTCCAGAAACGCTGTGAATCGATCCAGCGCTTCGAACTGGTGCGGATCGATCGTCAGAAAATGCCCGGCTTTGTAGTCGAGCCTGTCGTTCCCTGTGAAGAGCACGAGCGTCGACGTATCTGGCGTCTCGACGACGACGTCTGCGACCATGACCTCGAGCTCTTTGATCCGCCTGGTCGATGGCGCGGTTGTATCGGTCTGCATCTGATGGACGTTTCGACTTCACCACGTTTTTCACGAGCGCGCAACCAGCCAAGGGCTCCGTCTTGATATCCCTCCGTCGTGACCGTGGAGGTGAAAGCCCTTGGCTGGTTAGCCAGTCTCTCTTTGGCGCGCTCAGCGCGCCTAGGACCGCTATGCGGCCCTGCGCGTACAGAATCCTCGTTTGCAGCCGCATAGCGGTCCACGGATGTCCGTAGTAGACTCCGCTTCGGGTTCCTATCCCTGATGGCCGGTCCCGCGTCGACGCGAAAAACATTCGATCGCTCAATAGTCGAAGGTCCCATTCGTCCCGCCGTCTGGCGCCTGGCCTGGCCGACCATGCTGCAGAACGTGATAGCCGGACTGCAGGGCATCATCGACCACGCGATGGTCGGTCATTTCGTCGGCTACACGGCCAATGCCGCCATCGGCGTCAGCTGGCAAATCATTATCGTCGTCATCGTCTTTGCGGTGTCCGTGTTCACGGGCATGGGAGTGCTCGTCGCGCGATTTGCCGGCGCCAACGAGCCCGACAAGGTCAATCGCGTCGTCTACCAGGCGTTTCTGACCGCCGCCGGGCTCGCGGTGCTCCTGGGCGCAGTGGGTTGGTTCTCTGCGCCCTTCCTACTGAATCTCGTCAATGCCGAGGCTGCGGTGCACGCAGAGGCGCTGCCGTTTCTGCGAACGATGTTCGTCGGGTTCATCGGCATGATGATGTTCTTCATGCTGAGCGGTGCGTTCCGTGCCGCTGGCGATCCGCACACCCCGTTGCGGCTCGGCGTCGGGCTGACGGTGCTGACCATCGCCTTCAATTTGATTCTGATCCCGACGCTCGGGACGGTCGGCGCCGCATACGGCACCGTGGCCAGCAGCACGCTTGTCTCTGCGTACGGCATCTGGCGACTTCTGCGTCCGACATCGGTGATTCACTTCGAGCGCGGCATGGATCGACGGCCCGATTTTGCGATCATCCGCTCGCTCTTCAGGTTCGGCCTCCCCACCGGGGTGCAGGGCATCGCGATGAATGTAGCCGGGGTGCTGCTGCTCCGGTTCATTGGATCGCTCGAGCAGAGCGCCGAGGCGCAGGCCGCCTACGCGGTCGGCTACACGGAATTGTTCTCGCTGATCACGTGGACATCGGTCGGGTTGATGGGTGCGTCGGCCACGGTTGCGGGACAGAACCTTGGCGCCGGAAATCCGGAGAGGGCACTGGCTGGCGTCAGGGTTGCGTCGCAGATCGGCCTTGGCGTCG
>Ga0209640_10001011_pt1 | contig 23211 bp, 21 predicted proteins | sample RifCSP10_1_FD_184018 | JGI IMG/M metagenome (GOLD analysis project Ga0209640, IMG submission 184018) | Soil microbial communities from Rifle, Colorado - Rifle CSP2_sed 10_1 (SPAdes) (version 2) | ecosystem: Environmental > Terrestrial > Deep subsurface > Rock core/Sediment | place: Rifle... | reverse complement strand
CATCTCCCACGTGCAATGGTTAACTTGAGTTAACCATTGAGGATCCGGCATGAATGTCTCGATTAACGCGAAACGTCTGCGTGCGACGCTTCCAGACGTCGTGGAGCGCGTGCGCAAGGGCACGCGTTTCACGGTGATTTACCGCAGCCGGCCAGCATTTCAGATTGTGCCGGTCAACGATGCTGGAAACGCGTCGGTCTCGCTGACGGACGACCCGCTCTATCGCGCTGAGGCTGTGGGATCGTCCGTGGATGGTGGCACGTCCACCGATCACGATGCGGTCTTGTACCCGCGATGAACGCGGTGTTCGTCGACACGGGCGGTTGGATGGCCTGCGCGGACCGCGCCGATCCGGCCCACGCGCCCTGCCGCGCGGCGCGTGATGGCGCGCTCGAAGCCGGCCAGACGTTGATCACAACTGATTTCGTGATCGATGAGACACTGACGCTGATTCGATTCCGGTTGGGGCTGAGCGCGGCGACTACCTGGTGGCAGCAAATCGACGGTAGCGCCCGGCTGCGGTGGGAGCGCGTCGAAAACGATCGTTTCGAAAGGGCGCGACATCTGTTCTTCCAATACCGCGATAAGGACCTGTCGTTCACGGACTGCACGAGCATCGCCGTGATGCGGGAGTTGAAGCTGACGACGGTGATCACAACCGATCGCCATTTTCAGCAGGTGGGGTTCGACGTCTTGCCGGCAGCGCGTACTCACAGAAGACGTAAGCCGCGTCGCTCCTAATGGCCCTCAACGGCAACAGGTCCGCCTCGATGCATGCGTCAATGCGCCCTGCCGAGTTATTCCGCATTGATGCGACGATCCTGCGGGTCGGTGCGGCGTAGGCACTTCGTGCCACGTGTACCGAGGCCCGGCGCCGAGTTACCGTTCCGACTCGCCGCGACGGATGGTGCGCAGCCCGGCGTGAACAATCCGGCGCGTGTCAACTGCCGCTACATGTCTTGTTGAATAGAGCGTGAAGCAGCCGTATCCCGGCGGACTGCGCCAACAGCCTGAGCTTCTTCGCCTCGATTGTCCGGGCCTTCATAGGGACCGTACAGCCGTGTGATCCGCGAGAATGGGTAACAGTTCATTCCGGAGCGCTCGGCGGCGCCCGGGTGTTTATGAGACCCTTCCTCCATGCACAACCATTCGTCCGCACGCCTCATGCTGGCGTCCGTCCTTGTCATACCGATCCTGTGCGCGGTGGTCGCCGGCTGCGCACGCGAGGCGCCGCCGCCGCCGTTTCACCTCCAGGAAGCCACGATTGCCGGCATTCACACGGCGATTACGACCGGCCAGACCTCGTGCCGCGCCATCGTGGAGGCCTACATCAATCGGGCGAAGGCGTACAACGGCGTCTGCACGAGCCTCGTGACTGCTGATGGCGCGCCGATCCCGGCGAGTACCGGTGCCGTTCGCGCGGGCGCCCCTCTGGCGTTTCCGGCGCAGACGGTGGCGGCGTCGACACTCTTCCCGGATCTCGACAAGTACTCCGGACCCCCGCTGGACTTCGGCAGGATGGAATCCACCGTATCCGATCCCACGGTGCGGCAGCAGGCGGGCATGCGCGTCGGTATCCCGAACGCGGGCCAGGTGAACGCGCTCGAAACCCTGAATATCCGCGGAGAGCGGTCTGTTTCGTGCAAGGGCGCATTCGACGCCCACCCCTCCACAGGACCGCTTCCGCCCGGCGCGCCGCCGGAGTGCGAGGCCTTCCGCCAGCAACCGGACGCGCTCGAGCGGGCCGCGGAACTCGACGCCCGCTACGGCAGCAGTCCCGACCTGGCCGCGCTGCCGATGTACTGCGTCACCGTGGCGTTCAAGGATCCGTACGATACGAAGGACATGCGGTCGACGTCGGGCAATGACGTCCCGTTCGCCATGGACGCACCGCCGTTCGATTCCACGATCGCCGCACGCCTCAGGGAGAAGGGCGCCATCATTTACGCGAAGGCGACGTCGCACGAGTTCAACGCCGGTCCCAACGACCCGGGCGGACCTGCGAAGGCGAAGACGAACTTCGTGGCCGGGGGACAGGCGATCAGCAGTTGGTCGGGCCAAGCCTGCAATCCATACGACACAGAACGCGTGCCGCGAGGTTCCAGTTCCGGGTCCGGCGTCGCCGTGGCCACCAACCTCGTCACGGTTGCGATCTGCGAACAAACGGTGGCGTCTTGTCAGGGGCCCGCGTCCAGGAACAACGCGACGCTCATCCTCCCCACGAAGGGCCTCCTGCCGGACAGCGGCGGCATCGGCAACCAGGCGGTGATCGACCGCGCCGGAATCATTGCGCGAACGCTCGAGGACGGCGCGCGCGTCCTCGATGCCATCAAGGACCCTGTCACCGGGTACTTCGACCCGAGGGACCCGTTTACGGCCTTGCCGAAATCGCTGCTCAGCGACCAACCCTACGTTCAGAATCTGATCGGCGACGTCACAGCGAGCGGCGGCAAGCCGCTCCGGGGGATGCGGATTGCGATCCTTCGGGAACACATGGTGACGCCGACGGCCAATCATGCAGCGATCAGCCAGCAGATTGACCGGGAGATCAAGACGATCCTGCGCGACACGCTCGGGGCAGAGCTCGTCGAGTCGATCACGCCCGCGTACCCGGACGATCCCGATGTGCCGAACCTGAAGTACACCTTCGCGGACGCATTTTCGGAGACGCTGCCGCGCTTCATGCCAGAAATCTTCTCGCGCCGCACGCCGTCCGGTGAGCTGGTGTTCGCGGTGCCCGGGCACCAGGTGGATTCGTACGAGTACCTGCTGAAGTTGAGCCGGCGCGAGGCGCCGCTCTCGAACGAGATCCGGCTCGACACCATCGCCTCGATCGCCGGACTGCCGAACGCGCTCGATTTCAAGTTTGAGATGGACCGCTACCTGGCCGCCAGGGGAGATCGCACGATCACCAACTGGGCCGCGTGGGTGTCCCACGCGAGATTCCGCGATGACGCGGCCCGGGCCGCAGCGGCCAACTGGGTCGATACCAGGACCACGCTCTCGGCGGGAAAGATGGCACGCTTCGCGGTCGGCCAGACCGGGAGGACCGTCCTGCTCAAAGTGATGCAGGAGAACGGCATCGACCTGTTCGTGCATCCGGAGAACACGGTCCCAACGCCCAGGATTCTCGGCCCCAATGTCGGCACGGCGAGTCTCGAGGGGATCACCCCAGCCCTGCAGATTCCACGCGTCGTCGTGCCGGGCGGCTACAACCGAATCGTGTACGAGCCGCAATTCGCACTCAACCCGGACAGGACCAATTACGTCTCGATCCTGCCGCCGGGGACGCCGCAGTCGCTGCTGCCGCACGCGATGCCGATTGCGATCACGTTCTTCGCCGGACAGGGCGACGAGCCGACGCTGCTCAAGGCGGCGTCCGCGTATGAAGCCGCGACGAAGCACCGTGCTCCGCCGGCGGCTTTCGGGCCGGTCGCTGGTGAGCCGTAGCTCGTTGGGCACGATGACGTGACGGATAGCCGCTTATTGGTCGTCCCCGGCATTCTTCTGTTGCTGGCGCTCGTTTCGGCGTGCGCGACTCGGGCGACGACCGCTTCGCTGGATGGACGCATCGGCGCCCCGGCCGAAGCCAGGGTCGAAAATCGTCCAGTACGGTCGGATCAACTGCAGTACGCGCTGAGAATAATAGAGCGGTGCTCTTACTGTGCTGCCGCGCCGCGACCGCGAGCTCCATCCCCGCCGAGCGTCGTGCCATCAGCGAGCACGACATGAGCTATACGACCGTATGGCCGGCCATTCGCGACCGGGTTCACGGTGACAGTCACCTGGTCCCCCGGACTGAAGGAATTCTTGCGATAGCCGGCGGGATAGATGCTGTTCGGAGCTTGAGCTTCCACCACCCACTGCACGACCTGACCGTCCGCCCCTTTGACCTCGAGCGTCAGCAAACAATGGGGATTGGACCACAGCCACGTCTTGACCACGCCCTTCAGCGTCACGGTTGTCTCGGACAACAGGGTGGAGCCGGTGTGGTGTGCGATCAACGGAACCGAAGCCAGGAGCCCGATAGCCACACTGAAGACGATGATGAGCGTGCTTTTCATTATGCGTCCCCCTTGGCTACTTACCGCTCGCGGAATCGCCATACGCCTTGTTGTAGGCATCGATTTCATAGGGGGAGCAGTACCGCGTCAGGACATCGGTTCGTGGATCCTGCAACGTCATCGGTATCTTCATCGCCTGCCACGGTCGCGTATAGACTTTCGGGTCGTCAATCGTCTCTGACCACTCCAGCGTGTCGTAGTCCAATCGGCGGAAGGTCTCTGTTATGCGTACCTGGTCGCTGATGGGTCGGCCGGTATTGTCGAGCCACACGCGGTCTTCCGGCATGGTCCCGACCGTCTGAACCTCCAGGGTGTAATCGTCTACCCATCTGCCGACGGAATATCCGAAGAACCGCTGCTCTCGATACTGGCCGTCTATTTCCACCCCGCCGTCCAGCAGCTTGGGGAATGATCGGCCGTCAGTCCAGATCACGCGCCACCGATTGTCGTAATGGTACAGAATCGCCACCTTGTACTCGTCCTGAAAGATCTGAACCCCGAGATCGTAATGGTTATAACGTGGGAACCCGAGCGGTTCGCAAAAAGCCCTCGGATCGTTGGTCCGGGCCGGGGGAACGGCGTCGACGCCTTCAAGGGCCTTGTGGGATTCGTACAGTTGCCGCCCATAGGGTGTGTACGGCAGTTCACTTTCCGGACTGCCGTCGTTGGGCCGTAACTGCACGCCTTTCGCCTGGTTCCCCAACCTCGAGCCCCACACCCCGACCAGGGTGCGCCGCGGAGCCGGCTTCTTATCTTTCTCGGCGACTGGCGGTCGATTGGGAACCGGATCAGGCCAGGTCTGCGTCGGGCTGTTCTGAGTGAATGCGTGAACGGGAAAGACTAACGCAGCGCCGAACAGGCCGGCCATCAACACCCGGAAGCGATCCACCATTCTGGAACCTCCCTCTGACGTCTACCGGCTGGTGCTCGTGTCGCGCGATGCCACTCGTGGAACCGGCTTGCCGTACACTTCAATCCAGTCGATGCGGGAACCTCCACCGGATCCGTGACCGGCGCCCCTCATCAGGTCGGTAAAACCGATTTCCTCGACCTTGCTCAGGTCCGGATAATCCACCCAGTACCCGTCCCGGGCTTCGACGACATTTTCGATGTCGAGATTCCGCCAGCGCACGTCAACCAGTTGAATTTCTGACTCCACCCAGCTCGTGGAGGGGCCGGGCGACCCCTTGTCGCCCACGAGCCATTGTCCGCTGGCGAGCTTCACAATGGGACGGAGGAAATGGAATCCGCTTATTCGTGTGCGCCACTTGATGGTCGCCAATCCGCGCAAATCGACATCGTTGTTCTTGTCCCTGAGCGTAATCGCACAGTTCGACGTACACAACAGCGTCATGACATACAGGAGGTGATTATTGAAGGTCTGGTCGACCATCCGGGTGCCGGCCTTGTCGCCGTACAAGCGCACTTCCAGATTCGGGTTTGCGACGTCCCCTTGAACGATCGGATGCTCCGGCTCACGTTCGGTATTCACATTGGGAGCATTCGGATCCAGCTTCCAGTCTTCCCGGAAGAACAAGGGAGGATTTTCGTTCTGTAGCGACCTCTGCGGCTCCTGCCGCGGAGGCGGGGGCGCCGCTGGCCCCCCACCCTGGCCTGCGACCCACTCAGACCCGGCGAAACAAAGAGTCGACAGTCCCAACACGAATACAGCTGGCATACGTCGCGGCATATACACCTTCTCTTTGTCACATCAGTTCTGCTGCCGCTGCGACTCGTACAGCTTTTTCCACTCCGGGTTCATGTTCTCGTAGTGGAATGGCTCCTCGTTCGCCGTGCAGAGGTACTCTGTCCAGACGTCGTTGGGATCCTGGGCGAGCGTCCACGTCAGGGGCGCCGACGTGAACGGCTTCACCAGCACCACGGGATCGATGACGGTGAGCTGGTAGGTGAGGTAGTTCTTCGACGTTCGGGTGAAGCGTTCGATGACGCGCTCCTCTTTACTATGAGTCCACGCGCCCGCGTCCCCGCTTCTTCCCACCGAGATATTTCGCATCCGCTCATCAATCGCAATGGTATCGACGACCAGCGTATCTCCTTCCCAATGAGCGACCGACTCGCCGTTGAACGACGGATCCGGATTCTTCGAATGCGGACGCCCATCAGTGGGGATTCGACGAATGGTCTGGGGGAACTCAGTCAGAATCCAGAGTACGCCAGGCTTTTGAATCAACTCCATCGGCCCGTGCTCAGTGGCCTGGGTGGTGATCGAGGTCGGCGTACCTCCTGGAGCGCAAATGCCGTACGGCGTCGGGTACTGGTACTTGTCTTTCGTCTCAGGTCTGAACACGGGGTTCTCCTGCGGGGTCACGGCCGGGTCGTACTGATCCATGATTTCGTCGCCGAGCCGGTACCCGCCCTGCAGCATTCGTCCAGCCCGGTTTGGATAGTAGCGTCCAGTCAGGTCCGGATGCCCGTCGGCCGTGCGGGACACCGGTCCACCGTTCGGCAATACTTTCACCTCGCCAAAGTTCCCCGCGATGCGCGACCAGTCCGGGGTCGTCTGGGCGTTCTGGGCATTCTGGGCGGACAGCGGTATCAGAAGAACGGCCACAATTGCGAGGACGACTGCAGTACGCATCTCTACCTCAATTCCAGAAGCTGAGTTTCTGGGGGGTCAGGTCCCGTTCAACGACCTGCCCGACGATACGAATGAGGCCGTCCGCCAGCTTGATGTATTCCGCCGCGCCTCGATTCTGACCGGCGCCTTCTCGAGCCGGGCACGCCCGTGCGTGCATCGGCTTGTTCATATTCGTGGCGAAATCCTCGCTCGTGGTGCCGTTCCTTTTGAGCGCGTTGGGCGTGATCATTTCGAGGCGCCATGGCACCACCTTGCCGTCGGCGCTCTTCACGTCCATTCGCAGATACGCGTGCGGGTTGTCCCACTCGAGCCCCGTAAGGGTCCCGGCCAGATCCATGCACTTCGTCGGGTCGAACTCGATCGTGAACCCGTGGTGCGCAAGCGCAGAATTCCCAGCACCCAACAGAAGCAACACCGCCATCGAGACACCGGCAAGCTTGACTTTCATCGAAATGTCTCCTCTGAGAACAGCGTTACACGTACGGCATACGCTATTCGCCCTCGCACCTGCCTGTCAAACCGTCAGCGTGCTGGCGGCATCGGCCTGGCGAATCGTGCGGCGTCGACTGGAGCGTTCGCGCGGAGCTCGCTCAGCTCGATAATCGATCGGCCGTCCGTCCAGGTCGTGGTCACCTTGAACGGCATCTTGACGCCGGCGACGGTGCGGTAGTCGGCGTAATCAATCTGTGTTGGATTGAAGCCGAGGCGGGTATTGGTATAGCGGACCAGCCGCACCAGCAAGCCGGTCTCCCTGTCAAAGTAGAACTTCGCAGGAGTATTGTCGGCCTGCGTCCCTTGAACGACATCCACTGGTTGGCCGTCGATCACGGTCGTGGGAAAACCGGTGCGCCAATCCTTGAGCAGCTGCGTGATCTGACCTGGAAATGACAGCGCCGCTTCGAGTTTCGCGCCTTCAAGTTCTCCGGCGGTGAGCGGAACGACCGGAATCGGCATCAGTGTTCCCGTGGAGGTGTTCCACGCGTTTCGTCCATCGAAGACCCTGACATTGTCTGCGGCGCCCGAACCGAGGTGAACCACTGTCGTGCGCTGGTTCGGAGACTTCGCATAGATATCGACGGGCACGGCATCGCCCAACGTGTCGAAACCCGCGTACGTGCCCCGCGCGACAAAACTGTTGAGGGCGGCCAGGCTCTGCGCTCCACCGAGCGCCTGGAGATACCGGTCGAAGACCTGGTCGGCGGACGGTGCGTTCGGACGAGGGATTGGGGAAAGCTCGACCTCGTTGGGATCGTCGGCGGGCGGTGGGCTGTACTGTTCGAGCAGGCTCGGCGTGATTTTGGGCCGGTCCGCGCCGCGATGGCAGGAATAACAGGTCACCTGGCGTCTTCCGCCGAAGTTGGCCTTGTTGATGGCATCCACCATCACGATCATTCTGCGGGCCTGCTGCTTACGGGGATTGTCGGACGCGTAGCTGGCCGCGTTGGTCGGGTCGTGGCAATCCGAACAGTTCATGCTCAACGAAGCGGAAATGAAGCCCATGGTTCCCATGAATTCGTCCACGGTGAGCCCGCGAAGCACCTGGATGTTCTTGAAGACGTCATCCGCCATCGGCGGTTTTTCCTGCTGCGCCGCCAGGCCGATGGCCGCTGCACTCGCCAGCATGCCCACCAGCACCATTCGTGTCGACATAGGCCTGAATGATATATAAAGTCCCCATCCGAGCGGCAAAACGTCAAAGCGGGGAGGACGCGATGAGAAAGGCGAGGCAACTGAGTCTGGTGAGCGGGGCCATCGCGCTCCTGCTCGGGGCAGGCAGCGTCTGGGGACAGGCGAACCCGACCAGCGCGGGCCCGGTGGATCCGTTACTTCTGGAAGATCTCGCCCTTTCGTATCGCATTCTGACGGACAAGGGCATCATGGACGGCCTTGGACACGCGAGCATCAGGCACCCTGCGAATCCGAAGCACTACCTGATTTCCCGTAATCGGGCGACGGGATTGGTGACACCGGAAGATCTGATCGAGCTGGACCTCGACTCTCGTCCCGTCGATCCGAACGCCAGGACCTACCAGGAAGTGCACATACACGCTGAAATCTACAAGGTGCGCCCGGACGTCAATGCGGTGATCCACCATCACGCGCCCGGCACGGTCTCCTGGGGGATGGGCAAGGTTCCCATGATGCCCATGAACCAGAGCTCCCGCTGGATGCTGGACGGCGTGCCGTTCTTCGACTATCGCAACATCAGAATCGAGGGAGACAAGGGCTGGGAGGAGACCAACTTGATCCACACTCCCGCCCGCGGCCAGCTCGTTGCCCAGACGTTGGGCGCGAGTCCGGCGCTGCTCCTGGTCAATCACGGCGCCGTGGTGGTCGGCAGCTCGATCTACGAGGCGGCCGGCCGCAGCATCTACATGGAAGTGAATACGGAGGTCCAGACCGCCGCCATGCTCAGAGGCGGAGAGATCACCTATTACGACGCGGCGGGTGAACTGAGAGCCACCGGCTCGCGCAGCGACTTTGCGCGCCAATGGGACCTCTGGAAACACGATGGGTGCGCCAAGGCCGGGTTCTGCAAACCCGAACTGGCAAACCGGGAGCCCGCTGCGGGTGGGGGTGGACGCGGGGGGCGTGGTGGACGCGCCGGCGGCGGCGGTGGACGCGGCGGTGGTGGCGGTGGACGCGGAGGGGCGCCTCGCGACTGAAACTACTTTTTCAGCCCGGCCAGATATTCGATCAGCGTCTGCTGTTCCGCGGGCGTGACGGACGCCCCAAGTGTGATCATCCGGTCGATGATCGTCGTCCAGTCCTCGGATGTGGGCTTTGTTGTCGCCCGCTCGAGGTCATGGCATTGCTGGCAACGCCGCGCCAGAATGGCGTCGGCCCCGGCGGCGGGTGATGACGTCTGTGGCCGGCCGCGTCCAGCGGTGGCGACGAGGTACGCTGTCATCGGCTCGATCTCGTCCGGGAACACCTGCGCGCCACGCCCGATCATGCGATAGACCGTCTCCCTCCACTCCTCCGCGGATCTCGTTCGGACCTCCAGCATCCGCATGATGCCACCCCCGCCCTGGTGGCACCCGACGCACACCTGTGTGACGGCGACCTTACCCTTCTCAATCTGCGCCTGCTGCGCGTCTTGCGCGGCAACGGGGAGACGCGCAGCAACTGCGGTCCCCTCGATAGCGGCACCGATCCCCAGCACGACAATCCACGCCTTCATATCCGCGCCTTCCTCTGGATCTCCGCGATCGAGTGACGCTGATACCAGGTGGCGTTGCTCAGCGACGGCCCGTCTTCTTCCACCTCGATGTCCAGCAGGACGGCCTTGCCGTCCCGCATGCTGCGCAGAGCCCGCTGCAGCGCGGGAGCCAGCTCGCTGGCGGTCTTCACCTTCTCGCCCTTCAGGCTGTAGGCTTCGGCAATCTTGGTGAAGTCCACGTCGGGGTCTCCAAGGTAGCCGTTGTAATCCTTCCCTGCCTCGAACAAGCGGCCGCCATTGTTCGAGTTGCGCGCCCGGGTCTCGTTGTACAGGTGGTTGTTCATGATCACGATGAGCATGGGCGCCTGGTAGCGGGCGATGCTCCACAGCGCTTCCGACTGGCCGAACAGGAACCCGCCATCGCCCTGCAGCGCGACGACCTGCCGGTCGGGCAGTGCCAGGTTGACGCCGAGCGACGCGCCGACTCCCCATCCGAGCGCGGATCCGATGGTCCGGCCGAACTTGAGTTTGTTCTCCCCGCCAATCTTGAGCTGCCGCAGCAGCTTGTAGGCCTGCGTCCCCAGCTCCGGCACGATCACCGCGTTTTTATCGAGCGCGCGCTCCAGCTCGAAGCCGACGCGCTCCCAACTGAGCGGGCTGCGGTCGAAAAAGGCACGCATCGCGACATCCACCGATTCGTTGAATTGCCTGGTCAGCGCGGAAACGTCGGCCAGCCGCGTCGACCGAATCCTGGCGATGCGATCTCTCGTCAGCAGGCCATCGATCGCGTCTGAAAGATCGCGAACCGCCATGCGGATGTCGGAGGCGATCGCCATGTCGACCGGGTACACACGCCCCAGAAGATTGGGATCATGGCTGACGTGAACGGTCGGCGTGCCCGGCTGCGGGCGTCGGCGCTTGAAGCTCTCGCCGAAGCCGATGACCAGGTCCACCTGCCGGGGATATCGCAGGGCCCGGAGCTGCCCTATATATAAGGGGTGGTCCGTTGGAAAGTTCGCGTAGAGATCGTCTTCGGTATCGGTAACCGGGATCGACAGCTTTTCCGCCAGCGCCAGGAGATCTTTGGCCGCTCCGTCCTCGGACACTTCAGGACCGACGACAAACATCGGGTGCTGGGCTTCGACCAGCCATCGCGCCGCCTGCTGAATCGCATCCGGCGACGCGCGGAACCGGTGTCGGGCAGCCTCGAGGTCAATCTTGTCAATCCGGGTCCGCACTCGCTCATTCGGTTGCGCGTTCCCCCACACCAGCGTGACGGGCCCGCTGGGCGGACCGTAGGCAAATCGGATCGCCCGCCGAACGATCTCCGTCATTTCATCGGTCAGCAGACTCGCCGTCCACATCGTAAAGGGCTCGGTGGGTCTGAGCTGATCGTCCCAGCTTTCGAAACCGTCCTTCCCTTGTTCTGCCAGCTCTCCACCGGAATAGGTCACAAGCAGCGGAACCCGGTCCTTCCACGCGCAGTACAGGTTGCTCATCGAGTTGCCGACCCCTGCACCGCTGCCAAAGAAGAACCCGAGGCTGCGGCTCGCCATGGCGTAGCCCGCCGCCGCGGCAACGGCGTGCCCTTCATGCGTGACGTTGATGACCTGCACGTCGCCCGCGCGGTCGACCGCTTCCCAGAAGGGCACGAAGCCGCTCGTGTTCGTATGAAAGAGCATGCGAACGCCGGCGGCCCGCAGCTGCGCCAGCACGGCGCCGGCGGCTGTTCCCTCGTACATTTCAAACGTCTCGGCGGTCGGCAGCGGAGCGGCCCCTGCGCCTTGCGCAGCAGCGGCACCGGACGCGGGCGCGTCCTGCGCGAGCGCAGATACTGACGGACCGGCGCTGAGTGCAATGCCGGTCGCAGCGGTGGCGGCGAGAAAATCGCGGCGTGACACGTCCGATGCGGGCTTTTCGGTGCTGCTCATGGGCGCAGCTTAGGACTCCCGGGAAGGCGTGTCAATGAGCCAGAGTTCGGATAGACTCTGACGGCGATATGCGAAATCGGTGGATCCCATTGGCGATTTTCGCGGTCGCGCTGGCGGCTGGGGCTTCTTCCGTGTCGTACCCCGTGGCGGCTCAAGCCCCGGCCGGCGCGCCGGCGTACACGCCGCCGCGGACCCCGGAGGGTCATCCGGATCTGCAGGGCGTCTGGCGCGCCTGGAACCTGGCCAAGTACGACCTCGAGGCGCATGGCGCCAAGCCGGGCGTGCCGGCGGGTCTCGGATTTGTGGTCGACCCGGCCGACGGCAAGATTCCGTATCAGCCGTGGGCGCTCGAGAAGCGCGAACAGAACTACCAGGGCACCCGCGCAACCGATCCGTACCTCAATACGGACCCCTACGCGAAATGCTATTTCCCTGGCATCCCGCGACTGACCTACCTGGGCTGGCCGTTTCAGATCATCCAGACCGCCGGCGACGTGAACTTCGCCTACGAGTGGAGCCACAAGAAGCGGATCGTGCCGGTCACCGATGCGTTCGGGCCGCGCCCGGATCCGGAGGACGGGCTCAACGCGAGGTGGAACGGCATGGCCCGTGGCCGCTACGAGGGCAACTCGCTGGTCGTCGATTTGACGAACTTCAACCCGTATACGTGGTTCGACATGGCAGGAAACTTCCACAGCGAAGCCCTGCACGTGGTCGAGCGATATACGCTCATCGGCCCCGATGCCCTGCAGTACGAGGCGACGATGGAAGATTCGAAGGTGTTCACGCGGCCGTGGACGATTCGGATGGTCCTGCAGCGCCAGAAGGACATTGGTCTTCTCGATTACGAGTGCACCGCCATGCTGGATGAATTGGGCATTCATCACACGTGGCCCAGGGATTTCGACGTTCAGTGACGAGGAGCGTCATGCGTACCAGGAACTGGGTGCTGATTTCGGTTGTCGCACTGCTGGTTCTGGCGGGAGCGTCTATTCCCGCTGCCGGCCAGGGCCGCGGCGGACGCGGCGGGGGACGCGGCGGCGGGGGAGCGGCACCGCCGGCACCGGTCACGCCTGGCCCGATTCCGCGGATGCCGGACGGCAGACCCGATCTGCGAGGCACATTCAGCGGCATGGGAGCGGGGCTGACGCATACCGTCATCCTCGAGGAGCACACCTCGGGATTCGGGATTCGCGGCGGGAAGAGTCTGATCATCGATCCGCCGGATGGCAAGATCCCGTACCAGCCGTGGGCGCTGGTCGAGCGCGACCGGCGCCGGGAGGATATCAACGCCTACGAGGATCCGGTCGGCCACTGCGAGTTCTACGACATCGGCCGTCTGCACTCGTTCGCGCAGCGGTTCATGTATTCGGGGAACAACATCGTCGTCGGTGCGCAGGAACAGATCATGCGCGTCATCGACATGAACCGGCGGCAGCATTTGCCCCCGAGCATTCGCCTCTGGCTGGGGGACCCGATTGGCCGGTGGGAGGGCGACACGCTGGTCATCGACAGCACGAACTTCAACGGCAAAACGCGCATGGCCCTGGGCGGCGACTTCTACAGCGCCAGCGCCCACGTCGTCGAGCGCTACACCATGAGGGACTCGGAGACGATCACGTGGACGATGACCGTTGACGATCCGACCGTCTTCACCCGGCCGTGGACGTTCACGACCGCGGCGCCGATGACACGGCAGAGGGAAGGCAGCAACGACTGGAACCGCGCCTTACGCCTGATTGATCCTGCCTGGGAGCATGACTGCCACGAGGGCAACGTCGTGCTCAAGCACATGAGAAACGTCTACGAGCAGGCTCACGGAATCACCCCGACCGCGGAATCGAAGCGGTAAGAGGACGGGACGGCGGCTAGGCCGCCTTGTCGTAGACGGCGCTTGCGGTCTGGGACTCTCCCTCCTGGGTCATCGTCTTCTTGACCGTCAGGATGCTGCCGCTGATGCTCCAGACCTCCTTGAACTCGACCACGGTGTCGCCGGCTGGGGAGGAGAATGACCTGTGCGATGTAATGACCAACGTTGCGCCGTCGAATTTGGCTTCTCCGGTCTCGGTAATCCCCGCGGGCGCCTCGACGCTGACTCGACTCCCGTCGAGTTTATAGACCGCGGCGAATGGCGCCTGCCGCACGCTGCTTCGCTTGACCGACAGCTCCATTGGCGACTGCGTGACGACCAGTTGGCTTGGAAAGGGGACGTCGGCGCCGTTGCCGGCAACCTCGGGACCGCTCTTGTCGTAGTTGAGGAGCCAGGTGCCGGACAGATCTGGCCTCGCCTGGGCGAACACGCCTGGAGGCGCCGCCAGTGCGAGGATCACCAGCGCGGCGGTGAACGCCATTCTTCCGATCATCTTCGCCTCCTGTCGCCTCAAGTCTACACGCGACTTGACACTACCGGGCATCTGTATAAGGGTGTTGGCCTCGATCCTCAAAGTGAACGGAGGGAAGCCGTGCTGAAAATTGGCCAGATTGGAGCGGTCTTCGTGTTCGCGGTGTTGCTGCCCCTCGTGGCGTCCGCGCAGGCTGTGATCAGCGGCGTGGTTCGGGACGCCTCCGGCGCTGTGCTTCCCGGCGTGACGGTCGAAGCGGCCAGCCCGGCGCTGATCGAGAAGGTCCGGACGGCCGTGACTGACGGCACCGGTCAGTACGCGATCGAAAACCTGCGGCCCGGGCTGTACACGGTGACGTTCACGTTACCCGGCTTTGCGACCGTGCAGCGCGAAGGGGTCGAGCTGTCGGGCAGCTTTACCGCTCGCATCAATGCCGATCTGCGGGTCGGCGGCATCGAAGAAACGATCACGGTCACCGGAGAGACACCGGTGGTCGACGTGCAGAGCACGCGCCAGCAGCGGGTGCTGGATCGTGAAGTCCTCGATGCCCTGCCTAACTCGGGACTCAGAACTGCCTTGGGGGTGCTGATCCCGAGCGTGGACTTCCGGCGTCAGGATGTCGGTGGCGCGGGGGTCAGGGCTGTGACCGGAAACATGACGGCCCACGGCGCCAGGTCGGAGGATGCGGGGACGACCCTGAATGGACTCTCGATTGCGTCGTTCGGAACAGGCGCGGCGACCTCGACGCTGTTTCTGAATCCGATGGGGCTGCAGGAAATCACGATTGACACCGGGTCGAACAATGCCGAGCTGCACGCCGGCGGCGTTCGCACCAACTACACCCTCCGCGAAGGCGGCAACGCATTCAACGGGGTCATCTTTGCTGCCTATGCGCCCGGCAAGCTGCAAAGCGACAACCTCACCGACGACCTGATGGCCCGCGGCCTGCGTGCGCCGAACAGCATCAAGGCGAACTGGGACATCAATCCCGCGTTCGGCGGCCCGATCGTGCGCGACAAGCTCTGGTTTTTTGCGGCGGCGCGGTACAACGTGAACGCCGACTACGTGGCGGGACTCTACTGGAACCGCAACGTCAACAATCCCAATGCCTGGACGTTCGAGCCCGATACGAGTCGCCGGGTGTGGAACGAGCAGAAGCAGCCGGACACGCAGGTCCGCGTGAGCTGGCAGGCAACGCCCAAGAACAAGGTGGGGTTCACGTGGTACGACACCACCTATTGTTTCTGTCCGACCGATGCGTCGCTCACGCGCTCCTGGGAATCCGGCCAGCGAGCCGACTATCCGCTGCAGCGTCTGGTCGCGGGCGACTGGACGTTTCCGGTCACCAACCGGCTGCTCATTGAAGGAAACGGCCAGGTCTACAAGTCGCAAAGCAATCGATCGCCGTGGGACGGCCTGGCCGAGGGGATGATCCCCGTGCAGGAGCAGGTGACAGGCATGCGGTACCGGGCAGGCGAGACGTACCGGTACCTCTATCAAACGGTCTACACGTATCGCGGTGCGGTGTCGTACGTGACCGGTGCCCATGCGTTCAAGGTCGGCGCCACCAACAAGAGCGGCGGCTCCCACCTCATAGATTACGACCTCGTGCCCGTGAGCTATCGCGTCAGAAACGCGGTGCCCAACCGGATCACGCAGCGCGCCCTTGGCGAATGGAAGGCAGACGTTGATGCCGACCTCGGGCTCTTTGTGCAAGATCGCTGGACGATCAGCGGGCTAACGCTGAACTACGGCCTGCGCTACGACTACTTCCACAACAGCTATCCGGAACAGCACATCGGACCTACGACGCTCGCGCCGGCACGAAACATCACGTTCCCGGCGCAGGACGGATGGTCGCTGCATGACCTGTCGCCAAGGCTGGGAGCCGTGTACGACCTGACCGGCACCGGAAAGACCGCGCTCAAAGTCAGTCTGAACCGGTACAACCTCGCGATGGGGCCTGATGTGAGCTTCATTCAGCTGGCCAACCCGTCCCGGAACCTGGTCACGAGCGCCGGCCGATCGTGGAATGACGCCAATCGCAATTACGTCCCCGATTGCGATCTCCGGAATGTGCTGCAGAACGGGGAGTGCGGCGCCCTGTCGAACAGAAACTTTGGCACGGTGGTCACGAACCTGGCCTTCGACGAGGACACGCTCACCGGGTGGGGGAAGCGGAATTTCAACTGGGAGTTCTCGGCGGGCGTGCAGCAGGAACTGCTGCCGCTGGTCTCCGCGGAAGTCTCCTACTTCCGTCGCTGGTACGGGAACTTCGTCATGACGGATGATCGCGCGGTGGGGCCGGGGGACTACGATCGGTTCGTCATCACGGCGCCGCTGGATTCACGACTCCCGGGCGGGGGCGGCTACCCGGTGGAAGGGTACGACATCAAGCCGGAGAAATTCGGCGTCGCGGCCCAGCCGTACGTGACGCTCTCCCGCACGTTCGGGAAGCGGACCGACCACTGGCAGGGCGTCGACCTGACCGTGAATGCCCGGCCGCGTCCGGGAGTCATGTTCCAGGGAGGCGTGAGCACCGGCCGGCGGGTGGAAGACAACTGCGACATCGTGACGAAAGTGGACAATCCCAGCACGTTGTATTGCCACCGCTCGGAACCCTTCCTCACACAAGTCAAAGGCTACGGCTCGTACACGATCCCGCGGGTGGACGTGCAGTTCAGCGGGACCTATCAGACCAAGCCGGGCCCGCTGGTCCTGGCGCTCTATACGGCCACCAACGCCGAAGTGGCGCCGAGTCTCGGCCGTAGTCTGTCGGGCGCCGCACCGAGCGTCGACGTGCACCTCGTCTCGCCGGGCCCGTACACCACCACTAACGGCGGGTCAGGTGAGCTGTACGGAGAACGGCTCCACCAGGTCGACTTGCGGGTCTCGAAGCTCCTGAGCTTCGGCGGCACCCGCGCGCGGGTGAATGTCGACGTCTACAACGCGCTCAACTCGAGCACGGTGCTGGATCAGAACGACGCCTTTGGCGCCTGGCAGAGTCCGCTGGAGATCCTCGTGGCCCGATTCTACAAGTTCAGCGTGCAGTTCGACTTCTAGCGGGATACGCAGCGGCGGGAAGCGCGCCTAACGGCTTCCCGCCGCTGTAGTCGCTACTGACAGGCCCCTGCCCGCTCCATGGTCTCGTGTTAGGCGTGTGTTAGGCGCGCTTGTAAAAAACGCGGTCAGACGGGCTGCCGATTTCCGACGAGCACGTCCCACCAGCCGAAGTACGCGGCCAGCATCTGGTCGAGTTCCTTCGTATCGCCGGTGGCATCAATCAGATCGGGGGTCGGCATGCAGTAGGCCGCGTCTGGCGCGGCCCGCAGCATATGCAAGATGCCGTCAGAAAATCCCTGTCCTGCGTACGCGATGCACCCCGTCATCGGAAGGGCGCGAAGGTCCTCGAGGGCGTACGGGATCTTTTCATCCGTCGTGCCCTGGCTATCCTGAAACTTGCACTCGATCGCGAAGGCCTTTCCGCCATCCGACACGCAGAAGACATCGACACAGCGATCCTTGCCGATGATCGACTTCCCGATCTGCACTTCGCGATAGACCGTCAATCCGCGAGGACCGAAACGCCTGGACAGGTAGGACGCGATCAGATTCGCGTACTGGGGGCCGGTCACAGTGTTGGTTCGGAGATCCCCGGCGAGTCCGTCATCTCGAGGAGGCCAGGCTGCGACGCGGGCGGCAGTCCTGCCGGCTCCCGTCCCGCGCCGAACTCGCGCAGTCGCCCGGCGGTCACCCGGACCGCCTGCGGATTCAGATCGGTGCCCGCGAAGCGGCGTCCCAATCGCAGCGCTGCCACGCCCACGCTGCCGGAGCCCATGAACGGATCGGCCACCAGTTGACCGGCTTCGGAGCTCTGGCGGACGAGCACTTCTGACACGGCTGCCGGCTTTTCGGCGGGGTAGCCGCCGTGAATGCGCGGGACCGAGATGATGTCGGCGACGCCGAGGTCGTTCAGCCGGCGCTTCCCCTTTTCGAAAAACAGGATGAACTCGTACCGCGCCCGATAGTGATAGCCCATGCCGATCGTCCGCTTGTCCCAGACGAGCGGCTTCCAGAAGCGGAACCCCGCCTTTTCGGCCTCCGGCTTTGCGATGAACATCGTCTCGGCGTCGCAATACAGATAGAAGTGGGTGTCGGGCCGGAGCACCCTGAACGCCTCGCCAAACAACTCGGCAAACCGCGCGTTCGGAAACACCGCGAACCAGTCGTTGCTCGACGCCTTGCTGTGCGTGAGCCTGGTCGTCGTGCCGATCGCGCGATGTTTCTCGAGCGATTCGTACGCGGGGTCGGTGATGAGGAGATCCACCGACGCGGCGGGTTGACTGCGAAGCCATTCGACGGCATCGAGCAGGGAAAGGTCGAACACCGGGTGGCTCATATCAATCGGATGTGGCATTGTACCGTTCCCGTCACGCGGACCGTAAAGGTCCGCGCCGCATCGAGTATCAGACCGCGCCGTGACAGCGTAGGTCACGGCTTTGGGAGGTACCCCCAAATGAATTTTCTGACTCTGTCGACGCTCCTCGACTATCACTACTGGGCGCGCGATCGCGTGCTCGATGCGGCCGAGCGCCTGACCTCCGAGCAGTTGACGCGCGATCTCGGCAACAGCTTTCCGTCGGTCCGCGACACGCTGGTGCACCTCTTCTCTGCCGACTGGGTCTGGTGCGCGCGCTGGGAAGGGGAGTCGCCGCAAGACGTGCTCGATCCGACGACGTTTCCCGACGTCGCCAGCATCCGCGCCGCGTGGAAAGAGCACGAGCAGAAAGTGCGCGCGATCCTCGCGCAGCTCGGCGAGAACGGCATCACCCGCGTCATCGATTACCGCGGATGGAACGGCCTGGTGCAGGCGCAGCCCTTCTGGCAGATGCTGCAGCACGTCGTCAATCACGGCTCGTATCACCGCGGGCAGGTGACGACGCTGCTGCGGCAGCTGGGAGCAGCGCCACCACGAAGTCTCGATCTGATCGCGTTCTACCGGGAGCGCAGCGCCACAACCGCACACTAGCCTGTCGGGTTCTCGACCCGCGTGTGCCGGGACGGCACAAACCCCGCAACTGCTACTGCCTGTTTGCCCTTAGTGTCGCTTCCTGTCTGAAACGGGGCGACTCGAGGTGCGAGTTCGGAACACGCCCGCTCAATTACAGACTTCGCCAACCGCTCGATAACTCGTTGCACCCACATGGCTTGCGCGCGGATTGCGGAAACTGTCGCGCGATGGTTCAGCCCTTGCCTTTGTAAAGGCGGCTCCGTCTGTCGGCGGATTCCTGACGAATTAGAAGAAGGGCCCTCCCGAAATGCGCCGAATTGTGCTCCCGCTCGTCCTGCTCGTGCTCTGCCTGGCGGAGGCGGCACCCGTCCGCGTCGTCCAGGCGCAGCGCCGCGCGCCGTTGTCCGGAGATCTGGAACTGCTGGTCAGGAGCCGGTCCGCCCGGCGCGCACGCGTGATCGTGCACGGCGACGCCGAGGCCTTGAGAGATCTTGCGCGCCGGCACCGCGTGCGCGTCGTGCGCATGCTCGCGCACGAAGCGGTCATCGAGGCAAATGCCATCGAGATCGAACGGATCGCGGCTGACGCCGCTTACGCTCATATGTCCGGCGACCTGCCAGTCCGCTCGGCCATGTCGGTCTCGAACAAGTCCACGGCGGCGGACCAGGCGCGCGCGGGCACGTCCGGGCTGCTCGGCATCGGCGCAATCGCCGGCGTCACGGGCAAGAACATCGGCATCGCATTGATCGATTCGGGCATCGCGTCCAGTCACAAGGCGCTGTACGGCAAGGTGGCCTGGACCGTCGACTTTGTCTCGGACGGATCGACCAAGCGCGACCCCTTCGGCCACGGCACGCACATCGCGGGCCTCATTGCCGGCCAGGCATCGGCGGCCGTCGGTGTGACGAAGGCGTACACGGGCGGCATTGCCCCTGGCGCGCACCTCATCGACGTCCGCGTGCTCGGCGCTCACGGCGTTGGCCTCACCAGCGACGTGATCGACGGCATCGACTGGGTGATCGACAACGCGGCGACGTTCAACATCCGCATCATCAACCTGTCGCTCGGTCACGCGGTCATGGAGCCGGCGGACACCGACCCGCTGTGCGAGGCGGTGAAGCGCGCCGTCGACGCCGGGATCGTGGTGATCGCGTCGGCGGGCAACCGCGGCAAGACCGACACGGGCCAGCCGATCCTCGGCGGCATCACGTCGCCCGGCAATTCGCCGTATGCCATCACGGTGGGCGCGTTGAACACGTGGCAGACCGTCGAGCGATCCGACGACAGCGTGACGACGTACAGCTCGCGTGGTCCGACGCGGTATGACCTGGCCGTCAAGCCCGATGTCGTTGCGCCCGGCAACAAGGTCGTCTCGCTCGAAAGCGCGCGTTCGTACCTGCCGACGACATATCCGACCGCGCATGTCGCAGGCAGCGCCTCGAATGCATACATGAAGCTGAGCGGCAGCAGCATGGCGACCGGCGTGGTGTCGGGCGGCGTGGCGCTGCTTCTGCAGAGGAACTCGACGTTCACGCCGCTCCAGATCAAGCTGTTGATCCAGACGGGTTCAACGTACCTCGTGCGGGACGGACTCGTCGCGGGCGGCGCCGGCAGCGTGAACTTCTGGTCATCGCGCCGCGCCGAGGTCAACGGTCTCGACGATCTGCTTGGCGCGCTGCCGCTGATCGGCGGCCTCTTCAGCCAGCCGGGCGGGGCCGCATTCCGGGATGCCGGATCGATGTCGGAGCGTCTCTACGACGGCACGGGCGTGAACCTGCTCGGCCTGGGCGAGCTCGTTGACGCCCTGCTGCGTCCGTACAACCTGGAATGGGACACGCTGCATCTCGTCGGCAGCAATAACCCAGTGGGCTCAGACGGTGCGAATCACATCATCTGGGGCGACGTCGCGTACTGGACCGAAGACCAGCACATCATCTGGGGCGACAACATCACCAATCCTGAAGGGCAGCACATCATCTGGGGCGACACCCAGATGACCGAGGGCTATCACATCATCTGGGGCGACGCGGCGGGCATCGGGGACTGATGAGCCCGCCGCCGCGCACCGCCAAGCCGCTGCCAATCAGGCTGCGGCTGTACGTCGGCGTCATTGTGACGCTCGGCGCCGCGGCGATCGCGATCTCGATTGCCCGGCTCGCGTCGACGCCCTTCGTGCGCGAGTGGATGCTGTTTACGGTCCTCGGCGTACTGGCCGGGACGTACGCCGTCAAGGTGCCCGGCATTTCCGCCCGCATCTCCGTCTCCGACACGTTCTTCCTTGCGTCCGGCATGCTGTTCGGCCCGGCGCCCGCCATGCTGGCGATGGCGATCGACAGCTCGATCATGTCGTGGCGCCGCAGCTACAGCCGCGTCAAGCTGCTCTTCAACGCGTGCGGCCCGGCGCTCTCGATGTACCTCGCGACGCATGCGTTCTTTGCGCTCTCCGGCGGGCCGCCGCTGGCGTCGCAGCCGGCGCCGATTCCGTCGCTGATCGTCCCGCTCGCGGCGATGACCGGCATCTGGTTCGTCCTGAATTCAGGGCTGACGGCGGCGGCGCTCTCGCTCGAGTCCGGCGCGCCGCTGTTCGACGTCTGGAAGCGCTTTGCCGTGTTCTCGCTGAACTACGCGGCCGCGGCGTCGGCGGCGTTTTCCGTGGTCATCGTCCTGAATTACGCCGACCTCACCACCGCGGCGGCGGTGCTGCCGGTCGTGTTCATCTTTCACATCACGATCCGGTCCTGGGTGGGGCGGTTCGAGGACGCGCAGCAGCACATCGCGAAGGTCGATCGGCTCTACCTGTCGACGGTCGAGACCCTCGCGACCGCCATCGAGGCGAAGGACGGCGTCACGCACGATCACATCCGCCGCGTGCAGCACTCGTCGGTGGCGCTGGCGAAGGCCCTTGGGGTGCACGACGAGCAGACCATCAAAGCGATCGAGGCGGCCGCCCTCCTCCACGACACCGGCAAGCTGGCCGTGCCGGAACACATCCTGAACAAGCCGGGGAAGCTGACCTCGTCGGAATTCGACCAGATGAAGCGGCACGTGGACGTGGGCGCCGACATCCTGTCGGCGATCGACTTTCCCTATCCCGTCATCCCGATCGTCCGCTGCCACCACGAGAACTGGGACGGCTCCGGCTATCCCCGCGGGGTGCAGGGCGACGACATCCCGATTGGCGCGCGCATCCTGTCGGTGGTCGACTGTTATGACGCGCTGACCTCGGATCGTCCGTACCGCCGCGCGCTCGATCGCGAGGCCGCGATTCGGATTCTCCTCGAGCGGCGCGGCACCATGTACGATCCGCTCATCGTCGACACGTTCATCCGCATCCTGCCCGAGATCGCCGAGGACGCGCTGCCGCCGCGGCGCAACGAGGCCGCGCTGGCGCAGATCAGCCAGTCCGCGTCCGCGCCGCTGCCGGCGCCGCCGCCCGTGGAGGCGACACCCGACACGGTCGTGGAGCAGCTGGGAGAAATCGTCAGTCTCACAAGAGTGGTGAACGCCGGCTCGTCATTCGCCGACGTGCTGGCGCTGGCCACGGCGAACGTGCGCCGCGTGGTCGGCCGCGGGACGTGCGCGATCTATCTGCTGTCGCCTGACGGCCGGACGCTCACGTCCGAGCATGCCTCCGGTCCGCTCGCTGAGCCGCTCACCGGGACCTCGATCGAAATCGGACAGAAGCTGAGCGGGTGGGTGGCGGCGCACCGCCGCACGATCGCGAACTCTGACGCACAGCTGGATTTGTGCGATGTCCTGTCGGGCGACATCGGCCCCCATGTTTGCCTGAGCACGGCGCTGTGCGACGGCGAGACCCTTGCCGGAGTCCTGACGATCTATCGCGAGTCCACGACACCGTTCGCGCCCGCCGACGCGCAGGCGTTCGAGCTGATGGCTCCGCATCTCGCGCGGCTATTCGTGCAGCTGCGGCAGCCGCGCGCCGGCGCTGCGGTTCGCGACCTGCGAGTCGTCGGCGGGTCGCAATCACGGCGCCTCCACTCGACAGGCGCTGCCAGCGCGCTCGCGGCACTTCAGGAAAAGCGCGCGCGTCGTCTTCACGAGCTCCAGGCCGTCGGCCACCGATCCCCATCCCGGCAGTAA
>Ga0209640_10001010_pt1 | contig 23212 bp, 20 predicted proteins | sample RifCSP10_1_FD_184018 | JGI IMG/M metagenome (GOLD analysis project Ga0209640, IMG submission 184018) | Soil microbial communities from Rifle, Colorado - Rifle CSP2_sed 10_1 (SPAdes) (version 2) | ecosystem: Environmental > Terrestrial > Deep subsurface > Rock core/Sediment | place: Rifle... | reverse complement strand
CAATCGACTACCTGACGTTCGGCGACGAAACCGCCAGCTCGCCCGCGTGGTCGAAGAGCGGCGACCTACTTGCCTTTACCTGCGACGCGGATGGCATGCAGAACGTCTGGATCATGGATATGAACAGGCGGTTTGCCGGAGGCTTCCGGTCGATGACAAAGGTGACGCACTTTACGACCGCAGCGTTCGACCCGACGTGGACCAAGTCGGGTGACCTTGTTTTCGCGGCATTCGAGAAGTTCAGCTTCCAGATCAAGATGGTGAAGGACATCAATGCCGTGTTCGACACATCGACCACGGTCAAGTTGATCGATCTCTACAATAAGGAAAAGCCGTGGGAAGCGAAGACCATCGCCGGCGTGTCCGAGGTGAAGACGTTCAAGTACCAGGGAGACTACAGCCTCGACATCGCGCAGAGTGCCATCTCAACCGACCCTGTCTTCGGCACATCAGGCGGGGCGTTTCTCGCACTGAGCGATCTTCTGGGCAACGACCAGTACTATTTCCTTTTGTATAACACCGCGCAATCGCAGGATGAATTGTTGTCCAGCTTCAACCTGGCAATCTCGCGCATCTCACTCAGTCAGCGGACAAGTTACGCATACGGCATCTATCGTTTTGCCGGACGGCGCTATGATCTGACGGATCGGGATGAGTACTTCTTTGAACGTGCCTACGGAGGCTACTTCGCCCTGAGTTATCCTCTCTCGAAATTCCAGCGCATTGAAACTTCGGTGAGCCTGAGCAACTCCAACAAGGAAGTCATTGGAACCATCGAAGACCGGAAGGCGCTGCTTCTTTCCAACTCGGTTTCGTTCACACACGACAATTCCCTCTGGGGGCCGAGCGGTCCCGTGGACGGGACAAGGTTCAGCGTCACCCTGGCCTTTACATCGGACATTCAGTACTCAAACGTCAACTACTACACCGTAATAGGCGATTATCGTCATTATCTCAGGCTAGCACAGCGGAGCGCGTTCGCGTCCCGGTTCTGGGTGTTCTATAATGAAGGGAAGGAATCGCGCCGGTTTGTTCTCGGGGGAAGCTGGGATTTGCGCGGCTGGCCCCGATGGAGCATCCGTGGCGAGAAGCTCTGGCTCACCAGTCAGGAACTTCGATTTCCCTTCATCGACCAATTCGCCATCGTTCTTCCATTCGGCGGCGTGAGCTTTTCGTCGATCCGCGGCGCGTTGTTCTTTGACATGGGAAGTGCCTGGGATACGAGATACCGGGAGACACTCGGCAGCATTGGCGGGGGCCTCAGGATGAACCTCGGCGGTGTGCTCGTGCTCCGGTACGACCTCGGAAAACGGATTGAAGGAGATTTCAAGGAATTGCAGGATGGAATTTTCCATCAATTCTTCTTTGGATGGGACTTCTAATGAGACCAGCGCGGATTTCATTCATAACCTTCTTCGTCCTTTTGCTTGCCGCAGGATGCAGCGGTCTCAGACTGCGAGACTCCTTGACAGTATCCGAACGAGATTGGCCGATGTTCGGACGGGTGGAATCGCGAACGGGCGCGACGCAGGAAGTCGTAACTCCTCCATTAACGTTACAGTGGGTACACGACATTACGGGTGGTGTTGGGAATGGAAGCCCGATTGTTGTCGACAGCGTTATCCTCGTCGCAAACCTCCGTGGCGAGCTGTACGGTATCAATGCGAATAACGGTAAGCGGCTCGGTTGGATTGACATTGCTGAGGCAATCCAGGGAGCGCCTGTGATCGATGGAAACACTGCGATTGTTGCCGCCACCAATACCCGGGAGTCCCTGATTGCGTTCGACCTTGTCTCTGGGAAAGTCCGATGGCGACGACCGTATGGTGATCTGGAGGTTTCACCACTCGTGCACCATCAGAAGATCTTTGTTGGAAACACGGCGGGCTTTTTTTTCTGCGTTGACCAGGCTACCGGTGATATGATTTGGAAGTTTGAGATTGCCGATAACACACACATGAAAGGGATACGCTCTTCAGCTGCAATATACGCGGGTGCGGTCTTCTTCGGTGCTGAAGACGGAGCCGTGTATGCGCTCGATGCGGAATCGGGCAACCTGCGTTGGAGATCGGAGACAGAAGGAAGTATCGCGTCCACGCCATGTGTAAGCGGGGAAACGGTGTTCATTGGCAACCTCGCGGGGAAGGTATGGGCTTTCGATGCTGCCTCCGGCGCGGTCCGCTGGAAGGCCTCTGCCGGCAGCAGCATCTACGCGAGCCCTAGCGTTGCACATGGCCTCGTGTACGTTGGCACCACGGATGGAAAATTGGTTGCGCTGCACGGCGGCACTGGTGAAACTGCGTGGGAGACCGATCTTGGTAGTGTCATCAATTCCGCTCCTGCCGTCTCGGGTTCGGTGCTGTATGTCGGTACATTGAAGAAAATCCTCTACGCTCTGGATACAGCCAACGGGGCTGTTCTCATGAAACAGGAAGTACCGGGAAGAATCAAGACCTCACCAGCAGTCGCACGAGGACACGTTTATGTGGCAACGGACGAACGTTTGATCCTCTCATTCCAGGGATCCAATCAATGAGCAATCATTTTCTGGTTGTAACCACCTTTTTCCTGCTGATTCTGTTCGTGCCGGTTACGAACGGACAACCAACGGACACAGTTTCTGCACTTGATGCACCTTCTTCTGTTACATTTGTTACCGATATTGACAGCGCTCGAGTTGTTGTCGATGGATCGCTCGTCGGTTTCACTCCGGTCAAAGTGGATACACTCCCTCCCGGCTTGCACGAGGTGAGAATCCATCATCCCGATATGGAGAGTTGGTTGACCGAAAGTATTACGGACAGCATCAACATCGCTATTGGTAAAGAGCGTGTTCTACGATATGCATTTGTCCCCAGGTACCTTATCCAGTCCGCTCCAGACGGCGCAGACATTCTCATGGGAGATTCACTCGCAGGGATCACTCCATCAGTGATCAGGATATCTTCTCCACGGGAAGAACGACCTATCCGATTGCGCAAGGAAGGATACGAACTGGCCACCATTTCCCTTGCGCAAGTTACCCGCGGGGTGATTGCGGTGGACCTGTCACGCACCTGGCATAGTGGGAATCATCGGGAATCGATTTTCAGGGAGGACGAAACCAACGGCAAGAACCTGAGACTCTACATAACCGGCGCGGCGACCGTGCTTTCAGGTGTGGCTTCGGCATACTTCAAAGTGCAGGCAGATAACAGGTATGACGATTACCTTCGGAGCGGCAATCCCGCTCTTCGCTCGGAGACCAGCAGACTTGACGCCGCCTCCGGAGTGGCGTTGGCAATCACCCAGCTCGGTCTTGGCCTCTTTACGTACTTCCTTCTTTCCGAATAGCGCGACGCTGTAACTGGTTGCACGGCAAGATTTTCTTGACTTTAATTCGACAAGCGGGTATATTTCCACCGACATTTGCACGACTGTGACTGCGCTTCCCAGGTAATCTCCCAAAAACAGTGAGGTCACCCTGAATTCCAACATGAAGGACGAAATCGAGTTTCTCAAGAACGTTCCGATCCTCTGCGATCTTGAGCCCATGGATCTCGATACCATCGCCAAGGTGGGTGTCCGGAAGAAGTACAAAAAGGGTAGCATTATTCTGCTGGAAGAAGAAGCGGGAGCTGCACTGTTTGTGATCATCTCGGGAAAAGTGAAGATCGTGCGGATGGATGATGACGGCAGGGAAGTGATCCTTTCAATCTTGGGAGAGAGTGATTTCTTCGGCGAGATGGCAATCCTCGACGGTTTGGCCCGATCGGCCAGCGTGGTGGCGATTGCGAAGGCCGAATTGTTCATGATCCACCGTCGTGATTTCTTGAAGTTGCTCCATGATTTTCCCTCCGTCGCAATTGCGTTGCTCAAGGAACTGACCATGCGTCTGCGCAAAGCGGATGCCCAAATCAAGAGCCTCTCATTGAAGGATGCGGCGGGCCGTGTCGCGAACGTGGTGTTGCAGCTGGCGGATGATATCGGCAAGATTCGCAAAGGTCGTGTTGAAATCGATGAACTCCCCTTGCAGCAGGACCTCGCCAACATGGCGGGAACGTCCCGCGAGACCATCTCACGCATGATCCACGCGTTCATTCGTGAAGGACATCTCGAACTGGAGCGGGGGAAACTGATCATCAATGATTATGAGAAGTTCAAAAGCAGGTATCTGTAGGCGTCCGGGTGCTCTTTTACTTCTGATGGCTGTACATGGAGGGTAAAGCCGACCTCCATATGCACACCACCTACTCCGATGGCACACTCTCCACAGAGGAGCTTGTCCAACGTGCAAAGGCGGCGGGGCTGACGACAATCAGCATTACCGACCACGACAACGTTGGAGCCGTGGACGATGCCATCGCGCTGGGAAAGAGCGTGGGCATTGACGTAATCCCCGGAGTGGAACTGAGTGCGAGCATCGAAGACCAGGATATTCACATCCTCGCCTACTTCTTCGACCACAAGAATCAGAACCTGCTGGACTACCTCACCTTTTTTCGGATCGAGCGGGTGAAACGGGCAGAACGAATTGTCGAGAAGTTGAACGGTTTGAAAGTTCCCCTGAAGTTCGAATCAGTGCTGGAACAAGCGGGCACCGGTTCCATCGGCAGACCCCACATTGCGAATGCGCTCCTTGAAGAAGGACTGACCGAGTCATACCACGAAGCTTTCTGGAAGTATCTCGGGTTCGGTAAGCCTGCCTACGAAAAGAAATACCATGTGTCCCCCCAGGCAGCAATTGAACTGATCGCATCCGCAGGAGGGCTGTCCTTCATCGCGCACCCAGCCAACATGATTGAGGAGAAGGTGTTGTTTGAGCTGATCAATGCCGGCGTGGACGGGATCGAAGTCATCCACCCCTCCCACTCCCCTGAACGTGTCATGCATTACAGTGGTATTGTCAACGAGTATTTCCTTCTTGCCAGCGGAGGTTCCGACTTCCATGGCGGGAGAAAGAACGACAGCGAGATATTCGGGAAGTACTATATCTCAGAAGACCACGTCGAGACCATGCGGCGCCGTTTGTAACCGGACGGCGGATGGTCATCCTGTTCTTGCCCGGTCCTCCCCGCAACGGGCGCATATTGCACACAAGAACAATCAGAGAACTCCATGCCTACTACGATCGAAGGACAACTCTCTGCCGCAGGCCATCGCTACGGCATTGTTGTCGGTAGATTTAATAGCCTCATTACCCGACAGCTTCTTGATGGCGCACTGGATTGCCTTCTGCGCCACGGAGCAAGCCAGAACGCCATTACCGTCGTCCAATGTCCGGGATCCTTCGAGATCCCTCAGGTCGCCCTTCAGTTGGCAAAGGCAGGAGATGTGGACGGGATCATCTGCCTCGGCTGCGTAATCCGCGGCGAGACACCTCATTTTGAATACATCGCTTCGGAAGTTACCAAGGGAGTCGGGCAGGTCGGTCTCACGACAGGTGTTCCGGTATCGTTCGGCGTGCTAACAACTGAAACGCTGGAGCAGGCACTCGAGCGGGCAGGTGCGAAAGCGGGAAACAAAGGGTGGGACGCTGCAATGACCATTATCGAGCTTGTTAATATCAACAAGCAACTATCATCCGGGAGGAAACGTTCGACGCGTTGATAAGAATTCATGCAAATTGCTGTTTGCGTAATTTTTATCATCGGAGGACATAGCTATGAAGACGCTAGGATGGTGGGCCACGGTGCTCGTGATGGCATCGACGATGGTGGCTCATGGTGCAGTCAACTCATGGAGGAATTACACGTCCATGGACAGCGTCCGTGTCCTTGGACGACTCGGCGATACGTACTGGGCCGCGACCTTTGGTGGGCTTTTCGCCTGGAACGAAGCAACGGATACCTACCAATTGTTTACAAATGCCGAGGGTCTGCAGAATATTGACCTGACCGCGCTCGGCATCGATGCAGATGGAAATGTGTGGGCTGGCGCATCGACCGGAATAATCCACGTATACTCCCCCATCACGAAAACCTGGCGGTACATTCTTGACATCGCAAACGCGAACCAAACGGACAAGCGGATCAACAGCATTGCAATGTACGGCGATACTGTTTTGATCTGTACTAAATTCGGACTTAGCATATTCAACCGTCGACGTTTTGAGTTCGGCGACACATACACAAGATTTGGTTCGATCCCGGCAAACGTGAAGCTCTCATGCAGCTCCGCGATCATAGCACAGGATAGCATCTGGGTTGTGATTTCCGATCTTCAGAACGTCAACCAAGTTGCTGTGGCTGGACTCGCTGCCGGAAATCTCCTCCCACCGGAAGCCTGGTCGGTGCGAACGGTGGCTTCACCCGGCGTCATTCCGCGCGTCGTTACATACTGGAATAACCGCGTATATGCCGCTACGACATCGGGATTATTCATGTATGCAGGCGGTGGCTGGACGGAAATCCTTGGATTGTCGGGGCAGTCTGTGGTTGCCCTCTACCCAGCCCCCTCTGCGCTAATTGCATGTACCCCAAGCAGTGTCTCCACAGTTGACATACTGAACAACGTACAACCATTTGGCAGTCCTTTCCCGGGTTCATTTATTGGATCTTCCGTAACCACCAGTGCCTCTGGGCAGCCTGTCGTCGGATCATCTGCAGGGGTCCTGACATTCTCTTCAAACTGGACGAAACACTTACCAAACGGGCCGGGCTCCAGCAAGTTTCTCAGCGTCGCAGTCGATCCCGATGGGAACGTATGGGGCGCCTCAGGGAGTTCGAACGGGAGTGGATTCTACCGTTACGACGGAAAAAACTGGAAGACATTTTCCATGCAGACTAATAGCGAAATGCCAACCAACAATGTGTACAGAATATCGGTTGGTTGTGATGGGACGGTGTGGGCTAGTAGTTACGGCAGCGGCATCATTGAAATGAGACGTGGTGTGGATACCGTACAAGCAACCCAGATTTTCGGAGCAAATGTGGGAATGGTGGGCGTACCCAACAATCCTCTCTTTGTCGTGCCGAGCACGGTTGCGTGTGACGGCAGGGGAAATGTCTGGCTCTCCATCATCAATTCGGGGCGAGCCCTGGTCGTCAGGCAACCCAACGGAACATGGACAACGGCACGTGTCACCGTAAATGGAACTGAGGTCGTGTACTTGATGGATAATCCCGTAGACCGCTGCCTCGCCGTGGATGCATTCGATAACCTTTGGGCGACGGTTCGTCAGGGGAGTTCCGCCGGGGTCATCTCCTTTGGCAACAGGGGGGGATTGGACAGCACCTCAGCGTACCATCTCAATTCTTCAGACGGTTTGCCCAGCAACGACATTAAGACCATTGTCGTGGACCGCGACAATAACATATGGGTTGGCACCGATAGAGGAATTGGGATCATTCTCGATCCCAACAACCCGAAACGGTCCGGAGGAATCGCAAGCTATCGACCACTTAGTGGATTAGTGATCAATACCATCGCTGTCGACCCTCTCAACCAAAAATGGGTAGGCACTCCCGAGGGAGTAGTTGTCCTCTCGCAAGACGGGACACAACAGGTGGCGTCCTACACCGTGCAAAGTACGGGAGGGAAGCTCATTGATAACGACGTGAAGAGCATTGCTGTGGATCCCAACACTGGAACGGTATTCATGGGTACCGTTTCCGGTCTTGTCGGGCTCACAACTGCTGCTGCTGCACCCAAACTCGTCTTTGAAACTCTGACCATTTCTCCAAATCCTTTTCTCCTCCCAAATGGGAGCCAATTGACGATTGACGGCCTTGTTGAGAATTCAAACATCAAGATTCTCTCTATTGAAGGAAAACTCGTTCGTGAGTTGAAAACCCCGGGCGGCCGCATTGGTTTCTGGGATGGAATGGACGAAGACGGTCAGTACGTTGCCTCAGGAGTGTACTTGGTCAGTGCATATTCAGAGGATGGAAGAGTCGCCACAGGAAAGGTGGCAGTGATAAGGAGGTAGGTATGGAGGGATAGAACGGTCATCTTGCATTCCTGCCTATGATTGGAAGCCCTGCTTCGGAACAGAGCCGGGTACCTTTCTCGGGGGGTCAGGCTCACCTGCATGTCGGGTGCTCACACGGAAAACAGGTTTTGTTCCAAATCCACTCACATTATCCTGCAAGGAGGGTGTAGACCTTGGATAACAATGGCTACAAAGATGAGATCTTCACGAAACGCGTGCGGGCGGGCAAACGCACTTACTTCTTTGATGTGAAGTCTACCAAGTCTGAGAAGGACTTCTACATCACAATCACAGAGAGTAAGCGAGTCGGTGAAGATGAGTATGAGAAGCACAAGATATTTCTGTATAAGGAGGACTTTGAGAAGTTCCGCGATGCGCTGGCCGAGACGGTGGAGTTTGTTCAAGCGAAGTTACTCGAACACGCTGAAGTCGAGAAGCAAGACTGAACCCCTGCCAATCGAAGCCCGCTATTTGGCGGGCTTCTTTTTTCACTCACACCTCTTGACATCAAGGATGTCATCTTGACATCTGTTCATGTCCCCGCCAAGACGTTTGCTTGACTCTCTACCTTTTTTTGCCTATCTTTTTAGCACTTTTTTGCTGATTCCGTGTGAATATGCTATGTTATTAGGACTCTTTCGCCACCCTTGGACGCGGAGAAGAGACCCCGTTGTTCAATGGAAGGTCTGGCAGTGATGAAGATCCAGGTGGGGAACTTATCAGACGGTTACCACGAGTATCTCCTGGAAGCCAAACCAACAGACGTTGGGCTGGAGGAGGGATTCAGCAGTGAAATCCTGGTAAACGCCGTTCTGGATAAGACCGGAAACCAGATTTACCTTAAGGCAGACGTACGGACCCATGGGTCATTTGGCTGTGATCGGTGTGCCTCCCCTTTTGAGGCACCAGTCTCTTCAAAGTTTCAGGCGTGCTATTTCACGGAAGGTGAAGAGGTTGTGAATGTTGATCCTGAGGAGTTCCGGATGATTCCACCCGGCTTTAGCGTTATCGATATTACAGATGACATCCGACAAACCATTCTGCTCGCCATTCCGTTGAAGCTTCTCTGCTCGGACACGTGTCGGGGCTTATGCCCTCAATGCGGTAAGAATCTCAACACCGGTTCATGCGAATGTTCCGACACCACAGTCGATTCCCGGTGGGAGAAATTGCGCGAGATACAACAAAACAAATTGCAGGACCCAAGTTAGGACTAAAGGAGTACCCCTCGTATGCCAAATCCAAAACGACGACATTCGAAGACACGCGGCCGAAAGCGCCGGACGCATTACAAGGCGACGGCAGCAGCGGTTGCAGAGTGCCCGAATTGTCACACGCAGAAGCTCCCTCACCGTGCCTGCCCCAATTGCGGTTTTTACAACGGGCGATCGATCAAGGTTCCAAAAACAGCGTAATCGGCCACTAGCTTGGCCTGTTCCGGCCCGGTTCCCGAAAACATCCCCGGCGTTGCAGCCATTTGGACTCTCCACACTTGGACATATGCATTGCTGTTGATGCAATGGGGGGGGATTTTGCCCCTAGCCACGTCGTTCGCGGCGCAGTTGATGCGTTGCGTGAGTCTGGAGGCAGATTTTCTCTCGTGTTAGTGGGACGAGTGGATCAGGTGCAGCAGGAGCTCGAAAAGCTGGGGCAAAAAGGTGAAAGCGTTCATCGAGGAGAAGGTGGCCTTTCGATTGTCAATGCAACCGAGATTATCGAAATGCATGACCAGCCCAATGCGGCATTGAAGACCAAGAAGGATTCTTCAATCGCTGTCGGGCTGAACCTTCATCGCAGTGGGAAAGCACAGGCATTTGTCAGCGCGGGCAATACGGGTGCAGTAATGTCGGCTTCCACGCTCATTCTCGGGAGGATCCCGGGCGTAGGCAGACCCACGATTGGGGCGTTGATTCCCACGGAGAAAACGCCCTGCCTCCTCGTGGATGCAGGAGCAAACGTGGATTGCCGTCCGCGGCATTTGTTTGAGTTTGCAACTATGGGGTCGATCTACGTAGAAACGATGCTGGGAAATAAAACTCCGAGGATTGGATTATTGAGCATCGGCGAGGAAGACACCAAGGGGAACGAAGCAAGCCTCGAAGCCTTTGCATTGATAAAAAAAAGTAAGCTGAACTTCGCTGGCAACGTGGAGGGAAGAGATGTTCTCAAGGGGGTTGTGGATGTTGTTGTTTGTGATGGATTCGTTGGAAACATTCTCCTCAAGTTCGGCGAGAGCATCCCGGGTTTCTTTAAGGCAAAGTTTACGGCATTTGCAAAACGTGGCATTATAAACGCGGGAATTGTCTTCCTTGCGAGGGGCGGCATGCGGACGGTAATGAGGGAGTTAGACTACCAGGAACACGGCGGCGTTCCTTTGCTGGGTGTCAATGGTGTATCCATCATTGGCCACGGAGGTTCGACGCCAAAGGCAATCAAAAACATGATTTATCGGGCCGAAGAGATGGTGCAGAGGAAAGTCAACGCCCGAATCGCGACGGCAACCCAATCATTTGCATAATGAATCTGGAAGTGATGGAAAAGAAGAGAGCAACCATTACTGCCGTCGGGCACTACGCTCCGGAGAAGGTCCTGTCAAATGCAGACCTCGAAAAGATGGTGGACACGACCGACGAATGGATTAGAACGCGAACGGGGATTTCTGAGAGGAGAATTCTTGAGCAGGGTGGCACTTCCGATATGGGTGCCAAGGCCGTGCAAATGGTGCTGCAGAACCGCGGTATCGATGCCAGCGAGATTGACCTCATTGTCGTTGCCACGATTTCTCCCGATATGTTCTTCCCTTCCACCGCGTGTCTGATCCAGGAAAAAGTGGGGGCAAAAAAAGCCTGGGGGTTCGACGTATCGGCAGCATGTTCCGGTTTTGTGTATTCACTCGTCATCGGGGCTCAGTTCATTGAAACAGGCGCTTGCAAGAAAGTGATTGTGGTTGGCGCGGACAAGATGAGTTCCATTACAGATTACACAGATCGCAACAACTGCATTCTGTTTGGTGATGCAGGCGCCGCAGTTCTCCTCGAACCTTCAGACGACCCGTCACTTGGCATTCTCGATCATATTCTGTGCGCTGACGGTTCAGGAGAGAGATTCCTTAACTTGAGGGGGGGTGGCAGTCTTTTCCCGACAACACATGAGACCGTCGACAAGCGCATGCACTACCTCTATCAGGATGGGAAGGCTGTGTTCAAAGTTGCCGTTGTCGGCATGGCTGAAGTGTCCGCGGAAATCATGAAACGAAACAACCTCGCCGGCAAGGATATTGACTGGCTTGTCCCCCATCAGGCAAACCTTCGTATCATTGATGCAACTGCCGACCGGATGGGGCTTGATAAGTCCAAAGTGATGGTGAATATCGACAGATACGGCAACACAACGGCGGCAACGATCCCACTCTGCCTTTCCGAATGGTGGCATAGCGGGCAACTCCGAAAAGGGCAGACCATTGTCCTTGCAAGTTTTGGTGCGGGTTACACCTGGGGCTCCGTACTGATGAGATGGTCTGTCGACAAGGTTACGTCATAGGATGGGTATGATTGCGTTTGTATTCCCCGGACAGGGGTCACAATATGTAGGAATGGGAAAGGACCTGTGCGAACAGGATCCAGGCTCGCGCCAGCTCTTTGAACGCGCAGATACTTTGCTCGGATTCTCTCTCAGTCAAATCTGCTTTCAGGGTCCCGAGGATGAGCTCCGCCAGACCAAGAACACGCAACCGGCAATCTTTTTGCACAGCGTTGCTCTTGGTCGGCTCCTTGCCGAGATCAAGCCGGACATGGTTGCGGGGCATTCCCTCGGCGAGTATAGTGCACTTGTTACTGCAGGAGCAATCGGATTTGAGGATGCTCTTCGGCTTGTTCGCTTGCGAGGAGAGCTGATGCAACACGCAGGTGCAGTGAACAAGGGAACTATGGCTGCAGTTGTCGGGATGCTGCCAGAAGTGGTTCAACAGGTCTGTCAGGATGCTTCAGAATTTGGGGTTGTACAACCTGCTAACTTCAATTCACCAGGCCAGATTGTAATTTCGGGTTCAATCGAGGGTGTACATAGGGCGATGGAAATCGCCAAACAGCGCGGTGCAAAACTCGTGAAGGAACTTGTCGTCAGCGGCGCGTTTCATTCGCCTCTGATGGAACTGGCACGGGATGGCTTGAAGCGAGCTCTTGAGACAACTGCCATCCATAATGCGAACATTCCTGTTTACGCGAATGTTACGGCAGATCCTGTCATCGAGGCATCAGAGATCCGCGAGCGCCTCTTCCAGCAAATTACCAGCCCTGTCCAATGGGAACAATCGGTCAAGAATATGGTGCGAGATGGGGCATCCAGCTTCGTGGAGGTTGGGCCGGGGAAGGTTCTTCAGGGACTGGTAAAGCGAATTGAGCCAGGCGTGATGGTGTCGAACATCGACAAGTTCACAGACCTTAAACAGCCGGCTATTCAATGAGTATGATCGGAGAAAACATTCAGGTTAAGCAATATGCAATCTCACCTGACCTTCTTGAAAAGGGCGTCCCTACTGGCGGCGGACCTTGTCGGTGTACTGCTGTTTGCTGTGAGGGAGGCGTTTACATCGATGTTGTAGAACGCGATAAAATTCTGGCGCGCAATGACATCATCAAGAAGCACATGGATGAGACGCAGGCGACCGATGATTCACTTTGGTTCGAGGATCATGAGTCAGATGATTCGGATTTCGCCTCCGGCCGTTGTGTCGGGACGACTGAAATCAATGGTAAGTGTGCATTTTTGAACAAGCAAGGCTGGTGTTCGTTACAGGTCGCCGCCGTTGCGGAGGGGATGGACAAATGGGCGCTGAAGCCTCTCTTCTGCGTCCTCTACCCAATTGAAATTTCCAACAGAGTCGTTTTATTCGACGACATGTTGCAGAGTGAAGAGACCTGCTGCACGGTCGCCAATGAGTTTGATGTCCCGCTGTTTGAGGCGTGCAAGGATGAGTTGATCCATCTTCTTGGTGGTGATGGATATCGAGACCTGGAATCGCACTACCATGCGCGACGAAGTCAGACCGGCCTTCGCGTTCCGGTGAGGGAGAGCCTGTGACAGGATTGAATGGAAAGGTTGCTCTCGTCACAGGGGGCGGACGAGGGATAGGAAAGGCGATCGTTCTGGCTCTCTCCGATGCTGGTGCAACGGTTGCATTCACCTACAAGAGTTCGGCCGCTGCTGCAGAAGAACTTGTCAAGGACCTGCGCACCAAAGGTCGACAGGCGTTTGCGTACTCCTCAGATGCAGCGTCTTCCACAGAGACAACCAAGGTTGTGGAGCAGGTCATCAAGGATTGCGGACGGTTGGACATTCTCGTAAACAACGCGGGTATTACGCGTGACGGCTTGTTGATGCGGATGAGTGAAGAGGATTGGGATACTGTCATCGCCAACAATCTGAAGAGCGCATTTAATTTTACGAAAGCCGCATGTCGCCCGATGATGGGACAACGCGCGGGCAAAATCATCAACATCACGTCTGTTGTTGGAGTGACAGGAAACGCGGGTCAGGCAAACTACGCTGCTTCAAAAGCGGGACTGATCGGCTTCACAAAATCAGTTGCAAAAGAGCTCGGTTCTCGCAATATTCAGGTCAATGCGGTCGCGCCCGGATTCGTCGAAACAGACATGACGCACAAACTGAACGCCGATCAAAAGAAGGCCCTTGCCGAGTTGATCCCGTTGAAACGTACAGCCCAGCCCCATGAGATCGCGGGCGTTGTCCGCTTCCTTGCTTCTTCCGATGCGGATTATATCACCGGCCAGGTCCTCTGCGTTGACGGCGGTATGACGATGTAGCTCAGACTTGTTCGGATACTGGATTCTTCATTCCCACTTTCACAACACAGGAGGTCAACGTCATGGCAGACATAGAGGCAAAAGTCAAAGAGATCATTATCAACAAACTTGGAGTGGACGATGGACAGATCACTCCGGAAGCCTCTTTCACCAACGATCTCGGCGCAGATTCGTTGGACACGGTCGAACTCGTGATGGAGTTCGAAAAGGCGTTCAATCTCCAGATCCCGGATGAAGATGCAGAAAAGATCGGCACCGTCGGCGACGCAGTGAAATACATAAAGTCCAAATCGGCATGACACTGCTGCTACAGCGTCCCTTAGAGGGAATGGCGTGATCTTCGGGGAAAGGGGATGTCTATGCGTTGCGAATCAGAGAGTCGAGACCAGGGTCTATGAACGCTAAGCGAAGAGTTGTTGTCACCGGCATTGGTGCCGTCACTCCAATTGGGCTGAATGCTCAGGATTTTTGGAATGCACTGGTTTCCGGCAAGAGCGGCGCTGCGCCCATTACCCATTTCGATACGACGGCGTACGACACTCACTTCGCATGCGAGGTGAAAGGATTCAAGGCAACAGATTTTCTAGACCGCAAGTCAGCTCAGCGCATGGATCCGTTTGCGCAGTTCGCCGTGATTTCCTCCGATATGGCGGTGGCAGATGCTGCGTTGCCGTTGAAGGATATGGACCCCGACCGAATCGGCGTCGTGTACGGTTCTGGTATCGGGGGTATGATGACGTACGATACGCAGTTCACAAACTACAAGGAAGGCGGGCCGCGACGCATTAGCCCATTCTTCATTCCCATGCTCATCCCGGATATCGCATGCGGGTACATCTCCATCAAGCACGGTTTGAAAGGTCCAAACTACGCGACCGTGTCCGCTTGTGCAACAGCGTCGCACGCAATCGGGGATGCCTACCGCATCATCCAGTACGGTGATGCAGACGTCATGGTCTGTGGTGGATCGGAAGCGCCAATCACTCCCATGGGCCTTGGCGGGTTCAACTCGATGAAGGCCCTCTCTACAAGAAATGATGCACCTGAAAAGGCAAGTCGCCCGTTCGACCAGCAGCGCGACGGGTTCGTTATGGGCGAGGGGGGCGGTGCGTTGATCCTGGAGGAACTTGAGCATGCGCGCGCGCGCGGTGCTCGGATTTATGTCGAGCTCGTCGGCATCGGGTTCACTGCCGATGCCCACCATATCACCGCGCCTCCTACCGGCGGCGAGGGGGCGGTTCGCTCCATGAAACGTGCATTGAACGATGCCGGCATCAAGCCCGAGAACGTCGATTACATCAATGTTCACGGAACGTCCACTCCCCTCGGGGACATCAGTGAAACAGTTGCTATCAAGACAACCTTTGGAGCCCACGCTCACAAGCTCCGCATCAGTTCTACCAAATCCATGACCGGCCACCTGCTTGGCGCTGCAGGCGCAATCGAGGCCATTGCTGCGCTCCTTGCCTGCGTCAACGATACCATTCCCCCCACCATCAATTATGAGTTTCCCGATCCTGCGTGCGATCTGAATTATACACCCAATATCGCCGCAAAGAGACCTGTGCAATACAGTCTCAGCAACACGTTCGGGTTTGGTGGACACAACGCAACAATCCTGTTCAGGAAGTACGCAACCACATGAGACTGTCATGCGTTGGGTGACGGAGTTTCTGCACAGAATCTCCAGACGGGGGGGACATGCACTATCGGACGGCGAGCAGAGTGAATATACAACGCTCTTTGCCGCCAACATCAAGAAATTTGAACACCTGATCGGGTATTCCATTCGCAACAGGGACATTTTCGTCCAGTCCCTGCTCCACCGTTCTTTCCTCCAACGCTTGAATAGTCCGGGCACCTCCAACGAGCGGCTGGAGTTCCTTGGTGATTCCATCCTCAACCTGATCGTCGCCGAGTTCCTCTACCATCACTTTCCCGAGGCGGAAGAGGGAGAGTTGACAAAGCTCCGTTCCCGGCTTGTGAATCGTAAAGCACTCGCAACCTACGCGAAGGAAATCCATCTGATGGACTTCATCCTGATGAGTCCCAGCGCAGCAGACGCAATCGGCAAAGGCTACGAGACTATTATAGCCGATACGTATGAAGCAGTTATTGCCGCGATCTATCTTGACGGCGGATTCGATGCGGCGCGACAGTTTGTGGAACGGCAGGTCCTCGCAGCTCTCAAGAGCGGCTCGGTTGTCACGGATGACGAGAACTACAAGAGCATGCTGCTGGAGTACGCACAGGGTCGGGGACTGGGCGTTCCACGATATACAATTGTGAGAGAGGAAGGGCCCGACCACGACCGGACCTTTACTGTAGAGGTAGTGTTGAATAGCGAGAAGAAGGGAGTCGGGACGGGAAAGAATAAGAAGGAGGCCGAGCAGGCAGCCGCTGGCATGGCCCTCGATTCCCTCCATCAACTGGAAAACGCTCCAACAGGAAGCCGGCAAAACCACCACGCGTAGTCGTTCACGATCTTATCCGGCAAATTCGATAAACTCATGCATGCATCATCAGAATACGAAGAGAAATTTCAGTCCCGACACATCGGAACGAGCCATCAGGACCTCCCCGCGATGCTCGCGTCGATCGGCGTCCAGTCTCTCGACGAGTTGATCGACCAAACCATCCCACCGGGAATCAGGCTCAAGAAACCACTCTCTCTCGATCCACCTATGGGTGAGTACAGATTCATCGAGAGCCTGCGAACACTCGCTGAGCAGAACAAGGTGTTTAAATCCTACATTGGAATGGGGTACGCCGACTGCATTGTCCCGGCCGTCATCCAGAGAAACATTCTTGAAAACCCGGGCTGGTATACCCAGTACACTCCCTATCAGGCGGAGCTCGCACAGGGACGGTTGGAGGCGCTGATCAATTTTCAGACAATGGTGATGGACCTGACGGGCATGGACGTTGCCAACGCCTCGCTGCTGGATGAAGGAACGGCGGCGGCTGAAGCCATGATCATGCTCTACGGAATCGCGGGCAGAAATACAAAGACAGAGCACGCACGCAAGTTCTTCGTGTCCAATACCTGCCTCCCGCAGACAGTCGATGTAATCCGCACCCGAGCCACTCCACTTGGATTCGAAGTCGTAGTCGGCAACCATCAGGATGCCGTCATCGACTCTTCCTACTTCGGTGTAATCCTCCAGTATCCTGCACACGATGGTGCGGTTTACGACTATCGAACATTCATCACAAGGGCACATGACGTTGGTGCATACGTCGTTGTGGCCGCAGACCTCCTAGGTCTCGCTCTCCTGACACCTCCCGGAGAGTTCGGTGCCGATGTTGTCGTTGGCAACTCCCAACGCTTCGGCGTTCCGCTCGGGTTCGGTGGACCCCATGCTGCATTCTTTGCAACGCGCAACGAGTTCATCCGCCATATGCCCGGGAGGATCATCGGCGTCTCAATCGATGGTCACAACAACAAGGCCTACCGGATGACGTTGCAGACGAGGGAGCAACATATCCGGCGGGAGAAAGCAACATCAAATATCTGCACGGCCCAAGCGCTTCTTGCGATCATGGCGGGGATGTACGCTGTCTATCATGGACCCGCGGGGATCAAACGCATTGCAGAGTGTGTCCATTTGTCAGCGAAAGCACTCGATCGAGAACTTCAAAAACTCGGCTATGTGCAGAACAACAAAATCTACTTCGACACGTTGAACGTGTCAATGCCATCTGTTGAGAAGATCAGGCCCCTCGCACTTGCGGCAGGGATGAACTTCAGGTACCTCGATGCAACCCATGTAGGGATCAGTCTGAACGAGACCACCCTTCCGGAAGATGTTGTCGCAATAGTCTCCATTTTTGCGCAGGCGTCTGGTCAACGGACAGGGAGCGAGCTTCTGCAACTGGACGGTGTGAATACTTATCCCCCTCTCTTTCAACGTACGAGCTCCTACCTCACTCACTCCGTCTTCACAACGTACCACTCGGAATCCGAGATGATGCGGTACATTAAGAGTCTCGAGAACAAGGACCTTTCGTTGACTCATTCGATGATCCCTCTCGGCTCTTGCACGATGAAGCTGAACGCTGCGACAGAACTACTGCCGGTCAGTTGGAGAGAGTTTTCACGCATCCACCCGTTTGCACCTGCAGATCAGGTTCAAGGGTACCTCCGACTCTTCAGAGAACTCGAAGAACAACTCTGTGTAATCACCGGATTTGCCGCGGCATCTCTTCAACCAAACTCCGGTGCACAGGGAGAATACACGGGGCTTCTGGTGATACGGGAATATCATAAGGATCATGGTCACGAGCATCGCAATGTGGCTCTCATTCCCTCCTCAGCCCACGGCACCAACCCTGCGAGTGCGGTGATGGCAGGCTGCAAGGTCGTCGTGGTGAAGTGTGATGAACAGGGGAATGTGGAAGTTGACGACTTGCGGAAAAAGGCAGAAGAGCACAGAAATGACCTTGCCGCGCTGATGATCACCTATCCCTCCACGCACGGAGTGTTTGAAGAGCGGATTCAAGAAATGTGTTCAGTCATTCATGAGTACGGCGGGCTGGTGTACATGGATGGCGCAAACCTGAACGCACAAGTTGGGCTGACGAGCCCTGCCATGATTGGGGCTGACGTGTGCCACATCAACCTGCACAAGACATTTAGCATTCCCCATGGTGGCGGCGGGCCCGGCATGGGGCCTATCTGTGTGTCAGAGCATCTGGCGCCGTACCTTCCGGGACACCCGATGATGAAGACTGGCGGCAATAAAGCCATTCACGCAGTCTCCGCAGCGCCCTGGGGAAGCTCGAGCATCCTTCTCATTTCGTACGCGTATATCAAGATGCTCGGCGCGGAAGGGGTAACGGAGGCGACACGGTACGCAATACTCAATGCCAACTATCTCAAGGCCCGGCTCGAGAAGCACTACCCGGTGTTGTATCAGGGAGCGAACGGACGCGTTGCACACGAGTTCATCCTCGACCTCCGTCAACTGAAACATGATGTGAATGTCGAGGTTGAAGACGTTGCCAAACGTCTGATGGATTATGGATTCCATGCCCCTACCGTTTCATTCCCAGTCGCTGGTACACTGATGATAGAACCCACTGAGAGCGAGTCGAAGGCTGAGCTCGATAGGTTTGCAGATGCGTTGATTTCCATCCGGAATGAGATTCAGGAAATCGCCGACGGCAAGGCTGATCCTGTTGATAATGTCCTGAAGAACGCACCGCACACTGCGCACGAGGCGCTGGGCGAAAGCTGGAATCATCCATACACCCGATACAAAGCCGTTTATCCTCTCTACTTCGTGCGGAACCACAAGTTCTGGCCGAGCGTCGGAAGGATCAACAATTCCTATGGCGACCGGAACATCATGTGTGCATGTCCTCCGATCGAGTCGTACGCGGAAGAACCCGTTGAGACAGTGCAAGGGTGACAATGCCGTTTCTTGAATCGGATGATGAAGTGAGAAGTCTCCTGCTTTCATCTCGAGTGATTGCGGTGGTTGGACTATCGGATAACCCGCGGCGGGATAGTCATGGGGTTGCTCGCTACCTTCTGAATGCCGGGTACACAATTGTCCCGGTCAACCCAAATGTTGATAACGTGCTTGGTGTGAAATCGTACCCGACGTTAGATGATGTTCCCGAGAAGATCGACATTGTCGACATCTTCCGGCGGGCCGAGTTTGTCCCGGACGTTGTGGAGTCTGCAATCAGAGTGCACGCCAGGGCTGCTTGGATGCAACTCGGCGTCTTCCATCCCGGTGCTGCAGACTACGCTGATCGTGCAGGGTTGCAGGTCGTGGTGGAACAGTGTATGATGGTTGAGCACCAACGGCTCGTCGCATGAACTTCTTTTTCACTGTTCCGGAGTCCCCTCTGCGAGACTCTTTTTGTTATCATGATTGACCTGATGCGCAGATTCTTCGTTCTCTCCCTTCCTTTCGTTCTTGTTTCCCCACTGGTGTTCGCACAGGAAGCTCCCCCTCAAACTTTTTCAGACACACTTGGTGTTATTGACACCATCATCGTTACTGGTAACAAGAAGACCGAGGCGTACGTTATCCTGGATGAGATGGCAATCAAATCCGGGTCCGTTGCGACCCTCGAAACAATAGAGTATGATCGGAACAGGATTTACAGTCTCGGTCTGTTTACACGCGTGGATCTCTTCTGCGATACACTGGAGGGGCAGCGATTTCTCAATGTGGACGTCAACGAGCGATGGTACTTAATCCCCCTTCCCTTGTTTGGGTTCCGCGACGGCGACCCAAAGAAACCTTACTATGGCGCTGGGCTACTGCATAACAATTTTCAGGGACGTAACCAGAAGCTGTTTGGCTCCGTGATCTTCGGGTACAACCCCGCATTGGATTTGTCGTTCGGCGATCCGTTGCTCGACCGTGAGCATCAGCTTTTCTTTGCCGCAGACCTTTCGTATAGCCGGATCCGGAATCGGAGCAAGATCGAGTCCTCAATCACCGGTGACTTCGATGAGCAGCACTATGACCTAAACGCAACTTTGGGCACCCGTGTAAACCTGTTTTCCACGGTCGGGTTGAATGTCGGATACCGGATCATTCATGTTGATGAATATCGCCCCGGCCGGACTGCATCTATGGATGGAAGGGATGCGTTCCTCTATGCAACGTTCCGGTATACATACGACTCGCGGGACCTCCGCGAATACGCGTCTCATGGTCAATTCGTGAGCGCCTATGTAAGCAAGAACGGTTTCAGCGACGCGACCCTGAGTTTCACCCGGTTTGGTGCAGACCTTCGTTGGTATTTCCCTCTGCCTGGCAATTTTACGCTCGCCACTCGTGTCCATGGCACCGTCGTTTCCGGCAGTCTCATTCCCACGCATAGTCGGGCGTACTTTGGTTATGGTGACCGCATCCGGGGAAATTTCACCACCGTCTTTGAGGGAGAGAATCTCATGGGTGGCATCCTCGAACTCCGCTGGCCACTCCTTAAAGCACGGACCATCAACTTCACCGCGATCCCAATGCCGACGGAATTCTCTGTATGGCGGTTTGGCATCAGCCTGGCAATCTTCGCAGATGCCGGAGCTACCTGGTTTCGAAAAGAAGCCATACATTGGAACTCGTTCGCATCGGGGTATGGTGGAGGTGTTCATTTCCTCCTCCCGTATAGCGTCGTTGTCCGTACGGAATATGCCTGGAATGAATACGGCAAAGGGCAATTTATCATTGACTTTCGTACATCGCTGTAGCATAGCGGAACCAGAGTGCTGAAACTCAAAGAACGGATCAGCCGCCATGGAATACTTCTACACACCCCCTCATCTTATCACTCACAATGAACTGACCATCGAGGGGGATGAGTTCGCACATCTCACCCACGTTATGCGGAAGAGGGTGGGAGATATGCTTCTTGTGGTAGATGGAGCAGGACGGGCGTATGAAGTTATCATCAAAGAAGTAAGCAGGCGGACAGCGCGATGCTCAATCACCGCCCGACGTGAGCGGTTGCATGAACCGGGCATCGCTGTCACCCTTGCTGTTGCCCTCCTGAAAAACGCGGCTCGGTTCGACGTCCTTGTGGAGAAAGCAACAGAGATCGGCGTCGTTGCGATCGTCCCACTTCTCACCAAGCGAACAATCCCCGAGCACCCAAAGACCGAGCGCTGGCAAAAGCTCGCCCTGGCAGCGATGAAGCAGTCCGGACGCTGTGTGCTACCGAGGGTACACGAGCCCGTCTCTCTTACTGACTTTGTACACACTTCCCCAGCGAACTGCCTGAAGGTCATCCCGCACGAGCAAGAAACTACACGCACGATCTCCTCTCTCCTCACCTCATACTCGTCTGCCTCTGTCGTCATTTGCATCGGTCCGGAGGGGGGATTCACAGACGAAGAAATTGCGGTCGCTGCAGGCGCAGGTTTCCATACCGTATCCCTTGGCCCACGAAGACTCCGAACCGAAACGGCAGCGATCGTTGCCTCCGCTGCTATCATCCTCCATCACCCTGCACAGACACAGTAGATAGCTTGACATTCGCTCCAATCTGGTGTACTTTGCAGGTGCCATAAATCATTCTCCTCAACAGGAGGAAGGATATGAGTCGATCATCTCCCACCTTCTGTTCTTTGTCAAACGCTGAATCCCTCCCGACCTCCAGCACGTGGCTCGTCTCGGTCTTGTTCGTCTGGATACTCGCAGGCGTGACGGCCACTTCAGCTCAGCCCATCGTCGTCAACGGCGCGGTTCGTGACGTGACCACACTTGATCCTGTCGATTCCGTTCTCATCGAGCTCGTCAACATTGCAGACCCAGGAGAACGGTACACCACTTACACTAACGCCTCGGGCAGTTGGACGTATGCTATAACACCCAGCAACGTGGGGGTGGAAGCAACTGCACCGGACCGATTCACCCTTGCGCAGAACTACCCAAACCCATTCAACCCGTCTACAACGATCGAGTTTGCACTTTCCCATGCCGGGTGGATTAGGATCGCTGTGCACGACATTCTCGGAAGACGACTTGATGAGAGCACCTTCTTGCTTGAGCCGGGAACGTACAGCATTCCCTGGAGAAGTACGGGTGCTGCAGGCGTGTTGTTTTACTCCATTGAGATGCAAGGAAAACGGGTCGTCAGAAAGATGATCCAACTGGATGGCGGTGGAACTGGAGGATTGGGCAATGTGACGAGAAGCCGGGAGAGTGTGACGTCGTCTGCCGCAACAACGATAATGGCAGAATACAAGGTTTCCGCTTCAAAGATCGGTTATGAACCCGATTCGACAACGATTGTGCTGGTCAATGGCGTGCGCGCCGATTTTCTTCTTGAGGCCGTGCACAACCGTGCGTTTCTTATTGATCTGCATAATGATGTTCTGGAAAAGGTGGTCTCTGGATATCAACTCGGACCGCGGCACACGTTCAACCATTCGGATATCCCACGCTTTCGCGACGGTGGTGTAGACGCACAGATGTTCGCTCTCTGGGCGGATCCGTCGGCATTTGGCACCAATCCGTATCAGCGTGTCCTTGCAATGGCCGATTCCTTCGACGCCCAGGTTGCACGCAACCCCGTGACACTTGGGCAGGCACGGACAGTAAATGATATTTCCCAACTGAATGCGCAGGGAAAAATTGCCGGCATCCTTGCAGTTGAAGGGGGACATTCAATCGAAAATGATCTCGCAAAACTCCGGTCACTGTATGCACGCGGGGCGCGATACATGACCATCACTTGGAACAATAGCACCTCATGGGCAACGGCTGCCGCAGACCCGCAATCGGCCACAGTCGGGCTGTCGGAGTTCGGGAGAACAGTTATCCGCACGATGGATACACTCGGAATGATCATTGATGTTTCCCACACCGGCATCCGGACGATTGAAGACATCCTGGCAACCACGACAAACCCCATCATTGCCACGCATTCCGGTGCCCGAACGCTGCGGAATCACTATCGCAATCTGACGGATGCACAAATCATCGCCATCGCACAGACGGGTGGAGTCATA
>Ga0209640_10001009_pt1 | contig 23213 bp, 23 predicted proteins | sample RifCSP10_1_FD_184018 | JGI IMG/M metagenome (GOLD analysis project Ga0209640, IMG submission 184018) | Soil microbial communities from Rifle, Colorado - Rifle CSP2_sed 10_1 (SPAdes) (version 2) | ecosystem: Environmental > Terrestrial > Deep subsurface > Rock core/Sediment | place: Rifle... | reverse complement strand
CGTTTCCAACGCGATATCCTTGGCACCCATGGAGCTGCCGCCGGACAGCACGACCAGATCCCCCCAATCGAGCGCAGCGCCGATTGCGCGAGTCAGCTCCGCGCGATCGTCGCGAATCACCCCCCAGTCCTTGAGCTCCCCGCCGCACTCCTCGATCAAGCCCGCCAGCGAGTGCTGATTGATGTTGCGCACCTGCCCCGGCAATGGAACCGTAGTGGCATCGACGACCTCGTCACCGGTGGAGATCAATGCCACGCGCGGTTGCTTAAACACCGAAATCGTAGAAATGCCGATGCCGGTCAAAGCGCCCAAGTCATGCGCGCGCAAACGCCTCCCCCGTCTAAAAACCAGCTCGCCTTTTTTGATATCGTCGCCGACTTGAATGACGTTCTGCCAAGGCGAGACGCCGCGATGAATTTCGACGAGGCCGGCTGCGGTTTCGTCGGTGTACTCGACCATCACGACCGCATCGCTCTGCGGCGGCATCATGCCGCCGGTTGAGATCCGCAGCGCTTGGCCGCTCGCCAGCGGCTGTGCGGCCTCTTTGCCCATTTCCACGACACCGGCCAATTTCAAATAGGCAGGCAAGCTCTGACTGGCGCCGAAGGTATCTTTCGCTTTGACGGCGTATCCATCCATCGCCGCACGGTGAAAATGCGGCAGATCGACGGCTGAGTGTAGATCCTCCGCCAGGACACGCGCGCGGGCCTTAATCGACGGGACTTCTTCCGTCGCCACCGGCTCGACCGCAAGCAACAGCCGCAACGCTTCCTGCGGCGCCAAGACCTTGAAAAAAGTCTGAGCCATATCCATGCGGATCATAGGCAGAACAGTGCGCGGAATCAAATCTAAAGCTGCGGCCGCCGCGCTTGACAGCCCGGCAGCTTAAGCAGAAAATCACGCCCGCATGCACGCACCGGGAGAATTTCAGCGCGAAGTGACACACGACATGCGGAGGACGATCTCCGCGTCCGATGGACGACGCGCGTAGAACTAGAATCGTTACGGCATCAAAGGGAGCCCAATGAACGAGCCTGTCAAACTGTCAATCGCGGCAACCTCAAAGCGCGTCGACATCGCTAATGTCGTCGGCTTCACATTTTTCAACAGTGTCGATTTACCGCGCCGATCGCGGCTCGACATTGCCATGGGCTGGCGCGATTCCGAGCTTGGCGGCACCGGCCCGGCGCTGCTCGTCGGCAAAAAACAATATACCTTCGGTTTCGGCAACCCCGTGGGACTTTCGGCGATGGCTTATCTCGGCCGCGGTTTTTATAAGAAGAAAATTCCTCTGCGCGCCATAGGGGTATTCCCGACCTGGGACCGGCTGATCTTCGCCGTAGGCAAAGACACCGGTCTGCAAAATATCGAAGATATTAAGAAGCACCAATATCCGCTGCGGATCTCGACCCGACGGCGCGGCAAACTGCAAACCACAGTCTACGCCATCGAAGAAGTGCTCAAGGCCTACGGCCTGTCGCTTCGACAAATCGAGAAATGGGGCGGCAAGGTCATGGAAGCCGCGTCGCCGAGCAGCGATGATCGCAAAAACCATATCGAGTCCGGTAAGGCCGACGCAGTTTTCGACGAAGGCGTGAAAAGCTGGGGGCGTTCGGCCCTCGACGCCGGCATGCGCTTCTTGCCGATCGACGACAAGGCCGCGCGCCACATGAAAAACATCGGTTTTCCGAGCGCCATGCTCACACGCCAACACTATGCGAAGCTGGAATGCGATATTTCCTGCGTTGATTTCAGCGGCTGGACGTTTTTTTGTCACGCTGACTTGGCGGCGCCAATCGCCTACAACATGGCTCGAGCCGTCGACCTCTGCCACCAGCATATTCCGGTCGATCACTTCGACAAGCGTCCGATGACGATCCGCGAGTTCTGCCGCGGCGGCGAAGCCGGGCAGCTGAATATTCCGTTGCACCGCGGGGCGAAAAAATACTTTCGCGAGAAAGGCTATCTCTAGCGACGGCTCTACGATCATGGGGTTTCAACGGTTCCGGTCGTGCCACGGGTTCCGGAGACGATTGGGACTTATGGAACTGTTGAAAGGTTCGGAACGTTGATCCAGGAAAGGATCTCGTCATGTCCAACAAACCGCGCATTACCCTCGGTTTGCCCGATCATCCGCGCTGCCGCGCGATGATCGACGGCAAAGTCGCCGTTGAAGGCTATGATCTGAAAATTGACCCAAACTTCACGAGCTCCGGCGAGCGCCACTATAAATATCTGCATGGCCAATGGGATGTCGGCGAGGTTTCGGCGGCGAGCTTGCTCCGCGCCATGGAGAACGGACAACCGCTGCTCGCGATTCCGGTTTTCTTCGAGCGCGGTCCGCGCCAGCGCAACATCTACCACTGCGAAGGCAAACTCAAGCATCCAGCAGAGCTCAAAGGGAAGAAGTTCGGCTGCTTCCGTTACGGCGCCACCGCGGTCGTCTGGGCGCGCGGTTATCTGCTCGACGCGCACGATATCAAGACGACCGACATGCAATGGTTTGTTTCCGGGCGCGAAGTCTTTATCGGTCATGAGCTGCCGGTGAAGGTACAGCGCATCGAACCGCCGCCGCCCTTTGGTGGAGAGAAGCTCGTGCTTTCAAAGATGCTGAGCGAAGGCGAATTGCACGGCGCGGTGGTTCCCGGAGACAACGGCTATGCGGGTTTTTTTGGCGGTGGTGAGACGCCGACGATGATGTCGGCTTATCCCGGCGTCAAACCGCTCTTCAACAACGATCAGGAAATCATCGAGTATGTGAAAAAGACGGGCATCAACCCGATTATGCACGTCCTCTCGATCCGACGTGAAGTCGCCGAACGCTATCCTGACTTTCCCGCGAAACTCACCCGCGCCTTTATGGAAGCGCGCGATGCCGGCGCGCAATACCTGTCCGCCGAGGAAATTGACGGTTATAAAAAAGAACGTGACGTTCTCGGCGAAGATCCCTACGCGTACGTCGTGGGTGAAAACGAAACGCGCTCGCTCGCAGCGCTCAATCGCTATCAGATCGAGCAGGGCCTGATGAAAACCATGTTGCCGATAGATCAGCTGTTCGTCGGCCACGTTTGACGGGGCGCGCCGTACAACCATGAAACCACAGCCGGGTAATGATGCGAATAGCTCTTTTTCTTTTGACGCGGCACGTTGAAGTTCGGATCGCTTTGAACGATTGAAACGGCTGAAACGATTTGAACGACTGAAACTCACGAAAAGTTTCGCAGAGGCAGCGACAAAGATGCAGCTATTTCCAGTTGAGCGCAGCACTCCCCTCCCAGGCGGCTACATGGGGAAAATTCTCCGCGTCGATCTCACGAGCGGTGCGCTCAAGGATGAAAATTTGCCCGAAGAGCCGATCTTGAGAAAATTCATCGGCGGGCAAGCTCTGGCGTCCTATATTCTGCTGAAAGAGCTGCCGCTCGAGGCCACGCCCTTCGGCCACGAAAACATAGTCGTGATGATGACCGGACCGCTCACCGGCAACGGTTTCACTCCCGGCGGCACGAAGATGACCGCTGTTTATCTAAGCCCGCTCACGAACAAGACTCTGGGACGCGGAGCGACTAGCGGATACTGGGGAGCCTATCTCAAAGCCGCGGGCTATGACGGTATTATTCTCCAGGGCGCATCGGCGAAACCCGTCTATCTCTACATCAAAGACGGCAAGCCGGAGTTGCGCGATGCGGCGCAGCTCTGGGGCCTCGGCACCCGCGACACCGAAGACCGCTTGCGTGAGATCGTCGGGGAGCGCGACTCAAGGGTGCTGTGCATCGGTCCCGCGGGTGAAAACTTAAATCGCGCCGCCATGCTCGCCAATGATTACAATCATTTCGCCGCCCACAGCGGCGGCGCCGTTCTCGGCTCGAAGAAACTCAAAGCCATCATCGTTTGCGGCAGGCTGCGGCCGAGTTACCGTGACAAAACGAAGCTCGCAGACGCCGGCTTACGCTGGCGCAATGTGTTGCAGCAGCACGATGTCAAGAAAAAGAAAACCAAATACGGCCACGGCGAGGCATGGGGCGCTTTGAACAATCTGAATTGGCGCAGCACCGACTTGAATCCGGCGCATATCCAAGGCTTTGATCAGAACGACGTGGTGCTGCGTCCCTGCTTTCAATGCGCGCGCCTGTGCCCGTGGGACGCCAGGCTCGGCGAAGGCGAATTCAAGGGCACCGTGGTTCATTTCAACGCCGGCGGCGAATGGCTCGACACGTTTTTTAATCTCGGCATCAAGGGCAATGCCGTGCTCTATCTCGCCGAGAAGATCAACAACCTGGGTATCGAGTGCAGCCACTTTTCCTGCGGCGCCGGTGTCGCCTTTGAAGCGTGGGAGAAAGGCGTGCTGGGTCCGGACCGGACCAACGGCTTGAGACTGGAATGGGGCAACGTCGAAGCCGTCGACAAGCTTTTGGACATGGCCGCGCGCCGCGAAGGTTGGCTCGGCAATCTGCTCGCTGAGGGACCCAAGCAACTCGCCGAAGCCCTCGGCGGCGACGCGCCCAGATGGGCGGTCCATACCAAAGGCGGCACGCCGGCGATGCACGAGTGGCGCCCGCTGCTCGGGCAAATGTTGCGCGAACTCGTCGCCAGCGGCGGGATGAAGCCACAAGGCGGCGGGTCGAAGAATCCACCGCCCGATTTGCGCGACAAAGAAAACTGGGGACCGCTGGAAATGGATAACCCGGAGGGCTGGGTCTGGTCCCACGTTCTCTCCGAGCAGTATCGCCAATTCACCGGCATCTTCGGCGGCTGCTGGTTCGCCCAGGAGAGTCACAAGGCCGACGGTCTCAACAGCATCGTCGATGCCTTCAACGCCATCACCGGTTGGAACTTTACCATGGACCAAGCGCTCGCCGCCGGCCATCGCAGTATGATCTTACAGAGCCTGTTTGCCACCCAGCGCGGCTGGGTCGCCGACTTCGACTGGCAAGACGTCGGCCCGAGATTTTTGGAGCCAATCCCGGACGGCAAATACCAGGGCTTCACCATCGCCAAATGGCTGCCCGATATGATCTGGGAATATTACAGGCTCTCGGGCAGGCACGAGCGCACCGGCAGGCCTTTCAAAGACACGCTGGAGAAACTGGGGTTGGAGGAATTCTCCGACTGGAGCCAACTCGACTAATCGTGATTGAAGAGACTTTCGCATGACGGCTTCTTAGACCAGCAAGAAACATCAAAACAACTCCAAACACGAGACGCTAGACCCAGAACTTTATGGTATTTCCTCCAACAGCCGGCTCGCGCCGTTGATCGGATTCCTCACCCGCAGCTTCTTCTGCACATACCACACGCGCGCGGCAACGGGATGAACCACGGGAACGCCCAGATCGTTTTCCACCGCGACGATATCTTTCACTTGCCAGGCACCGGAGCCGAGCAAATAAATACCTTGCGCCGTCGGATGTTTATTGAATGACAATTTCAGATGCCGGTAAATGGTGTCGCTGGAGATCTTGTCGGCTTCGTATGGTGTCGTATCCATTCCTTCCATCCCCAACACCTCTAAACCCGCATCGCTGAAATAGCGCGCAAAAAGAGAATTAAGTTTGGCGTCGTTAAAGTAAGTGCAGCCGACAAATTTTTGGATCCCCAAGGCGCGCAGCGCTTCGGTCTGCGACATGCCGGAAGTGAAGATCGGAATTTTATACTTCGATTCCCAGCCGTCGACGATCTCCTGCTCGGCTTTGTGACCGCGCACCATGAACGGCGGGCCTCCCTCGGGATGAATGAGATCGACGCCGATTTCCGCAAGCTCGGCGACTTTGGCGTTATAAGTCTCGAGTGCGCCAAGATAGCCGCGTTCGGAATGTTCTTTGATGCCGGCGTACATCGGAATGCAACCCACGCCTTCGGGCAGCAGCCGAATGAACTCAACCAGCGACCCGGAGCCATAGGTCGGCTTAACGACGCCAACCGTCCCACGCCATGTTCCTGAAGACATTTGCAACCTCCTACCGTGTTACTACCGGCGCACAAGTTAAACTCATGCTATTCGTTCCCAGCGACAAAAAACAAGAGCCGGCGACCGGCGATCACTCACTCCAATCGTCGACGCGGATCGAGAGTGCAGATCGTTTGACGCCCGCAAAAGTTAAGTGATAAACCACCGCTCATAGAACGTCTCTGACCTTGAAAGGACGTTGAATGGCCAAGAACCCCACTCAAACCTTGACTCAGCACTATGGCAATCTCGTGCCCACGGCTCGCCTCAAAGACGGCAAGCCCAGAAGTATTCTGTTCGACGCGACCCGATGTATCGGCTGCCGCCACTGCGTGCAGGCCTGCAAAGACTGGAATGAGCACGATCGCACGAGTGTTTATGAGTTATCGCCAACCAATTGGATCACCATGGAGCCGCCGGTGCTCGAAGGGATGGCGCCGTTTTGGGCGCGCAACAGTTGCATGCACTGTAGTTTTGCTGCCTGCGCCGCCGTCTGTCCGGTCGAAGCGATCACGAAGTATGAAGAAGGCCCGGTCGTCATCAACAAAGAGGTCTGCATCGGCTGCGAGTACTGCATCCACGCCTGTCCTTGGGAAGTCATCACCAAGAACGACATTACCGGCAAGGCCAGCAAGTGCACCATGTGCAGCGACCGCATCAGCGAGGACAAGCAACCCTTCTGCGTGCAGGCTTGCCCGGTGGACGCACTCGACTTCGGTTTTTCGGAAGAGATCTCAGACAAAGCCCGAAAACAAGCCGAAGCCGCCGGCGGCTATACCTACGGCGAGAAGGAAGCCGGCGGCGGCAACGTCGTCTACGTGCTGAAGGAAAACAAGGAGAAGTACGGCGTACGCGACATCGGTGAACAAAAATTTCCCAAGCACAAAATTCCGCTCGGTTTGATGCTCAAAGACCTTTTCACGCTGCGCTGCGGCATCAGCGGCAAGTTGCGCGCGCTGTGGCTGGCCATCATTCATCCGAAGCGGCTGGTCTATAGATATTTCTCCTAAACATCCACCTCTGCGACGCAATGGAAAAAAAGAGCGACTTGCTTAGACTTTTTCCGTCCTTCCCGCGGCGGCGGGAATCCAGGCTTCCCCCGCTCCTCCCTGGACTCCGGCTCGCGCTAGCTTACGCGAGCTTGGCCGGAATGACGTTTAGTGGTGTCGGATGATCCATTCTTCTGCTTCTCTACGCACGACGGTTGCCGCCATTCTTTCTGGGATAATACTCTCACTCGGTGGGATCGCGCGCGCCGAAAAGATCCGCACCTCCATCCCGCAGGCCAACCTCAATTACCTTTCCATCTACGTTGCCGATGCCAGGGGCTTTTTTAAAGACGAAGGCCTGGAAAATGAAACGGTCGTCATTTCAGGCCCGCTGTCGATCGCCGCGCTGCTCAGCGGGGATATCGACTACAGCGGCGCCGGCGGCAGCGGCATGCGCGCCGCGCTCAAAGGCGCGCCGATCAAGGGCTTCTATTTTCAGTCGGAGAAAGTCACCTTTTATCTGGTTGCTGATCCGAGCATCAAGAGGGCAGCGGATCTCAAAGGCAAGCGAATCGCCATCGGCAGTCCGGGTGACACTCAAGACCGGATCATGACCATGTTCGCCGAGCGCGGCGGGGTCGCGGCGGACGAGATCATCCGAATTGCCATGGGTGCGAATACCAACACGCGTGTCATGGCAGTCAAGACCGGTGCCGCCCACGCCACGACGGTGGACCCGGGCGGACTCGTCTTCGCCCAAAAAGAAGGGCTGGTGTCGCTCGGTTTCCTCGGCGATATTTTTCCCATGCCCTTTCAAGGCTTCGTCACCAGTGAACGAAAGATCCGTGACAATTCGGCACAGATCAAACGCTGGCTCAAGGCCGCCATTCGCGGTCTCATGTTCGTGCGCGATCAACCCGAAGAAGCGGTCGATCTCGGCATCAAAAAACTCCAGCTCGGCAATGCGACGCGCGCCATGGTCGTGGCAGGCACGAAAAATTACGTGCGCGCTTTGCCTCAAGGCGTGCCCGGGCTGCCAACGGCGGAGGGCATCAAAAACTTCCTCGAATACGACATAAAAATTCCGTTACAGATCAAAGAGGACATTCCGCCGGAGAGACTGCTTAATCTAAGACTCGTGGAAGAGGTCAAGAAAGAACTGGAAGCAATCCAGAGGAGATAATGGCATGGCAACCGAATTTGAACTGCGCGGCCAACTCGCCACCTGCACGCGCATCTTTGCGATGCAGGGGATGATCGGCGTTTTCGGACATGTGAGCGTCTATCAAGCGGAAACGAAGCGTATGTTTATCACCCCGGGCATGGGCTCGGACAAAGGCAGCCTGCGCGCGGAAGAAATGGTGCCCTGCGATCTGAGCGGCAAACCGCTCGAAGGCGAGGTCGGCCCGCCGGTGGAGTGGCCCATCCATACCGCGTTGCACGCCGGGCGCCCGGACGCTCTTGCCGTCGCGCATTTGCATACGCCCTACGCGACCCTGTTCGCCATCGCCAAACGCAAGTTTCAGCCGGTCACATTGCAGGGCGCGATCTTCGCCGACGGCGTGCCGGTCTACCCCGAGGCGCAGCTGATCACCAACCCCGCCCGAGGCGATGCGCTGCGCAAAGTTATCGCCGACAAGCGCGCCGCGCTGTTGCGCGGCCACGGCATTGTGGTCGCCGGCAAAAATCTCCAGGAAGCGCTCTACATCGCGCTGGTCTTGGAGGATGACGCGAAGAAGTCATGGCAAGCGGCGGCGCTCGGCGACGTCGGCACTATCAGCGAGGAGGAATGCCGCGCCTTCGGCGCCGAAATCGCCCTGGAGCGGCGCGCGCAAAGAGCCTGGAACTACTTTGCCAGCTTGGAAGCGCGTTGGGATCATCAGCCGGCCACCGGTAGAAGCGAGCTGTTTCCATAACTTCGATGAACGCGTTCCAATCGTTCAAAAAGTTCAAGACGTTCAAACCCCCACGGAATGTTTTAACGATTTGAACCCAGGAGGAAATCATGAGCGAAGGCGTCAGACTCTACGCAGGCACCCAGCACGGCCTGATCACGTGGCGCTCGACGAACAGCGGCTGGCAGGAAACGGCGCGCCACTTCGAAAACGGGATCATCGACTCCATTCACGGCTGTAAGCAATCGCCGGAGCGGGTGTTCGTCGGCGTGACCCACGACGGCCTGTACCGCACATCCGACGGCGGCAAGAGCTGGGTGAAAGTGCTCGACGGCGACATCCGTTCCGTCACGGTCGATCCGACGGATGACCAGGTAATATATTCGGGCATCGAGCCTGTGGCGCTTTTCCGCAGCGAAGACCGCGGCGATAGCTGGCAGGAAATTACCGAGCTCAAAGCGCTTCCCCAATCCGTGCGCAAAAACTGGTGGTACCCGCAGCCGCCGCACCATGGCCACGTGCGCAACATCCATATCCATCCGGACGATCCCAACACCCTTTACTTGTGCCTCGAACACGGCGGCATCGTGCGCAGCTTCGATCGCGGCAAAACCTGGCAAGACGTCAGCAAGGGCATCGACTATCTCGACATTCACGTGATCTCGAATTTGCCGAAGCGCACGGATCGTTACTACGTCGCCAGCGCGCGCGGCTTTTTTACCAGCGATAAACCGGAAGACGGCTGGGTGCGCGCCGAGAGCGGCCTCACCCGTGACTACTTTCACGATTTCCTTTTCTTGCCGCCGGAGCGCGATGACGAACAGCCGACGTTGCTGATCGCCGCCGCAGATGCCTCACCGGGGTTTTGGCGCCGAGAAAATCGCGGCGCGCGCGCGGCAATGTTCAAAAGCACCGATGGGGCAAAATCCTGGACGCGCATCAGCAAAGGATTGGCGGACGATCTCGACTCGATGATCTGGGCGCTGGTTCATCACCCGGCCGATCCTCGCGCCGTGTTCGCCGGCCTCGGCAACGTCGCGCGCGGCCACGCGTCGGGCGCGGGCGGCGCCGGCGATTTGATGATCAGCCACGACCTGGGTGACAGCTGGGAGCGACTCGACATTGACTTGCCTGCGGATCGAGTGCTCTGGGCCGCGGCGGAGTGAACGAACGCAAAGCGTTCGCCTTCATGACGTTCAAGTAGTTCAAATCGTTCAAAACGTTTTGAACCTCCGAGACGGCTTGAACGGCTTGAACCTTTTGAACGATTTGAACGAATAGTGTGGAGTATTGTTAATGGCAAATCCCGATTACGTGAATTTCTTTCCAAGTCACCGGAAAACGCGACTCCCCGGCGGTTACATGGGCAAAATCCTGCGCGTCGATATGACGACGGGAAAACTCACCGATTTAAATCTTCCGGAAGAACCGCTTCTGCGCAAATACTGGGGCGGCCAACTGTTTGCCGAATACGTCCTGCTCAACGAGTTATCGCTCAACATCGATCCCTATGATCCAAGAAACATTATCGTCGGCATGACCGGTCCCATCACCGGCACCGGCTTCACACCCGGCGGCACAAAAATGTGTTTCGTTTACCTGAGCCCGGCCACGCGCCACACCCTTGGCCGGGGCGCGACGAGCGGTTACTTCGGCACTTCGCTCAAAGCTGCCGGCTACGACGGCGTGATCGTCACCGGCGCGGCGCAATCGCCGAAGTATCTCTATATCGGCGAAGACAAAGTTGAGGTGCGCGACGCGAGCAGAGTCTGGGGCAAGGGCATCAGAGACAGCGAAGACATGTTGCGCAAAGCGTCCGGCCACCCGGACGCGCGCGTGGGCTGCATCGGCCCCGCCGGCGAAAATCTCATTCGCGCCGCCATGCTGGTCAATGACTACAATCACACCGCGGCCCATGGGTTGGGCGCGATCATGGGTTCGAAAAAGTTAAAGGCCCTCGTTGCCTGGGGTACCAAGCGGCCGCGCGTGCATGACAAGAATCGACTGATCGATGCCGGCGCGCGCTGGGCGAAAGCCATTTCATCGCGCAAGACCACGGTTAAAAAGCGGCTGACCAGCGTCGGCCACGGCGAAGACTGGGGCGCGATCACGAAGCTCAACTGGCGCAGCACGATCATCACCGACGAAGCGAAAGGGCTCGACCAAAATCGCGTGACGCTTCGTCCTTGTTTTCAGTGCCCGCGCATGTGCCCGTGGGACGTTGAGATCGGCGAAGGCCGCTTCAAAGGCAAAATCGGCCACTTCAACGCCGGCAGCGAGTGGATGGATACGTTTTACAATCTCGGTTTCAAGGGCAATGACGTTCTCTACCTCTCGGAACGCATCAATGATCTTGGCATCGAATGCAGCCACTATGCTTGCGGCGCCGGATTGGCTTTCGAAGCCTGGGAAAAAGGCGTGCTCGGTCCCGACCGCACCGACGGCTTGAAATTGGAATGGGGTAATCTCGAAGCCGTCGAAACGTTGTTGGAGCGCTGCGCGCGGCGCGAAACCTGGCTCGGCAACATCCTCGCCGACGGTCCCAAAGAACTCGCCGAAGAACTGGGTGGTGAGGCGAAAAATTGGGTCGTGCACACCAAAGGCGGCACGCCGGCGCAGCATGAGTGGCGTCCTCTGCTCAGTCAAATGTTGCGCGAGCTGGTCGCCAGCGGCGGCATGAAACCCCAGGGCGCCGGCGGCGCCGAACCTCCCGCCGATTTACGCTATCGTGAAAAATGGGGGCCGCTCGATCCCAATCAGCCCGACGGCTGGACCCAGTCGCATTTGTTAACGGAACGAATTCGCCAGGCTTGCGGCCTCATGGGGGGTTGCTGGTTCGCGTTGAACGACAAACCTCCCGACGGCGTGCAGAGCATGGTCGACTCGCTCAACGCCACGACCGGTTGGGAGGTATCCTTGGATGAAGCGATCGACGTCGGCCATCGCGCGATCATCTTGCAGAGCGTGTTCGGCACCCAGCGCGGCTGGATCGCCGAGCACGACTGGCAAGATGTCGGCCCGCGATTTTTAGAACCCATTCCCGACGGTAAATACCAAGGCTTTACGATCGCGAAGTGGCTGCCCGACCTGGTTTACGAATACTATCGAATCTCCGGCCGTCATGAAAAAACCGGCCGGCCCTACATGGACACGCTCGTCAAACTAGGTTTGGAGGAGTTCAAAGATTGGAGCCAGCTCGACTGAACCCGAGTTAACTGCGACAAGAGGGAGGTATAACCATGCGCCGATCACGACCGGCCATTTTCATGTTCGCGATAGCGGTGTTTAGCGTTGCATCTTTGAGCGCGCCTCACGGCGGCGATGCACAAACGCTAAAACAAGTCCGCATGGGAAGCTCGTCGACCAATGTTTCCTTTCTGGCTATCTACACCGCGCTCCATCGCGGCTTTTACAAAGACGAAGGCATCGATCTGGAAATCATTCAGATGGCTGCCAATTTGACCAGCGCGGCTGTAATGTCCGGCGATCTCGACTACAGCGCGGCGGTGACCGGCTTGATCGGCGGCGCGGTACGGGGCCAACCCATGAAAGTGTTGCTCTTTACCGTCGAACGTCCCCTGCTGTTTCTGATGAGCAAGAAAGACATCAAGGATCCAAAACAACTCAAGGGCAAGAAAATTGCCGGCAGCTCTCCGGGCGGCTCCGCGACACTGCTTGGTTACCGCGCCTTGAGGCATTTCGGGCTCGAGCCCGGTCGCGACGTATCCGTTCTCCCGATGGGTGGATCGGCGGCCAGCCGTTTCGCCGTTCTCGAGTCGGGTGTGGTCGATGCTTCGCTGCTCTCCGTTCCTGAAAACATTGTCGCGCTGCAAAAGGGTTACAACGAGCTCATCTTCATCGGCGATATTGTGCAGTTCGCTCAAAACGGCTTCGGCACCTCGGAAAAAAAGATCCGGGAAAACCCGGACGAAGTTTATAGAATGGTGCGCGCGACACTGCGAGGTTTACAATTCGTCTGGGACAAAAACAACCATGAAGCGGTGACTGATATCATGATGAAGCAATGGAAGGTGAACGATCGAAAAATGGCCGGAGAGATGTCGAAGCAAGTCAGCCGCGTCTTGACCAAAGACGCCAACGTTTCCGCGGAATCCGTGCAGGTGTTGGTTGATTCCCAGCGCGAGAACGCCAAGGTTACCCGGCCGATTACCGTCGCCGAAGTCGTGAATTACAGCTTTCTCGAAAAAGCGCGCAAAGAGTTGGGATTTACCAAGTAGTCTAGAGTCCAGCGTCCCGGGTCTGGGGTTTCAAACTCCGGACGCTAGACACCAGACTCAAGACTGATCAGATCAGCGGATCCAGAATCACTTTGATCGAATCCTGGCCGCTGGCCGTCAGTTGAAAGCCCCGGCCGGCTTCAGCAAGAGGCAAGCGGTGCGTCACCATGTCCGCAACCCGCACTTTGCGGTCGCGGATCATAACCAACGATTCCTTTAAATCATCGCCGCTTCCCGCGTACGAGGTCACCACACTGATCTCGTCACGCCAGAAATCGGCGAGCGGAATCGGCACGTCGACTCCGGCCGCTGTCGGGGCAAAAAATAACAACGTGCCGCCGCGATCGACGGATTTAATGGCTTGCTGAATCGCCGGCATGGCGCCGGTGCACACAATCACCACGTCAGCCGGCCGGCCGTCGTTCAAATCGCGCAAGCGGGCCGGTACATCAGCCGAACCGTGAATCGTCGCATCGGCACCGAATTGCGCCGCGGCCGTGAGACGATAATCGCTGATGTCGGTCGCGATGATCCGGGCCGCCCGGCGGGCGCGGGCAAGCTGAATGTGTAGCAAGCCGGAAATCCCGCTGCCGATCACCAGCACGGTTTGGCCCACGGTCAAACGAGCCAGACGCTGAGCGCGGACGACGCACGCCAGCGGCTCGATGAAAGATCCTTCGTCATAGGTCATCGTATCGGGAATGCGTAAGGTGCCGAGCTCGACGTTGATCTTCGGCACGCGAATATATTCGGCGAAACCGCCCGGATCGAAGTGGGTCGTGCGCAGCAGATCGCAAACCGACTGATGCCCCGACAGACAATATCGACATTGGCCGCACGGGACATGATGGGAAGAAAAAACCCGATCGCCGACGGTAAAATCGTCGACGTCCGCGCCGACTTCAACGACTTCACCGGTAATTTCGTGGCCCAGAACCAACGGTGCTTTTTTGATGCGGTACCACTCCATGAGATCGCTGCCGCAGATGCCGCTCGCGCGGGTACGAATGAGCAACTCGCCGGCACCGATCTTCGGAATCGGCAACTCTTCTAGCCTAACATCCCGGTTGTTGTAGTACATGGCGACGCGCATGTTGCCTGATGCAAGTTTCTGGTTTCTCGTTTCTGGTTTCTCGTTTGAGGCCATCGCCATTATCAACTTCTTCGTAGTTAAATCATTTTGAATTTTAATCCCTTCGTTCCTGATCGCCGAAGATACGTCATCAAGGCGGCCCACATGCGACCAACCTCAGCCGGACTCGCGACTAACCGATCAAAGTCCTCTTGCGAGATAAAATCTTGGTCGAGGGCAACGTACGCGTGTGAGAGAACTTCAGCGGCAGAACCCTTGGCTACGGCTAAAAATTGTACGAATTCTCCGGTCCCATCCCGCTCGAACCCTTCGGCAATGTTTGCCATGATCGACACACTGGCCCTGCGAATTTGATCGCGCAGACCAAAATCCTTCGCGAAAGGACCGCGACCGGAAAGTTTGTAAACAACTTTCGTGAGTTCACGAGCCTTTTGCCAGGCCTCGATCTCGTCAAACCGTCGGAAAGTCGGCATGTCTCTCGGCATCCTTGAAACTAGAAACCAGAAACTTGAAACTAGAAACTAAAAAGACTCATCCCGCCTTTCTCGCTATCGCCCGCTTTTCGCTCTCGTAAATTTTATAGGCCTCTTTTACGGAAATGTTTTCATGGACGAGCGCGCGAACGGCTTTAATCATGCCGACCGGCGAGTCGGATTGAAAGATATTCCGGCCCATATCGACGCCGACGGCGCCGCCCTTGACGGCGTTATAGGTCAGCTCCAAGGCTTCCATCTCGGGTGTTTTCTTGCCCCCGGCGACGATCACCGGGATCGGGCAGCTCTCGATGAGCTGTTCGAAATCATCGCAATAATAAGTCTTGACGATATGCGCGCCTAGTTCGGCGGCGATACGGCAGGACAACCCGAGATAGCGCACGTCGCGCGCCATATCCTTTCCGACCGCAGTGACGGCCAGCACAGGGATGCCGTATTTCTCACCCTCGTCAACCAACTTGGCAAGACTCACGAGCGTTTCTTTCTCGAACTCCGAGCCGACAAAAATCGACAGCGCCATGGCGGAAACATTGAGCCGGATGCAATCATCGATCGATACCGTGATGTCTTCATTGGACAATTCCTTAAGGATGCTCGTTCCGCCGGAGACGCGCAGAACGACCGGTTTGTCCGCCTTCGCATCCACCGAAGTCCGTAGCACGCCGCGCGTGAGCATGACCGAGTCCGCATGCGGCATCAGCGGTTCGATGGTTTTTCGGGGCTCTTCCAACCCGCTCGTGGGGCCGAGAAAGTAGCCGTGATCGACGGCGAGCATCACCGCGCGCCCGTCGGACTTGATAATTCTCGCTAAACGATTAGCCATTCCCCAGCTCGATGACATTTTGTCCTCCTCGGCTTTCTTTGGATTTCGTCCGAAACTATCAAATAAATCGTGATTGTTAAACTTCGCTGGCTCAAACGGCCGTTCCGTGCGGCGCACGCGCTATCAGGAAACATTGGGCGCGGCCTCGACGCGCCTGGTCAACAATGGCCAGATGTAGCGCACGCCGAGGCCCATGAGAATCATACCGCCGCCGGTCAGAGTCGCAGTCGAAGGAATCTCGCCGACCGTAACGGCGACCCAAATCGGATTGAGAACCGGTTCGATCAATGCGATCAGCGACGCTTCCTGCAACGACACGCTCTGCAATCCCTTGGAGAAAAGAAAATAGGGCAGACCGAGCTGCACGGCGCCCATCACGGCGAGGATTCCAAGTTGGTTCCAGGTGAGCACCAGCTGCGACTTGACCACGAGCAAAAGCAGCAGCGCGCAAACCGCGTTGTTGATCCAGGTAAGATAGATCGGGCTGACGTTGTAGGTGCGCCGGAGATTGATCATGTAGGCGGCGAAAAGCAGCCCGCTCAAAAGCGCGAGCAACACTCCCGCCATCTCCGGCTCGCCGGCGCTATCGAGGGAGATGACGGCGACGCCCAACATGCCGGCCGAGAGCGCGAGACCGTTCAGTTTGGTGACTTTTTCTCGCAGCACGATTCGCGAAAAAAGAAAAACGAAAATCGGCGCCGTGTATTGCAAAACGATGGCGTTGGCCGCGGTGGTGAGTTTATTGGCGGAGACAAAGGCGCTGATCGCGGCACTGTAGGTCAGCACCGAAAGCCCAACCGGGCCGCTGATGCGCCAGTCGGCGCGGCGCACGAACGGCGTGAAAATGAGGCAAGCGAAAAAGCTCCGATAAAAAACGATCGTCAGGGGCGGAACGTCGAGAAACTTGATGAATACCCCGGCCAGACTCCACAGCAGCGCCGCCGATACAATCAGCAGGCGGCCGCGAGCGATATTCGAGTCCGGTGAAACCACCATCGGGAATGACCGAATCGGCTGGAAAAATTGAACGGCAGATTAGCCATCGGCGGCGCGTGCCGCAATTTACCTCACCGCAAATGCGAGCGCGCAAAAAACAAAAGTGGGACGAAAACACTCCGCTCTCGTCCCACTTCCCGGCAACCGAATATTGGACGGCTTGGCCCGCCTAGATCTTCACGATCCTAGCTGTCCGAGACCACGGACAGTTTGAGCGGCACCGTGAGATCGGCGGACAGCCGAACCGGCACTTCGTGATCTCCCGCGGTTTTGATCGGTTCGTTCAGATGAATCTTTCGCCGGTCGACGTCGAGGCCTTTCGCCTTGAGCGCCTTTTCAATCTGCATGCTGGTCACCGAGCCAAAGAGCCGGCCTTCTTCGCCGACCTTCATCGGAATGACCAGGGAGACCGTGGTCAACTGATCCGCAATCGACTGCGCCTGCCGGACGAACTTTTGTTTCTGATCACCGACGACCTTTTTGTGGTGCTCGTAGGTCTTCAGGTTTTTCTTGTTTGCGATGAGCACCAGCCCGCGCGGCAACAAGTAGTTGCGCGCGTAGCCGTCGCGCACGCGCACGACCTCGCCGATTTGGCCGAGATTCACGATATCTTCCTTCAATATGACTTCCATGAGACCTCCGCTAAGACGCACGGCTCGGCGTCAGGTTGTTCTTGCCTAATCGGCGAAAATCGCCCCACAGATCGAATAGACCCAAACCGACCACCAGCAGCGTAAAAATCTGTTGAAAAATAATCAACACATAAGTCAGGCCGCGCAAAAACCGCGGTACATTGTTCTTGTGAAAAAAAAAGGCAATCACCGCCAGCCCTTGAGCGAAGTAGCAGGCGCCGATCACCAGCAAGACATTCAGCGCAACGGCGCGCAGCCCGGCGAACCCGGGAACGAAGAGAACAAACCCGCTGGCGATGAGCCCCCACACCAGCGGCTCCGGGCTTTTCCACTCGCGCAAGAATGGCAACGAAAACCACTGTTCGCGCCGCTCGGGAAAACGCCGGCCGACATAAAGGATGTTAATCAACACGACCAGGGCAAAACTCAAGAAGAGCAAGGCCGGCAACAGCCGCAACATCATCTCGACGATCTGCGGCGCCTGCTCCTTGAGCAACTCCAAACTTTCCTGCGAAAGGCCCATTTTTTCTTGCACGCGCACAGCGGACTCGAGCTGTTGAGTCAGACTGGTGCGCAGGTCGGCGTACATCATCGCCCAGGAACCATAAAAATAGAGCGAAAGACCGGCCGCCATCGTGAGCATCACGCCAGCGATGCTGCCGACTAAATATTCGATCACGCGAAGCCGGCCCAACAGAGCGAGCAACAGCCCGGCCATGACGGCGAATAGGCCGTAGATGAAAGCCAGCTCCTGGCCGGCAAGAACCATGAACAGCAAGAAAGCGACGCCCAACACGGTCAGTCCGCCGCCGATGCCGAACTTGAAACCGAACCAGAGCACGGGCTGGGCGACGAACGGCAACAGAATCACGCCCAAAGGCGGCAGGCTGATGCCGCTCATGAACAGAAACATGCTCGCAGCCAAAGCTAAACAGAACTTGCTCGTGACTTCTAACCGCGGCATGAGAATTGACCAGCGAAAACGTTAGTTTTTGGCGGTAGTGAAGGGGAGCAGAGCCACGCTGCGCGCGCGCTTGACGGCGGTCGTCAGCAAGCGCTGATGGCGGGCGCAGTTTCCAGTGATCCGGCTCGGCGTCATCTTGCCTCGTTCGGTGACAAATTGAGAGATCATTCTGAGATCTTTGTAGTCGATACGCAGCGTTTTGTCGGCGCAAAAACGGCACACCTTGCGCCGAAACATCGGCCGGCGACGCGGCCCTCCTTTGTCGTCATCCGATCTCTCCCGGTTAGGCCGCGGGCCTCGATCCATCTGTGCCATTGATTGAAATACCTCTTTCTCGGAGTTTCGCTCTAATTATTTTCCGGGGTGAACGGCGGCTCCGTCTCGGAGAAAATGACCCAGTAACGTTTGCTATGCCAGGCGAGCCAATTAGGCCGGAGGCTCGACTTTGGCGCTGTCCGCTTCCGGCGCCTGCCGCGGCTCTTCGCTGTGTGGCGCCCGGGCGGCCGCAACCGGGTTGGTGGCGACGTTCTCCTCATCGGCCCGCACGGTCATGTAACGCAGTATGCCATCGGTCAACTTTAAGTTGCGTTCAAGTTCCTCGACCGCCCGACCGTTAGCTCGATATCTGAGTAGGGTGTAATACCCGCGGCTCTGCTTTTCGATGCGATACGCCAGATCACGGACGCCCCACTCATCGACCTGCGGGGCCGAAACTCCCTGACCTTCAAGAACCTTATTGAACTTTTCGATGAATTCCTTCATTCGCAACCCCTTTTCCGGATGAACCACGAAAAGGGTTTCATATAAAGTCACGGTTTTATTTCCCTCCACAATAAGTTGTTCTCTCTAACATAGACCCTGGGCGTTTACAATGAAAGGTGCCCGGGTCAGCTCGCTCGATTGTAGTCTGCCATCGCGCGCTCGAGTCCGCTCCGCACCAGGCACTTGACCGACTCCGCGCCCCGATCCACGATGTCGCTTAATTGCTCTGACTCCGCGGCGATAAAAGGTTCGAGCACGTACTCCGCCGGGTCCGCGCCTTCGGGTGGCCGCCCGATACCCACGCGCACTCGGCAAAATGCCGCGCCTGCCAGACTTTCCGTAATTGACGCAAGACCGCGGTGACCGCCGGCACTGCCGCTGGGACGGATGCGAATACGGCCGAAGGGCAAGTCCAAATCATCATTGATCACCACCAGAGCGTCCGTCGGAAGGGCAAATTCTCGCAGCAGCCCTGCGACCACTGAACCGCTTCGATTCATGTAGGCCTGCGGCTTGGCCAGAACGATCTTTTCTCCTTCAATGGCACCTGAACCGACCAGCGCGTCGTGAAGTCTATGGTCCAGCGCTATGCCGATTTGCGCCGCAATCCGGTCGACGATCAGAAAGCCTAAATTATGCCGCGTCGCCTCGTACCGCTTGCCGGGGTTGCCTAGACCGACGATCAGTTTCACCGATCAATTCCGCAAGGCCCGCGCAGCGCCGCTGATTAGGATTCGCTCTCTTTTGCTGCTTCCGGCACCACAGGCACGGCTTCCGCTCCCTCCACCGGCTCGGCGGCCGCGGCGGCTGGAGCCTCTTCAACCGTCGGCGGCACGACCGCGACCAGAGGGAAATTCGAGTCGTAAACCGCGGTCACGTCAGCCGGCATCGTCAGTTCTTCGACGTGGACGGAATCACCGATATCCAGAGCGCTGACATCGACGTCAAAGTACGCCGGAATATCCAAAGGCAAACATTCGACTTCGATCTCGCGCACGATCGGCTGCAAAATTCCGCCGCGCACGACGCCCGCCGCCTTGCCGACAAAATGCAGCGGCACGTTGACCGTAATCTTGGCCGTAAGGTCGACCTCATAGAGATCGGCGTGAATGACATCGCCGGTGATCGGGTGGTACTGCATGTCCTTGACCAGCGCGACCTTATCGGCGAGCGCGGTTGATTCCGATTTCAAGCGTACCAGGTGCGAACCTTCCAAACCGGCGACGCGGGTTGAAAACTCTCGCTTGTCCAATTCCAATGCGGTGGACGAAGTCTTCGGGCCATAAAGAATGCCGGGAATTTTGCCGTTGCGCAGCAAGCGCTTGGCGTCGCGTTTGCGTTTCTTCTCACGAGCAGCGGCTCGTATTTCTAGCGTCTCCAAGGAAACCTACCTCCTGCTAAACGAATAATGAGCTGATCGATTCTTCCTCGTGGGTGCGGCGGATCGCCTCGGCGATCAAATGGGCGACCGATAATGTCTTGATTTTTCTGCAGCCCTGCGCCTGCGGGCCGAGCGGGATCGTGTTGGTCACGATCAATTCTTCGAGCGGCGAATCTTCGATCCGCTTGATCGCCGGGCCGGACAGCACCGGATGCGTGCAACAACCGAGGATTCGTCTCGCGCCTTCCCGTTTGAGCGCTTCCGCGGCCATCGTCAACGTGCCGGCGGTATCGATCATATCGTCGACGAGGATCGCGATGTGATCGCGCACGTCGCCGATGATGTTCATCTCGGCGACCACGTTGGGGGCGACGCGACGTTTATCGATGATCGCGAGCGATGCATCCAAGCGGGTCGCGATCGCGCGCGCGCGCTCTACGCCGCCGGCATCGGGAGAAACGATCGTGACGTCGTTATGATTCAATTGTTTTCTCAAATATTCCAGCAGCACCGGCGTCGCGTAGACGTTATCGACCGGAATATCGAAAAACCCCTGGATCTGCCCCGAATGAAGATCCATCGTCAGCATGCGTGACGCGCCCGCGGTCGTGATCAAGTCGGCAACCAGCTTGGCGCTGATCGGCACGCGCGGAACGACCTTTCGATCCTGGCGCGCGTAGCCGTAGTACGGCATAACCGCCGTGATGCGCATCGCGGAGGCGCGTTTGAACGCATCCAACATCAGCAAAAGTTCCATGAGATTGTTGTTTCCCGGCGCCGAGGTCGACTGTAATACAAATACATCGGCGCCGCGGACATTCTCTTTGATCTCGACCTTGCTTTCGCCGTCGCTGAAGGTTTCCACCACGGCTTTGCCCATGGATAGTTTGAGATGCTGGCTGATCGCGGCCGCCAAGGGCGGGTTGGAGTTGCCGGCGAATAGTTTTAGTTCGGCCATGGTATCGGCGCCTGGTTGTTTCAAATTTTATTCAATCGTCCGCACGGGTCGGCGCTAGTCGATGAAGCCCTTTCTACTCGCCTCAACTCGCCCTGTCAATTTCGACGAAAACAACGAACGCCGTTCGATCTTGAACGGCGCCATTTGCAACCAAATTAAATTTTGAAAGTATGCGCCAGTTCAAAAACTGGCTGGGCGGGAAGGATTCGAACCTTCGATACCGGATCCAAAGTCCGGGGCCTTACCGCTTGGCGACCGCCCATCCCCAAACTCCTCTAGGAGAAGTTCGTCCGGCCGCGCGGAATCTCGGTTCAGACGCCCTCGAGCCCTTTAGCGCTTCCGCCCTCGGCAAGAACCTTCTGATATTCCGCGATGATTTTCTCTTCGATCATCCTTCGCGTCTCGTTGTTGATCGGATGAGCGATGTCTTTATAGGTTCCGTCTTTGCGCTTCTTACTGGGCATCGAGACAAAATACCCAGTGGCACCATGGATAATTTTCAGATCCCGGATCACAAAGCAATGATCGAGGGTGATCGTAACATAAGCCCTTAGTTTATCTTCATCGACAGGAAAGACCCTAACCTCGGTAACCTGCATAGGGACCCCCACTTGAGACGAGCCAGTTGTCTTGCTCGCGGTTACTATAGGCTATTGAAGCTCGATCGCTTAACTTAACACACGTACCAAGAACGCTCGGGCCCCCTCCTCTTTCCGCAACCGCTCAAACGCGGTAAGCGCCGCTTGCTTCGAAGCAAAAATGCCGAACACTGATGAACCGCCACCTGACATTAAAACCCGCGGAGCGCCTTCGCGCAATAGCTTTTGCTTCAAAACGCCGATCTCAGGATACCGATTGAGGGTCACGTTTTCTAGATCGTTTTCCAGCAGGCTCGAAAGCTGGTCGAAACTCTTCAGCGAAGTCGCAATGCTAGTATTTGCAATAGGTTTTGTCAACTTTGCGGCGAGGTTACGATAAACCCAGGCGGTCGACACCGGAAAGCCGGGATAGATGATCACCGACCAGATGCGCGGCAGCGCGCCGAGTCGGCTAAGTCGCTCGCCAACGCCGCGCGCCCGCGCCGGTCGTGCTCGGATGAAAAACGGCACATCGGCGCCCAGCGACAGCGCCATTTTTTCCAGCTTGGAAAGCGACAGGCGCAGTTTGAGCAGCCGATTCAAACCAACCAGCGTTGCCGCCGCATCCGTGCTAGCGCCTCCCAAACCGGTGCCGAGCGGAATGCTCTTGCGTATATGAATATGAACGGCTGGCATCCTGCGCCGGTTCTTCAGGATCAGTTGCGCGGCGCGATAGGCGAGATTTTCTTCGCCCGCCGGCACGGCCGGATTATCGCAGGTGATCTTGATCAACGCATCGCCGGTTTTTTCGTGCGTCGGAGCCATGCGCGACTTACGAATCTCGATCTCGTCGTAGAGCGAGACGGGCACCATAATCGTGTCGAGCAAATGATAGCCGTCGGCGCGCTTGCCGACGACCCGCAAGCGCAGATTGATTTTCGCCGGCGCTCGAATCTTCACGCGCCATTAGTTAACATAGGCCCGAGTCGTTTGCGAAGGAAGCATCCTCGATGAGCCACGACATCCCGAAATTTTTGAGCACAGCATGGGAAGCCGCCAACGCGGCCGGCGAAGTTATTCGCGACAATTGGGAGCGGCCGAGAACGATCGAATACAAAGGCGCCATCGACCTTGTCACTTCCGTCGATCGAGAGGCGGAGCGCACGATTCTGGACATCCTTCAACGCGAGTTCCCCGAACACGGTTTCCTAGCGGAGGAAGCGGAGGCGATCGAAGGTCGTTCGAACGAGTACCGCTGGATTATCGATCCGTTGGATGGAACAACCAACTTCGCTCACGGCTATCCGCATATGGGTGTGTCGATCGCTTTGGAGCAAAACGGGCGGCCGATCTTGGGCTTGGTTTACGATCCGTTGCGGCGCGAATGCTTTCGTGCCGTCAAAGGACAAGGTGCGACGCTCAATGGCACACCGATTCGCACCTCGGCGATCGACGAACTGGACAAG
>Ga0209640_10001006_pt1 | contig 23217 bp, 17 predicted proteins | sample RifCSP10_1_FD_184018 | JGI IMG/M metagenome (GOLD analysis project Ga0209640, IMG submission 184018) | Soil microbial communities from Rifle, Colorado - Rifle CSP2_sed 10_1 (SPAdes) (version 2) | ecosystem: Environmental > Terrestrial > Deep subsurface > Rock core/Sediment | place: Rifle... | reverse complement strand
CAAGGTGGAAGATAATTTCAATCCAATTGGGCGTACTTTTGCCGGCGCCTCTACGCTTTGCTGCACTTCGAACTCGCTGGCATTGATCTGGCGTGCGATCTCTGGACGGGCGCGGCGCTCAAGCCAGACAAACCGTCGGGATCGATCGTTCAGTTTTGACAAATATGATTCTCTTGGTTTTCCGAATGTTCGCGCAAATCGACTTGCAATTTCCCCCGCGCTTGACCCCACGATCCATGGATCGGCAGCAAAAGAGACGAACATTGAGTTCGAGACGAGGATTCTTCCATTTCGATCATAGATGTTCCCGCGCGTGGCAGGTAGGATGACCTTCGACTCATATTGGCGCTTTGCAATTCCCTGATACACCGATGCATCTTTTACCTGAATTTGTAAGAGTCGGAGGCCGACCACCACAAAGAAAAGTAGAAATCCAATCTTCAGCGTTAGGATGCGCGCGAGCGATTCCTTCACCGGCAGGACTGTTAGACCGGGCTGTTGGGGCATATTTGGGGAGCGCCTAAACATGGAGGTTTTTTTTACGTGACCGATCACCCGCGATAATCACTCTCTGGACTGGATTTTCTCAAGACCGTCCTGATCAATATCGAAGCGGGTGGCCTGCTCGCTCGGGTATTTCAGACCGAGCTGCTCTATTGCAATTTTGCCGATCCGGTCCCATCCGGATTTTCGGCTGATTTCAGAACTCAAAACAGCGTTTACATTATCAATTTTGTCATACTTCCCCTGCAATTGATTTACTTCGACCGCGAGTTGGTTAACGGCAATGATGTTGCTGATGTAAAGAATAATGGCAAGCGCGCACCCAAAAAGGACCAGGATAATATTGAAGGTTGAGACTTTCCGGCGGGCCGCCTTCTTGTTGGGCCGTATGGCATATCCCGCAGAACCCGACGCCTGGCTTCCGTTATAAATGTATCGGTTCTCTTTCCCCGTAATCTCCTGGTTCCCAAGAGAATCAGCCCGCACACGGTGCATCAGATCCTCAACATCCCCTGCCATCTTGCTCATTGTCAGCCTGTAGTAAGTCACACAGGATAACTATGAATCCGTTCCGCGGCCCGCAACTTGGCACTACGCGCCCGAGGATTCTGTACGATTTCCTCTTCCCCGGCCACAAGCGGTTTCTTGGTGAGAATCCGAAGGGACGGGTTGACTACTGTGTCCTTGATGTATTTATGGCCCGACGGCACTCTTTCTCGTGCATTCTGCCTGAAGAATTCTTTCACTATCCTGTCCTCCAAGGAATGGTACGAGATCACAACAACTCGACCGCCCGGATCGAGAATATCGATAACATCATTCAAGACTTTCTCCAGATTTCTCAGCTCGTCGTTCACAGCGATCCGGATCGCTTGGAAAACCCTGGCAAGGGTTTTCGTCAGGAACTGTTTTCCCACAGTTGCCTCAATCACCTGACGAAGCGCCCCCGTGGTGTCAACTGGCCGTGAGGCAACTATCTTCTTCGCTATCCTCCGGGCGTTTCGCTCCTCTCCGTGTTTCCACAGGATATCTGACAGCACTGATTCCGCGTACGTATTCACGACCTCCCATCCGCTCAACAGCTGTCGCCGATCCATCCGCATGTCAATCCGCTCATCGCCGCGAAAACTAAATCCCTTCGTTACATCATCGAGCTGGTATGAGGAGACTCCAAGGTCGAGCAACATCCCACGGATTGTTGGTACCCGTTGTTTCTGCAGGTATTCCTTCAGTGTGCTGAAATTGGAATGGATCAAGTGAACACGGTTCCCAAGGGTGGCAAGCCGTCTTCTTGCTACCCTGATGGCATCCTCGTCGGCATCAAAGCCGATGAGTTGACCCCCGAGCTCTAGCCGCGAACAGATCTTTTCGGCATGTCCTCCACCACCGATGGTTCCATCAACATAAGTACCGCGGGGATCTGTGATGAGCAAGCGAACAGCATCATCGCAAAGGACGGGAGTATGATATGTTGTCACCGCACAGTAGAATCATGAACGATAGCTGTACGGCAACCGACCCGGCTATTTCTCGAACACCTTTTGTGCAACATTCTCATAGCTCTCAGCCTGAGTCTTTAAGTACTCGTCATGATCTCTCGGGTTCCACAACTCGATTCGCTCCAGCACTCCAAGAATCAAGACCTGATCCTGAATACCGCCGAACTGCAGTAGCTCTTTGGGTACGGCGATCCGTGATTGGCCATCAAGTTGAGATTCCGTAGCATATTGCAACAAGGTCCGCGTAAAATACCGGTGCTGAGGATTTGATGGCGACAATTGTCTGATGGATCGCTCCAGCGAATTCCATTCGTCGAGCGGATAGACGGAGAGGCACTTCTCGAAACCACGTGTGATCACAAAGGTATCATTCGCCTCCGCGGACACGTACTTTCTCAGCTTCGCCGGAATGTTGATACGGCCTTTGCTGTCGACTGAATAATTGTATGAGCCTTTGAACGATGACACTGAATGAGCCTAGAAATTCAACGAGGCACTTGCTTATCTTTACCCACCCATTACCCACTTTTACCCACCACGCAGAGCTAAGATACTCATTTGGGTTTGAAAGTCAAGGACAAAATACAGAAAATGGCTCAGATTTGCGGAATTTGATGAGGTGTGGTTTTGCGGGAGGAAAAAAGGCGACTCGGAATCCCCACTAGGTCAGGCGGGGACAAGGTTTGGTGATTGGTCGCGAGCATCCTCAAAAATTGACTCAAAGAAGAAATCTGCCAACTCCAATGGGTCATTCTCTTTAGAGCCTACGGGAAAATGAATTTTCAAAAGTAGGGTGTCATCCCCTTGCTTCATGTCAACTCCTCTACTTTTCATTCTGGAGACCCGGATCATTATTTCTTGGAACTTCTGATTGTCATAGAACTCCCTGTCACCTGACGGTGGAAACTCGATGAGCATTTCGTCGCCACTCAAGTAGATCCTCTTCAAACCGATCCGGGATGCCCTTAGCTTAAGCCGAATAGCTCTGATGAGGTTCTCTGCCTCGTTCGGAAGAGTTCCGAACCTGTCCTTCAATTCTAGGGCTACCTCCTCAAGTTGCTTAGGGGTCTGCAATGCATAGAGTTGGCGATAAATTTCCAGTCTTTCTGTGTCGTTCTGAACAAAATAGTCGGGTATCAGCGCCGCAACCTCCAGATCGATTTTCGTGTCTGCGGAGGCCGCGGGCTTGACCTGTCCAGCAAACAGCTCGCGGAACTCTTGGTCTTTGAGCTCCTGAACCCCTTCTTCGAGAATGCGGGTGTACGTTTCAAAGCCCATTGTCTCAATAAATCCACTCTGTTCTCCGCCAAGCACGTTACCTGCACCACGAATTTCCAGATCGCGCATGGCCAGATTGAACCCGGACCCCAGTTCCACAAACTCCTCAACCGCCTGGAGCCGTTGAACGGTTTTGCGCGGAAGGATGGAAATCGGTGGCGCCAGGAGATGGGCATATGCCTGGACGTTTGAACGGCCAACCCTTCCACGTAACTGGTAGAGTTCTGCCATTCCAAACCGATCTGCCCTGTTGATGATGATGGTGTTAACGTTCGGCATGTCCAGACCAGATTCGATGATTTTGGTGCACACAAGAACGTCCACTTTTCTCTCGATGAACTCCAGCATAACTTGTTCTAGCTTGTGCGCGCGCATCTGTCCGTGGGCGTATCGGATCCTGATCCCCGGTAACAATAATTGGAGACGCTCTGTTACCTCCTCAATCCTCTGGATTCGATCATGAACGAAATAGACCTGCCCGCCGCGTTGGATTTCCCTTCGGACGGCCCTGATGATGACTTCATCGCTGTATTCTCTAATCTCCGTGATAACCGGTAGGCGGTTTCTCGGAGGCGTGGCAATGATTGAGAGATCCCTTGACCCCATCAGTGAGAATTGCAGCGTCCGTGGAATAGGAGTCGCTGTTAGTGTGAGCGTGTCGACCTCTGCCTTAAGCAGACGCAGTTTTTCCTTGGCCGCAACACCAAATCGGTGTTCTTCATCAATCACTAGAAGACCCAAGTCCCTAAATCGTACATCCTTGGAAAGGAGACGATGAGTGCCGATCACGATGTCAATACTCCCAGCACTGAGCTGCTCGATGATTGCCGCCTGTTCCTTCTTTGATTTTAATCTGGAGAGAACGGCAACCCTCGTCGAGTATCGTGAAATTCGGTCAACAAAGGTGTTGTGATGCTGGATGGCAAGAATAGTCGTGGGGACAAGAATCGCTGCCTGCTTACCACTCATGACTGACTTGAACGCCGCACGCACAGCGATCTCCGTTTTGCCGAACCCAACGTCGCCGCAAACAAGGCGATCCATCGGGTTGGAGGCTTCCATATCTGCCTTCACTTCAAGTGTCGTTTTTGCTTGGTCAAAAGTGTCTTCGTACATGAACGATGCTTCGAGTTCCTTCTGCCATGTGGTGTCCGGCGTAAACGCAAACCCTACAGATTTCTTTCGCCGAGCGTACAACCGAATTAGATCGCGTGCAATGTCTTTAATCTTCTTCTTTGCCCGCGCCTTCAGTCGATCCCATTCAGCCGAGCCCAGACGCGTAAGCTTGGGGATATGTCCTTCCTTTGAGGAATACTTCTGAATCCGGTTGATGTAGTTCAGGTTAACATAGAGTGTGTCGTTTTGATCGTACACCAACTTAACAACCTCCTGTTCAATACTCCGGACGTGGATTTTCTTAAGACCGTCGAACTTCCCGACACCGAAGTCTACGTGAACAACAAAATCCCCCTTCGTTAGTTGTTGCAGTTCCTGCCTCGAGAATCCGGCGAAGCGCGACTTGCCCTGTTTTCCTCTTCGCTTGAGTCTATTAAAGATCTGATGCTCTGTATACATCGCGAACTGCGATTCGGGCAAGATAAAACCTTCGTGAAGAGAATGAACGATAAATGTAATCTTGTCCAATTCAATGGGTGCCCCCGGTCCTTCGGCTTGTTTTCTCTCCTTCCAATCAGCCTCTTCTCCGCCCAGAAGTTCCTTGAGCCTCTTGAGTTCGGATTGCGCATCACATGATATTACAACCTGTATCCCCTCGGTCTGCAAGTTGTGAATATTGGCCTTAAGAACCGCAACGCTTCCGTTGAATGAGGGCTGGGGAATTGATTTGAAATCAATGCAATCCACGGATGGCCCTCCAAAAGGTTCAATCCAAACTTGTGGAAAAGCAGCAAGTTGATCTTCTAGAATTGCTCTGGAGATCTTCGTCTGTGGATTCTGTGCTATGTGCTCATCAAGCTGCCGCCTGACGATTTGAGGTTCACTCCACACGATAACACTGTTTGAAGGAAGATAGGTCAGAAGAGAGTCGTGGGGTGCAACGTCTGCTTCCTGTTGGGAAAGAATGTGCGGGACAATTGCCGCCCCTTCAAGATGTCGAATCGAGCGTTGCGAGATCGGATCAAACTCCCGAATCGACTCGACGGTGTCACCAATGAACTCCAAGCGAACAGGTGTTTCGCTGCTCGCAGTGAACACATCCAGTATGCCCCCTCTAACCGAATAATCTCCCACTCCTTCCACAAAATCCTTCTTGTCGAATCCGAGCCGATTCAGGGACTGAAGAAGACGGTCGAATGAATACTCAGACCCGGTTTTGATCCAGACTGTTTCACCCCGAAAGGTCTCCGGCCGGGGGAGCATCTCGAGTAACGCCAGTGGGTGGGTGACAACAAAGGAGAGTTTGCCCGAGACCAGAGCATGAAGAACTGAGACACTTCCGGCGGAAGGAGGATCGGAGTTCTGACTATTCTCAACATGAAACGCTATTGACGCTGGGTCGAGGATGTGTTGTGCGTCGTCCCTTACTGTCTCGGCCGACCGACGATCTGAAGCAACAAACAATAGCAGCCTACCCATCTCCTCTTGCAGCACGCAAAATACCGCAGCCTGCAAAGACCCGGAGAGTCCGGTAACAGACACTCGTTCACCATGCAAGAGCTTGGCAGTAATTGCTCCCAGCCGCTGGAACTTGTCGTTTTTTCTTAGGATCTCACGCAGCATCATGGGCCATCCTCGTCCAACAAAAAACAGTCCACCCCTCTACCACGGGGGGACGATCATGGCGGAAGGGTAATTGAGAAATCAACTACATTCAGCTCTGCGCGATTGCTTTCCGAACAAAGCCGTTTGCTTGGTCAAGTCGCTGCCGCGCTTCGTTCAGTGGAACATTAGCGGCAATCATCACGATCGCGGTCTTGACATGTCCCTCGGCATCAGCTAGCACATGTTCTGCCTTGTTGTAGTCAACACCAGTTGCCATCATGATGATGCGCTTTGCTCGCTCAATCAGCTTTTGATTTGTGAGTTGAAGGTCGACCATCATGTTTTCATAGACCTTCCCAAGTTTTATCATTGCGGTGGTTGTGAGCATGTTCAGCACTAGTTTTTGTGCAGTACCGGACTTCATTCGGGTGGATCCCATCACGACCTCAGGCCCGACATCGGGGCAGATTGCAACATCTACCACTAGATTAAAAGAGGATCGAGGATTTGTGGTAATATACACCGTCTGGCACCCCAGCTCCTTCGCCCTCTTGGTTGCAGCAACTACATACGGCGTTCTCCTACTCGCGGCGATGCCACACACAACATCATTTGGACCGGGGTTTAATGATCCCAGATCTTGCCTCGCTTTTTCTTCGTCATCCTCTGCCCCTTCCTGAGTGCGGAAGAGGGCGGGCTGTCCTCCGGCAATCAAACCAACAATCATATCCGGATCTGTACCGTAGGTGGGTGGACACTCCGCTGCATCGAGAATACCGAGCCGACCACTGGTCCCGGCGCCCACATAAATGAGCCTGCCTCCGTTGCGAAACGCGTCTACTATAATTTCAACTGCCTTCGAGATGTATGCAAGCTCTTTTTCAACAGCAATTGGGACAAGTTTGTCTTCGGAGTTTGTTCTCTTCAAGATTGCAAGAGTCGGAAGGCTGTCAAAATCACGTGTGGCCGGATTCCTCTGTTCGGTGGGCAGTGCAGCGAGTTCCTCAGCAAGTAGTTTCATGTGTGCTCGCAATAACGGTTCTAGTTATATTCGACGATTACAATCTTCTTTCCCTCTAAGGCAACAATTCCCATTCGGGAAAACCCAATATCCAGCTCTTCAACATTTCCGTCGCCAATAGCCCCTAAGGCTTCGGCAATCTCCTTAGACAGATCTCCTCCTTTTAGAGCTACGATGAATGGGATGCTAATTCCTCTTTTCTCGGTGCCTCCGGCGATCTGGATGTGATCTCTTACCAGCAATGGCCTTGACCATTTTACCAAGTCGTGCAACGGTGCAACGGCTCTGGCAACAATGCCCTCGAATCTACTCCTGTACTCTTTCTTGCCTGCCAAACTCTCAACACGGCCGTTGGTCACGCGTACATTTTGAATCCCGAGCCTGATGACGATCTCGTCAAGCACTACCGTCTTCTTCCCAATGGAATCAACAAGAGATATCGACAAATCAGGCCTAGCTATTGCTATCGGGATGCCCGGCAAACCACCGCCCGTCCCAATATCAAGAAGTCGCAACCCCGGTGCAAAGGAGAGTAACAACAACGGGGAAAGCGAATGCAGTATATGGTTTGTCCAGATGTTATCAACATCTTTTCTGGAAATTAGGTTAACACTCTTATTGTACTCTCTGAGTAAGATCTCATAGAGCTCTAATTTTTTTCTTGCCTCGTCGTCAATAACTAGGTTGTGTTGTTCACAAATGTGAAAAACGTCTTTGCTGCAGAGTGGCAATTTACTCTCGGTTTCACGTGGAACTGACTATTTTCTAAGGCTAACGATTAGTACAGAAAGATCGGCAGATGTGACTCCGCTGATCCTTGATGCCTGCCCAATGGACCTTGGCTGTACGGACTCGAGTCTCTCCTTACCTTCGTTGCTTAGGGAGTTAACTCCAGAGAAGTTGAATCCGTTTGGTATCTGGAGCGCTTCATTCTTGGCAAAGCTCTCAATTTGCTGATCTTGACGCTTCAAATACCCTTCATACTTGATCTCGATTTCTACTCTATCAAGCAATTCCTTGCTCGCTTCCCGAAATAGCTCATTGCTCTGCACACATTCAATACTCATGATATCATAAATCGAAATCCCTGGACGCCGAAGTAGCTGTGAAATTCTAAGTGGCTCCGCAATTCCATCTAGTCCTTTCCGATGAAGCGTGGGGTTTGCTTCATTCGGTAATATACTCCACACGAAGAGTGTATTCTTGATCGCTCTAATCCGCTCCTCTTTCTGCTCCAGCCCCGCTTTCATTTGCTCGTTAACAAGACCGAGTTTGTACCCTGTTCGCATTAGTCTTGAGTCAGCGTTGTCTTGCCTCAGTTTGAGTCGATACTCCGCGCGGGATGTGAAAATCCTATACGGTTCATCCGTCCCCTTGTTTATCAGATCATCAACCATAACACCGATATATGAATTGCTTCGCTCAAGTACGAGCGGATCTTCACCTCGGGTTTTCAAAGCTGCGTTTATCCCTGCCACCAGACCTTGACCTGCCGCTTCTTCATACCCGCTGGTTCCATTTATCTGTCCTGCAAAGAAAAGACCCTTGATTGACTTGGTTTCAAGGGTGTGCTCAAGCTGAAATGGCGGGAAAAAATCGTACTCTACTGCGTAGCCAGCTCTGAGCATCACGCAGCGCTCAAGACCGGGAATAGCCTGAAGGCCAGAAAGTTGAATGTTTGCAGGGAGGCTCGTTGAAAAACCGTTCACATAAACGACTTCTGACTCATATCCTTCAGGTTCGAGAAAGATCTGATGTTGATCCTTGTCCGCAAATCGATGTACCTTGTCCTCAATTGATGGACAGTACCGCGGACCCACACCGGTTATTTTTCCTGTAAACATAGGGGACTCATTGAATCCACTTTTGAGAATCTCGTGTGTTCTATTGTTTGTGTGAGTCAAGTACATCGAAATCTGAGCGTTGCTTACAACATTTGTCGAAAAGGAGAAAGGCGTCGGGGGCGAATCGGCGTGTTGGGGCTCTGTAGAGGCAAAATCGACGCTCTTCCTGCTGATCCTTGGGGGTGTACCCGTTTTTAGCCTTCCCACTTTGAAGCCAATATCCTTGAGACGAGCTGCCAGTCTCGACGAAGTTCGCTCCCCGTACCGGCCGCCTACCTGTTTCTTCATCCCTGTGTGCATAAGACCATTCAAGAACGTACCGCTACAGACAACAATTGCCTTGCAGGCAATTGTGCGTCCGCTCTCAAGTATAACGGTTTGGACGCGCTGAGCCGAAACCCCAATGTCCTCCAGGGTGTCCTCCACGACTAACAGGTGCTTTTGGAGAAGAACTCGGGACGCAGCCTCTCTGCTGTACCACTCTCGATCACTCTGGCATCTAGGAGACCACACAGCTGGTCCCTTGGATTTGTTCAGCATTCGAAAGTGAATCCCGGTCGCATCTGCAATTCTACCCATCTCGCCACCAAGGGCATCAATTTCTCTCACTAGGTGTCCCTTTGCAGAGCCACCGATTGCCGGATTGCATGACATTCTACCAATGGACGCGATTTCCATGGTAACAAGGACTGTACTACAACCCATTCTTGCAGAAGCAAGAGATGCTTCAATGCCAGCATGGCCGGCACCGACAACAACAATGTCAAAATGGAGGTTCGATGATAAAGGTTTCATGTGAAACGCTTATTTGCCGACACAGAACTCTGAAAATATTCGATTCAAGATGTCGTCTGATGTAATCTCGCCTGTAATTTCCGCCAGGTAGTCAAGGGAGCCCCTTATGTCAAGCGCAACAAAATCATATGTCACGTTTGACCTTAGAGAAGCCTCCGCATCCAATATCGACGCCAACGTGTTTCTTAGGATCTCTACATGCCTTGCGCTTGTAATCTCAATGTCTGTCTTGGCGGAAGAGTTATCAACGAGTATTGAGTGCACGAGTTTGTTGCGAAGGTTCTCTAGGCCAACACCAGTAACGGCAGAAATCCGAAGCGCGTCCACTCCGAGATCACTCGAAAAACCCAAATGACTTGCGGTTGCAACGTCACACTTGGTTAATGCAACAAGCAATCTCTGCTCAGGCCTGAGCTTCTTACTAACTTCGCCAAAAAGATTACCTTGGCCGTCGTCCACTGTAGAGTCCACAACAAATAGAACAGAGTCTGAATTGCTCATCTCTCGCAAAGTTCTGGTCACACCTTCGGCTTCTACCGAGTCAGAGGCTTCCCTGAGTCCTGCTGTGTCCATGAGCTTGAAGAGAATTCCAGAGATGACAATCTCTTCCTCAAGAAAATCTCGTGTCGTACCAGGGGTTGGGGAGACGATGGATCGGTCCTCGTGTAGAAGAGCGTTGAAGAGACTAGATTTTCCGGCATTTGGTTTCCCAATAATCGCAACCGAAACACCGTTTCTGATTATCCTACCAAAATCGTATGAATCGATCAGCTTCTCCAGCTCGTGACTTATCGACGTTAGCTCATCGATAATGGACTTCCTCGGCGCGACACTGATTCCTTCCTCTGAAAGGTCGAGGTCAATCTCCAATAACGAACATAGGGACAGCAGCCTTGCCTTGATTTCCCGCACCCTCTTTGACAAACCACCGTCTAGTTGAACGACTGAAGAACGCTGCGCCTTGCGGCTCTTTGCCGAAATCAAATCTGCCACCGCTTCTGCTTGTGAGAGATCCATCTTCCCGTTAAGGAATGCCCGTTTAGTAAACTCTCCGGGATCCGCTAGTCGTGCACCAGAATGAAGGATGGTCTCAAGAACACTCCTCGTTACCTGGATCCCACCATGGCAACTGAATTCGACCAAATTCTCCCCAGTATAGGAATGGGGTTCCCTAAATACGGTTACCAGCACATCATCAATCGGTTCATTGAACGGATCAATGATTTTCCCGTGGCGAACAGTGTGCCCACTCATTTCACCCACACGTCTCCCGCCGCGGAACACAACGTCGGCAACTTCAATCGCCTTGGGCCCGGTCATCCGGACAACAGAGATCGCTCCTTCACCAAGCGGGGTTGCAATGGCAGCGATTGTGTCATCTGGTCGGAGTTTCATTGGCCGAAAGGAGAGATGGGACGACAAATGGTGAGGAGAACGTACAAATTTTCGGCGTGAGTATCAACAAACAAAAAAAGCCCGTTGGTTTCGACGGGCCTTTGGGTTCGCTGTAACGCGTTTGAAGAATCAACCTGTCATTTGAGTTTCGGAAGGTCCTTTGTCAGGCGAGCCATGATACCCTTAGAACCCTTTTTTGGATCTACCTTCCTCGGTGGTTCATCGCCATGGTGTTTGGTAATCCATACCTGCTGACCAATTGAGAGTATGTTGAACACGAAATAATACAGGTTGAGCCCCGAGGGGAAACTGTTGAACAAAAGTGTCATCATTACCGGCATCATCCAGACCATCGCCTTTTGCCGTGGGTCTGTGACTGTCATCTTCTGTTGAATGAACATCGTAATCCCCATCGCCAAAGCAAGTCCGCTTACTTCCGTTATGCCAAACAATGGAATAGAGAACGGCAGCTTCAGAATCGAATCCGGAATGGAGAGATCGTGAATCCACCAGACGAAGCTTGCCTGGCGCAACTCGATCGAGGATTGGAATACAGAGTAGAGCGCAAAGAGAATCGGCATCTGCAACAACAAAGGTAGGCACCCCGCGGCCGGATTCACGCCGTACTCTTTGTACAGATTCATAACCTGCTGATTCATCTTCTGCGGATCATCTTTGTATTTCTCGCGGAGCTCGTTCATCAAGGGTTGGAGCGCTTGCATCCTTTTCATCGATCGCATACTTGTTTTCGTCAACGGATGCAACGCGAGCTTTATGATGATGGAGAAAACGATGATAACAAACCCGAAGTTCGGGATAAACATCTTCAGAACCTGGAAGAGGGGTATCATTACAAACTCGGTGATCGGACGGATCACCCAAGCGAACCCAAGACTCATTACTTGATCGAGTCCGCGGTTGTACGACTTGACGACATCATAATCCAGCGGTCCCAGGAAAACGGTTACTCTTGATTGCTCCAGTTGTTCGCCCTTGTAAGGCATTTTTAGACTTATGGAGTAGTCTTCTTTGACACCGCGATCCGGTTGAGGAAGGTGTATTCCCTCAAGATAAGCACCTTGACATTTCCCTTCTTCCGGAAGTAGTGCAACTGCGAAGTACTTGGTTCGCGTTGAGACCCAACTCGTGGACCCGTTTATCTCCTTTTTGACGACTTCGCCAACACTGGTGGCGTCTGCTTCAGTCAATTCACCGCCTGAATAGGCAAACGCTTTGGCAAAATTTGACTCGTCCACGCTGTTTCGCTCGGCGTACCGGAGCCCCGTTTCCCATGTTATCTGGTATTCATAATTTGCGATCACGCTCTGCATATTGCTCATCTTGAAATCTACTTCCAACGAATACTTTCCATTCGTGAATACAAATTCCTTGATAATTTTCTTCCCGGGCTCCGGCTCAAGCTCCAACTGGAACGAAAACGAGTCCTCCCCCTTCAACACAACTCGCCTCCAGTTGGGTAACTTTCCAGAAAAGAAAAGGTTGCGTGTATTAATCAGTTTCCCGTCTGTTGTAGTAAATAGGAGACTGAGATCGCCACCATGCCTACCATCTATGAGTTCTACTTTGTTTTGGTCCCATGTTTTGTAGTCCTTCAGCTCCCACCTTCTGATCAATCCGCCTCTGGTGGTTACCTCGGCCACATACCTGTCTGTTTCGACAATCAGGACATTCTCCTTGCCGGCGGCGAGATGGGAGAAGAAACGTCCCAAGGAATCTTGGTTTGTTGAGGACGTGGAGTGTGGCGAATGAGATTCTGTCGGTGGTATCACGGGTTGGGGAGTGGCTTGAATCGCCTTGGTTGTGTCAACTTGTTGTTGACGTTCTGCGGGTGGGGGGGTCTGTATCCACATCCAAACAATCAGAACCAATCCGATGAGAATGAACCCTAATGTAGTTTGCTTATCCATGTCTGTGACTCTCCAAACTCTTGATCGGTGGGGGGGGGCGCGCTGCATTAGGCGGGATCAAACCCGCCTGGATGGTATGGGTGACACTTGACGATGCGTTTCATGGAGAGCCACGATCCTTTAATGGGGCCATATCTCCGGACTGCATCGATAGCATACTGAGAGCATGTGGGGTAGAACCGACATGTGTTTGGTGGCAACAGGGGTGAGATAACAAATCGATAGACGCGGAGAAACTGAATGATAATTCTGGTCATCCGACCCTCCGTTCCATTATCTCAAGTGACCGGCACAACAATAGCACCTCCGGTTCAAACATCACCGGAGCTGTTCTCTTTGTCGCTAACGTCTTAGACAAGCGGAACATAGCCACAATGTCGTAATCCGCCGATCCGGTTGGGTGCGCGGTCGCTTTCTTAAGACCATTGCGAAGGGATTCTCTCATCACTCGTTTCAACCGGTTGCGCTTCACCGCCCCCCCAACCTTACCAGAAATAGCAACACCAACTCTTAGTCGACCCGATCCGTTGACATGCCGAAAAATGAAAAAGCGCACCAACTCACCTTCAATTCGTTCACCTGAAAGGATTGTGCGCCTGAAGCTATCTCGACCGCGAAGGGTTTCCACTCTCACTCAGCAACACGCAACCATCGGTCCCGTCTTTCCGGACCGATCAACGCTCATCGCTAACGGTAAGCTTGTGCCGACCTTTTGCGCGCCGAGCCGCCAGAACGCGCCGCCCGTTCTTTGTAGACATCCGCTCACGGAACCCGTGCGTATTCTTCCGCTTGCGATTGTGTGGCTGAAATGTTCGCTTCATGAAACCAGCTCCTGTTTTACTTTGGGTTCGGACGAAAGGTGGGCTTCTGCATATCTGCAGAAGTACCGCGGGCGCCTCGACGAAAACTGCTTTGCAAACAAGGTAGGAAAAATGTGCCACATAAACAAGGAGTTTTTCCCGCTTCAATCATTTTGACCTTGCGAACCGCCGAATCATGTTGTATAATTCAAGGGTCATCTGAGCCACTTTCTATTGTTGATAACGTGTGAGCAAGGTTCGGCCTTCTGCTGTCCCTGATTCTCAAACCGTTGAATGCTCTATCATCTTCGGTGAATAACTCCTTCTTCTTGATTGAGAACCTCCGTTCCTTGCTCTTGCTTGGCTATTCCTCACTTCTGGGAAATGTGGATATCTGTTGAAGATCTTTCAAACACAAAAGCCATCTTAAATGTGATTGTTGATGGAATTGTTGACAACCGACGACTTCTCTGTTGATAACTTTCTCGCTGAACGCTCTATGAACACTGGAAACGATCTTGCGCAACCAACAGAAGTTGAACAAGCGCGTTTTGTTTGGACTGCTTGTCTTGATCTGGTAAAGGAGAATGTGAACACTCAGAGCTTCAAGACCTGGTTCGAGCCTATCATTCCTCTCAGTCTGAATGCAGGCAAACTCACGATTCAGGTGCCCAGCCAGTTTTTCTATGATTGGCTTGAGGAGCATTACTATGGGATGATAAACAACGTGATCCTGCGTGTTCTAGGCCATGATGCCAAGCTTGAATATGCGATTCGTAAAGATGAATCACCCATCGAACTTGACTATCAGCCGGCAGAGCCCCAGGCACAGAGACTGGAGAGGCGTGTTTACCCGCCCCAGCCAGCATCATTCCGGGTACGGTCAACCGGTCCTGATATCCGTTCTGAGGGGGCTGATTCCGTCCAGAGCTTTCTAAATCCACGGTACACGTTTGATAACTTCATAAAAGGGGACAGTAACCAGCTTGCGCGCGCCGCAGCCTCGGCTGTGGCAAACAATCCCGGCGGCACCTCATTCAATCCACTCGTGATTTATGGGGGAACCGGTCTTGGAAAAACGCACCTCATGCAGGCAATTGGCAATTTTGCTCTTAGCAACGGTAAGGCCAAAAGAGTCATTTATGTTTCTAGCGAGAAGTTCACTGTTGAGTTTGTGGACGCCATTCAGGGTGACAGAATAAGTGACTTCTCGAGCTTCTACCGAAGCATGGATATTCTGATTGTTGACGATATCCAATTTTTCTCCGGAAAGGAAAAGACACAAGACAATTTCTTCCACACATTCAACGAACTGCACCAGATCGGAAAACAGATCGTTCTTTCCTCTGACCGGCCGCCAAAAGAACTCAAGGGCCTTGATGATCGCCTTCTCTCCCGTTTTCAGTGGGGGTTGACTTCGGATATTCAGCCCCCCGATCTTGAAACGCGCATTGCCATCCTCAGGAAAAAAAGCCAGGACGACAACATTGAGCTTGCTCAGGACGTGGTTGAATGCATTGCCGCGAACGTAACAACAAACATTAGGGAACTTGAAGGCTGTCTGATCAGTCTCCTAGCAAAGGCCTCGCTTGAGGGAAGGGAAATTACGCTCGACCTCGCCCGTGAAGTTTTGAAGGTTGTTGTCGGTGACATCAAATCACCTATAACTATTGAAGAAATTCAACGTGTTGTCTGTGACTACTTTGGGATACCGGAAGATCTTATTCGTGCAAAGACGCGCAAACAAGAAGTTGTCAATGCCCGGCAGGTGGCAATGTACCTGGCAAAGGAACTTACCAACTCATCACTCAAAACAATTGGCCTTCACTTTGGTGGCCGAGATCATAGTACGGTCATTCATGCCTATCAATCAGTTGAAGACCAAATGCATGTCGATAGCAAGTATCAATCGAACGTACAGCAAATACGTCGAAAACTTAATCTCCTCGGTCGTGTATAATTGCCGGTGAATAAACTATGTGCGTTTATGTTGATTCCCTGTGAATAGTGGTGAATGATTTGTTGCTGAAGTACTCTCAGATTTACGTTCCCCTTTTCTGCTGTTATTAATAGTGCACAACATTCTTCTTTTCCACATCCGTATACTTCATCTCTTCCTTGAAGATTTCTACACATTTAATTATTTCGTGCAACACCAGCGTTTTGATTTCATCTTTACTAACATATCCACCGTTCTTATAACAAATCTTATTCTTAAAATATAGGAAGATCAATAATAATAATATCAGCTCAACAAACAAGCATATTTCGTAGGGGATTTTCCATAGCCATAATTGTATTTCATTCAAAAAAGACCTAAATTAGATAGGTTTTACATGATAGGAATGGAAAGGTCAATTCACCCCCCAGCATTCACTTTTCCCTCCGAGGAGAGCATAAATGAAATTCGCCGCTAACAGCGCAGACCTTCAGCGCTCACTTGCCAAAGTCGGTGTTGTTGTTCCTTCAAAATCAACGCTCCCAATTCTTGAGAATATATTATTCAATATTCTCAATAACACACTTACTCTCACCGCAACAGACATGGATGTATCCATTACAGCAACGCTGGAAGTAAAGGGGTCAGAGGATGGACATATTGCAATTCCTGCAAAGAGATTAATGGACACAATACGGTCACTTCCGGAAAAGACCGAACCTATAGTTATGGCCGATATTACTACCAATAAGATCAAGATAACGACGAGCAATGGTGAGTTTGCATTAACGGGAGAAAGTGCCAAGGAATTTCCGCCACTACCGCAATTCAAGGGAGTAGATGACGTTGTAATGGATAGCGCCTCGTTGAGAAGAATAATTCATCGTACATCCTTTGCCGTGAGTACGGATGAATTACGGCCGGCAATGATGGGAGTCTTGTTGCAGCCCAAAGGTGGAGATGTGCGTGCAGTCGCAACGGATGGTCATCGTTTAGTCAAGTATGTTCACAAATTATCAAGCGCCACACCGCTGAAGCACGATGTTATCATTCCGGCAAAAGCCCTCAACATTATTGGAAAGTCCATCGAGAGCGGTGATACGACACTCAGTGTAAGTGAAACGCACCTCAAGGTTCAGTTTGACAGGAGCGTTCTGATATCTCGATTGATTGATGAAACGTATCCAAATTACGAGAGCGTGATTCCCCTGGACAATCAGAAAACCATGACGGTTGCGCGTCAGGCAACAGTAGATTCTATCCGACGTGTTTCGCTGTATGCAAGCTCAACAACACACCAGATCAAGTTCAGCGTCAGGAAAGGCGCACTGACGTTGAGCGCCCAGGATATCGACTTCGGCGGAGAGGCAAAAGAAACAATACCATGCGATTATACTGACGACGATCTGGATATTGGGTTTAATTCAACCTACGTGCTTGACATCCTCACACATCTTGATGGCGACCAGGTTGCGTTCAAGTTCAGCACATCTACTCGGGCAGGAATCGTCTCTCCGGCGGGTCCGGCACCCCAGGAGGACGTCGTTATGCTTGTAATGCCGGTGAGGTTGAACAGTTGAAGCTTGTTCCTGAAACGGCTGGACAAGAGCGTAGCCCCGTTAACACCGGGGCTACCGCATTAAATGTGCACCACGCTTGAATGAATATCGTTGGACTGAGTGTTCGGAACTTCCGTAACCACCGCAACAGCGAGTGTACGTTTGGATCGGGGATGAACCTGCTGCTTGGCAGAAACGGACAGGGTAAGACAAACATACTTGAAGCAATATCCTTCCTCAGCCTGACCAAGAGTTTTTATGCTGCCTCCGACGCAACAACGGTTCAACTCGGCACAGATTTTTTTGATGTCCGTGGGATCATTTCCGCTGGCTCAGGATCAACGCATGAAGTCCGGGTTGTGTATGATAAAACAACCGCACAGAAGCAGTTCACGATCAACGGGGCGCGTCCGGAAAACCTCGCCTCGGTGATAGGGAGATTTCCGGTGGTGGTTCTCTCGCCGGAGAATGGAGCGATCACGTTTGGGCCGCCTGCGGAGCGCCGGAAGTTCATCGACTTGGTGCTGGCGCAGTTGAGTCGGTCTTATCTGGTAGACCTGCTTGAGTATCGCCGGGTACTGAGGCAGAGAAACAGAATTTTGTTTGAGGCAAAAAGCAGAGGTGGAACTCCCGGCCCGTCTGCACTCGAACCGTGGACCATCAACCTGGCGAACCACGGTAGCAGGATTGTGCAGCGACGGCTGCTGTTCGTTGAAGAGTTTCACAAATTTCTATTGGACGCGTACGGAGAACTGGTTTCGGGCAACGAGGAAGTCGACCTCAAATATGAATCGCTCAAGGGAATTACAAAGGAAAGCACACTCGAGAGGATCACCGAAGTGCTTCTCGGAGAGGTTGCTGCCCGTGGAGCAGACGAGATTCGAAGGGGGGCAACACTGGTTGGTCCCCACAGAGACGACCTCTCTCTTTTCATCAACGGGATCAGCGCACAGCGATATGCTTCGCAGGGGCAACACAAGACGCTCCTTGTCGCTCTGAAGGTTGCCGAGTTCTTTTACCTCAAGGATCGCAGGGGTGAGTCGCCGATGTTCCTTCTGGATGATCTTTTCAGCGAACTGGATCAGGAGCGGAGCAGGAGAATTGTGAACCTTCTGGGAACCCTCAGCCAAACAATCGTGACAACAACAGACGACGCGATGTTTGCCGGAAGCATGATATCGTCCGGACAAAACAAGCGATTCTTTATCGACAAAGGTACATGTCGTGAGGAGTAGAGAGACAAAATCCGTTCCCGAGTCTTTCGGTCAGGCCTTAGGAACACTCGTCCGACAGCTTGGGATTACGAGGACGCTCCGCCAGTACGACGTCATTACGTCGTGGGACGCGATTGTTGGAGAGAAGATTGCCAAGGTAGCAAAGGCACAACGGATGGAAAACGGGATCCTGTTTGTGAGTGTGGCAAGTGCACCCTGGCGGGCAGAGTTGACGATGATGAGGCGAGAAATTATCAAAAAAATCAACGCTGCAATGGGTAACAGGATCGTCAAAGACATTAGGTTTCGATAACAACTCAGTAGAAAGACTTCATGGCAAAAGCAGACGTCGAAGAGAAGAGGAAGACCGCGAAGCACGCAGCAGAGAAGCCAAACGGTAGGAACGGGAACGAGTACACGGCACAGGATATCACCGTCCTGAAAGGGCTCGAAGCGGTGCGCCGCCGCCCCGCAATGTACATCGGCGATGTGAGCATGCGCGGGCTGCATCACCTTGTCTATGAGGTGGTGGATAACTCGATCGATGAAGCGCTGGCTGGCTACGCAAAGAAGATTGATGTTTCCATCAACAAAGATGGATCTGTTACGGTTACTGACGATGGGCGCGGTATCCCGACGGATATTCACAAGGAGGAAAAGCGTTCGGCCCTAGAAGTGGTGATGACAGTGCTGCACGCGGGGGGAAAGTTCGACAAGAATACATACAAGGTGTCGGGCGGGTTGCACGGCGTTGGCGTGTCTGTTGTGAACGCGCTCAGCGAATGGTTGGACGTCGAGGTTTACCGGGACGGCAGGGTCTTCTTCCAGAAATACAAGCGTGGCGAACCGGTGGATGCAGTTAAGGTCACCGGCAAGGCGGAGAAGGGGAGGACCGGTACCAGGGTCACCTTCATGCCGGATGCAGAGATCTTTAAGAACCGCGCATTCAAGTTTGAAACACTGGCGGAGCGCCTGCGCGAGCTGGCATTTTTGAACTCAGGGGTGACCCTGTACATTGTTGACTTGCGCGAGAAGAGCGAACAGGAAGAGACGTTCCATTTCGAAGGCGGCCTTATCGAGTTTGTCAAGTATATCGACGCCACCCGCCCCTCGATTATGCGGAAAGTATTCTATGCGCGCGGAAGCGACAAGGATGAGAACGGACGCGCGGTAGAAGTGGAGGCTGCGTTCCAATACAACGACCAATACAGCGAGAACATTTTCACCTACGTCAACAACATCAACACGCATGAAGGGGGGAGCCACCTCATTGGGTTCCGGACGGCACTGACACGCACACTGAATACCTACGCCTATAAGAACGGTATCCTGAAGGAAGGTAAAATCAGTCTCACAGGCGACGATTTCAAGGAAGGCTTCTCCGGTGTAGTGAGCGTGAAGGTTCCCGAGCCGCAATTCGAAGGACAAACGAAAACCAAGCTCGGCAACAGCGAAGTGAAGAGCATCGTCGAGGGAGTGATCGGTCCGGCGCTTGCAACATGGCTCGATGAAAACCCCGGTGATGCCAAGCGGCTTATCGAGAAATCGCTCCGGGCTGCAGAAGCACGCGAGGCAGCGCGCAAGGCACGTGATCTCACCCGGCGGAAAAACGCCCTCACCTCGGGCGGACTTCCCGGCAAACTTGCAGACTGTTCGATTAACGATCCGGAACACTGCGAGCTCTATCTTGTCGAGGGTGACTCTGCAGGCGGCAGCGCCAAGCAGGGAAGGGACAGAAGCTTCCAGGCGATTCTTCCGCTGAAGGGAAAAATACTGAACGTGGAGAAAGCGCGCCTTCACAAGATCCTGGAGAACGAGGAAATCCGTAACATCTTCACCGCCATCGGTGCCGGTATCGGCGAGGAGTTCAACGCGGAGAAGATCCGGTACGGCAAGATCATCCTGATGTGCGACGCGGACGTCGACGGTTCGCACATCCGCACGCTTCTCCTGACGCTCCTGTTCCGCTACATGAAGGTGCTGATCGAGCTCGGTCACATCTACATCGCACAGCCGCCCCTCTACAAGGTGAAGAAGGGAAAACAGGAGTTCTACGCGTACGACGAAGAAGAGCGGGATGAGATCGTCAAGCGGTTGAGTGCTGAGAAAGGGAAGAAGGAAGAAGTTCAGCCCACGGCCGGTGACGCCGCGCCGGAAGAAGGAGCCATTGTCGTCGGTAACGGCATTGGCATCTCCCGTTTCAAGGGTCTCGGGGAGATGAACCCCGAACAGCTCTGGGCAACAACCATGAATCCCCAGACGCGCACCATCCTTCAGGTCAATATTGAGAATGCCGCTGATGCAGACCGGACCTTCTCCATCCTCATGGGGGACGAAGTAGAACCGCGCCGGGAATTCATCGAGAAGAATGCCAAGTATGTGCGAAACCTGGACGTGTAATAGACACATGACATTGAACGAGAAAGACAAGTAATGGCAACAGCGAACGAGAAGATACTCCCGGTTGACATCGAAGACGAGATGCGGGGGTCGTACATCGATTACTCGATGTCGGTCATCGTTGCGCGTGCGCTCCCTGATGTGCGCGATGGCCTGAAGCCGGTTCATCGGCGGGTGCTATTCGGCATGCAGGATCTGGGACTCGCGGCAAACCGGCCGTATAAGAAATCGGCGCGCATCGTGGGTGAAGTGCTCGGAAAGTATCACCCGCATGGCGACACCGCAGTGTACGACACGATGGTCCGCATGGCGCAAGACTTCTCCATGCGCTATCCGCTCGTCGATGGGCAGGGGAACTTCGGTTCTGTGGACGGCGACTCGCCGGCGGCTATGCGATACACCGAGGCCCGTCTCTCCCGCATTGCAGAGGAGATGCTGAAAGACCTGGAGAAGAACACCGTCGACTTCACGCCCAACTTCGACGATACGCTGAAAGAGCCGTCGGTACTTCCAGCCATGGTCCCGAACCTCCTTGTCAACGGGGCAAGCGGCATCGCGGTGGGGATGGCAACCAACGTCCCGCCCCACAACCTGACGGAGGTGATCGACGGGTGCATCGCCTTCATCAAGGAAGAGAACATCAGCAACGAAAAGCTGATGAAGTTCATCAAGGCGCCGGACTTCCCGACAGGCGGAATCATTTACGGTTACGAAGGCGTGAAGGAGGCGTACACCACGGGTCGCGGCCGCATTGTTGTCCGCGCCAAAGCCAACATTGAAACCGCAAAGAACGAACGCCAGAGCATCGTGGTGACGGAGATCCCGTACCAGGTCAACAAGGCAAGCCTCATCGAGAAGATTGCCGATCTGGTGAACGACAAAAAGCTGGATGACATCTCCGACATCCGTGACGAGTCCGACCGGGACGGCATGCGAATCGTGATCGAATTGAAGCGGGATGCCAACGCCGAGGTTATCCTGAATAACCTCTTCAAGCACACCCAGATGCAGACCACCTTCGGCGTGATCATGCTGTCGTTGGTGGAAGGTCGCCCAAAGGTGTTAACGCTGCGGGAGATGATCGAGAAGTTCATCGCCCACCGGAATGAAGTGGTGGTTCGCCGCTCGAAGTACGAGCTCGATGAGGCGGAGAAGCGGGCCCACATCCTCGAAGGCTACATCATCGCGCTGGACAACATCGACGCGATTATCAAGCTGATCAAGGCATCAAGAGACACCGAGACTGCCAAGACGGGTTTGATGAAGAAATTCAAGCTCTCCGAGATCCAGGCGAAAGCCATCCTCGATATGCGCCTCCAGCGCCTGACCGGCTTGGAGCGGAAGAAGATCGAGGACGAGTACCGCGAGACAATCAAGCTGATCGAGAAACTGAAGTCGATCCTCAAGAGCAAGCAGCTGCAGATGGAAATCATCAAGGAGGAGCTGCTCGAGATCAAGAAGAAGTATGGCGACGAACGGCGAACGGAGATCATCTACAAGGCGGAGGAGTTTACGATCGAGGATATGATCGCCGAGGAACAGGTGGTCATCACGATCAGTCACGGCGGGTTCATCAAGCGTTTCCCGGTGAGTGGGTACCGCAGACAGTCGCGGGGTGGACGTGGAAGCACCGGCGCGTCGACAAAGGAGGATGATTTCATTGAACATATGTTCGTTGGAGCCACACACGACTACCTGCTACTGTTTACAAACAAGGGCCGGTGCTACTGGCTGAAAGTGTTTGAGATCCCCGAAGCAAGCCGCGCTGCACGAGGGAAATCCATTGCCAACCTGATTGCCAAGGAACAGGATGAGATGCTCGCCTCGTACGTCACGGTCAAGAATTTCGAGGACCCGCTTTTCGTCATAATGGTGACCGAACGGGGACTGATCAAGAAAACAGCATTGACAGAGTTCAGCAACCCGCGGAAGAGCGGCATTGCAGCCATCGGTCTCGACAAGGGAGACCGCCTTATCGATGTCCGGCTCACCGACGGGAAGCAGGATATCGTGATCGGGACGCGGGAAGGTGTGGCAATTCGCTTCCATGAGCAGGAGGTTCGCTCAATGGGTCGGACTGCGGCCGGCGTTCGCGCAATCAAGCTGGAAGGGAAGGACCGTGTGATTGGAGCAGTAGTCTTGTGGCGGGCCGGCACGACGATCCTCGTTGCAACAGATCAGGGCTACGGCAAGCGCCAGTAACCACACCAGTGCCCGGCCGGCGAACTGCAAACCGCGGGTCATGCCGAAGCGCGATTCTAGCACCATGCGCTTGGCTCTGAGCTCCTGGCCTCAGCTCTTGCCTCTCGACCGATGGGAG
>Ga0209640_10001005_pt1 | contig 23220 bp, 13 predicted proteins | sample RifCSP10_1_FD_184018 | JGI IMG/M metagenome (GOLD analysis project Ga0209640, IMG submission 184018) | Soil microbial communities from Rifle, Colorado - Rifle CSP2_sed 10_1 (SPAdes) (version 2) | ecosystem: Environmental > Terrestrial > Deep subsurface > Rock core/Sediment | place: Rifle... | reverse complement strand
CCCCTTCGCACCTCTCCACGCGTACCCGAGTCCTCACATCAAACGCCCGCATCATCCATTCAGCTCTCCACGTGTTCACTCGCACTGCGCGTCGCCGGCACTTCGCCTCGTCACCTCCAGCGCTGTCGAGAGTACGGTTCTGACACATCACGACCCGGACGTGCCTGGCTCAAGCGCAATAGGCGGGCGAGGGAAGGCTCCGCAGCAATCCTCCGGATGCTGGACGTTAGTATCGTGCACATTTCGTGCGGCTTTCACAGGATACAGCGTCCGCGCGCATTCGAATGCGCCGGCGGATCCTCGAAAAACGCCTTCGCGGCAATATTCGCGCAGATCTGTCGCCGTTCAGTACGGCGAGCCGCGGTCTTGGACGCCGGTCATGACGGAGTTGCGCGCCAGGCGTTTTCGAGCTCGATGACGTCCGAAAAGCGCTTATCGGGTCGGTGCACCAGACACCGTAGCAGGCAGAGGGCCGCCTCTGTCGGCAGCGACGGGGCATGTTCCCGCGGGTCGCCAACCTCACCCGAGAGCGCCGCTGTAACAAGGTCTGGCATTGTCGTTGCCGCAAAGGGCGGTCTGCCGGTGAACAGCTCGTACCCGATCGCCCCGATCATGAATATGTCCGTGCGGCCGTCAGGTTTCTCGCCGATCAGCAACTCGGGCGCCAGGTAGAATGCGTCGCAACTGAGCAAATCCTGCTCGCGGACCGGCCGAGCACCGGCACGCGTGAGCATCTCATGGATCTCCGACACACCGGCTGACGAAATCACCAGCCGTTCGCGTTCGTCACCTGTGGCGATGCGGATGATGGATGGCGTCAATCCGAACGCCAGCAACCCCTGCGTATGGAGCGCGCGTGTCGCGCTGATGAGATCCAGCAACAGGGCTCGGCCGTCGTTCCAGTTGAATGCACCTTTACGGTCCATCACTTCCCGCAGGGATGATCCCGGAACGAAGTCAGTGACGACGTATACCAGGTCCTTCTCTTCACCATAGTCGCGCACGCGCAGAATCGAAGGATGATTGACGGGCGCCATTCGTGCCTCGTGTACGAAACGGGTCCGTGCAGCCTCCCAGTTGGCGTCCTGGCCCCGGCGAATGATACGGATGGCCACCCGATGTCCCGTCGCGCGGTGAGTTCCCTTATGGATGTGGCTTCCGAGTCGGCCGCGCCCAATCAGTTCGCCCACCTCGTATCCATCAGCCAGACGCGACGCGGACACCGAGACAACGGCCGGTCGCGCTTCGGCCGCACCAGAGAGCGCCTGCGCGAACGCCGACGCCGTTTGCCACCTCGACCGCGGATCCTTTGCGAGCGCTTTGAGCACTGCTGCGTCGGCCCACGATGGGATGTCCGGGCGATATCGGGTTGGTGGATCCGGCAATGCACGCAGATGTTTGGTAATGAGCGATCCGGAATCGGATGCGGCGAAGGGGCGCCTACCGGTGAGCAGCTCGTACACCACGACGCCGAAGCTGTAGATATCGGATTGCGCGCTGGTCGGCTCGCCACTCAGTTGTTCGGGCGACGCGTACGCCAGCGTCACGAGAGTCCAGCCGCCGTCGTCCACCCTGGTCCTCGTGGTCTTGCGAGCCTGGAGACCCCCGATGCCGAAATCAATGACCTTGTAAACGGCTTCCCCGGCCGTGTAATGATGCGTCATCACGTTGCCGGGCTTGAGATCGCGGTGGACGACCCCCTGCGAGTGCGCGAGGTCCAGCGCGCTCGCAATTTGCGATGCGATGCGGCATACGTCGGGAACGTCGAACGCCCCGCGATCGTCGAGCTGTTGTTTCAGGCTCGAGCCATTCAAGTACTCCATGACCAGGTACGGGCCGATGCCGGTTTCCACGCCGAAGTCGAGCACGCTGACGATGTACGGATGATGAAGCATCGCGCACATGCGCGCTTCGTTTTCCATGAAGCGCTTCCGAAGCGCGGGCGTGTCCCCGCTGCGGGGACGGATGATTTTGATCGCGACGATATCGCCCAGACGAGTGCGGCGGGCGCGATAGACCTCCCCCATGCCACCGACGCCGATGAGGCTTTCAACTTTGTACCGCCGGTCCAGAACGTCGCCGGGCCGGAGCTGCTGCATGCGCGAATTCTATGTCACGCATGGGGTTGTTTCGGCGCAGGTCCAACCGTGTCAGATTCCAGACGCCCTTACGAATCAGGGCGCACGCGATGGAGATATGAAGAGGTCCACGAAACCGGACCAAGCGCAGGTCGACAAACATTGGCGGGCAGTTGAGGCGTCGTCTGTTCCGAAAACATCGAACTTTCGCCCCGGCGCGGGTGCCAGAGAAACGCCGGCTTTCGCCCATGGCCCCGATCTGTCTCGAAAAGAGTTGTTTTCGGGACACGCGAACCGCAGGTTCTAGAAACCGTTTCGATGAATGCCGAACTTTCGCCGAGGGCCGACGACGCAGTCGAGGCAGGCTATCGACAGTTTGCCGCAAGGTGGTCCGCAAGGCCGTTGCGCTCGAAAAATTCCGTCACCTCAGTTTTCCTCAGTAGCAGTCAGACTTGAACGATGGAGTCAAGCAAATAACTCCGGGTACTCACCAACAACCCTCCCGTACTCTTCCTCGATTTGTTCCAGGCTCTGCCGCTTCGCCGATGCCGTAAGCTCGAGCGAGAGCAACCTCGCCATGCAACTCCGGGCCTTCCCCTCTTTGCCAGGGAGATCGAGCCCCTTCTGCAAACCGGAGGAAATCGTTGCGAGCAGTGACAGGATGGCGGCCGCTCCGCAGACGGTGCTGTAACTCGCGCCGAGCACGTTCATCGAATCAGGGTACAGAGGCTGGCCTTGCTGATCAGCCTGGCTGGCAATCTGATCCGCTTTGATGGCGGCGGCGCCAGCAAGAAAGGCGGCGAGCGCGCCGACGATAATGCTGACGAAGATCGCCGTGGAATTCAGCCGTCGGAAACGACGGGTTCGCCTCTTGGCCGCTTCAAGGCTTGTGCGAATGCGCTGGAGCGCGTCATCAGCTCCCATCTTGATCCTCCGTTTGTGGGTGCCTGACAGGGTACGAGCAGAGCGCCGCCTTGGATCAACTGCCGCCGTCAGGAACGTGACAGCACGCGACCTTTCTTCGGTGGATAACGGATCGCTTTCGATCGGGTTCGCCGACTTCCAGCGGCGAAGTTTAAGCCAATTCTTGCGAATTTGGCACGTCTTGGGTTTTCACTAACCCACGCACCGCCCCCCCCTTGTGAGGCTTAGTCAGCCCCGGCTTGCGAGTTTCCGGGCCATGGTGCCCGATGCGCTCTCTAGTGCACCGGCGGTCCAGTGATCCTGAAATCCCGGCCGCGATAGCGGATGTTGGCCTGGCATGTCACGGTGCGCCGAGGAGGATTCGATCGGAATCCTTCGTCCGGGAAGATCTCGTAGGTCGCTTCGGCGCGTACGTTCTCGAAGACATAGCGGCGGTTGGTGAGCGAGACACGTCTCGGCTGGCCGCCATCCTTGGCCCGCAGCACCATGCTTCTCAATGTGACCTTGATGGGCTGCGAAGCCGGGCTGTCGGGCGAAATGACCCCCTGCAGGGGCCCCGTGACCTCACCCCCAATCGAGCATGTCCCGGGCGCCGATGGGGGGGGCGGTGTGGGCGGCGCCACGGGGGGCGGCGCCGGCGGGGCCGCGGCGGCCCACCGTTTTTCGTGGGGAAAGTCCTGGCACAGGATCGCCCGGTCGATCGTGGAGATGCACACCCGCACCGTCACGCTCAGGAAGTCCGCCGCGCCCTCGCGCCGTGTGATGGTCAGCGTGACGGTGTGCGTCCCCTGTTGCACCGGAATCTCGTCGTAGTCGACGAGCCGTGGATCGAAGACCCCGCCCCGCTCCTCCGGTGTCGCGTGGATGGTGATCTCGCCCGAATTCGCACCCGCGTACGTGTAGTCCACGGTCACCCGCAGCTCGGCGGTCGAGGGGCTGGCAGCCCGGAAGTTGCGAATGCTGTTGGCGCCCTGCCGGGCTGCCGCATCCGGATTGCCAACCGCCGGCGTGAGAAACAGCGGGGCGATGAGAATCGCGAAACAGGAACTGGGGATGCGACGTGTCATTGCGATGCACTCCAAGCTGTCAGACGATTCGTCGGGCCAGAGAAAATGGTTCTCTAGTTTGACGGGTTCAGGATCGACGTGCCGTCCGTCGAAGGCCACGCCGGATTCGGCGTCAAGCCGAGGTAGTCGTAGATGGTGAACGGCAGATCCCAAGTGTGGAAGGCATTTAGACCCTTGTTGCCTTCGTTTGGAATCAACGTTCCGCTGACGATGATAGGGACCTTCTTGTCCCTGTCGTCAATTGTGTGATTCCCGTTTATTCCAAACCACGTGTCATGGCCACCGTGATCTGCCGCCACGATGACCATCCATCGTTCGAGCGTTTGGGCTTCCCGCGTCGCAACCTCTTGCCGGAGTCGACGGATGATGTCCGCGTCGAGTTTTTCGATCCGTTCGTCAATCGGGTCATCATCCCATCCGGATTCGTGCCCCTCGGCGTCGACTTCGTGAGGGTGGTACCACAACACATCGTAGCGACCGTCAGTCATCCACTGAAGCACCAGATCCCTGCCGGCTAAGTCACCCGCATAGGTCTTGGCAAACGTCTTGAACTCGTCCGCACAAGCTTGTACTGTGGAAATGTCACAACTCCCGGCTATGATCTGAGCCACCGAACTCGTCGGCTCGGCGACCGCAATTCTAATGTTCGCCCGCAGCTGCTTGAGGCGTTTGAAGAAGATCGGATAGTCGTCGAACCTCCCGTTTTCACAGTCGTCGTTGCCTTTGACGCCGTGCGCGGCGATGCGCTTGCCAGTCGTCATCTGAATGAAGCCGGGACAGGTTCTGTATCCACCATTCAAAACCACTCTCTCCTGATGTGATTCGAGGACGAAGATACCGTCGCTCTGCAGGGCTTCGAAATTGGGAATGGTCAGGCGATCGCCGTCGGTGTTGTCCAGCTTGTCCGCCCTCAGACCGTCGACGGCGATGAACAGCACCTTGCGCACCGTCGTCGGGTTGGGATCTTTCACCGCCTCATCATGTGTGGGCGCCGGTCCGAAGTCCGGAATCTCGAATGGGACGGACGTAGTCTCGTCGGATGAGCAGGAGGACGCGAGCAACGTGACTGCCAGCAACAAAGCGAGCCTTCGCGATTGTGATCGATATGTATCCAGATCGAAGGTCGGCATAGTCCTCAACCTCCAGCAGCTTCGTCGATGCGTCCAGCGGTTGGGCGCGAAGCGACATGCCTTAATGTAATCAACGCCGGAACAGGACGAATCGAACACAGCAAAGGAAGAATTGGCAGTTGTCACACCCCAGCGGCAACCGCGGTCGGCGACGATCTAAGAAGCGTCCAGGTGGCCTGGAGCTGGGCGCCGATTGCCAGACCCGGCCGTCTTCGGACTGCGCGACTGGTGGGGCGAATGGGACGACAAGTACGAAAGCACCGTCAACTTCGCCGTGATCGCCGAATAGCCAAGTATCCTTACCAGGAGCGATTCGTTGCCGACGCTACCCATTTTGGGAACTGTCACCGAGCCGCAGCCGAGCGTTTTAGACACGAACGATCTTGACGCTCCGACCCAAAACGATGATCCTCAAACGCCCAGGCCCATCACCCAGATCGCCGGGCTTGCAACGAGACCCGCTCGGCCCGATCGACAACCCGTATAAGCCACGGTGCAGGGAATTGTCAGCGCGTGGACGAGACGGTGCCGTACTCGGCCCACCCGAGCCTTCCGATACGTGGCCGTCCTCGGTAAGCAGAATCGCTTCCATGTAGCCGTCATCCATGGCTTCCCGGCGAGCGAGCGCGCTGCTGAGGTACCCGGCGGTGGCCTTCGCGCGCGCGGGGATGGCGTTCTCCCGCACGCGGCACCAACTCGAAACGCACACGTCAATCGGTTCAGCAGATAGGTAGCGTCCGATCGGCATGCAGAAAATCGCTGTCTCGCTCGTCTCGGGGTCCAGCAGGGGGGAGAGTTCGTTCGAGTTGGCGAAGACGATCGGACGAATATAGACGTCGCTGCGCATCTCGTTTCGCCGCAGAAGTTCGACGATCACGTCGGCGATTTCTGGCGCGGACCCCGACAGACGCAGACGCAGAATCCGCGCTGAGTGTTCGAGGCGCCGCACATGGCGATCAAGACGAAACACGTGGACCTGTCGACCGTCGTCAGTCTTGTAGCCACGAATGCCGGCGAAGCATCCGAGACCGTAGTTCAGGGCGCGCGAGCGCCCGGAGACGGTCGCGTCCCGCTCAGGTCGGAATTCCCGATTGAAGTAGATCAGGGGTTCCATTCAGCGTGTCCTTGTGTGGAGGGCCGGACAGCCGAGGGATTCACCATGAACCCGCGGCTCGTCGAGCCGGGGTTCGTCTTCGTGTGCCTACACGTGGACGTCCCCGCTCGTCCCGGTAAGGACGAGAACGGCGAGGACGAGACGCAGAGATCGCGATGACATGGGAGTCGTCACCATACATGCACGACGGGGCGCAGCGCAAGCCCGATTGCCCCTGACTGGTCGGCATGTGCTGGGGAATCAGGACGTCCGGCATCGCCTGTTCCAGATCGGGCAGAGCCAGGACTCGCTTCGGGGGCTTCTTCTTCCGGGACCTCTTCGCCTTCCGCTTGGACATCGGCTGACGCCTGGGAAGAGTCCAGAGGCTGGCGCGACACTGCGGCGTCACACGTTACCAACTGCAAAAAAGCCGAACTAACTCTACTGCATTCGGCCGATTGTTGGCGCCGGGATGACCGTCATGCCCCTGAGGCGGGTTGGATTATTCGTGCGGTCGTCGATCACATCCCGTATCCGGATTTCCTGCACTTGCAGGCCGAATTCTTCGCGTAGGTGGTCGTACACCTCTGGATCGTGCTCCCCCGAGTCGCCAATCAACACGAACGACCTTCGCGGGAAGCGGCGCATCAACTGGGAGATCTCCTGCTTCTTGTGCGCGAACGTGGCGTCTGGGTTAACGAGCAGGCGGCTGATCGCCTCCCACGTCGAGAGCGACAGGAGGTTCTTGGTAATAACCTTCATGTGAAGCGTGCCCGACGGAAACCCGGCGTCCGTCCCGAACAGGAACTCGGCGATGGGCTCGTACAACTGGAAGGGGCCGCCCGAAACGTAGTGGAAGACCGCGCCGTCCATGGCCTGATACATGTCGGCCATGCCGGCGGCCACCACGAACCGCCGAAAGAACGTGTTGTGGAGCACCTCGGTTGCGCCGGCTGGGATGTGCGTTTCCTTGAGGGTGTCGTCGATATCCGACACGACTGAAACCCCGGTGGGAGGAATCAACTGAACGTGCCCAACACCCTCATGGCCTCTCGACGACGCCCGAAAGGTCAACCAACCGTTCTGTGAGTCCTGGCGCTTGGCGAGCATATCGGCCTCACGACGCGACAGCGTGATCGTGCCCTCGACAAGGCCGTTTAGGTCTGTGCGGGGCGTTCCACCGGTTCCGTCGGCTATGGCTCTGTCCTCCTGGGCGGAATCTTCGTCGAAGCAGAGGGTGACTCGTTCGCGCGACTCGCTGTCTGCCACAAAGTCCCGAAAGCGCTTCTGGAAGTTTGCGAGCCCTTCTGGATGACTGACGTTCAGTAGCGCCGGAAGGCGTTCGAGTGCCGCTTCGAGCCGTCGGCGCTCATGGACCCACGCCCGCACAGGAATGCGCCAGGTGTCGCCCTCCAGAAAGCCGTAGGCCCGATAGAACGTGACGAGTTCTTGCATGATGACCTCCGCGTTAAGACCCCGCCTTCGCCCTGATCTTCGACAATGGACCACCTTCCCGTGATGAGCGGAATCGGCGACCCTCGGATCGTCGATCCCGGACGCGATCGGTCCGCCAGGCGACCCGCCCTGCCTCGGGCTTCTCAAAGCAAGAGCGCGAGTAAGGTCTCGGCTCCAGTCCGAAGAAGCCCCGCGCTAGCCGCAGCAGCTTCGATCGCCAAGCTCGTGACGCCCGTCGTGTCGGCGGCGGACCATCCTACTGCGCCTAAGCCAACGAGCTTTAGTAGGGGCACCGCAATCGGCCCCACGCTGTCCCTCAAACGGAGTCGGTTTTCCGCGGCGTACTTCTCCACCGCAATCAGGTAGTCCTCGGAAGCGTGGTCTGACACAAACCTCCCGAAGCCGCGATGACCTCCCGGCAGAGCTGAGCCTACCGAGTCCTCCAGAGCCAAGAGAAACGCTGCCGATCGCTCGGCCCATCGACGGCTCTTGCGCGCGCCCATGACAAGACGGCCTTGATTGGTCACGAAGGCTTTCCGTCCGGAAACGTGCCGGAAGCCCGAGTACGGAACAGCCGGAACTGGGTCAATGCTGCGGTGGATACGGAAGATCTTGTCCGACCCAAGGGCCTCCCGTAGCAGGTCGGCACCCTTGTTGTCGAGCACGCGTGGCGAGCCAATCGTGACGAGGGCGCCGATCCGGCCCTTGAATGGCGCGCCATTACTGAGCTGAATGCGGGCGGCGGTGACTGTGGCTAGCGCCGCGCCTAAGCTATGACCAGTCAGCCACAGTTGGCTGGTCGGGTGCTTATCGGCGAGCTCCTTCAGGAACACCTCGATGGGCGGGCCAATCGTTCTGACGGCCTTCCGTCTTGCCGATCTCTGGTCAGACCAGAGAGCATTGAGCGCGCGCTGGAAGCCGCAATGGACCGAACCCAGATCATCCGACTCGCTGCCATCGAAATCCCTAAGCCGCCGCTTGACGGTCAACGCGTCGGTAAGGAAGTCGCGCAACTCCTTCGTGCCCCTAAACGCGAGAATCACATGGCCTGGGACAACGCAGGCGAAGGCCTGGCTATCAACCCAGTGACTGACCGCTTCAAACCATTCGAATCGCTCTAGATTCGCCTTGTCGGGCTCGAGCGCCCTTTTCACGTCTGCCCGACCTTTGTAAGACAACACGGCACATTCGACCAGCGATCGTGCCTTGGACTGCGTAAGTCGCCCATCGAGGACGGGACCGTCGTCAGGTGAACCTACGAAACCTGCGAGGACCGAGGAATCGACCGTCGCCATGCGTCTACCTCCTCTCTGGTGCACGAAGTCAACGTAGAGTCGACCGGCTGGTACAACGTCTGGCTACGCAGGACCGAACACGGTCGAGTGTGTCGTTCTTGCGACCCGTCGCAGGCCGACCTTTTCTGCCTCGGGCTCGCAACCGGAGCCGTGGCGCAGGACGCCTGCAAACCGGCCACTGAACCACTCCACGCGAATCCGCACGAATTCTGAGCGCAACGAACTACTGACCTGCTCATTCTGGCCTTATCGACAGGGGCACAGCGGTCAAAGGTCTCCCAACGAGCACCGGCCTGGCGCGCAGGGCCTACCGGCGGCTGCCGCGGTTACGTCCCGGACGCCGGCGTCCTCCGGGGCACGGCCCTCCTGACACGTCGTTGGTGTTCGGAATGGCCGGCCCGCGCGTTTTCATCATTGGGTCGTGATCGAGCCGCGGGCATTTCGCCACCTTTTCGAGTGTTCAGTCAGCAGCCCAACGGTTATGATTGCGCCCCCGGCGGCTCGAACCGGTTCAGCAAAACCGCGGAGTTTCCAAAACGGCGTCAGAACGCGCGCGGTGCGTAGTCTCTGCTAGTCGAATATCTGGTCGCCGAATATCTGGTCCACAAATCGGAGTGCGTCGTGCATAGTCTGAACAATCGCCTTCGCCTGTCGTGGCTCACGGTTGTCGCGCTTGCCGCATCCGTCGTTGTCGCCGCGGTTCGCCCGGGCGATCTCAGCGTGGCGAGCGTCCTTTTTGCTCACGACTGGAACCAGTTCAACCAGTTGCTGCTTCGACCGGGAGAGCTGATACCCCGATTCGAAACGGTGAGCCTGCTCCGAGCGCACCTCGCCGCGGACATGATGTTTCTCGTCGCGTACGGCCTGCTGCTCCGGGCATCGATCCGGCTGCTGACATCCGCCCCTCTGGCCCGGCTCGCGCAGTATGGCGCCATCGTCGTGATGATCGCGGACGCGACGGAAAACGTGTTCGGCCTTTCCGTGTTGCGGAGGCTCGGCGAGGGAAGCCGGCAGACCCCCGACTGGTGGTTCGCGGCAATGAACATCGCCGCGGCAACGAAATGGATTGTTGCCGGCCTTGTCCTGCTATCTCTAGCGGCCGGGTGGCGCCGTGAAGCCGCCGTCCTCGACCGCTGGCGCCGTCCTGTGGCCCGGGTCATCGCCGCACTGTTCTGCATCGGCGCTCTCGCATCTGTCGGCGTCGTTGGCGTCGCCGCGCTCTTCGGCATTGGCGATCCCCCATCTGCCATCTTCGTCGGCAGCGCCCTGTTCCGGCGTCTCGATTGGGTGACGCTCACAGCGCTGTCGGCGCCTGCCGTTGCGTTTTTACTCCAGTTCCGTCTCCTCGACACGAGCGGACTGATGCTGCGCTTTCTCTACCTGGCACGCGCCTCACTCATCATTCTGCTGATACTCGCCGCCTTCGGGCCGATCGCGCTCGGGCCGTCAGTGGGCCTGTTGGGGGGCATTCTCGTGGCCGCCAACTTCAGCGGCGTCACCCTGACGACAATGGCGGCGATCGTCTTGTTATCCGCATGCGGAACGCAGATAGGCAACGTGCGCGCCTATGGCTGGGTGCGTGTGCAGGACGAATCGCTCCGCGTGCTCGATCACGAAGTCTTTGCGTCTGGCGTGTTCTGGAGTGGCGTTGTGGCAACCGGTTCCCTGCTGTTTTCGGTCGGGCTGGTGTCGCTGTCCCTGAGCATAGGAACGATACTCGCTGGCATTGTGACAGGCACCGTCGCCGCGTTGCTCCTGCTGTTCCTCATCGAGTTGATTGCGGCGCGCCTTTCGGAACAGGTTCCAGGTAGTGTCCGGTGGGAGCCCGCTATCCCCTTTCGCAGCTTCTTCTGCCTGGCGCACGTCTTTGACACCGCGGCTGCCCGCCCTGCGCCGGCGTTCAAATTTCGCTGGCTCGGATCGTTTGTTTCGCGTTTGTTCGGGAGCGGGAGCGGCTATGTCGAAACGCTTCCTGGTGGACAACGCCGAATCCTGCCCGGCCATACCTTCGCAGCGATTCAGTTCGTGATCACCTTCGCGTTGTTCCAGCTAGCGCTCTATGTCAAATCACGTCCAGGAGCACCCTCGTTTTACACGGAGCCCCTGTCGGTCACCGAAGCCGCGTCCTGGGCGACGACGGTCACGTCCATCGTCCTGCTTCTCCTGTTGACAAGTTGGGCGCTGGCGGGCATCGCGTTCTTTCTCGATCGATATCGAACGCCGCTCTTTACGATCGCTTTGGCCGCGGCCCTGACGTCGGGATCGTGGTCGCACACGGACTACACGGTACCGACCGTCCCAACAGAGGACAGGTACGCCCTAGCGTCGCCGGGAGAAGTGCTGAAAGGCTTTGGCGAGCGCCCCCTCGTCGTCGCGGCTGCTGGCGGCGGCATTCAGGCAGGTGCTTGGACACTGCGAGTGCTGCGCGGTCTCGACGAACATCTGCAGGCCGGGCTGCGCAGCCGCGTAGCCATGATCAGCTCCGTGTCAGGTGCGTCGATGGGGTCGTTGTATTACGGCGCCTACGAGGCCGAGCCATCTTTGAAAAAAGCCGAAGAACAGGCTCTGAAACCAAGCCTGGACGACGTGGCCACCGCGGTCATCCGGCGCGACATATTCGGGGTCGTCGGGTTCAGAGGGGGGCGCGATCGTGGTGCAGCGCTCGAACACAGTTGGGAACAGCGGTTGCCGGAACCGCAGATGAAAGAGGCCACGCTGCGAAAATGGTCGGAGCGCGCCCGCGACGCCAGGCTCGGACCTGATCCCTCGCGCCCTTTTCCGGCCTTCCTGTTCAACAGCACGATCGTCGAGTCCGGACAGCCCATCGCGTTTGCGACAACGCAGTTGCCGACCCCCGCGTACAGGGCTCGTTTCAAAAGAGAGGCGCGACAATATCCGGCGGTTGAAAGCGCCAACCGAATCCTCCGTCTCGCAGCCAACGACAAAGGTCCAGCAAGGGATGTCGGACTGAAGGTGGTGACGGCGGCCCGCTTGTCCGCCGCATTCCCGTACGTCAGCCCTGCAGCAACGATCGACATCCCAAAGGTTGAGCCGTTCCATCTGGTCGACGGCGGTTACTACGACACCTATGGGCTTGTGGCGCTGTCGCAGTGGGTTGACGATGCGCTCGAGGAACTGTTCCGTGGGGGGCAAGGGACAGTGCCCCGCGAAGTGGGCGTCGTGATAGCCCGCGGTCTGGTTGCGTCCGACTCGCCATTATTGTCGCGACTGGGCACCGCCGATGGCCCCGAGCCCTCACTCGATCTGACGATCGCGCGTCATGGATGGCGCTGGCAGATTACGGCGCCGCCGTCTACGGCGCTGCACGCATTGTCGTTCGCGCAGTGGGCCGGTGGCGTTCAGATGCTCCGACTCCTCGAGGAGAAGTGGGAGAGCCGGGGCGTGCGCATCGTCCCGTATGTGTTCGACTACCCGGGCACGGACCGCGCACCGGTGTGTCAAGGGGCGCCGTTGTCGTGGAAGCTGACGACCCCGCAGCAGCAGTGCATAAACCAGGCGTGGAAGACGTTCGAAACGGATCCCGCCTCTCCGCTACGGAAACTACAATGACGCGCCGCGTGTCGGCAGGCGGAGTGTCCCCCTTCCTGGTTCTCCTCGGACTAGTCGTCCTTGGCGGCAGCCAGTCGGGGTGCAGCACCGCCTCGAGCGTGCCGATCGAAGATGAGGCCAAAACCGCCGGAAAGACGAAGGCAGACTTTCCGGCCGACGACTCCAACTACTTCTCGCAGATGGATCAAGTGCCGGGCGCCGTTGCCGGGCAGCTCCAGCCTCTAGATCTGACTCCCGAACAGATTCGAGGTCGGAACACCTGGATGTTGTGGACGGGCGGCAACGAAGCCTTCTGGGATTGGCTCGCCAATTACAACCCTGGCTTCATCGATCTGTTGAAGCTTGTCGATTTCAACCCCGAGCGACAGTGGCGGCGGTTCGAGAAGGCCGGGCTCATTGTCGAACCCGAGACGCGGGTCCCGGTAACCGCCGATCGTTACGGCCTGCACATCCGGCAGCGGATAGCAGGTACCGCCAAAACACCCGACGAATTCAGGTTCGGACGATCCTCGGGCATCGTCGGATTGCGGCTCTACGGCAACCCGAAGTTCGACGCCGCTGCGGCGAGTCGCTGGGACGTGAAGCGCTATTACGATGACCCTTCCTACTACCTGGATCCGTCGCTGGTCAGACCTTACCGCGTGGGAATGTCCTGCGCGTTCTGCCACGTCGGGCCGCATCCCTTGAGCCCACCGGCCAACGTCGAGGAACCGCTCTGGAGCAACCTGTCGGCAACGATCGGTAGCCAATACCTGCGAACGAGAGCGGTCTTCGGCAACCTGCTGAAGCCCGACAACTACTTCTATCATTTGCTCGACAGTCAGCTGCCGGGCACGCTCGACACCTCGTTGATTCCATCCGACAACATCAACAACGCGAACGCCGAGAACGCCATCTTCGAGCTGGGCGGGCGGCTCGATCGGTCCGGCGTGTTCTCTCATCGCCCGAACCCGAAGGAGTACGAACAGGAATACCTGCAACGGTACGGGACCAATTCGCCGGAGACGGTCGGTGAGGTAGCCGCCAGATGGCCTGGACTGTTCTCGACCGAGCCCACGACATCGGGCTCTTCCACGACATCGGGCTCCTACGAGTCGAACCGCGTCTATGCGAACCCGCGCCCGGTGCCTCGCGTCTTGATGGACGGGTCGGATTCGGTCGGCCCATGGGCAGCCCTTGCCCGCGTCTATCTGAACATCGGCACGTATCACCAGCGATGGGTGACCTTGCACAACCCGCTGTTCGGGTTCACCCGCCCCAAGCCCTTCACCATGGTGGACGCTGCGCAGCACTCTGTCTACTGGGTCGCCACCGAAGCGCTGATGGATGATCTCGCCAGGTACCTCGCGAAAGCCTCGTCTCCCATGCGGCTGAAAGATGCGCCGAACGGTACGACGTACGTGAAGGGTGGGGGTGTGCCCTGGGCGCCAGAACTCGCCGCGGGCCAGCAGGTCTTCGCGTCGCACTGCATCGTATGCCACTCGAGCAAGCAGCCAAAAATGTTCGACGAAACGCCGGCAAATCAAGTGCTCACGCTGCTCTCCAATCCAGACTACGAGCGCTGGGCGGAGGCTGAAGTCAAGACCCGTGAATTCTGGCAGGACAATTACCTCTCGACCGATCGGCGTCTGCCAGTCACGCTGGTCGAAACCAATGCGGCCCGCGCCCTCGGCTCCAACGGGATCGCAGGGAGCATGTGGGAGGAGTTCAGTTCGAAGACCTACAAAGACCTGCCCTCCGCTGGCACCATGCGGATCTGGAATCCATTCAGGAGGCAATCGGAAGACGTGAAGCTGCCTGCCGGAGGGCGTGGCTACTATCGTCCGCCGACTCTTGTGTCTGTGTGGGCGACTGCGCCTTTTCTTCACAACAACAGCGTCGGCAACTTCAACAACGATCCATCCGTCGAAGGGCGCGTCCGCGCATTCAACGACGCCATCGCGAAGCTCCTGGTGAGCGGCCCGACAAAAGAGGAGGCTGAAAAGACGCGGTGGGAGCTCGGCTCCAATCTGAATGGGGCGACACCAGATCGTGTCAAGAACGATCACGGCGTGATCTGGCGTTTGCCACACGATGCGCGCCTGCGAATTCCGGCGAACCAGTTGCCACTGCTTGTCGCATCGACGTTCAGTCTTTCCCCTGCCCTCGTGGGACAACCGTGGCTCACCCCGCTCTTCGTATTCATGCTCGCGACGTTCTCCATCATCGCTGGACGACGGACGCTCCGGTGGTTTGGATACTTCTTGACCGTACTGGCCCTTGTCGCAGCAGCGACCCAGCCGTGGATCATCCCGCTCTTCGTATTCGCGCTCGCCGCGTTCTTCATCTTCGCTGGACGACGGCTGATCCGGCGGTTGGGATACCTCTTGACGGGACTGGCCTTTGTCGTAGCAGGGCTCAGCTTCTTCGCGGCCGGTCGCGTGGTGGATTTGCCGCTCCGGCTCCCGCGCGAGCTGCCGGTCAACCTCGTGGCGAATCTGGACTTTGAACGACTGGACAACGAGGGTACTTGGACCTCGACGCAACGGGTGTGGCGTATCGGTAAGGCGCTTGTCAAGGTCTATTGGCCGTCGACGGAGAAGTCGACGGAGAATCCGTCGGCATACAAGCCAACCGGGAAGCCCGGTGAGGACCCGGCGTTCACACCACTCGACACGCTTGGTGCGGAGCTCGATGCGATCAACAAGAACAGGGACCATGTCATGGACCGGGGCCACTATGTCGGCGCGCCGCTGACCGGACCGGAGCGTCGGGACCTGATCGATCTGCTGTTGACTTTCTAACCGCCTGGACTTGCCATCATGCTGACCACGCCCGCCGCGCGCGACCGTGCGGCCGAGTACGACTTCATCATCGTCGGGTCCGGTGCCGGCGGCGGCCCGCTTGCCTGCAATCTGGCACGAAAGCAGTTCCGCGTACTCCTGATCGAGGCTGGCGGTGGCACGGAGGAGGGGTCGGCTTACTCGGAGATTCCGGCGTTCCATACGCGCGCCGCTGAGGATCCGAAAATCAGCTGGGAGTATTTCGTCCGGCACTATGCCGTCGACGGCAGGCGGGACTCGAAGTGGTGGAAGGATGAAGTCAACAAAGAGAAGCAGGGCATCTTCTATCCGCGCGCCAGCGGCCTCGGCGGCTGCACCGTGCACAACGCGATGATCACGATGTCCGGGCCGGCGGACGACTGGGACGCGATTGCCAGCCTGGTCGACGATCGATCGTGGAATTCCGAGCGGATGCGCAGCTTTTTCGAGCGGCTCGAGAACTGCCACTACATCCGTCCAGGCTACAAGGCGCCGAATGTGCTGTACGACCTGCTGGCGAAATGGCGTGATAACCGTCGTGGGAGGCATGGGTTCGACGGCTGGCTGGATACCGCGTGGGCCAGTCCGCGGCTCATCCGGAAGGACTGGAAACTCGTCTTCAGCCTGTTTGCCGCATTCCTCGCCGCCCGCAAAGCCCGGATGGTCTCTCTGTTCTCGCTGGTGTGGGGCTTCATCACGGGCTCGCTCGCCGCACAGCTGGATCCGAATCATTGGGAGCGAATGCGCAAGCGGCCCGAGGGCCTGGCCCTCGTGCCCATGGCCGTTCAAGACGGGCGAAGGCGAAGCGTTCGCGACTACCTGATCGAAACCGAGCGCGCGTTCCCGAACCATCTGACAATCTGGACCGACACGCTCGTCACCGAGGTGCTGTTTCGGGATGGCACCAAGGAGGCGTGCGGCGTCAGGTTCCTGGAAGGTAAGGCGCTCTACAAAGCGCACAAGACGCCAAGCGACAACGTCGGAGTGGACGGCCAGGCCTTCGCGAAGCACGAGGTCATTCTCGCCGCAGGGGCCTTCAACACACCGCAGCTGTTGATGCTGTCGGGCATCGGTCCGGCCACGGAGCTGACGCGGCACGGCATTCCGGTTCGAGTCGACCGGCCGGGCGTTGGAAGGAATCTGCAGGATCGGTACGAAGTGTCGGTGATCTGGGAGATGCCGACCGACTTTTCTTTGCTGGCCGGCCTCAAGTTCGACATCACCACACCGCCAGATCGCGAATACGAGCGGTGGAGCAAGACGCACGACGGCTTGTATGCCACCAACGGCGTCTTGATGGCCATGATGAAGAAGTCGCGCCCGGACGTGTTGACGCCGGATCTGTGCATTTTCGCGCTGCCAGGAGAGTTCAAGGGGTTCAAGCCCGGCTTCTCGAACGAAGTCGTCGCCGACACGAAGCATCTCACCTGGCTCGTTCTCAAGGCGCACACGAAAAACCGCGGCGGCACCGTCCGCCTCCGCTCCAACGACCCGCGCGACACGCCGCTCATCAACTTTTCGTACTTCAGCGAAGGAACTGACAAGGTCGAGAAGGACGATCTCAAGGCGCTGGTCGAAGGCATCAAGTTCGTCAGGCAGATTCGCCGGCCGTGCGGCGCGAAGGAGAGCTGGCCGGGCGACGCTTACAAAAGCGACGCGGAGCTTCGGGAATGGGTGGCGAATGAGGCCTGGGGACACCACGCGTCGTGCAGTTGTCCGATGGGGCCGGATGGAGATCCCATGGCGGTATTGGACGAGAACCTTTGCGTGCGCGGCACCAGCAGATTGCGAGTCGTCGATGCGTCGGCCTTTCCACTGATCCCGGGCGTCTTCATCGCGGCGAACATCTACATGCTGGCGGAGCGCGCAACCGAAGTCATTGGCAACGCGTATGCTCCTTAATTTCACGCCGCCCCTTCCACGACGCGACACGGAGCCGTCCGATCGCGCCGCTGAATCGTACGGAGCGCTTCCGACGTCGTTCCTCGCCGGCGAGCGGAAGATCATTAGCGCTCGCCGACGCGTCGTGAACCGCAGCCCACACGCGGAATTGGTAGGCCTCGCGCTGTCGGGCGGCGGTGTGCGCAGTGCGACATTCAATCTTGGCGTGCTGCAGGCGTTCGCGACCCATCACGCGCTACGCGTGGTCGACTATCTCTCGACTGTGTCGGGAGGCGGCTACATCGGCTCGTTCCTGGGCCGCTTCTACACCCGTTTCCTGAACCGTCCGGACGGTGCCGTCGATGTCATCGAGGCACGTCTGCGCGACGTGAACTCGCCGGAGATCTCGTGGCTGCGGCAGAGCAGCGAATACGTCGCCGCGGCCAGCTTGGGCGATGCGTGGGTCACAAAGGGGATCGTCCTCCGGGCGTTTCTCACGGTGCACTGTATCGTCGGCGTGGTGCTGATCGCCATCTTCAATAGCGTCAACCTGTTCCGCTACGGGGCGTTCCCCGCGTTGGTCGGCACGATCAATCCGATGCTTGCGAATGTGACCAGGCTGTCGGTGCCGGTCCAGGTGCAATTTCCCGACCCGTGGCTGCTCGTGTTTGCAGTCGTCGTAGTGGCGTGGCTCATGCCGCTCGCGATCGCGTTCTGGCTTCCGTCAGATTCGCCGTCCGAGTCCTATCAACGAGCGACGCTGGCGGCCTTCCTCTTCGGCAGTGCCGCCGGCTTCATGCTCGCATTGCGGTCCGGCGCCTGGCTCGTGGCCGCGAGCGTGTTCATCACGACGGTCGGCGTATTCTTCTGGATGGAGCTGGCCTGGTCGCGTGCCGCACGCAGGGTGCCCGGCTCGGTGACCAATCCGATCGGGCGGCTCCTGGTCCGCAATCAATTGACCAAGTGGCTTGCGGTGGCCGTCTCTTCGGCTGCGCTTTCTCTTGGGGTCTGGATGCTCGACGACATGGTCCTCAGACTGTATCGTCAGCGACCCCCGTGGCGTGAAATCGTCCCCCTGTTCGCCGTGGCGCTGGTACTGCTGCTCGGCCCGTTGCGTTGGCTCGCACGGTGGTTGTTGGCCGGCGCCTCGGATCGCGGGACCAGGCACGGCGGCCGCTGGCGTGTGCTCACCAACCCCGTCCTGCCAGTCGTGTTGGGGCTGCCGCTGCTGATTGGCTGGAGTTTCATCAGCCACGCGATGTTCCGGGGCGGGGCCGATGTGTCGGGCGGGTTCTGGTGGACGCTGGTCGCTTGGGGGATCACCGCGATCCTGAGCCAGGGTGGCATCTTCCTCGTCAATCTTTCGTCCGCGCACTCGCAGTACGCGGCGCGCGGCTCGCGCGCGTACCTTGGCGCCTCGAACCCGTATCGCCATGCGACCGACGTCGGGGCGGATGTCACCAGTCCTGAACTCGGCGACGACATGCCGTTCGAAAAGTATCGCCCCGATCTTGCCGGAGGGCCTGTTCACATCATCAACGTCTTCGCCAACCAGTCGCTCGATCGCACCTCGGGACGCCGCACCCGCGGCCGGCAGGGAGAAAACATGGCGGTTGGCCCGATCGGTGTCAGCTTCGGGCCAGCGTCGCACGCGAAGTGGGACAACGGCCCGGGATGCGAGGATCGGCCCGGGACCCTAATCGGCGTCGGCTGGGGCGATCTTCCGGACCCGTTCACGCCGCGCGGCGATTCGGCGACCAGGCGGACCGTCGTCAAGTCCAGCGAGCTGCGCCTCAGCGAATGGATGGCCCTCTCTGGCGCGCCGTTGACGCCGGGCACCTACGCCGATACCAGACTGGGAACGAGTCTCCTCTACGGTTTATCGAACGTTCGTGCTGGATTCTGGTGGGACAGCGGCATCGAAGATGGCAAACGAGAGGGCGAGCGGCTCCCATCGACGCCGGGGAAATTCGCGCGCTGGCTCGTCATGCGGCGTTGCCGGGCGCAGCGTTTGCTGCTGAACGAGCTCATGGGTCGCTACCACGGACCGTGGCGACGGTACTGGTATCTGTCCGACGGCGGACACGGCGACGACCTGGGTATCTACGAGCTCGTCCGTCGTCGCGTGCCGATCATCATCTGTGCTGACGCGACGCGTGACATCGACGGCGGACTGGCCGCGCTCGCCAACGCCATACGCAAGGTGCGTGTCGACTTCGGCGCGACCATCGAGTTTCTGTCAGCGTCCGATCTAAACGACCTGGCTGCCATCCTGGCAGGGAGGCGTCAAAGACTCCCGGAGGCCGTCATCGACGCGATCGGCACGCTCGACGATGTGCGACCCGGCCCTGGCGCACGCAGCCGAAAACATGCTGCCCTCGGTCGCATTCGTTACGAAAACGTGAACACACAAAGCGTGTTTCTGTACATCAAGGCGACCATGACCGGCGACGAACCGCCGGACGTCCTGGAATACCACCGGGAACATCCTCACTTCCCACACCAGTCCGTCTTCAATCAGTTTCTCGATGAAGCGCAATGGGAGAGCTATCGCGAGCTCGGTCTGCACTGCACCAGCCCCCTGTTCACCAACGGAGCTGACTGGCTCGCCGACGTGCGGAGGGCGTTATAGAGGACTACGACCCGTCAACATCCGCGAGTAGAATGTGCCGCATGGCGCACCGGGTGACGAGCATCGATTACGTTCGGCTGCAGTGGCGCCTCGCGCTGCCGATGGTGTTGGGCGGCCTCGTGGCACCCAGCCGGCGCCACTGGCCCCACCTGGTGCGTCGGCAATCCACCGTTGCCACCTATCGGGTCCTCCGCAGCATTCGCAAGAAGTACGGGCCACGAACGTGGTCGCGGTTACCATTCAAGTCTACGTTGCTCGTGCTCGATCGCGATGGCATCGATAAGGTGCTGAAATCGAAAGACAACTTCGCCGATCCTTTTCTGAAGAAGTGGCCGCTGTCGTGCTTTACGCCGTCCGGCGTGATCGTGTCGCGCAACCAGCCACCCACGCTCCCCGGACTCTGGTCGGCGAGACGCCCAGTCAACAATTATGCGTTGGCGTTCGGCGGTTCGCAGCATCCTGACGCGAACGTGTTCGCGTGGATCGTCGACGACGAAGTCAAGCAACTGCTCAAGGACCGGCCTGACGTGCTGGTGTGGGAGGACTTCAGCACGCTCGCCGCAAAGATCTCCCAGCAGGTCATCTTCGGCCGCGGGAAGTATTGTCCGGACTTCGAGCAGCACGTGTCCCGCATCGTGTCCGCAAGCAATTGGGGAATTGCACGGCACTGCGACCTCCGGCCGTTCTTCAAGCGCCTTCGCACACAGCTCGATGAGCAGGCGTCGCCGCGCGCCGGGCACCTCGTGTGCCGGGCCGCGCGGTGGGTGACCAAGAAGGGCAACCGTGATCAGGTGCAGCCTTCGAGTCAGGTTGCGTTTTGGGCCTTCGTCACCAAGGATGCGATCGAGCTGCACACGGTCCGCACGCTGGCCCTGATTGCTCAAGCGCCCGACGTGCAGCGGCGGGTGATGAAGGAAGTGCAGGCGTCGGGCCCGCCGACCGCCGCAGCGGTCAACGGGCTACACTTCCTGGAAGCCTGCGTCAAAGAGCAGCTCCGCTTGTGGACCCCGGTGCCGATCCTGCTGCGGAAGGCTGTGACCGATTTCCATCTCGACGGCATACACATTCGCAAGGGTCAGTGGATTCTCATGCACACCGGGTTCTATCATCGGGATGCGGAGGTGTTCGGCGCCGCTGCTCAACGATTCCGTCCCGAAGAGCGGGTGCACGACCGTCCCAATCTGACCTCCGTCACCAATTCCGAACCGCCGCTGTACGTGTTCAGCCGGTATCAACAGGCGTGCGCCGGACAGTTCCTGGCCATCTTCCTGCTCAAAGCGGTCCTGGCGGCGCTGTTGCGGCGCGGACCCTACGTGCTGCTCGATGGGAAGACGGACCGCGATGCGGTTCCCGCCGCGATCGATCAGTTCGGTTTACGATTCTGGCGGCGGCCACGCGATGCCTAGCGCGAATCCGCGAGGACGGGTGCCGTGACGGCCCGCACCCGAATGCCCGAGCGTCGGCAAATCACCGTGCTGCTCTGCGACGTCGTGGGCTACTCGTCGCTCGCGCAGCGGGTCGATGCCGAGGAGCTCGCCGATCTGATCGTGACCTACCGGCGCCACTGCGCGACGAGCGTCGCCAGGCACGAGGGGCTTGTTGCCCAGTACATCGGCGACGGAGTACTCGCGTTCTTCGGCTACCCCGATGCCCACGAAGACGACGCCGAGCGGGCCATACGGGCCGCGATCGATATTGTCGCCAGGGACGCGCGAATGTCGCCGCTGGTCGAAGTGCGCATCGGAATCGCGACCGGCCCGGTCGTCATCGGCGATTTGCTCGAGGACCTGTCGCCATCGGTTTCTCGCGACCCGGCGGAGCACCGCTCCCACATCTCAGCGGTCGGCGAGTCGCCTAATCTCGCCGCTCGACTTCAGACGCTCGCCGAGCCGGGCACTGTCGTGGTGTCGGAACAAACTCGTCGCTTGTGCCGCGGCGTCTTCGAGTACCAAGACCTTGGACGCCATGATCTCAAAGGATTCGCCGAGCCCGTCCAGGCCTGGCGAGTGCTCCGCGAAAGCCGCGTCGAGAGCCGTTTTCACGCGCTGCGGGCCGCCGACCTGACCCCGCTCGTGAACCGGCGGGCCGAACTGGAGGAAATCACGCGCCTCTGGCAGGCCGCGAAGGCGGGCCGCGGCAGCACGCTGCTGGTGTCCGGCGAGCCGGGTATCGGCAAATCGCGGCTCGCGAATGAAGTTGCAAGCCGACTCACCCGCGACGGCGCTCTCCGCATTCGCTACTCGTGTTCGTCATACCTCACGAGCAGTCCGCTGGCGCCGTTAATTCGGCAGCTGCCACGTGCCGCAGGCTTTGCCGACGAGGATGACGATCAGGCGAAGGTCCAGAAGCTCGAACGGCTTGCCGCCGCGGCCGCACTCGACTCGGACGAGGTGGTACCGCTCATCGCGACCTTGTTGTCGATTGACTATGAGGCGTTCTACCCGCCGCTAGCCCTGTCGCCTCATCGTCAGCGCCAACGTCTGTTCGAGGTGCTCGTCGATTTGTTGAAGGCCGCCGCATCACGCCGTCCGATCCTCCTCGTGGTGGAGGACCTCCACTGGATCGATCCGTCCTCGGACGAGCTCCTGAGGATGGTGGTCGAGGCGACCATGCAGATACCGGTACTGACGATCGTCACGACGCGGAACGAGATCCCCGACCATTGGTGCCACCGGACCCACGTGTCTGAGATGCGGCTCCTGACCCTGGACCGCAGTGATTCGCTGACGATGATTGATTGGCTCTGTCGCGGCCAGGCGGTGCCGGAAGGTGCCATGACGGCGATTGCGGATCGGGCCGACGGTTTGCCGCTCTTCATCGAGGACTTGACCAAGGACATCCTCGAGATGTCTGCAGTGCAGGCGCCCGGCGATCTGATGAAAACGCACGGCCAACGTCTGGACATTCCCGACACGCTAAAGGACACGTTGATGTCGCGTCTCGACAGGCTGGGGCCGGCGAAGCAGGCCGCGCAGATAGGAGCGGTGATCGGGCGGGAGTTCTCCTATCCGTTATTGTCGCGAGTGGCGGACCGTTCCGAGGAAGAGCTGAACGATCAGATCCAGCGTCTGGTGGGGAGCGGCCTCGTGGCGGAGCGGCGGTCGGCGCCCGCGGCGTCGTACGAGTTCAAGCACGCGCTGGTGCGCGACGCCGCCTATGCCAGCTTGCTGAACAAGGAACGAATCGCGCTGCACGCCCGGATCGCGGATTCCATGGAGACGCTGTACGCGGACCGGCTGGCCGAGCAGGTGGAACGGCTCGCGCACCACGCCGCGCGCGGCGAGCTCGGAGAGA